>Ga0154020_10010715_pt1 | contig 10467 bp, 7 predicted proteins | sample Klosneuvirus_201_FD_109709 | JGI IMG/M metagenome (GOLD analysis project Ga0154020, IMG submission 109709) | Active sludge microbial communities from wastewater, Klosterneuburg, Austria - Klosneuvirus_20160825_MG | ecosystem: Engineered > WWTP > Aerobic digester > Activated sludge | place... | reverse complement strand
GAAGCGGGGCAACTGACCGATAAATTGCGCGCGGTGAGCCTCGATTTTACGCCCAAAGAAGAAATTCTTGCGATCACGCAGAGCGCGGGTGAATACACTCTGGCGCTGCACGACAAAAAAGGCAAACACCTGCGCACCTTGTTCGGGCCGACTACCACGACGCTATCGCATGCGAGGCTTTCGGCCGACGGCAAACAGATTGTGTTTTGTGCAATGGAATCTGTAAATGCATCTACCCATCTGTATTTACTCAAACCCGAAAACGGTGAGGTGCAGCAGCTGACCGAAGGCCGTTTCACCGATATCCATCCGGCTTTTTCTGCCGATAGCAGCAAGGTCGTGTTCTCGAGCGATCGTAGCGGAATTTTTAACCTGCATGAACTCACGCTCGCAAGTGGCGAACTCGTCAGGCTCACCAATTTGACCGGCGGCGCGTTTTACCCCGATGTCGCGCCCGACGGCAAAAGCATTGCGCTGTCTGAATTTACGCACAAGGGCTACCGTATCGCAATTCTGGAACGCAACCAGCCGGAGCTCGACAAGCAGACCTTGGTGTTTAAGAAAATCAGTGCCAAGGATCTTACAGTCGCGCATGCGCCGCCCGCCGCGGTCGCGACAAAAGATTACAGTGTTTTCCCTTCCATATTGCCTTCGGCGTGGTTTCCGTGGGTGATGTTTTATTCCAATGCGCCGAAGCTTGCCTCTGTCGGCGCGTCGATCTATGGCCTCGATGCGCTGCAGCGCGACTTTGTTGGCGTTGGCTATTCGCGCGGCGTGAATTCGGGCAATAACAATGCGGATTTATTTTACGAAACGCAGCGCTTCTATCCGGACTTCTATATTTCGCCTTACATGACAGCGGGAGATACCTGCAATGGGTTGTGTTACGCCGGCTTCAGCGCGGGTATGGTGCTGCCGTTTTACAAATATTACACACGCCACGCGGGTTATGCGAACACCTACTACGACTACGACCGCTACTACGGTTCGACCGACACCATGCTCGGCGTTGGCTATTCGTTCAGCAACACGCAGTTCTTCGCGCGTTCAGTGAGCCCGGAAAACGGCCGTTCGCTCGGCGCTTCGGCGACACTGCGCCGCTACGCAGAAAACAGTAGCTACGGGACATACGCAGGCACGTTCAGCAACGTCGCCTTCAGCTACAGCGAATACCTGCCGGGTTTTTTCCGTAACAACGTGCTCGCGGCGCGTGCCTACGTCGCGCAGTCGCTCGACGTCGGTTCAGGCAATCTCGGCTACAGCGATGCTTCGCGCTACGCCGTGTTCGGCTGGGGCACGCGCGTGCGCGGCTATGGCAATTCATTCTTCGGCACGGGGCTCACGGTACTTTCGCTTGAATACCGCTTCCCGATCTACCAGCCTGACTGGGGGTTCTTTCGCGTGCCGGTGTTCTTCAAAGATTTTTACGGCAAGGTGTTTGCCGATGCGGGGCAGTCTTATTCAGGCCTACCCGAATTTTCACGCACGCGCACATCTGCCGGTGCAGAAGTCGGATTGAGCAGCGTCTTTGGATTTCGTTATTATTGGTCGGCTTTTGCCGGTTATGCACGCGGCTTCAATGAAGGCGGCGAGCACCAGATCTATTTCGGCATTCTGGGGTACACGTCTGTGCTCACCGCCAAATATTCACCGCACGCGGAGCACCAATAATTTCCGAATAGGAGATCCGGCATTCTTTAATAAGGGATAAAAAGGTCTTTTTATTTATTGAATTGACGGTTTGACTATTTGCCTGAACGGCTTTTCCATGAAACTCCATCGCTACGCGGTGCTGCTGCTCTTCTCTTTGAGCGCCTGCCGCGAAAAACCGCCGATCCGGTCGTCTGACTATATGGCATCCCTGCCCGACGGCGAAATCAAGCGTAAGCTGATTATGGGTTGCACCTCCTGCCACCAGATGGGTGTGCCGGTTGCGCTGCGCAACACGCGTGAGGAATGGCTGGGCACGATCAACAAGATGCTCAAACTCGATGAAGACCTCAAATTGCACCTGATTCCGCTCAGCAAAGAAGCGCTGGTCGACTGGCTGACCGAGCATGGCAGCGGGCCGCTCGGAAAAAGAAATATCAAAATCTACAGTGATGTGCCGACTTCCCCCGCCGAATATGAAGAGTTCTCACTGGGCAATGTGAAGGGCTTCTATCACGATATGGCGATTTCTGGCGGGCGCGCATTTGTCGCCGACTATTTCGGCAACAAGCTCTATGGTATTGATCTCAAAACACGCAAGACCGAATCGTTTGACATTCCCGTGAGTTCCAAACCCGGCAAACCCGGCGGGGCGCATGCGATCGACACGACGCGTGATGGCAAACTCTGGGTGACATTCACCAAATCAGAGCAGGTGATGCAGTTTGATACCGAGACGAACAAGTTCCGCATCTATAACGGTTTTTTGCGCGACGGTAACGTGCAATACTTTGTTCTCGATGCCGACCGCAATATCTATGAGGATGCCGGCCGTAATTTTTTTGTCTCTCACTTCTCGAAAGAAATCCTCACGCGCGTGAACCGCGATTCGGGCGAAACAAAAATATTCCAGACCACACGCACAGAGAACATGGACGAAGCCGCGGTGCATCTCTACGCGGCGGTTGCCGACAGCAAGGGCCGGCTGTGGTACACTGAAACACACGGCAACCACATGGGTTTTCTCGATCCGGCAACGGGAAAAACCTGGGAAAAACCCATGGCACTGGCATGGGCAGGCCCCAAGCGGCTCGCAATCGACAAAAACGACATGCTGTGGATTCCGGAACTCGCCACCGGAAAAATCACGCTCTATGACACAGTGAAAGAGACTGTTGCGGGGCAGATCGAATTGCCGATCAAAGGCGATTATATCTACGCAGTGCGCAGAAACCCGTTTAACGGCGATATGTGGGCCAACGGTTCAGGCTCAGACAGTCTGTACCGCATCAACCCCGTGACCAAAGTGGTGCGGGTCTACCGCATGCCGCGGCTGGGTACGTTCACGCGCACGGTTGCGTTCGATAAAGAAGGCAGTGTCTACACGAGTTATGCGTCATTGCCCAACAAACACACGCAGATGCCGTATGAAAGCGCGGTGATTCTGAAGGTGACACCCAGGGACTGATTCAAATACGGCGGATCACTGGCCGGTGAATTTTGCGATGCCCTGCAGCGCCCGTGCCCTTTCAACCACAGAGCACACAGTTTAGCAGTTTTATTTTGAGTTCAGGTATTCGATCGCGTCTTCTTCGATAAGGTACAGCTGCGAATCAAAATCAGTGAGCACGGCAACAAGCGGGCCATAACTGCGACCGGCAACGATCAGCGGTTTTTTGGGTTCGACAGCATCGATAATCAGTTTGAACATGCGCACCTGGGGCTCGTTCATATTCGGCAGCGCAGCGAGGTTCAGCAGCACCGAATCGGTTTTTGTCAGTGATTTGAAAGCCGTGGTATAGATCGATAAGAACTTGCGTACACTTTCATCGTTGAACATACCGCCAAAAGTGAATTTTGCGATGCCGGGCAGGCGTTCCATCAGCACTTTTGCGGTTTCCGGTTTTCCGCTGCTCAGACTCTTAAGCGCGAGAGAACGTTTTAGTAGATCCAGTTTCTGAGCAAACTGCTGTAATTGGTATGGCTTGCCTATGTAGTCGCTGATGCCGAGCTTCATGCATTGCTGCAGCGATTCGCGCGTTTTGGTGGCGGTGAGTACAATCACCGGCATTTCGCGCAGCATTTGATTGTCTCGTATAGATTTCAACACCTGCAATCCGCTTTTGCCGGGGAGCCCGAGATCGAGCAGCACCGCGTCAAAATAGTGGTTGCTGAGTTTTTCGAGGCCTGCCTCGCCGGTGGTGCAGAACAGACCCTGCACATCGATCTGGTCAAAAATTGCATTCAGCAATTCATGTTGGATTTCATCGTCTTCTATAATGAGTAATTTCATGCTGAATGTGGCGCAGGGGCATGCTCAGACCATTGGCTGGTCGGCCGCGTAAAGCTGTATTCCTGCCGCCGTCAATATTTTTGTCCACACGAGCCGGGCAATCTGGTGAATGGCACCATGCGTCTTTTCCCCATGATATTTTGCGCTGTGCTCTCCGCTGGCGTCAGTTCGTTATCAGCCAAAAATTTGCTGCGCGAAGATATGTTTGTGCGCATCGGTTTCGATACCGGCTGGACGAAGGGCTGGCCAGAACAGCAAAAGGATATCGCCGCATGGAGGCATGTACCTTCTTCGGCCGGCGATAACCGCCCGGTAAAAATGGCGACGCTCGGAGCGCCGTTTATGGCGCCGGGCATCTATACCTGGCCGACGAAGAAAATCCACGAATACACTGCTGTCACGCGCTTCTTTCTCACGCCAGATGAAAAAAAAGCTCTGCATAGCTGGGGGGTGAGGCTTGGCAGTATTGGCGACAACTGGCAGGTATTTCTGAATGGAAATCTGGTGTCGAGTGCATGGCATGTGGATGCGAAGGGTGAAAAAATCAATGTGCACCGCGTGGTACGCGATACAGTGATTGAGTTGCCGGCAACTCTACTGGTTCCGGGAGAAAATATTCTGGCGTTTCGCCTCGCGGGCGACAGCGGATCTTCCGAAGTCGGCTTTTTTATGGGGCAACCGTACGAGGTCGATGATCTGCGTGCATTGATGCACCGGCGCGGTGAAACGGTTGTGCTGATTCTGATTACGCTCTACCTTGCCATTGGCCTTTATCATCTGCTACTCTATTCGCGCCGGCGTCAGGAAAGTTACAACCTGTATTTCGGTATCTTCTGCGCGGGCCTGTTCCTCTATCTTTTCACACGCACCGCGATCGTTTTTGACGTTGTGCAGGATTCCACGCTGATACAGAAGATTGAGTTTGTTGTGTTGTTTAACATGATCACCCCGTTCCTGATCTTCATCGATAAACTCTTCGAAAATAAGATCTCATTGTTTCCGAAAATTTATGCGGGCATCGCGCTCTTGCTCTCGGCTGCAACAATACCGACGACCGCATTGTTTAACACGACGATTCTCAGAACCTGGCAGATCATTGCCCTGATTTCCGTACTCTATTTCATGATTTTTCAGCTGAGTCGTACCGTGGTGCGTGAGGTACGCAGCCGGATTTCCTCGTCGGAAAAAAACAGTTCTGTGGCGCGGTTCTTTTCCGCGTTTAAGAATACGATGCTGTATTCTCCGGCGGGCAATCTGGTCCTGGGGATTCTGACGATCATCGGCACTGCGACGTTTGACATTCTTGATTCGGTGGTGTTCAATACCGGCATTGCGCTGTCGAAATATGGTTTTGCCGTGTTTGTTCTCGGTATTGCGGTCATGCTTGCGAACCGCTTTCTGAGCGTGCACAACCAGGTCGAAGAGCTGAACGCAAACCTGGAGATCAAAGTCGAAGAACGCACGCGCGAGCTACAGGCAAGCCTTGTGCGTGTACAAGATCTCAAAAAGCAGCAGGATGCCGATTATTTTCTCACTGCGCAGTTGCTGAAACCCCTGGCGGCGAATGCGAGCCACAGCAAGAACCTGCAGGTCGAATACCTCATTAAACAGAAGAAGACCTTCGAGTTCCGCAAATGGAAATCGGAAATCGGCGGCGATATCAACATGGCGGCGTCGATTTCGCTCAAAGACCGGCCTTACCTCGTGTTCGTCAACGCCGACGCGATGGGTAAATCGATGCAAGGCGCGGGTGGTGCGCTGGTTCTGGGGGCGGTGTTCCAGTCGACGATCGAACGCCTGCGCTGGACCAAAGAATTATCCGACGTATTTCCCGAAATCTGGTTGCACACGACCTTTCTCGAGTTGCACCGCATTTTCGAGAGCTTCGAGGGGTCGATGCTCATTTCGATGGTCATCGGACTCGTCGACGAGGCCACGGGGCTCATGTATTACATCAACGCCGAGCACCCAAGCATGGCGCTCTACCGCGACGGCGAAGCGCGTTTTCTCGATACAGATATTCTGCGCAAACTCGGCACCCCGGGCGTCAAAGGCACGCTCAAAATACACTGTTTTCAACTGAAACCGGGTGATGTTGTGATTATGGGTTCGGACGGACGCGACGACCTGATTCTCGGCCACAATGCCGATGGTTCAAATATCGTGAACGAGAATGAAAATCTGTTTCTGGAACACGTGCGCAATTCAAGGGGCGATCTGAAGGCGATTCTTGAGCGCCTCGAAGAGACAGGCGAAATCATGGACGATCTTTCGCTGCTGAAAATTGAGTTTACGCCGACCGAAACCAATGCCGATTACGGTGAGCACACGGAAAAAACCGACGCGCTCAGACAGCGTGCGGCAGAGCTGATGACCGGCGAAAATTTTGGAGCCGCGGCGGAAGCTTATGCAGAACTCTACGAACTGAATCCCGAAGATGTGGAGATTTGTTTTCTGATCGCGCAGAGTCTGCGGCGGGAAAAGAAGATCAAAGCCGCGCTGCAGTGGGCAGAACGCGCGATTCTGAGAGACAGTGAGAATCTGAAATACCTGCTGCAGGCAGCAGAGCTGAATATCATGATGAAGCGACCCAGCAAGGCGCGTGGCTTTATTCGCCGTGTGCTCGAACTCGAACCCGAGCATCAGCGGGCGGCAAAGTTGCAGACAATGATTTTACAGTAGAGCAGGCTGTCGAAACCGGTCTTATGCTGATTTTCAAATATCTGCTGGCGCTTTATGTGCTCGTTGTTCCGATTATGGGTGGCGATTTACCGGAATACTATTGTCACGACCAGAAAAAAGATCGTTATGAATTTGCTGATCCAGGAGATAAATCTGAGTGCGAAGGGAAAGGCGGCAAATTCGGTACATTCAGCCGACAGAAGAGAAAACATTTCTGCCGCTTTTCGGATAGCGGGGTTTACTATGGCAAGAGCCACAGCCGAAAACAGGCAGACAAACTCTGCAAAGAACTGGGCGGAGAACTGAAATAGTGCAATGGCCCGGGGCTAAACCTCGGGTAAATTTCCCAGATCGTCGCGTGGTTCAGCTTCGCTATTAATCCGCAGAAAATTTTCACCACCCACGTTGACAATTTGCAATTTGTATAGGGGGCAGATTTTACCGTCGCGCAATTCTGCCGTGTAATAGTTCCACCCGGCTTGGATATCGCGCAGCACCTCGAAACGGTATTGAAAGTTCGGGGTGTTCGTGCCGTTCGCCAGTTCGACGAACACAATTTCAGGAACCTTGTCGGAGTATTGCTGGCCGACGATATAGCAAGTGCCTGCACCCTGTTTCTGGGGCAGGTCGACGTGCAGCAAAAGCGCCAGATTGGCGAGAAGCATATTGGCATTCCGGCATGGGGCGAGGCGAAGCGTAAAGCAGGTTTTGCTCGCCCGCCTGTCTCTCTCTTAAAATCGGACGTATGTTCAATCACCGCATTCACAACTTCAGCGCGGGCCCGGCCGCGATACCGCTGGCTGTTTTACAAAAGGCGAAAGATGAGTTCCTGAATTTCCAGGGCACCGGCATGTCGATCATGGAGATGTCGCACCGTTCAAAAGAATTTGAAGCCGTGCTCGCGCGCGCGATCGACGGCGTAAAGCAGGTGCTCGGCGTTCCCGATGACTATGCAATCCTCTTTATTCAGGGCGGCGCCAGTATGCAGTTCACCATGGTGCCGATGAATCTTGCATTGCCGGGTAAAAAAATTGACCTCATTCAGACTGGCGCATGGACGCAAAAAGCCCATAAAGAGGCGAAGCGCCATGCGGATGTAAACATTGTGGCAACGACTGAATCCGAAAATTTCATGCGGCTGCCGAGAGCCGATGAACTGAAATTTACTCCCGACGCGGCATATGTGCACATGTGTTCGAATAACACCATTTTCGGCACAGAATACAATGCATTGCCCGACACCAAGGGTGTGCCGATTGTTTCAGACATGTCTTCGAATATTGCCTCGCGTGAAATCGACGTCAGTAAGCACGGCCTGATTTTTGCCGGTGCGCAGAAGAACCTCGGGCCATCTGGTGTGACCTTGGTTATCGTGCGCAAAGATCTGGCCGAACGGGCGGACAAGAATCTGCCATCGATGCTGCAATACCGCACATACATCGCGGAAAATTCAATGTACAACACCCCGCCGACTTTCGGCATCTATATGCTCGCCCTCACCATGGAGCATATCAAAGAAACCGGTGGGCTCAAAGCGACCGAAGCGCGCAACGTCGCCAAGGCCACCGCGCTCTATGATGCGATCGACGGTTCGAATGGTTACTACCGCTGCCCGGTGAACAAAGCCGATCGCTCGCGCATGAATGTCAACTTCCGCATCTATAAGGGCGATGAAGCGAGTGAAGCGCTTGAAAAGCAATTTGTCAGCGAAGCCGAAAAAGCCGGATTGTCAGGACTCAAGGGACACCGTTCTGTTGGCGGCCTGCGCGCTTCGATCTACAACGCGGTGGAGCAGAATTCGATCAATGAGCTGATCAAGTTCATGCAAGATTTTGCCAGGAAAAATGGGTAACCAAAAGAACCGCGAAGCGGTTCTTTTGGTTAATCTCGGCTCACCCAACTCGCCGTCGGTACCCGACGTGCGCAAATACCTGGCGCAGTTTCTGATGGATGGCTTCGTCATCGATGCGCCGCATGTAATACGCTGGATGATCGTGCACCTGTTCATTTTGCCATTCAGGCCGAAACGTTCGGCAGAGGCCTATGGCAAAATCTGGACCGCAGAAGGTTCTCCGCTGCTCCTCAATACCAAGCGCTTCGCTGAAAAGGTGCAGAAGTTTTCCAAACGCAAAATCTATTGGGCGATGCGCTACGGACACCCTTCGATTGGCGCAGTGCTTACCTTGATGCGCGATGCGGGCCACACGCAAGTTTTGGTCGCACCGCTTTATCCACACCATGCCTTATCTTCAACAGTGACTGCGATCGAAGAAGCCAAAGTACGCGCCGCAGATCTGGGGCTTAAGCTTGAATTCATGCCTGCTTTTTATGACAGCAAAGCATACCAAACTGCGCTCGCCAAAGAAGTGAAAAAAGTCGCCGCAGGCCACGACTATGTTCTGTTCAGTTACCATGGCCTGCCGGTGCGGCATATTACCAAGGCTGACCCGACGGGCGCACACTGCATGAAAGTCGAGAATTGCTGCGCTGTGAATGCTATTGGCATGAGTGGGGTTGATCCGCATAAAACCTGCTACCGCCACCAGGTAATTGAGACGACAAATGCGGTGGCCAAACTCGCCGGCGTGAAGCCAGGCAAATTCGGTCTGTCTTTCCAGTCGCGTCTTGGGCGTGCAGAATGGCTGAAACCGATGACTTCGGAATATATTGCAGAGCTGCCGAAAAAAGGCATACGCAAAATTGCGCTGATTGCACCGGCGTTTGTCGCTGACAACCTCGAAACACTCGAAGAAGCAAATATGCAGCTGCGCGAGATCTTTCTGAGCGCTGGCGGCGAAAAATTTACCTACATTCCGTGCCTCAATGACGACACTGAGTGGGCAAAAGGTTTTGCGCAGCTGATCGGCAAAAACTGATGCTGCGCACCCGCATTGTTTTCTGGGGCTCACCCGGTATCGCCGCAGAATTTCTGAGTGACCTGCACAAAAACCACAGTGACCGCTTTGAGATTACCGCGTGTGTGACGCAGACCGAAAAAACTGTGCAACGGCAGGGAAAATCGGCGGTGCGTTCGGCGGTGCATAATCGCGCCGAAGAACTCGGTATTCCTGTTTTTACTCCCAAGTCCGTCAAAAAAGAGGCGGATGTATTATTGCAGGAGCTGGCAAAAATCGGTTTTGATCTTTTCGTCGTTTTAGCTTATGGGAAAATTCTGCCGACAAGTATTATTGAAGCGCCCAGGCTAAAATCCGTCAATTTCCATGGCAGCCTTTTGCCCCTACTCAGAGGTGCATCACCGATTGAACATTCGTTGTTGCATGGTTTCACCGAAACGGGTTGGACTCTGCAGCGTATTGTGCAGGCACTCGACGCGGGCGATGTGATTGCGCAAAGTGTGGTGCCGATTGCCGATGATGAAACCACCGGCTCACTCTATGTTAAATTAACTGGCGACCTCATTGCTCACGGCGCTACCATGCTCACTGACTACATTGAAGGCCGCGCGCGAATTGTACCGCAAGACGAAACACGGGCGACCCACTGCGGAAAAATTTCGGCCGAAGACGGCAAACTCGACTTCACGCAGTCTGCTACGGAAGTCCGCAACCGCTACAGGGCATTCACACCGCGGCCGGGTGTGTTTGCTCTGTTCCGGAACCGGAAGGTCAAACTGGCATTCGATCTTTCTCTCCCCTCTCCCTCCGGGAGAGGGGCTGGGGGTGAGAGTGGATCACCCGGCAGCCTCATCAGCCCCGCGAAAGGCCAGCTCGCAGTGATTTGCGGCGATAGCATCGCGCTACCGATAACGACCGTCACACCCGAAGGCAAAAAGGCGATGCCCGTCGCCGACTTTATCAACGGCTATCGTCTGGCCGACACCG
>Ga0154020_10010713_pt1 | contig 10468 bp, 8 predicted proteins | sample Klosneuvirus_201_FD_109709 | JGI IMG/M metagenome (GOLD analysis project Ga0154020, IMG submission 109709) | Active sludge microbial communities from wastewater, Klosterneuburg, Austria - Klosneuvirus_20160825_MG | ecosystem: Engineered > WWTP > Aerobic digester > Activated sludge | place... | reverse complement strand
GACAGGTGCGGGCCGCCGCCCCTGACGCCGGCGACGGCGGTCGCATCCTGCTCATCGGCGACCCGGACGCTGCCGCGCGCCATGTCGCCGATGAGCAGGATGCGACCGCCGTCGCCGGCGTCAGGGGCGGCGGCCCGCACCTGTCCACTCTGCGTGACCTGATCACCCGTGATCCAGATCTCGCCGGCCTTCTCGACCAGCGTGTTCGCGCGCACGATGCCGCTGTTGTTGACCAGCGAGGCGGCGATGTCCTGCGCCGACTTCGCGCTCAGCGTGACCACGCCGCCGTCGGCCGTGATGCGCCCGCTGTTGTCGACGCTGCCGGCCACGGTGCCGGGCGTGACCACCGCCGAGATCAGCCCGCTGCCGCTGATGCTGACCGTGGCGGCCCGGCCGGAGGCCAGCACCACCGAACCGGCATGGACCGACACGTCACCCGCGTTGTCGACCGACGGGCCGAACAGCGCCAGGTAGCCGCCGGCACTGGCGTTCAGCGTGCCCTGGTTGACGACGCGGCCCGGCGCGCCGACGGCGTTGAAGACGTAGCGCCCGTCGGCGAAATCCGCCTGGCTCAGGTCGAGCGTGCTGGCCACCAGGCCGCCGACGTCGACCTTCGAGCCCGGCGCGAACAGGATGCCGTTGGGGTTGGTCAGGAAGACCTGGCCGTTGGCCTTCAGCTGGCCGTAGATCTGGCTGCCGCTGTGGCCGACGACGCGGTTCAGTGCCACCGATCCGGCGTCGGGCTGGCGGAACTCGACCGCCGCGCCGCTGCCGATGTTGAAGCTCTGCCAGTCGAGCCCGAGGCGGTTGCTGTTCTGCTGGATGACGAGCAGGTTGGGGCTGAGCAGCAACTGCCCGCTGCCGACCATGACCTGCCCGCCGCCGGGCAGCGCGCCCGGCGCCACCTGCGCCAGCGCCAGGCCCGCATGGCCCAGCCAGGCCGCCAGCAGCCAGGCCAGCAGCCGCGACAGGCGTGGCCGCCGGCGCTGCAGGGCGCGTCGGCGAGCGGCCGCGCGCCGGGCCACGGCGGCGGACGCAGGGGGTGCAGCTTGTGCAGTGGCGGGGCGTGTCGTCATGGTGGGCTCCGGGCGGCGGACTCAGGCGCCGGTGGGCGACTGCCGCCTGTCAAGGCATGCGATCAGGTGTGGCGAAGGTGCGCCCTTGTTCATGGCGTGACGACGACCTGCAGATAGATGCGCGGCTTGGGGTCACCGCCTTCGGCCGTGGGCAGGCGCGAACCGCGCCAGGCGACGGAGGCGCTGACACCGACGTCGGCGCCGTTCCATTGCACCGACAGGCCGGTGCCCGCGAGTTTCGGATCGTTGCCCGCGGCGACCAGCGGACGCCGGTTGATGCGGCCCTCGGCGCGGTCGTGGAACAGCCCCCAGACGAAGCTGCCGCCCAGGTAGTCGGCCGCATAGCGCGCCTCCAGCGTCAGCAGCGCACCCTGGTCGACCGAGGCTTCGCCCGGGGCGTAGGCACGCACCGCGCCGGGGCCGGACAGGGCGAACTTCTCGGAACTGTCGAGGTTGCCGCCGCTGTACTGACCGCCGGCGCGCAGGTACAGGCTGAACGGGCCGCCCAGCGACTGCTGCCGCGCGAGCTGCACGCCCAGCTTGCCGTAACGGCGGGCGGTGTTCAGGCCTGCGGCGTCGGCGGCGCGCTGCGCGTCGTCGAGCAGCCGCAGCGACCCCATCGACGCCACCACGCTGCCCGCCGAGACGCCACCCCAGCCGTCGCGGTGGTCGCCGCTGATGCCGACGTCGATCGTGCCGTTGCGTTTGGGCGTGCGGCTGCCGACGAGCTGGATCTCGTCGCGCAGGCGCTTGCTTTCGACCGCCGCGCGCACGCTCAGGTTGGTGTCGGCGCTGCGCACGACGGGTTGGCTGATCTCGACACCGAAGGTGTTGGCGTTGCCGACGGCGCCCAGGTCGCGGAAGCTGCCGGCCAGCTGGTAGCTCAGCCGCGACAGGCTGAAACCGACCCGGAAGCCGTCGCCCCCCACCGCCACCGTGCTGTTCAGGCTGCCGCTGACCAGGCCGCCCTTGTTCGACAGCAGCGCGCGGGCCAGCGTGTGGTCGCCCCAGCCCGAGACGTCACGCAACTGCAGGCCGATGCCGGCGCGCACCTCGCCCGTGGAACGGCTGCCGTGGTTGTTCAGTTCCAACCGCAGCGCCAGCGGCTCGTCTTCGGCCACCGAGACCACCATCTCGGCACCGCCCGTGGTGCTGCCGGGCGTGAAGGCGGCACGCGCGGTGACGCCGGGCAGGTCGTTCAGCAGCAGCATCTGGCGCTCGACCTCGGCCTGCAGCACGGGCCGTGGGTTCGCCGGGTCGGTGACCAGGCGGTCGGTGTAGGCCTGCACGACTTCGTCGCGCAGCCGCACGTCCTGCGCGGTGACGATCTGCACGCCCTCGAGCCTGCCTTCGAGCACCGCGATCTCGACCACGCCGTCGGCCACGCGCTGCGCCGGGATGTAGGCGTAGGTCAGCAGGTGGCCGTTGCTCTGGTAATGGCGGGTCAGCGCGCCGGCGGCCTCGTTCAGGCCGTTGATGTCCAGCCGCTTGCCGACCCAGGGCTTGAGCAGCCCGGCCAGGAACTCGGCCGGGTAGGACGACGCACCCGTGACACGAAAGCTGCCGGCCTGCAGCGAGACCCCTTCGGGCAGCGTGAGCGTGGGACGCACCGGCACGTCGACGACCCGCGGCGCCGTGGCCGGCGGCAGGGCCGGCGGGGTGGGCTGGCGCGTTTCCTCGAGCAGCCGGCCGGCGTCGGGCGGCGTCTGCGCCCAGGCCGGCGCCAGCGTGGTGCAGGCCAGGCCGATCAGGACAGCCAGGCGGCGGGCCTGGGGGCAGGGCGGGCGGTGGGATGTGGGCATCGGCATCCAGTGCGGAGGGGCGTTGCAGGCGTACGTTACGGACCGGCGACGGCGCGGTCGACGGGCGGGGCGGGGTGACGGGCGGCGGGTGGGCGCATCTGGGCAGCGTCGCAGCTTAGGCAGCGGGGTGTTACAGCGGCGTTAACGCCGTGCCATCTTGCCCAGCAGCGCCACCAGCTGGCGCTCCGCGGGCGTGAAATCCTTGTCACGGGCCAGCAGCGCCTGCAGCGCCGCGACCGCGGCGTCCAGCTCACCGGCGTCGGCCAGTGCAAGGGCACGGTCGTAGGCCTGCCACAGCTCGGGCGGGTGGCTGCGGCCGCCGACGGCCGTGCCGCCCAGGGCGCGCGCCAGCCGACCGTTCATCGCCGACACCTGCTGCATCACGCCAGGCAGCGGGGCCGTCGCCTCGTCGGAAAAGAGGATGCGCGAGCTGGCGGTTTCGACCACGCGCACGTGCACCTGCACCTCGTCGCCGAGCACGAAGAAGCCGCCGAAGACCATGCGCTGCGCGCCGACGATCTTGCCCAGGCGCAGCCGGGTGTCCTCGTCGGCCAGCGCGCTGGCCGTCACCTGCTGCTCGGCCAGCAGGTCCTTCAGGCGCTGGCGTTCGACGACGGGCAGGCCCTGCACCTGCAGCAGCGTCGCGGTCAGGTTCTCGGACAAGGCGCGCCGCAGGTAGTCGATGCGCTCGGTCGGCAGCGTCGACAGCGCCGTCTGGTTGTCGAAATCCCACACCACCACGGCAGGCAAGGTGGCGGCCTGGGCCCAGCCGGCCACGCTGGCGCCCCACATCAGGCACGCCAACGCACAACGCCGGACGCGGTGCAGCACACCGGCCGGCGGTAGGGCAAGCGTGAGCAGGACGTTCATTCCTTGCGGGCGATGATCCTCTGATTCTTTTCCAGCGCGGCACGGGTTTCACCGATGCGGCCATACGACAACAGGTCCTGCACCTCGGTGACGGTGACCTGTGCGATGCGGTTTTCCTTGTAACCCAGGATGCGCCCGTTGAGTTCGATGGGCTCGCCGCGGCTCAGCACGTTGAAGGACTGGCCGGCGGTCACGCCGTGCTTCCGGCCCAGGTTGATGATGGCCTGCGGGCCGTCGACCGAGACGATGCGGCCCTTCAGCGGGTACTTGTCGGCCACCGTCTGCGCCACGCTCTGGGCGATGCTGGCGGCCAGCGTGGTGGGGTTGAAGGCGCCCGGCGCCGGCTTCTCGGACTTGACCATCGCCAGCTGCGTGGTCTCGGTGTCGATGGCGCGCACGGCCGCGGCGATGCCCGGCCCCTGCGAGCTGAGCGTGCCCGAGACCATCAGCCGCGCCGCCAGCACCTTGCCCAGCTTGATCTGCGTGTCCTGGTCGGCGAGCTCCGACGAGCCCAGCTTGACTTCGGCCAGCACCTTGTCGAGCAGCCGGCGCTCGACGATGGTGAAGCCGCGGGCCTGCAGCTCGCGGATGACTTCCTGCTGCACCAGGGTTTCCAGGCCGATGCGGCCGGCGGCGCCGGGCAGGGTCTGGTCCTGGAAGGGCAGCACCGAGACGGCCAGCGCCGGCGACGTCCAGTCGTCGGCCGCACCGGCGCCGGCAGGGCGCGGCGGCGGGGCGCGGAAGCGCGCGGCGAGTTCCTTCACCGTGTCGTCGATGTACTGCTGGCGTGCGCGGTCCTGCGCCTCGGCCAGCGCTTCCTGGGTCTGCCGCAGCAGCGCCAGCGTCATGGCGTCGCCGGGGTCCAGCGCCTGCGCCCGTTCCAGCACGGCGCGGGCCTTGGCCGGCTGGCCGCTTTCGTTCAGTGCCACGGCCAGGTTGCTGAGCGCCCCGACGGACTGGCGGTCCTCGCGCGCGGCGCGCTCGTAGCTGGCGATGGCCGCGCGCGGGTCCTGCTTGCGCTGCAGGTTGCCTACGGCCACCAGCGCGTCGGCCTTCTGCCAGGAGAAGTCGGCGGCGGTCTGCGCCCCGGCGGCCTGGGCCAGCGCCGCCTGGCCGGCCTGGGCCTGGCCCGTGGCCGACAGTGCGCGACCGCGGATGAGGTAGGCGGCGCTGCGCGTCGGTGCCTTGGCGATGATCGCGTTGGCTTCGGTCAGCGCGCCGTTGCTGTCGCCGCGCGCCAACTGCACCTCGGCCAGGCCTTCGCGGCCCATCAGCACCACTTCGGGGTGCGTGGCGCCGGCCAGCGCCCGGAAGACGCGCTCGGCGTCGTCGAGCTGGCCCTGGCGCAGCTGTTCGTAGGCGCGCTCGGCACGCGCGATCTGCTCGATGCCGGGCGGCGCAGGCAGCGTGGTCGGGCCGCTCTTGGCACCGGGCGCGCCCGGGAAGAAGTAGAAGTCGCCTTCGAGCGAGGTGCTTTCCCAGGGCACCTGCGCGCCGTTGGAGTCGAGCCGCACACCCAGGCGCACGCGCTTGAAGACCTCTTCGATGGGCGTGCCGGGCCGTTCGATGTTGGCCAGCAGGTGCTGCGTGTAAAGCCCGTTGGTGTTGCTGCCGTCGCTGGCGACGCTGCCCGGCGCGGTGGCAAAGGCGATCAGCGAGCCGATCGGGGCGTCGACCTGCGACAGGCCGCCGCTGGTGGAGCGGCTGCTGCGCGCGAAGGGGTTGTCGCGGCAGGCGTCGAGCACCACCAGGTTGATGCGGTTCTTGGCGGTCTCCATCTTGTCCAGCACCTGCTGCACGTCGACGGCCTTGTAGGGCACCTCGTCCTCGCGCTTGATGTCGGTGCCCACCGGCAGCATGAAGTTGCGACCCTTGATCTGCACACCATGGCCGGCGAAGTAGAAGAGCCCGGCGCCGCCGGACTTCAGGCGGTCGCCGAAGTTGGTGACGGCGTCCTGCATCTGCTTCTGGCTGGCATTGAGCCGGAGGTCGACCTTGAAACCCGCCTTCTCGAGCACCTTCGCCACGGCCGCGGCGTCGTTGGCCGAGTTGACCAGCGGTGCCGTGGCGTAGCTGGCGTTGCCGATGACCAGGGCGTGGCGTGGCTCGCCGGCCAGCGAGGGGGCCACGGCCGCCGTCGCCGGGGCGGCGGCGCCGACGAGCAGCACAAGTGCAAACAGGCGGGCCACCATCGGCCACACACCGCCGGGATGGAAGGCCGCTGTGCGGGCGCGCCGTGAAGGGGTCGACATGGCAGTTTCTCCGCTAGGGCGGCCGGCGGACGACGCTGGGTGCAGGGCCCTGCCGGCCACGAACGGGATGGTAAGCCAGCGACCCCGAGGCGCAACCGCTGCTCAGGGGATGGCGCGGCGGCCGCGGCGCCCGAACCGGGGCGGCCGCGTGCGGTAGCTCACGCCTGGGGCTTGGACGAGACCTTGTGCCGCATCAGGCGGCCCTTTTCGCGTTCCCAGTCGCGTTCCTTGACGGCGTGGCGCTTGTCGTGTTCGGCCTTGCCCTTGGCCAGCGCGATCTCGGCCTTCACGCGGCCGCCCTTGTAGTGCAGGTTCAGCGGCACCAGGGTGTAGCCCTTCTGCTCGATCTTGCCGATGAGGCGCCGGATCTGCGCCTTGTGCATCAGCAGCTTCTTGGTGCGGTCGGCCTCGGGCTGGACGTGGGTGGACGCGGCGCGCAAGGCGTTGATGCGGCAGCCGATGAGGAAGAGCTCGCCGTCGCGCACGTGCACGTAGCCGTCGGTCAGCTGCACCTGGCCGGCGCGGATGGCCTTGACCTCCCAGCCGGCCAGCACCATGCCGGCCTCGAACTGTTCCTCGATGCTGTATTCGAAACGGGCGCGGCGGTTTTCGGCGATGTTGGACATGGGCAGGGGCGTCAGATGGGGGCAGGCGGCCGGAACACAACGCGCTCCTAGAATGCCGCGATTGTATGAAGCACGTGCGCAAGTCGGTCCTGCTGTGGTACTCGCCCCGCGAGATGTACGACCTCGTCACGGGCGTGCAGGCCTACCCGCAGTTCCTGCCCTGGTGCGACCGGGCCGAGGTCGTCGACCACCACGACGATGGCGTCACCGCACGCCTGGGCCTGGCCTACATGGGCGTGCACCACGCCTTCACCACGCGCAACACGCACCACCCGGGCCAGTCGGTCGCCGTGAAGCTGGTCGACGGGCCGTTTTCGCAGCTGGAAGGCACCTGGCTCTTCCTGCCGCTGGGGCGCCCGGGCGGCGACGAGTCGGCCTGCAAGATCGAGTTCGACCTGATGTATGCCTTTTCCGGCAAGGCGCTGGAGGCGGTGGTCAGCCCCGTCTTCGACCGGGTTGCCAACACCCTGGTCGATTCCTTCGTGCGGCGCGCCGAGGTCGTGTATGGCCCGCGCTGAGCTGCATGTCGAAGTGGCGTACTGCCCGGGCCCGGGCGTGACCGACCTGCAGGCCCTGGTGCTGGCACCGGGGGCCACGGCGGCCGACGCGGTTCTGGCCAGCGGCGTGCTGGCCCGCCACGGCCTGGACGCCACCGCGTTGAAGCTGGGCGTCTGGGGAAAGCCGCGGCCCGCCGAGACCCCACTGCGCGACCGTGACCGGGTCGAGATCTACCGCCCGCTGCGCGTCGACCCCAAGGAGGCCCGTCGCCAGCGCTACCAGCGCCACCGCGAGAAGACGGCCAGGCGCTGAGCAGCCGCCCGGCGCCCGCGGCCCGCCGCTCAGCGGCAGTCGGAGGCGATGACCTCGCGCGCCTGCCGCATCTCTTCGGCGCGGCCGCGGTCGTCGAGCACCTCGCGCTCGCCCTTGTCGTTGACGCGGGCGATGCGCTGGCCGGATTCCATCGCCGAGAGATGGCTGCGCGCGCGGCGGCAGTTCTCGGCGCGCTGCGTCGCCAGGCGCTCTTCCTCGGCCTTCGTCTTGCGCGCCTGTTCCTGTTCGGCAGCGCGTCGGCGGGCCTCCAGTTCGCGGTCGCCGGCGGGCGCGCGCGCGGGCTCGGTGGCCGAAGCCGCACTGGCCGCCGCCGCGGGCAGCACGCGCCTGAACTCGGGCACGGGGGCCGGGCGGGCCAGGATGTCCTTTTCCGGGATGTCCAGCGGGGGCGGGCGGTCGCTGGCGTTGACCTGCCCGGTCTTGTCGCGCCACTTCCACTGCGCGTGCACGACCGGTGCCGTCAGTGCCAGCACGATTGCCGCAACGAGGCCGAAGGAAAACGCGCCACGGCGCGACGCTGCTGAGGACGGTGCACACATGTTTTCAGTGTAGTGCCGCTGCCGGCGGCCCGGCTGCCGTCAATGTCACGGCACGTCACAGACCGGGCCGCCCGGGGGCGCTCCCTATAATCCGCTTTTGCGTCTGGAGCCCTTGAATGCGCCTACTCGGCAAAGCGCTCACCTTCGACGATGTGTTGTTGGTGCCGGCCTATTCCCAGGTGTTGCCGCGCGACACCCGTCTTGCCACCCGCCTGTCGCGCAACATCGCGCTCAACCTGCCGCTGGTGTCCGCCGCGATGGACACGGTGACCGAGGCCCGCCTGGCGATCGCCATCGCCCAGGAAGGCGGCATCGGCATCGTGCACAAGAACCTCACGCCCCGGCAGCAGGCGGCCGAGGTGGCGCGCGTGAAGCGTTATGAGTCGGGCCTGCTGCGCGACCCCATCACGGTCGGCCCGTCGGCCAGCGTGCGCGAGGTGATGGCGCTGTCGCGACAGCATGGCGTGTCGGGCTTCCCGGTCGTCGAAGGGGGGCGCGTGGTGGGCATCGTCACCAACCGCGACCTGCGTTTCGAAACCCGGCTCGAACTGCCCGTGCGCGACGTGATGACGCCGCGCGAGCGCCTGGTCTACGTGCACGAGGGCGCCACGCTCGACGAAGGCAAGGCGCTGATGCACCGTCACCGCCTCGAACGCGTGCTGGTCGTCTCGGGCGACTTCGAACTGCGCGGCCTGATGACGGTGAAGGACATCACCAAGCAGACCGAATTCCCGAATGCCGCGCGCGACGCGCACGGCAAGCTGCGCGTCGGCGCCGCGGTGGGCGTGGGTGAGGGCACCGAGGAGCGGGTCGAACTGCTCGTGAAGGCCGGTGTCGACGCGCTGATCGTCGACACCGCGCACGGTCACAGCGCCGGGGTCATCGAACGCGTGCGCTGGGTCAAGCGCCACTTCCCGCAGGTCGACGTCATCGGCGGCAACATCGCCACCGGCAGCGCGGCGCTGGCGCTGGTGGAAGCCGGCGCCGACGCGGTGAAGGTGGGCATCGGCCCGGGCAGCATCTGCACCACGCGCATCGTCGCGGGTGTCGGCGTGCCGCAGATCATGGCCATCGACAGCGTGGCCACCGCGCTGAAGGGCAGCGGCGTGCCGCTGATCGCCGACGGCGGCATACGCTACAGCGGCGACATCGCCAAGGCCATCGCCGCCGGTGCGGCCAGCGTGATGATGGGCGGCATGTTCGCCGGCACCGAAGAGGCGCCGGGCGAGGTCATCCTCTACCAGGGCCGCAGCTACAAGAGCTACCGCGGCATGGGCAGCATCGGTGCCATGAAGGCCGGATCGGCCGACCGCTACTTCCAGGAAGCCGACGAGACCAGCAACCCGAACGCCGACAAGCTGGTGCCCGAGGGCATCGAGGGCCGCGTGCCCTACAAGGGTTCGATGGTCAGCATCATCTACCAGATGGCCGGTGGGCTGCGCGCCGCGATGGGCTACTGCGGCTGTGCCACGGTGGCCGAGATGCACGACAAGGCCGAGTTCGTCGAGATCACCGCCGCCGGCATCCGCGAAAGCCACGTGCACGACGTGCAGATCACGAAGGAAGCGCCGAACTACCGCATGGAATGACGGCTGCCGTGACACCCGCCGCGGGGCCCGTTCCAGCACCTGCCCCGGCGCCGGTTCCGGCGCCCGCCGCACCGTCCGGCGGCCGGCCCGCCGCCATGCGCTTCATCATGGTGGCGGTGCTGATCGACATGCTGGCCGTGGGCATCATCGTGCCCGTGCTGCCGGCGCTGGTGGGCCAGTTCACGGCCAGCCCTGCCGAGCAGACGGGGTGGTACGGCGCCATCGCCTTCACCTACGCCGCCGCCAGCTTCGTGGCGGCGCCGCTGCTCGGTGCGCTGTCCGACCGCCACGGCCGCCGGCCCGTGCTGCTGCTGGGCTTCTGCGGCGTGGCGCTGAACTTCTTCACCACCGCACTGGCCACCAGCCTGTGGATGCTGCTGGCCTCGCGCATCGTCGGTGGCGCGATGCAGGCCAACGCCGCGGTGGCCAACGCCTACGTGGCCGACATCACGCCGCCCGAGCAGCGCGCGCGCCGCTTCGGGCTGCTGGGTGCGATGTTCGGCATCGGCTTCATCCTCGGGCCGGTGATGGGCGGGCTGCTGGGCGGCATCGACCTGCGCCTGCCGTTTTTCGTCGCCGGCGGCCTGGCGCTGCTGAACCTGGCCTACGGCATCTTCGTGCTGCCCGAATCGCTGCCCGCCGAGCGCCGCCGCGCGGTGGGCTGGGACGCCGCCAACCCGCTGTCGTCGCTGCAGCAGCTGGCGCGGCTGAAGGGCGTGGGGCTGCTGGTGGGCGTGCTGGCCTGCGTGGGCCTGGCGCAGTTCACGCTGTACACGGTGTGGGTGCTGTACACCACCTTCAAGTTCCATTGGGGCCCGACCGAGAACGGCTGGTCGCTGTTTGCCGTGGGCTTGGTCTCGGCGCTGGTGCAGGGTGTGCTGCT
>Ga0154020_10010711_pt1 | contig 10468 bp, 8 predicted proteins | sample Klosneuvirus_201_FD_109709 | JGI IMG/M metagenome (GOLD analysis project Ga0154020, IMG submission 109709) | Active sludge microbial communities from wastewater, Klosterneuburg, Austria - Klosneuvirus_20160825_MG | ecosystem: Engineered > WWTP > Aerobic digester > Activated sludge | place... | reverse complement strand
CGGAGGCGACCGCGACCGGCTTGGTCTTCTTGATCTTCGGCGGCCTGGCTGCCGCCGCGCCCGCACCAGCACCAGCACCAGCACCGCCGGCGCCCGCCGCCGCGCCCGCGCTGGCCAGCGCGCCCAGCTTGCCGGCCACCGACACGGCGTCGCCCTCCAGGTTCGACACCCGCGTGGCCCCGCTGTCGTCGACCTCGAACACCACCGCGCCGCGCCCGACCCCGGCCGCCGCCGACGGCGTCTCCAGCTGGAAGCCACCCTCGCCGGCCAGCTCGCCCAGGCGTGTCTTCAGGGTGCCGCGCTCGAGCACCGCATCCTGGGTGTCACGGCGCGCCTTGGCGCCGGTCTCACCATAGATGATGACCACCGTGTTCTCGCGCAGGTACACCCGCGAGTCGTCGCGGAACGTGATCTCCGCCGAGGCCCTGTCCTGCGAGTTGACGCGCCACAGCCGGAACAGCGGCAGCCCGCGCGCGGCCTCGCGCCAGGCCTCGGTCTCGGGCGGGCGCGCGCGCACCGGGCCGGCGGCGCCGGTCAGCTTGGCGTCGGGCGTCGGCTGCATCACCGGCAGGCGCAGCTGCTGGCCCTTGACCAGCTTGTGCGGCAGCGGCCCCAGCGCGTTGTACTTGTGGATGAGATCGTAGCGCTCGCCGTCGCCATACACGCGCTTGCCGATCTTGTTGCAGGTGTCGCCCGTGCGCACGACATAGGTGAAGGTCGGCTCGACCACGTCGCTGCTGGCCGGCTCCTCGGCACGCGCGCGACCGGCACCCAGCGCCAGTGCCGCCGTCAGCGCCAGCAGGCCAGCCCCCCCGAGCCGCCTCACTGCGTGCCCACCGGGCGCCGGCGTCGCCGCGCCGTCTTGACCGCGCGCACCAGCTTGGGCACCAGCGTCTCCGGGGTCACCGGTGACGGCACCACCTCGGCCGCCCCCGCGCGCAGGAGCTCCACGATGCGCTCCATGTCGCCCTTGACCCCCGCCGCCAGCACCGGCACGCCACGCTGCACCAGCCGCGCCACCGTGGCGGCGTCGGCGTCGGGCGCGAAGATGGCCACCACGCCGCGCGCGTCGGGCCCATCCAGCGCCGCCTCGTCGCGCGCCAGCATGAGCTGCAGCCCGTTGGCCGCGCAAGCCACCGTCAGCCCGCGCTGCGCCTCCACCCCCAGCAGCGCCACCACCTCGGTGACGCCGGGCGCCAGCACCTGCGGCTCCAGGATCGACGGCTGCGCGGGGGTGGCCGGCAGCATGCGCGACTCGCGGGTGCGCCCGAGGTTGCTCGCGCGCACGTCGCCGGTGGCGGCCAGCGCCTGCAGCCGGCGCAGCACCTCGGCGGCGCTGGGGCGGCGTGCGGCGTCCTTGCTCAGCATCTCGCTGACCAGCGCGGCCAGCGCGTCGGGCGTGTCGGGCGCCTTGGCGCGGACCTCGGGCACCGGCATGTAGAGGTGCATCGAGAGGACCTCCGCGGGCGCGTTGGCCACGAAGGGCGGCTCGCCGGCCAGCATCTCGTACAGCACGCAGCCCAGCGAGTAGATGTCGCTGGGCGGACCGACCCGCTCGCCGCGGGCCTGCTCGGGCGACAGATAGTTGGGCGTCCCCGCCACCAGACCGGTGCGGGTCAGCCGCCCCATGCCGGGCCCCTCGGCGCCGGCGATGAAGGCCAGCCCGAAGTCGACCACCACCACGCGCTCGGGCGCACCGGGGCCGGTGGCGGGCTCGAGCATGATGTTCTCGGGCTTCAGATCGCGGTGCACCAGCTGGATCTCGTGCGCCACCGTGAGGACGTCGGCGACGCGCTCCGCGATGGCGACCGCGCGCGCCCATGGCAGCGGCGGCAGTCCGAAATCGCACAGCTCGCGCAGCTCGCGGCCGGTCAGCATCTCCATGACCAGGTACAGCAGGCCCTCGTGCTCGCCGAAATCGTGCACCTGTACTGCGTTCTCGTGCGACAGCCGCGAGCTGACCCGGGCCTCGCGCTCGAAGCGCGCGCGATAGGCGGCGTTGAGCGACAGATCGCCGCGCAGCACCTTGATGGCCACCGGTCGCCCCAGCGTCGCGTGCGTCGCCTGGTAGACCCGGCCCATGCCGCCCTGCCCGAGCAGGCGCACGATCTGGTAGCGCCCGCCGATCAGCTCGCCGGCGGCCAGCTCGGTGCCGAGGTCGCTCTCGTCGTCGACCTCGTCCGCCGCGTCGGCCGCCTGGCTGTCGTCGGGCTGGTCGGCGCTCACGGCGTGACCTCGAACAGCGCCACCGCGCCCGAGCGCCCGGTCAGCTCGCGGGTGCCGGCGTCGGCGTACTCGAAGTCGTCGCCCGCGGCGGTGCGCGTCGCCAGCGTGCACAGGATCTGGTTGGGGCGCGCGATGGCCTCGACGCGCGCGGCCACGTTCACGGTGTCGCCGATGGCGGTGTACTCCATGCGGGTCTCCGACCCGATGTTACCGATGATGGCCTCGCCGGTGTTGATCCCGATGGCCAGGCGGACATCGACCTTGTACTTGTCGGCCCACTCGGCCTGGCCGGCCTCCAGCCAGCGCAGCATGTCCTGCGCCGCCGCCAGCGCGCGCGCGGCGTGGTCGGGCTGCTCGCGCGGGGCGCCCCACATGGCCATCAGGCAGTCGCCGATGAACTTGTCGACGGTGCCGCCGTGGCGAAACGTGATCTCGGTCAGGATGGTGAACAGCTGGTTCAGCATCGCGACCACGTCCTCGGCGGGCAGCTTCTCGGCCATCGGGGTGAAGGCGACCACGTCGGCGAACAGGATGGTCACCGGGGTGCGCACGCCGCCCAGCTTCATGACCGCCTCGCGACGCACGATCTGATCGACCAGCTCGCGGTCGAGATAGCGCCCGAGATCGGCGCGGATGGCGGCGTCCTTCAGCGCCTGCGCCTCGCTGGCCTCGAGGTCGACCGAGGCGTTCGACAGCGCTGTCGCCAGCTGCCCCCACTCGTCTTGACGTCGGAGCTCCAGGCGCTTGCCGAACTTGCGCGCTGCCAGCTCGCCCGCGAAGGCGACCAGCGGACGCACCGGTGCGGTGACCCGGCGCGCGAACAGCAGCGCCGCCAGCACCGCCAGCAGCGCCGCCGCGGCCACCGCCAGGATGACCACGCGGCGCATCTCGGCCAGCGGCGCATAGACCCGCGCGCGCGGCACCTGCGCCACCACCGCCAGCGGGCGCCCGGTCAGCGGCCTGAGCGACCCGAACATGGCGCGCCCGTCGGCGCCGCGGTACTCGCCGGTCTTGCCGACCCGGTTCCTGGCCGCGCCGGCCGCCAGCCCCGACAAGATCCCCTCGCCACCGGCCGGCGCCAGCGCCAGGGCGCGCTCGCGATCCGGGTGCGCGATGACGCGCAGCTGATCGTCCACGACATACACCGCGTCGGTCTCGCCCGCGAAGCGCGCCGCGGCGATGGCCTCCACGCGGGCCTGCACGTCGTCCAGGGCGACCCGGCTGGCGACATAGCCGGTGACCCGCCCGGCGGCGCGGATGGGCACCACCACCAGCAGGCGCACGGCGCGATCCGCGCTGGTCTCGCCGATGGCCAGGTTGCGCTCGCCGGCGCTGGCCAGCAGCGCCGCGGGCAGCGTGGCCGGCAGGGCAGGGGCACCCGCCTCGGCCAGGGTGTCGATGCTGGCGCCATCCACCGAGTAGACCCCGGCATGGTCGAGCGCGGCGCTGGCAGCGACCAGGTGGCGCGCCAGCGCGATGCGCGCATCCGGCGTCAGCGCGGTGTCGGTCAGCGTGCGCCCGACCGCGTCGAGGCTGTTCTGCGCCTCGGAGAAGCTGGCCTCCAGCACCCCGGCGACCTCGTCGGTGCTGGCGCGCTGCAGATCACGCAGCGACTCGACCAGCGCCTCACTCTTGACGTCGAGCGCGAACCAGCCGATGCCGACCGCGGGCAGCACGGCCAGCGGCGCCGCCAGCAGCGCGAGCTGGATCCAGATCGGGATGCGCACCCGCGGCAGCGTCGCCCCCGGCCCCGGCATGACGACTCAGAAGGAGAACGAGCCCGAGACGGGCAGGCCGTTGACGCCCGCGGTCGGGGTCACCGCGGTGACGTCCACCGGCAGCGCCGCTGCGGTGTTGTCGAGCGGCACCAGGCCATTGCCGACGCCATCCGGCGAGAACCACAGGCTGACCACCGACTGGCTCCAGCCGCTGGGCAGGAAGCGCAGCCGCGACAGCCGGAGCTCGGGGTCGTCGAGCAGGCGGTAGGTCAGGAGGATCTGCGAGTTGCCGCGGATCTCGTCGGCGCCGGCGACGGCGAAGTTGTCGAGCTTGCCGTTGCCGTTCTTGTCGTCATAGAGGACGATGACGCCGACCGAGGTCGCGGCGTTGCCATAGTCGATGCGCTCGACGCCCAGCGGCGGCGCGCTGCGCGACAGGTCGAAGGTGCGGTTGGCATCGCCCGGGTTCCAGGCGCTGCCGTTGCCGAGCGGCTTGTCGTTGGCGTCGCCCGCGCTGTTGGGCGGCACGATGAAGTCGTCGGCGCGGCCCTCGAGGTGGCGCAGCAGGAAGGCCAGCGCCACGCGCGGCTTGGTCATCGGCGTCAGCGCGGTGGTGCCGAACATGGTGGGCAGCTCGGCGGTGCCGGCCAGCGTCATGGTGCTGACATTGGCAGGGGTGTAGCGCTCGAAGCGGATGGTGACGCCGCCGGTGTTCATGATCAGGCGGACGCCCTGCAGCATGTAGTCGACCACGTTGTTGAGCGGCAACAGGAACTGGGTGGCGCTGGCGGTCCAGGTCACCTGCACGTTGGTCATGCCGCCGGGCACGATGGTGCGCCCGTTGAGCACGATGGCCTGACCGAGCGACCAGATCTCGGGGTCGAGCGAGAAGGTGCCGCTGATGCGACCGCGGTTGATGACCACACCGGCGTCGTCGGTCTGCACCGTCTCGGTGGGGCGCACGGTCTGGCGGGTGCCGCCGTCGTCACGGAAGTCGAGCTCGACCACGTGCCAGCTCCCCAACAGGGCGGCCGAGGCGTCCGGGTCGACGGAAGCGTCGGGCAGGGCGGCGTCGGCGTCCGGCTTGACGTCGTCGTCGTCACCACAGCCGGTCAGGTTCGCGGTCAGGGCGAGCAAAGCGCAGCCCAAAGCAAGTCTTCTCATGCCGTCAAGGTAGCACGCGATGGCGTGTTATCGTGGCGGCGATGTCAGAGCCGACCGAGCTGTTTTTGCGCGCCTGCATGGGCCTTCCTGTGACCCGCACCCCAGTCTGGATGATGCGCCAGGCCGGACGCTACCTGCCGCAGTACCGCGCCGTGCGCGGCAAGGTCAGCTTCCTCGAGCTGTGCAAGACGCCCGACCTGGCCTGCGAGGTCACGCTGCAGCCCATCCGCGAGCTGGGCGTCGACGCCGCCATCCTGTTCAGCGACATCCTGGTCCCGGTCGAGGCCATGGGCATGGCGCTGCGCTTCACCGAGGAGCACGGCCCCGAGCTGCCGTCTCCGCTGCGCAGCGCGGCCGACGTGGACAAGCTGCGCGTGGTCGACGCTGACGACGAGCTCGGCTTCGTGATGGCTGCGGTGCGCAAGATCAGCGCGGCGTTGCCGGCCGAGGTGCCGCTGATCGGCTTCTCGGGCGCGCCGTTCACGCTGGCGACCTACATGGTCGAGGGCGGCACCTCGAAGAACTTCATCGAGACCAAGAAGATGATGTGGGGCGATCCGGCCACGGCGCGACGCCTGATGGATCGCATCGCCGACCAGGTCATCGGCTACATGGTGGCGCAGGCGCGCGCCGGCTGCCGGGCGCTGCAGCTGTTCGACACCTGGGCCGGGATCCTGGCGCCCAGCGACTTCGACGTGTGGGCGCGGCCGTTCGCGATGCGCGTGCTGGCCGAGGTGCGCGCGGCGGCGCCGGGAGTGCCGCTGGTGTACTTCGTCAATGGCTCGGGCGCCATCCTGGAGCGGCTGCGCGGCATGGGCGCCGACATGATCGGCATCGACTGGAAGCAGGATCTGGCCGAGGCGCGCACCCGGCTGGGCCCGGCGCTGGCGGTGCAGGGCAACCTGGATCCGGTGGCGCTGTTCGCGCCGGTGGCCGAGGTCGAGGCGCGTGTGAAGGCGATCCTGGAGGCCAACCGCAAGCAGCCCGGCCATGTGTTCAACCTGGGCCATGGGGTGCTGCCCGGGACGCCGGTGGAGTCGGTCAAGGCGATGGTGGCCGCGGTGAAGCAGTACGGGTGATGATGCAGCGCGCAGCTGTCCTCATTCTGGTCGCGGTGCTGGGTTGTGGGCCGCGCAAGGCAGCTCGGCCCGGTGGCGACGCCAGCACCAAGCCGAGCACGAGCACGAGCACGAGCACGAGCACGAGCACGAGCACGAGCACGAGCACGAGCACGAGCACGAGCACGAAGCCCGGGGTGGGCGCGGCCGGCGACGGACAGAGTGTCGTCGCGCTGGATGTGCCCGAGGTCGCCGTGGCCGGCAGTGGCGTGGTGACGCAGAACCCGGTCGAGCCAGATCCCTGCACCGTGGACGCGGACGCCCGCTTCGCCATGGTGGCGGATGCACCTGCGCCGGCCACTGCCATCGAGCCCAGCGAAGACGTGCCCGTGCTGGCGCTGCGCTGCGGGCGCCTGATCCCCCGCGCCCAGGTGGTCATCGGCAGCGGCACCGAGCTCACGCTGGTGCACCGCGATGGCGATGTCCGCCACGAGGTCACCGTGGAGCGGCTGGCCGACGAGTCGGGCGCCGGCGCGCAGCCGATCGCCCGCGTGCCGCTGCCGCTGCGAGGCGCTCGCGTCCTCATCAAGCTGCCCGGCGCCGGCCTGTACCGCGTGCGCGGTGCCGCCAAGGGCGAGCTGGCGCACATCCTGGTCAGCGGCCACCCCTGGGCCACCGTGGTCAGCGGCGCCCGCGTGCGCTTTCAGCCGCTGCCGGGCGCACCACGCAGCTATGATGTCGTCGTCACCGAGGTCGGCGATCACGCTCCGGTGCGCCTGCACCAGGCCGTGACCGCGCAGCCGCTGGCCGCCAGCGACGATCCCGACTAGCCGTGCGCCTCGACGCCGCCCTCGACGAGGCCATCGCCGCCGCCGCGCAGGCCGCGCTGCCCGCCAGCGCGACCAGCCTCAATCACCTGCTCGCCGGCATCTCCAGCGTGTCCGATCGCTACGTCACCGAGCGCGAACGCCTGGCCGATCCGCGCCCCGACAACCCGGCCGAACGCGCCGCCCGCGCGCTCTTCTTCCTGCCCGCCGACCTCATCAAGATCCATGTCCCGCTCGCCGAGCTCGACGCCGCCCAGGCCATCCCCGCCGGCCCGCTCAGGATCCTCGACCTCGGCTGTGGCCTGGGCACCCTCAGCATCGGCCTGCTGGGTTACCTCGGCCCCCGCGCCGCCCACGCCACCATCACGCTGTCCGACCACGACCCCGCGGCCCTCGCGCTGGCCCACACCCTGGTCAGCGCCGCCGCCGCGCATCTCGCCGTCCCCGTCACCATCACCACCCGCGCCATCGATCTCCACGACCCCACCTCGGTACCCGCTCCGTCGCCGTCACCCTCCTTCATCCTGCTCGGCACCACCCTCAACGAGCTCCACCTCGCTGTGCCCGACCCCGCGCGCACCACGGCCCGCGCCGCCCTCGTCACTCACCTGGTCGCCACCCTGGCTCCCGACGGCGCCCTCATCATCATCGAGCCCGCGCTGCGCGAGACCGCCCGCGCCCTCGAGCAGACCCGGGACGCCGTCCTCGCCCTTGCCACCCCCGCCGCCCCGGTCCACGTCTTCGCCCCGTGCACCCACGGCGCGCCCTGCTCGGCGCTGGTCGACCCACGCGACTTCTGCCATGAGGATCGCCCCTTCAACCCTCCGCCGCGCCTGGCCCGCCTGATCTCGCAGTCCAGCCTGCGCTCGCACGGCCTCAAGTTCGCCTACCTCACCCTGCGCCGCGCCCCCGGCCGTCTGTCCGGCGGCGCCCGCGTGGTGTCGGCCCCGCTGTCCTCCAAGGGCAAGGTCGAGTGGTTCACCTGCTCGGAGGCCGGCCGCGCCACCCTGCGCATCCTGACCCGCCAGCGCGACGACGTTGCCCGCGACCTCCTGCGCAGGCTCGACCGTGGCGACCAGCTCGATCCTCCACCAGCCCCCGACCCCGACCCGGCCCAGGCCCAGGCGATCTTCCGCCGTCCCCGTCTGCCCCTCGACCGCGGTGCGTAGTCGTGAATACTCTCCGCCACAAAGGCCGTGGGGCAGTAGTGGACACCACGCGATATACATGGGAAAGTAATTCGATTTCTTCGTGCCCAGCAGGTGAGGGATGGGGGCGAAGCCGAACCCGAGGCCAGGAGCCGCGTGCCGTCTCTAGCGAAGGTCCGATCCTTCGGAGCCACTGATGTGGGAGTTGTGCGCGAGCACAATGAGGACTCCCACTACGTCGACCCCGACGGCGGCTTCTTCGTCCTGGCCGACGGCATGGGTGGCCACGCCGCCGGCGAGGTCGCCAGCTCGATGGCCGTCAGCGAGGTCCGCCAGGCCCTCGACGCCGCGCGCGAGAAGGTCTCCCGCTTCGCCGAGCACGCCGACGACGACGGCCGCAAGCAGCTGGTCGAGCTGCTCGAGGATGCCGTCCGTCGCGCCCACTCGGCGGTCTACGAGCGCGGCCTGCGCGAGACCGACAAGAAGGGCATGGGCACCACGCTCGACGTCGTCCTGGTCGCCGGCGCCGAGGCCTTCGTGGCCCATGTCGGCGACAGCCGCACCTACCTGTTCCGCCGCGGCCGCGTGGCCCGCCTGACCACCGACCACACCGTGGCCGAGGTCCTGGTCCTCGAGGGCAAGCTGTCCGCCGAGGAAGCCCGCGTCTCGCCGCTGCGCACCGTGCTGGTCAACGCCCTCGGCGTCTCGGCCGACGTCGGCGTCGAGCTGGCCCACCTGCGCCTGCGCGCGGGCGATCGCCTCCTCCTCTGCAGCGACGGCCTGCACGACTACTTCCCGGTCGATGGCGAGCTCGGCCGCATCGTCGACAAGATGGCCGAGCCCACCCAGCTGGTACAGCTGGTCGAGATCGCCAAGGATCGCGGCGGTCACGACAACATCACCGGCGTCGTGGTCGAGGTCCAGGAGATCATCGGCGACGCTCCCGAGGCGCCGGTGCCGGCCAACGAGGTCGACAGCGGCCCCACCGAGCTGTTCGGCGAGTCCGAATCGACCCAGCCCATCTCCATCGAGGGCGTCGCCAACCTGCCGCCCATCGCGCCCGCGGACGAGACCCTGGCGCCCAACATCCGCGCCCCCGCCACGGTCGGCCAGCTGGTCAACATCGACCCTGACGCCATGGCCGATGGCCCGACCCAGCCCGGCGACCTGCCCAAGGAAGCGCCCGACAAGGCCGAGTCGCCCGGGGCAGCCAAGGCCGACCCGCCCAAGGCGTCCAACTCATAGTGCGGTCGCCGCCAAGGGCTTGAATGCCCTTGCGTTGCCCCCGTCACATTCGAGTAATCTCCCAGCAGGAGGCTCCATGTTTCGCCGCTTCGCGCTCCCTTTGATGGCGCTCGCTGCCATCGCCACGCCCCGCATCGCCCACGCCGAAGGCGAGTACGTCATGAAGCTGGCCACCGTCGCCCCCGAGGGCACGCCGTGGTCGGAGGCCCTGGAGAAGTTCAAGGCCCAGGTCTGGCTGGCCTCGGGCAAGCGCCTCAAGGTCAAGGTCTTCTACGGCGCCACCCTGGGCGACGAGAACGAGACCGTGCTGTCGACCAAGCGCGGCCAGATCCAGGCCGTCGGCGCCTCCACCGGCGCGCTGGCCTCGGTGGTCACCGAGCTCAACATGGTCGAGCTGCCCTTCCTCTTCAAGACCGAGGCCGAGGCCGACACCGTGCTCGACACCATCCTGCAGGTCCCGATGGAGAAGTACTTCCGCGCCAAGGGGCTGGTGCTGGGCTTCTGGTCTGAGAACGGCTACCGCTCGTTCGGCACCAAGGACGGCTTCGTGACCTCGCCGGCCAAGCTCAAGGGCAAGAAGATGCGCGCCCAGGAGAGCCCGGTGCACACCGCGATGTACAAGGCCTATGGCGCCTCGGCGCAGCCCATCCCGACCACCGAGGTCTTCCAGGCCACCAAGACCGGTGTGGTCGACGGCTGGGACCAGACCGCGCTCTACGCCGCCGCGGCGTCGTGGCACAAGACGGTCAAGTTCTACACCGTCTCGAACCACATCTATCAGCCGGCCGCCATCGTCTTCAACGCCGACTGGTTCGACAAGCTGCCCGCCGACATCCAGGGCATCCTGGTCGCCGCGCGCAAGGACTTCCAGAACCAGAGCCGCAAGGCGGTGCGCAAGCTCAACAAGGCCATCGTCAAGAACCTGGAGGGCGACGGCGTCAAGGTGTACACGCTGACCGCCGCCGAGCGCGCCACCTTCCTGCCCGGCGCCCAGAAGGTCCGCCAGGCCTGGAAGGCCAAGCAGAGCAAGGAGGTCCAGGCGCTGCTGGGTGCGGTCGAGAAGAAGCTCGGGCTCAAGTAGG
>Ga0154020_10010710_pt1 | contig 10470 bp, 6 predicted proteins | sample Klosneuvirus_201_FD_109709 | JGI IMG/M metagenome (GOLD analysis project Ga0154020, IMG submission 109709) | Active sludge microbial communities from wastewater, Klosterneuburg, Austria - Klosneuvirus_20160825_MG | ecosystem: Engineered > WWTP > Aerobic digester > Activated sludge | place... | reverse complement strand
GCACCAGGGTGGCCGCTTCCTTTGTCACTGCCGTACCGGTGATGCCCATCGCCACGCCGATGTCGGCGGCTTTCAGCGCAGGTGCGTCGTTCACGCCGTCGCCTGTCATGGCGACGACGTGGCTAGCGGCGCGCAAGGCCTCGATGATTTTGACCTTGTGTGTGGGCGAGACACGGGCAAATACGTCGATGGCGTTGATGCGTCGCGCTAGTTCTGCGTTGTCCATTGCATCGAGCTCCGCGCCGCTCACCACCTCGCCAGCGAGTCCCAGTTCATGGCTGATGGCGGCGGCGGTGAGCTTGTGGTCGCCGGTGATCATCTTGACCTGGATACCGGCGTGGTGGCAAGAGGCGATTGCGTGTTTCGCCTCCGGGCGTGGCGGATCCATCAGGCCGGCGAGGCCCAAGAATTCCCAGCCGGAAGCCCACGCCATCAGGTCGCCCGCCGGGTCGAAGTCCTTGGCTGGGATGCGGCGCCGCGCCACTGCCAGCACCCGCAGGGCTTGTGTGGCAAGGTGGTCGTTCTCATCCTCGATGCGTAGGCGCATGTCCGCCTCCAAGGACGCTTTGCCTGTATTGGAGAGCCAAGCATCGGAGTGCGCAAGTAGTACATCGGGCGCGCCCTTGATGAACATCTCCACCGTTTCTCCGGCATGGTGGAAGGTCGCCATGAACTTGTGCGCGGAATCGAAGGGAATTTCGGCGATGCGCGGTTGTTTTTCCTGCTCGGCTTCAGGGTCAAGGCCGCCTTTCTGCGTAAGCACCCACAAAGCGCCTTCGGTGGGATCGCCGATCAACTGGCCGTCGCGCACGCGCGATTCGGTGCACAGCGCCACGGGCAGCAGCAAGGGGCGCAGATCCGGCGCGGGCGTGACGAATTGAATTTCGCCTTCCGGCAGATAACCTTGCCCGCTCACTGTGAAGCGGTTTCCCGCAAACCAGCCGGCGCGCGCGGTCATCTGGTTCATGGTTAGCGTACCGGTCTTGTCGGAGCAGATTACTGTGGTCGACCCCAGGGTTTCGACGGCAGAGAGCTTTTTCAGGATAGCGCGGTTCTTTGCCATGCGCCACATTCCGATGGCGAGCGTGACCGTCACCACGGCGGGCAGGCCTTCTGGAATGGCGGCCACTGCCAGTGCCACGGCGGTTAGTGCTGCGTCTGTCCACGCCGCGCCGCGAAGGAAATCGAGTGTGAAAATCAGAGTCACCACCACCATGGCGATGGCGGCGAGTTTCTTGCCCAAGGTGTCGAGTTGTTTCTGCAGTGGCGTTTGGGATTCGGGGGTATCGGCGATCATGCTCGCGAGTTTGCCCATCTCGGTTGCCATGCTTGTTGCTGTCACCAGAAGTTCGGCACGGCCGCGTGTGACGACAGTGTTCATATAAAGAAAGTTGAGACGATCGCCTAGCGGCAGGTCGGTCATGTCCAGCACAGTGGTTGATTTGCCGACCGCGTTCGATTCTCCGGTCATCGCTGCTTCGTCAACTTCCAGCGCGTGTGCCGCCAGCAAGCGCCCATCGGCCGGAATGCGGTCGCCCGCTTCCAGTAGCACGATGTCGCCGGGCACGAGGTGCTGCGTATCCAGTTCAATCACCTGGCCGTCGCGTCGTACCCGCGTGCTGGCTGCCAGCATGCTTTTCAACGCCGCCAGAGTTCGTTCCGCCCGATGTTCCTGATAAAATCCCAGCGCGGCATTGAACACGACGACGATCAGGATAACTATGGCATCTTTTAGGTCGCCGATTAGCCACGCCAGCGCGGTGGCGAACAGTAGAACGATGACCAGAAAATTTTTGAACTGATCGAGAAATTTCAGCCACAACGGGCGCGGTTTTGCCTCGACTAACTTGTTTTCGCCAAAGTGAGTTAAGCGCATTGCGGCTTCGGTTTTGGATAGGCCGTGTTTTGTATCCGCAGCGAGCACCCTTACAGCAGCCTCGGAAGTCAGCGTGTGCCAGGTGTGGGTATTAATGTCCATAGAATAGAGTATTTATTGATAAGTCGATTTAATAGGAATACAGGTTGTCGTGGCTGGGATGTCTCCGTCTTTGGAGGATGATAGCAATTTTAGCTAATGTTTCTCGATATCTGATGTTTTACGGAGCGAAGCGAAATAAAATATGGGTGGAGGCTCGTTGGAGGTTAACCGTAAGCAGATGTGCCGTGTTAGCTGATGTATTCCTTTTCTTTATTTTTAGCTTCTGCAAGTTTTTCTCTAGGTAATACATAACCACGTATAATTCTATTTGATAGGTCGGCTATTTTAATTCCTGTAGGATCGCCAGATGGAAGATGGATTGTAATTGTTTTTGGATTCATATTCATATTAATTTAAGTAATTCCTCATAAATTCTAACCATAGCCCATGTATCCATTTTACAATATTCCAACATGTCTTTTTTAATTTGTTCTTTTTCTGCTTCACTTTCAGTTTCGAAGACCATCTTTTTCCATGAATTCATTGCCATTGATCCATCACGTATATTTAGATCTTTATAGCTTAATTCAGGATCAAGCACAGGTAATACTTTTTTAATTGAATATTTCCCTTTGAAATCTTTGTGTACGTATAGATTCTTTTGGAATATATCCATTAAATCAAATAGCCTTTCATTGAAACCTACCATCAAATCTGCATATTCTGGGTATACCTCACCAATGTTCTCGTTACATTTCTTTTCAAACTTTTTATTCCAAACAATAAGACTTCCCTCATCTCCAATATGTTCTTTTAATGATTCTGCAAGTGCCTTCATTGGATTTGTGCTGCCATCTTCAGCTAAAAATTCTACATGCTCATACTCGCCACCTAGCTCTCTTTGAATATGTAATGAATATTGAAAAGGGATTTGCATATATGGCTTACAACCATCATATATTGGTACTGCTGTTGGATAGGTTTCATAGTCTAAATAGTAAAATGGGTATTCCATTTCAGCTAATAGCTTCTTTATTTCGACTGATTTATTCGTTGTGATTTCTGTTTGAGTAACATCTACATGGCTTCTTTGATTTTTAGATAATTCAAAGTCTTCTGGTAAATCATAAATGCTTAAATAACCACCTTCTACCATTTCCTCCAGTCTTTTTGGGCTTAGTCCAATAAGTGCAATATCATGTACTGAATATTTAGGCATATCCGGATACAAATAACCAAAAGCAGGGCAATGATTTGCTCGTGATTTGTAGATACAATCACAAGGTTGAGGTTCATTATCTTGTTCCATCAATATTCTCATGCCTTGAATATTTTCATTAATTTCAGGCTCTAATTCATGTACTTTTTCAGTGATATCTGTTTTTGCAATTAGTTGCACAGGATTTATTTCACCTTTTTTTACATACTCCTTATTGAGTTCCAATAGATTTACTTTGCCTACCTTGTAACCTGCGAGTTTTAGAACAATATACTGAAAGCCTGCGTCATAAAGATGTTGCTTCTTATTGTTACCTTCACCCTCTTTGTCACATGTGGAGCCTTTTGCCTCATTAATAATCCAATACTGATTATTATCATCCCATTCCAACATATCCACCATCACATAAAGGCCATCTGCCTCAAACGTAGCTTGGAAGATAACCTTTTTACCCTCGTCTATTAGCCTTTTAGTGTCTGCTACAGCTTGCTCTTGTCTACTTTCGACTAAAACCCCGCCAGGGAACAATTTACGTCCCCAGGCTTCAACCTCTTTCCCGCTTTTAATTAATTCTAATTCAAACTCGTTTAATTCCTTTGTAACTAAAACCTCTGGTTTCTTTTTGTGGAACCAAAAATAATCTGAGCAGGTTAGAAATTTGAGATAGTCGGATTTTGTAATTAGATAAGACATGATTATAGATTTAAAACTTCTATTTTTTCTGTTTGAGACCGAAAACATTAAAAATTATTTAATTGACCCCTTGATGAAGTGCTTCCTTAAATGCGTTCTCTTCCTCATTGTTGTAAAAAGGCACTCCAGTGATTTTAAAATTCTTTGAGCTACTAAACGTTATCACCTTGTCTTTGAATTTCTCCTTGATCTCTTTTAGTAATTCCTCTTTCCAGCGATCAGTTTCTTTCAAGTGCGCTCCTTTAGGTTCAATAAAGATCTGATATGTGATTGCAGTGCCATCTTTTTGCTTCATAAAGAGGATAAAATCGGGCGCAAAGGCTTGACCATCTTTAAAGTTATAGATTTTGACATGAAGCTCGTTTCTCAAAAGATAAATTTCTTTGTAGTTTTTAGACAATGAATCCATTTGTGTTTCCATCATTTTTACGAATTTTTTTTCCTCACTTGTTCCATAGTTGGCATTGAAAACATACCATTTTTTATCCTTCACAAATTCTTGTTGGCCATCAGCTCTTTCACTTTTTTTGTTTACCTTGAGCACTTTATCAAAAAATCTTTCCGCAATTGAATGTGGTTTGAACTCAAATGTACCTTTGTATTCAGTAGTATTCCCTTTTATTTCGGCTTCAATTTGGCTCAACAGATCAATGAGCGCAGATAGCTTGTCTTTATTTGTGAGGTCATCAAGGTCTTTTTCTGTTCCTGTAAACGTGATAGCTAACCCAGCCAAATAATCACTACTTGTGACAAACTCTTGTACTGATTTTATGTGAGGGAAATATGTTTTTAAATTTGCAAAATTAAAGAAGCTGTTTTTTGCTACTGCATTGTAAGTAATATGTTTTTCAATATCGCTGAGGTGTATCTCTTTTGCTTTTGTTGTAGCAGTTTTAGTATTCCCGTTTTCTCTAAAAACTGAGGTATCCTCACCATAGCCGGAAGTGATAGTGTATTGAATATTTCGTTTCTTTACCCCGAGGTCTGCAAAGGACTTAATGCTCTCATTCCTATTTTTAATCTGTTCATTTAAATAAACGATTCCATGTTTGAAAAAATCTTGTTGCTTGAATTCATCTTTAAGATTTAGTTCTAGCTCAATTTCATCCTCATCGTATAGACCTTTTTCTTTAAGAACAGTTCGAAACTCAGAGATGTATTTACTATCGTTGATGCTGTGATAATGGAGCTCTTCTAAAATTCGCAATTCATGTTCTAAATGTTCATCGAATTTGCGGACAAATCGATTTTTTTGTTCTTCAAATACAAACGGAAAGTATCTTGCACCACGTCCGATAAGTTGTGCTTCTGCAATGGTTGTTTTTCCGGGTTTCCCGCTTTTGCCGTCGCGTGTTTGATACAATCGTACAATATCGAATAAATTCAAAACATCCCATCCTTCATTAAGCTTTTGTACCGCAAAAATTGCCCTTATCTGATTATCTTTGTCCTCAAGTGAGTTTAGGACGTGTTGCTGTGAAATTAACTCTTGTCTATCAGATTGCTTGAGGGATTTTTTATCAAGGTTTTCTTCGTTTACATTCAAACACCTGTTATGAGCAAAATTTGCTTTTAACTTATTAACTAGAAGTGTGTCGGTTATTTTATTCTTTGAGAAAAAATCAAAGGCTCGTTGAACTAGGTCAAATTTGCTACGATCTCGGATTTTTTTTATATCGGAATCGCTCAAGTTTTCAATTAGTAGATTGAATTTTTCTTGGTTATTTTTTGATTCTTCAATAGTTTTTTGCGCTTTAAAAAGAATGACGGGTTTGAGGTTGATACCGTTCTTTCCAGCGACTTCTTGTCGATACTGGCTTAATATAATAGCTTGCAGCATGCGGTTTTCGTCATTCAAATCTGATTGCAGAATATTTACATCCTTGCTGTACCCATCGTTTCTAAACTGCTTGAGATCATATCGGTAAATCACTTTTGGATAATATTTTTCAACGATATTTTTATCTAGAAAGTCAATTGTTGCAGTAAATTCAAGTAGCATGTTCTGGCTATTTTGGAAAAATATCTTTTCTACAGTATTTTCCCAGCTTGGCTTTTCCATTTCTTCAGACAATGCCTTTTGTTTTGTCTTTGTTTGAATGTGATGCGATTCGTCAGACAGGAGGACAATCTTTTTGTCTTTAAAATCTTCATAGGTGAGACTGTTTTCCTTTTCGTTATGTAGGTCGCTATGTAATTGTTGTATTGTGGTAAAGCAAATATTGATATTATCACTACTTACTCCTTCAAAGTTATCTACTTGGTTAATATTCACGAGCTGCCCATCAAAGTTTATCTTTGAATCAAAGAGGTATTTTGAAGACTCTATGTTTAAAAAATTGTCCTTTGTTTTCTCGATAATATTGGTCGTATTCACAAAAAAGAGAAAATTTCTGTAGCCTTGCTTGTAGAGATAGAGAATTAAGCCTGCCATTATAAGCGTTTTTCCGCTACCCGTAGCCATATTAAATAGCAAATGGGTTGGCGTAAGCCTTTCGGGATAGTTGTTAATGTAATGAATAAATCTTGCAAAGGCTTCTTCCTGATATGGGCGCAATTGAAGACGCTGATTAAGGTTGTCCTTCATGAAGTTTGGAATTTCTACTTTTAGTAGCCCCATTTTGGAAACCGCGTCGAATTGTTCGTATAGGAATTGTTGATCAGTCATATTTTTCTATGTTAACTGTTTTGAAGATTGTCTACTGGATCTTCGATAACTGGTAATTCGTATGAAATTGATTCTGCTTCAAATAATACAATCTTTTTGCTATGGAATATTTTTTTAACGCGTTCTTCAATCTTGCTCTTGCTGGCCTTCGTGGCTGAAATATAAAGAGTGTTGATGCCAGACTTATTGATCTGCTCATAAATATGATTGTCGTTCTCCGATAAAGAACAGCCAATAATTACCATTGTCCCACCTAGTTTTGATAATTTATTATAGGCATTCTTGAGATATTCGCTTTTATTGATCTCACTAATTTTATTTTCTGCTTGAAAAATACAAATAATATCTCTTTCATCATTGTTTAATATTTCTTCGAGTCTGTCATATAATGCTTTGTCGGAAGATTGCGTAATTTTCTTTTCAATTTTTCCGTCTCGATAAATATGAAACGCACCGTGCAGAAAAAATAAATTTTGAGTTTCTCGATTAACATCAAAAACAAACTCCTTTGTGCCATCAAACAAGCTTTGAATACCACTTCCGTCATTGACTAGTTCTAGTATTTTATTTTTTTTCTCTTCCTCTAAAATAGATTTAACTACTCGTTCAATATCTGCGCTTTTCCAATTTTTATTCTGACTTTTTGAGTATTGTGTAATTTCATTTTTGAAATGAGTTTTTGTCAACATATTCAGCGGTGTTGTTTCTGAGTTTGCACTATTTCCTATTTTAATATTCAACACGCCTTTTTCCCTTGCCTCTTTAATTTCACTATAAATATCATTTTGGGTTGCGTTCATGTCTTCCTCTATAAACTTTAATGAGGGCTGAATCGCGATAGTTTTTTTTGCGCTGTTATCATCTAATCTAAAATTTAGAAGCAGCAAGTAAAGAAATGAATCGTAATTTAATGTGAAATAATTCGTAAAATTTTTTAAAAGTACGAAAATCCCCTCATTTTTTTTAGCGTAAATATTTTTAATTTCAGATTTCACTATTTCATGCGCCGCTTTCATGAAGTCAAATTTAATCTTGTTTGCAACATACTTCCTTAAAAACTGGTTCGTTTTGTCGATACTCTCTGTCAATTTCCCAATGAATTGTTCTAAATCATAATTACTTTCAATAGCGATATTTTCCGCTTCTTTATATATTCCATGATTGTTTTCAGCCATTTTTTGGAATATAGATTCATAACTTGTATTTACTCCAAGCCCACGATTAAAACCATTTCCAAGCATTAAATGACATTCTATGCCCTCTATTTGCTTTAGAACGTCTTTATATTTCAACAATGTTATTTCTTCTTTGGCCATAGCTATTTTCTACAAATTATAAAAATCCAGACTCAATCGCTTTTCCGCATCAGAGCACTTGAAGTTTTCATCGTCAGCCTCGCTTAAATTAACATAAAGCTGATTCTTATTAAGAAGCTGAATGAGTGCGTGTTGTTGTTTTTTAAAGTCCAGCGCTTTCCATTCCTCGAAAGCTAAGTCTGCATTTCTAAAATCTACATTCCAATTTAAGAACGATTTTGTTTTCATAATCTCCCATATTTTTTCTAAATCTTTTGTGGTCTTGGCTGTTTGAATGTGATCTACAAAAGCTTGATTGTATGTTTTTAGCTCGAAGTAAACGAATTCACCACCACCTTTCCAGTGTACAGTTTGAGAGACTCCACCTTGTTCGCCCTCAATGACCTTTTGCATGCGTGGCACGGTAACTTTCTTGATGTAATCCATTTGTTCTATGCCGATATACTGGCGTTCCATTTTATGAGCCACCGCACAGGTTGTCCCGCTACCAAGGTGATAATCTAACACGATGTCTCCTTTTTTTGTCCCCATTTCAATAATTCTCTGTAAGGTTTCCTCTGGTTTTGGATTATCAAACACCTTCCCATTAAAAAGCTCCTTCAGATGGAGAGTTCCTCTTTCCGAGTTTACTTCTTTGTCCCACCATACTGAGCGAGCCATCCTTGCTTTTTCTCTGTATTTTTCAATGATTTGGTATCTGCCATTTTCTTTCATCCCTTTTCCACAAATATTCAAATTGAGATTCTTTTCAGCTTTTTCTTTGCCCCATCTCCATACAGTTTGGATACCTTGTGACTTTGTTGGCAATACTTCAATCCATCCATCCTTCTTTTGTATGGATATTTCATAAAATCCATTTTTATCCTTATTTTTGGGATTCAAATAAAAAGGATAAACTAAATTTGGGCGGTTTTTATCATTAAATTTGGTATTACGATTTCTTAGCTCTCTAATCTCAAACCCACTCGTTTCATCTTCATACGGAAATTCTTTGTCTTCATCTACAAGGGGATAAAGGTTATAGTTGAGTGATTTAGCATAAATATTGATAAATTCGTGCATATTGGCCACTCCTCCATAATCTCTTCCACGTGGGTTATTCACAACTGTTATTACTTCAATAAAATTTTCTCTTCTAAAAATTTCGTCCATAAGTACTTTCAGATAGGCTTGTTCATTGTTGTCGCAGTGAACAAATATCACACCATCTTCTGTAAGCATTCCTTTTGCAACCTCAAGACGATTTTTCATAAAGGTCAACCATGTTGAATGATTGAATTGGTCATTGTATCCAAAGCTATCCTTGCCTGTATTGTAGGGTGGGTCTATGTAGACCAACTTCACCTTTCCCGTGAATTCTTTTTTTAAGCAATGTAATGCAATTAAATTGTTACCTTTGATAATGATATTTTCTTCAATCTCTCCTTTTTCATTTCGTCTAAATTGTTTCAATTCTTCCTCGCCCTTTTTTGAATATCTCTTAAAATTCGTTAAAACTTTTGGATCCAATAATCTGTCAATTTCGTCTTGAGCAAGTATTTCGTTGAAAAAAATCTCGGTTCTTTCTGTCTCTTCTTCGCTCATTCCACCCTCAAGAACACAGTCTTTATATGGCCATACCAGAGCCACTTCGTCACGCTGGTTAAGAAATTTATTGTTTATCGTCAAACCGATTTTATTCTTGAATTTCGTGTAGGAATCGTTCAGGAAATTTTTATCCTGTACAAAATCCACAAAGAAAGCGATATTAAAAATCCAATGCCCCTTTATTTCGGAAAAGAATTTTGCCTTCACTTCCTTATCCTCTAATAAAAGCTCGATAAGATTTTTATCAACTTTCCATGCTTTATCTGCAACTTCGCTTTTTATAAGGTCGCCATCCTGATCAAGGAAGCGGATATCTTTTTTGAGAAGTTTTTCGAGTTTTTGGTTGAAATTTGTCATAAGTATTATTTGATTAAATCATCTACGCCAACACCAAGGGCATTAGCAATTTTGGTTAGAGTGTCGATTGTGGGATTTTCGTTTGCACCACTTTCAACAGTAACCACCGTATTTAAAGAGAGGTCGGCTAATTTTGAGAGGCGATCTTGCGAAATGCCTTGCTCTGCTCGCAGTCGCTTCATGTTTTTTCCAATGGTATTTTTAGAATTTGGCATACAGTATAATGTATAGGTTTGATTGTATGGTACTACTTTGAAATTCCCCTGTCAAAAAGAGTTGTTCCGCCTATAGGCGGAACTCCATATATTCCCCTTATCAAATAAAGCGTTTCCGTAGCGGAGCGGAGGAAACACCATATTTCCCCTTATAAAAAAAGAAAAAGAAATTTGAAAATTTTTTAAAATAATTGGGCGATAGCCCAGAAAAGAAAAGGAATATTTCAGCTAACTCGTTTTTATATGAAGTATTTTCATATAAAAACTATCTTTAGTCTATTATAGGTTAGCAATAAATATTAAGCACTAAAAATTCGGGGACTTTGTTTAATATCCCGCTCCATTCCTCAATTGAAAGTGCTTTATTTTGGTAGAGATACGGAGAATTGAACTCCGGTTTACAGGATGAAAACCTGTTGTCCTAACCACTAGACGATATCTCCCTAAAGCGTATGCATTATATTTAATGCCTTCCTGAAGTCAACTTATTTCTTTGG
>Ga0154020_10010708_pt1 | contig 10472 bp, 12 predicted proteins | sample Klosneuvirus_201_FD_109709 | JGI IMG/M metagenome (GOLD analysis project Ga0154020, IMG submission 109709) | Active sludge microbial communities from wastewater, Klosterneuburg, Austria - Klosneuvirus_20160825_MG | ecosystem: Engineered > WWTP > Aerobic digester > Activated sludge | place... | reverse complement strand
GAGAAGATCGGCGTGGGCGCGCGTGGCGGTTATTACGAGGAAGCAGGCGCTCTACGTGACATGGTGCAGAATCACCTGTTGCAAGTCCTGGCGCTGATTGCGATGGAGCCGCCGGTGTCATTGCAGGCTGAGGCTGTGCGCGATGAAAAGGTGAAGTTGCTGAAATCCATCCGGCGTCTGAGTGCGAATCAAATCGGCGCGAATGTCGTGCGCGGTCAGTATTCCGACGGCGAGGTCGGTGGCCAGGCTAGGGTAGCCTATCGTCAAGAAACGAAGGTGCGACCGGGGTCCAACGTGGAAACCTACGTGGCTGCCAAATTCCACGTCGACAACTGGCGATGGTCGGGCGTGCCGTTTTATTTGCGAACGGGGAAGAATCTCGCCTTAAGCGCGAGCGAAGTGCGAATTCAGTTCCGGCCCACGCCGAATGTTCTGTTCGCGGCGCAGTGTGGTCCAAAGCTGGACGCCAACGCGATCACACTTCGATTGCAGCCGAACGAAGGAATCACCCTTCGTTTCAATGGCAAGGTACCGGGGACGAGCATGCAGATTCGGCCGGTGCGAATGCATTTCAGCTACGACGCCGAGTTTGGGGCTTACACGCCTGAGGCGTACGAGCGGTTGCTTTTGGAAGCGATCGAGGGAGACGCAACACTGTTCATCCGTAGGGATGAAGTGGAGACGGCATGGGGAATCGTGGATCCGATTCGGGAGTATTGGGGCGGCCGAACATTGACTGACAAGGAGTTCTACATGGCTGGGACATGGGGCCCCGCGGCGGCTGATCAACTTTTGGCTGAGGAAGGCCATGCCTGGCGCAATCCTCAACCGATCAGCTGATCGAGTTGAATTACCCATCTCGAATGCAGCCACTTATGAAGATATTGTGTCCGCCGCGTGATTTTTTGAACGGAAGCGGTCGCCGAAGCATCCAAGTTTCAGAGTTGTTAGAAAATTTCGCTGTCCGTTTAGGGTTGGCAGAAAGGTCTTGCTCGTAACGAGGTTCGGACAGCGAATCAAGTTGGCCTCGTTACCCTTCTGAGCGCCTGGGTGAAGGCGTATACGACCTTGTCACCAAAGAGCCGGAGCAATCCGGCTCTTTTTGTTTTTTATGGGCGCGAGGATTGATCGAGGGCTGCGCTGTGCCGCGATCAACGCTTGGCTGGGACGCACTCACACTTTTGGCCTTCTTGGGCCGCTTCCACGTCTAGGCTCTTTCCGGACTTTTTTACCACGGAACGGGCATAGAGAACCATTTGGTCGATCTTGGTGTCGTTGTGGGATGGATCGTGGTGAAACAGAAATAGCTTTTTAACTTTCGAACGTAGGGCGAGTTCGACCGCGTCGTCGACGGAACTGTGTCCCCAGCCGGTGTGATTCGCGTATTCGTCGGAATCGAATTGCGCGTCGAGAATGAGGACGTCGGTGCCGTCCAGAAAACGAGCGATCTTCTCGTCTTCAGCGAGCGCGAACTGGCGGGTTTGATCCTTAAGCGCATCCGGAATCACGGACTTATTGCGCATCCGGTGGAACGGCTCGTGGTCGGGGAGATACGCGATCGAAGTTTCGCCAACGGAAAGGCGATATCCGACGCAAACTCCCGGGTGGTTGGTGAATGCCGCCTGCACCTTCACGTTCCCCACGGTGAACTCCATGGAGCGAAGTTCTTCGAAGCTCAAATGGCTGGGAATCTGTGCGAGGCCGATGGGGAAGAAGGGACTTTCCATCTGCGCCGAGAACACGCCCTCCAAGCCTTCACGTGTACCTTCGAAGCCGAGAATCCGAATTCGGTTCGAAGGATCGTACGCCGGCTGGAAGAAGGGAAATCCATGTACGTGATCCCAGTGTGAATGGGTGATGAGAATCGTAAGTCCCAACGCGCGACCGGCGAACTCGGATGCAAGGGCGTTTCCGAGGTTCCGAATGCCTGTTCCGGCGTCCAGTATGATAATCTCCCCGCCACCTCGAAATTCCACGCAAGCGGTATTTCCCCCGTAGCGGACGGTTTCGGGACCCGGCGTGGGAATGGATCCGCGCACTCCCCAAAAACGAACGTATGGTGCCGACGCAGGTTCCACAGCAGCTGGTGGGACTTCGACTTCAGATTGGTCGATGATGTGAGCAAGCACATCGCAGAGTCGCCCGAAGTCGAGCGGCTTCACCATGAACTCGTCGGCGCCGGCTTCCATGGCGGCTTGTTTCGTATCTTCGAATCCTTTGCCGGACATGGCGATCAGCACTGAGTATTTCAGGGCATCATCGTCCCGGATGGCGGAGCATACGCGGAAGCCGTTTTTGCCCGGCATCAGCAGGTCGCAGAGGATGGCTTTGGGGAGGTGATTGCGGGCCAGTTCGAGCCCTTCGTCGCCGTTTGAAGCGGAAAGAACGTTCCATCCCTGGTTTTCTAGAGCGGCGGTCAGTGCCTGTCGGAGTTCCTTGTCGTCGTCGATTACAAGAATGGTTTTCATTCGCACGCCCACTGTCGAATTGATGAACCAGAGGTATTGGCCGTTGACAGTCCGGTACAGCAGCCGGTGCCATCGACTGAATTGTTGTCTGGAAAGCGGTGTGACGATACCTGCTTTGCTGAAAAGTTAAACTTCAAAATGACAAGTTGGTCACTTTTGTTGCTCGCCTTCTTTCGTCGATGATATGCCACAGGAGTTGTCATCAACTTGCGCGGAGAATACGTTTTGCTCCATGCACTCCTCTTCACCTTCAGTGGCGCTCGGACTAACCAGAGCATTCGCGGCGGATGCGCTTGCCGTTCGGATTTACGATACGCAGTCGAATCTCGCGGCGGATGCCGCGAAGCAGGCTCAGGTGTGCTTGAACGATGTTCTCCACCGGAACGGTTCGGCTGCTGTGATCCTGGCGACGGGCAATTCACAGCTCCAGTTTCTCGACGCGCTGGTGGAACTCGGCGGAGTCGATTGGTTGCGCGTGACGTTATTTCACATGGACGAATATCTTGGAATTACCGATCAGCACCGGGCCAGCTTTCGTCGTTACATGCGCGAACGGGTCGAGGCGCGGGTGAAGCCACGCAAGTTTCATTACCTCGCAGGGGATGCATTGCTGCCGTTGTCCGAATGCGAACGGTATTCTCACTTGCTCGCCGCGCAGCCCATCGATCTTTGCTGCCTCGGCATTGGTGAGAACGGCCATATCGCCTTTAACGATCCGCCGGTGGCTGACTTTTCGGACCCGCACAAAGTTAAACTGGTCAAGCTCGACGAAGCCTGCCGGTTGCAGCAGGTCGGTGAAGGACATTTTCCGAATCTCGACGCGGTTCCCCAATACGCTTTTACGCTGACGATTCCGATGCTCTGCTCTGCGCGGAGGATGCTCTGCATTGTGCCCGAACGGCGGAAGGCGCAGGCAGTTCACGATTCGCTGAAAGGACCGATCGTTACCGCCTGCCCGGGCTCGTTCCTGCGACGGCAGTCGCATTGCACGCTCTTCCTGGACGCGGAATCCGCCAGTCTCCTCTGAGCGGACTATTGCTTTCGAAGCTAGCCGGTCGCCAGCGCCACTGTGCTTCTCCGTAGATCCCCTAGAAGGCTGGTGGCGCTTTTCCCGGCGCGCGGACTCGGGTGGTTGCGAATGGTTGCGAGTCTGGGAATGGGTTATCTCCTCTGCGTAGGAACATACGTGGAACTTCTGGCGGGAGCGGGCAGCGGGGGCTGCCCCTCCCACCAGTCGCGAAAAAAGAAAATGATGACCTCGACTTCGAAGCCGGCCGCCCAAAACGACACCTTCTCCCGTCGTTTCAAACACCGCAGTGGCGGCTGCACGCGTCCAGTCTCCGTGGTCCGCCCCGTCTCCTCCAGCTTTCCCGCCTTCTTCCAGAGTCCGGATTCTGATCCGAAAGGTTTCGTGGCCTTTGGTGGCCGTGGAATTTTTTCGCTCTCGTAACCGAACTGTCCTGTAGCCGACACGGTTCCTGCCGATAGTGTCAGCGGATCAACATCCGCGATTCATCCAAATGGAAACAAACTTTGTCTATTTTCGGTCGTTGAAGAAGGAACGCGAAAGGCAGCGGCTGATATTTCTGGCCGGCGCCCGGCGATTCCTGCTTTGCGACACGCCGTCTCAAACAGGGCTTCAATCTGGTCCGCGAAGATTCCTTCCCCTCGCATCCGGGAACCAAACCTCGGGTCGTTGACCTTGCCGGCGCGAATCGACTTCAGTCGTCCCAGTACCTTTTCGCGGCGGTCGGGAAAATGCCGCGTCAGCCAGTCTTCAAAGAGCGGTCCCAATCCAAAGGGCAGGCGCAACGTCACGTAGCCCGCAAACTGTGCTCCCGCCTCGACCGCGGCCGCAATCAATCGCGGTACCTCGTGATCGTTGATGGCAGGAATCACCGGAGCCGTCATCACCCCGGTCGGAATTCCAGCCTCGGCCAGCTTCCGAATCGCCTCCAACCGATGCGCTGGCAGGGAAGCGCGCGGTTCGAGCTTCGAGGCGAGTTCACTGTCGAGGGTCGTGATTGAGACAAAGACAGCCACTGCTTGGTGAGCCGCGAGTTGGGTCAGCACATCGATGTCCCGGGTAACGAGATGGTTCTTGGTCACGATGCCGACCGGGTTTCGATATTCAGCGAGGACTTCCAGACATCGCCGGGTGAGCTGCAATTTTCGTTCAACCGGCTGGTAGCAATCGGTGACTCCACTTAGCGCGATGACCTGGGGTTTCCATTTCCGCGACGAGAGTTCTGCGCGCAGCAATTCCGGCGCATTCTCCTTCACCATGATGCGGCTCTCGAAATCCAGTCCGGCCGAGAAGCCGAGGTATTCATGAGTCGGGCGCGCGTAGCAATAGATGCAGCCGTGCTCGCAGCCGCGATAGGGATTGATGCTTGCGTCGAATCCAATGTCAGGACTGTCGTTGTAATTGATGATGGTCTGCGAGGCGTCGCGGAAGAAGCGTGTTCCCGGTGCCGGATCCTCCGCGGGATTCCAATCTTCATCCCGCTCCAGCTGGATCGCCTCGAAGCGGTTGGCGGGATTGCCAGCCGCGCCGCGTCCTCGGGGAGTTGGAGACGAATCTTTCACGCTTGCTCAAGATGTGAAGCCTCGCGCGGAATCGCAACGGCGAACGCAACGTTTCTTCATTTCGATCGCCGGGTCGACGGTGCTTCGCTACGTTGGGATGATTGATGAAGCTGTTTTACACGGGGCCGGTGGTGAACACCGAGATGCTGGTGGTGATGCTGGAGAAGCACGGCATCATGGCCTCGCAGGAATTTGAAGATCCTTCCCAGCCGGACGACGGCGACTTGAACCGGCTGGCGAAGGTGTTTGTGCCGGATGCCGAGTATGACCGGGCGCACCGGCTGTTTTATTCAGATCGCGAAGACGAGCTCTGAGGGCGCCGGACTTTTTGACCGGCGGCGTTCGTCAGTTCTGGCCGTGTTCCGCCAATTCAACGAAGTTCTGCAGCAGCTTCAATCCTACCTCCTGGCTCTTCTCTGGATGAAACTGGGTGGCGAACACATTATCCTTCCACACGGCCGACGCGAAGTTCCCGCCGTAATTCGTGCGGGTCGCGACGATGCTGACGTCCTCGGGTTGGGGAAAGAAGCTGTGGACGAAGTAGACGTAGCTTCCGTTCTTGATGCCGCGGAGCAGGGGACAATCCGGCTGCGTGAACTCAATCTGGTTCCAGCCGATCTGCGGAACCTTGAGTCCTTCGACCTTGGGGAAGCGAACCACCTTGCCTCGAAACACTCCAATGCCAGCCGCGCAGCTGTTGAACTCCTCGCTTTTCTCGAAGAGCGCCTGGTATCCGACGCAGATTCCGAGAAATGGGCGTCCGGACGAAATGAAATCGCGAACTCCAGCCAGGAGTTCCTGCCGCTGCATGGCGGTGATGCAATCGTCGAACGCGCCGACGCCGGGGAGAACGATCCCGCGTGCGTCCTTCATGCCGTCCGCGCGCGTCGTGACGTGAACATCAGCGCCCACTTTTCGGAGAGCCTTTTCCACGCTGCGCAGGTTGCCGGACCCGTAATCAAGTAACGCAATCACGTTGTCACGATAGGGGAGTTCCGGCGTGGGACTCAATGCCCAATGCGATTGGGAAAGTTTCACGTCGGCCCCGTTGTTGTCGCTTGTTTCGTCAATGTCCCGCCTCCTATCCTCCCGCCCATGTTCGACTCGTGGACATCTCAACTGTTTTTCGCAGCGGCGGGCGGAGTGGATCCGAATCCGCTGATGATCCTCCCGTTTGCGGTGTTGTTGCTCTCCATTGCGGTGATGCCGTTCATCAACAAACACTGGTGGGAACATCATTACCCCAAGGTGGCGGTCGCGCTGGGCTTGATCACCGTCGTCTACTACGTCGGCTTCCTGAAGAACAGCGGTCGCATGCTGCATGTCGCCCACGAATACGTCAGCTTCATCGCGTTGGTCGGTTCGCTCTTTGTCGTGTCTGGCGGCATTCACATTCGTGTGAAGGGCGAGTCCACCCCGGCCATCAACTGCCTGTTCCTCCTCATTGGCGCGGTGCTCGCGAACTTCATCGGAACCACCGGCGCCTCGATGCTGATGATTCGCCCGTGGATTCGGATGAACAAATATCGCATCACGGCGTTTCACATCGTCTTCTTCATTTTCGTGGTGAGCAACGTGGGCGGTTGTCTCACGCCAATTGGCGATCCGCCGTTGTTCCTCGGCTACCTCAAGGGCGTGCCGTTCTGGTGGGTCCTCGAACATTGCTGGCAGGCGTGGCTGGTGGCGGTCCTTGGATTGACCACGATCTTCTACTTTTTCGACCGCCGAAATTTTCTCCGCGCCAGCAAGGAGGTTCGCGAGAAGGAGACCGCGCATGAAACTTGGAAGTTCGATGGACTGCGGAATCTGGCCTTTCTCGGCGTGATTCTCGTCGCGGTGTTTCTGCGCAATCCGCCTGGGCTGAGCGAAGCCTTGATGGTGGGCGCGGCGCTTGGATCATACTTCCTGACTCCGAAACCGATTCACGAAGCGAACGACTTCAACTTTGCACCGATCAAGGAAGTCGCGTGGCTGTTCATCGGCATCTTCGCCACCATGGTTCCGGCGCTCGACTACCTTGAAATTCACTCCAGCGAACTGGGTCTCGACTCGGAGATGAAGTTCTTCTGGCTGACCGGCGCGCTCTCCGGCGTGCTCGATAATGCGCCGACGTATCTGACCTTCCTGGCGGCGGCGATGGGGCGGCATCAATTGAGCCTCAACTCCGTCACCGACATGCACACCTTCGTGGCGCAGCATGACCACGAGTTGATCGCCATCTCACTCGGAGCGGTTTTCTTTGGGGCGATGACTTACATCGGGAACGGGCCGAACTTCATGGTGAAGTCGATCTCCGAGCAGGCAAAGGTGAAGACGCCGAGCTTCTTCGCTTACCTTTTCAAATACGCCGTCCCGATTTTGCTGCCGTTCTTCGTCGTGGTTTCCATCCTCTTCTTTTCGCGCTGGCGGGTGTTTTGAGGACGGTCCAGGATTTTGGCCGCCAAGCTCGTTCTTGAGATTGAACGGAAGATCTCGTTAAGATTCCTCCATGCCGATTTACGAGTTTCATTGCGAGAAGTGCGGTCAGGATTCGGAAGTGCTGGTGCGCTCCAGCAATTGGAAAGGCGCCAAGTGTCCGAAGTGCGGCTCGCCCAAACTGGAGAAGAAATTCTCGACCTTCGCCTCCTCCACCGGAGGAGCGGCGGCTCCTGCGCCGGGAAATTGCACGGGCCAGCCCAAGTCCTGCGGCATGTGCGGCACAGGCAAGCCGCATTCGCACTAGGCGCAGACTTCGCGGACGGACACGTCCATCAACGTCTCGACTGTCCAGTTGGCTTTCTCGCGCAGCAGTTCTTCGCGTGAAAATTTTCCGGTGGCCACTGCGATGGAGCGGGCACCGATAGCGTTCGCGCATTCGACATCACGAGGGGTGTCGCCGATGACCAGAATCTCTGAACCGTCGAGGTCTCGGCCCAGCAGCTGATTTCCGCGATCCCGCGCGACGGCGGCGATTTGATTGCGATCTTCGTGGTCGTCCGCAAATGCTCCTGTGCGGAAGCAAGTCCAGAGATGGTAATGGGTCAGCTTGATTTGGGCGCCGAGACGGATGTTTCCCGTGAGCAAGCCGAGGAGCGGCTGTTCCGGAAGCGCCTCGAGATTCCGCAGCATGGCATGGACTCCGGGAAGCACTGTGCCGCGGAGCTGGCCCAGCAGGTGATCGAGGCGGAAGACGTAGTGGTCGAGAAAACGTTGGAAGTTCGCAGGCGACGGCGCAATCTGGAACTGGTTGAAGAACTCGCGAATGATCGATGTGTCCGTGCGCCCGGCAAAGTTGAGGTTCGCAGTGCCGTTGGGGATGCCGAATTCGGTTTCGCAAACCTGGGCAAAGGCTTTCTCGCCCGCGCCTCCGCTGAGGATGAGAGTGCCGTCGATGTCGAACAATACGAGTCTGACCATAAGAGCCGCGAAAACTACCGATCTGCAATGAGGATGGCAATGTCGTTGTCTCGAACAATGGGCTGCACGAAATCGCCCGGACAAAACTGAATGGACTTCTCGCCGCTTGCGTTCTGGCTGTATCCGTTGCTGTTCGCCACCGGGCTCGCGGCGGGCTTTGTCGACTCCATCGCCGGCGGCGGCGGGTTGATCACCATTCCCATTCTCCTGAACATCGGGCTCCAGCCTGAACTCGCTTTGGGTACAAACAAACTGCAGGCGACGTTCGGGTCTGGGAGTGCGGCATGGCATTTCGGTCGCGCCGGGATGATCGACTGGTCCAATTCACGCCTTGGTGTTCTATACACCTTCGTAGGAGCTATCGTCGGAACGACTCTCGTCAGCTTTCTACCACCTTCAGTGCTGCGTACGGTGATTCCCTGGCTGCTGATCGCGATTTCGATCTACGTCATTCTTCAACCGCGACTGGGCGACATGGATCGCCAAGCCCGCTTGCGACCGGAACCTTTCTTTGCCTTGTGTGGATTGGGGTTGGGTTTCTATGACGGTTTCTTTGGTCCGGGCACCGGGACGTTCTGGGCGATGGCCTTTGTCATTGGGCTGGGCTTCAACCTCACCCGCGCGACAGCGCACACGAAGCTGATGAACTTCACGAGCAATGCCGCGTCGTTGATCGTTTTCCTGATTGGCGGACATTGCCATCTGCTGGCAGGCGTCAGCATGGGCATGGGGCAGTTGCTCGGAGCGAGACTGGGCTCGAGAGTGGTGATTCGAAAGGGGACCCGCCTCATCCGGCCGGTGTTTGTGTGCGTCGCTCTTGCGATTACGCTGCGATTGCTCTGGCTGAATTTCTCTGGAACAAGGTGACGTTCCTAGGGGAAGTCAGCGAGCTTCGGTAGTGGCGTGGTCTGGTTCCGGAGAACCGGGTGGGAAGAGTTCGAGGAGTTTTTCCCTGCGATAGGAGAAGATGCGTTCGACGTCTCGACGGACGAACAGGCGGTGAACTAGCGCCCCGCCATGCGGACGGTAATTGACGTCATCGATGCAAAGCGTGCCGCCGTCCTTTTCCTCAAAGCGATGGGTGTGGTGCCACTTCGAGTATGGGCCGCTCAACTGTTCGTCGACGAAGTGAAAAGGAGGATTCCATTCCGTGATTTCGGTGCGCCAGCGAATCGGGAAGCCGTGAACGCGAATGCGATAGTCGATCAGGGTCCCCGGATGCATCGCGATGGGTGCGGGAGTGAGAATCTCGAACTTCACCCACGGCGGCGTGATTTCGCCGAGATTGCGGGCGTCAGCGAAGAAGGGGAACACTTCGTCCCGCGGCCGCGGCAGCCAGAGCTCGTCGTGGAAGTGATACATCGCGAATTGAATTAAAGCTTCGTCTTGATGCCGCAGGCGCGTAGCGCGCACCACCCGCGGAGGGCTTCAAAAAGCACGAATCCGCCCGAAGCGAGGAGCACGAGCCCCAGCCAGATTGAGACTTGGAATCCAAAAGCTGCGCCGATCAGCAACGCGAGGGCGCCAAGGCCACGGACGAGGCGGCCGCGATTGTCGATATTTGGTGAAAATAACGGTTTCATTCGCGTGTGAGATGGGAGGGTTTACGAAGGTTGTCGAGAGTGTCGGAGAGTTGATTTAGGTCGCGAATTTGATGCGCACCAATCCGATCCAAAGCGGGCCGATAAGCGTTCATGGCCCGACCGCCGACCAGAATCTCAATGTGGGCTGGGAGCAATTCCCTCAATCGGGTCAGCTCAGATTCCAGTCGCGGATCGTCTTCCGGATAAACGATGCTCAATGCAACAGCGCGTGCGCGGCGTTGAATTGCCGCCCCGGCAATTTCCGCGGCTGGCAAACTTGTTCCTAGATAGGCCACCCGCCATCCCAGACTGGATGCCGTGGCACCGGCAAGGAGGGCACCTAATTCGTGCAGTTGCCCGGCTGGTGTCGAAACGATCAGGCTGGGAGCATTGTCCGGTTCAGCGAAGCCTTTGGTCATTTGTCCCAATTGAGTTC
>Ga0154020_10010707_pt1 | contig 10472 bp, 14 predicted proteins | sample Klosneuvirus_201_FD_109709 | JGI IMG/M metagenome (GOLD analysis project Ga0154020, IMG submission 109709) | Active sludge microbial communities from wastewater, Klosterneuburg, Austria - Klosneuvirus_20160825_MG | ecosystem: Engineered > WWTP > Aerobic digester > Activated sludge | place... | reverse complement strand
GATCCGTGATTCGAGTTTGTCGAATTGAGCATCAAATTTGTCGAATCGAGCTTCGTGTTTATCGTTTTTGTACGATAGTGTCCGAACATCATCGGCAACTCCATCGAGCTTCTTAGACATCGTCTCGAGGCGATCGACCCTCGCCGATAACGCGCGGATATCTTCGCCAACTCCATCTAGCTTCGCCGGCATCGTTTCGACCTTCTCGACCCTGGCCGAGAGATCCCGAACATCGCCGGCGACACCATCAAGTTTCTTTGAAATTGCTTCGAGTAATTTTTCCATCAGCGGTCGATTTCCCCAAGGACGATATCCAAGCTTCCGATGACCGCGACGACATCGGCGACCATTTCGCCTTTGACCATATCGGGCAACGCAGAGAGATTCACGAAACTCGGTCCTCGGAAGTGCACGCGCTCCGGTTTCGGACCGCCGTTGGACTTCATATAAACGCCGAGTTCGCCCTTTGACGCCTCGATCGGCAAATAGACCTCGCCCGGAGGTACGTTAAATCCCTCGGCGACGATCAGGAAGTGGTGGATGAGCGAATCCATATGCTTACGCATATCGTCGCGGTCGGGCAGCACGATCTTCGGCGCATTGGCTTTGATCGGGCCGGGCTTTAGCCGTTCGAGGGCTTGACGCACGATCTTTGCCGACTCGTAACATTCGCGAATACGGACCATATATCGCGCCCAAACATCGCAGTCGTGTTCGACCGGCACTTCGAAATCGTATGTTTCGTAGCCTGTGTACGGATTGTCGCGTCTGAGGTCGAGATCGACGCCGCTGCCGCGAAGGCACGGACCGGTCAATCCCCAACTTATCGCGTCTTCGCGCGAAATAATGCCGATCCCTTTAGTGCGGCTGTGCCAGATCGTATTTCCCGTAAGAAGCGTGTTGAACGTATCCATCGCTTCCGGAAAGTCATCGAGAAACTGCTTACAGCGTTCCGTAAAGCCTGCCGGAAGATCCATCATCAGGCCGCCGATACGGAAATAGCTCGGCGTCATTCGCCCGCCGGACGCTGCTTCAATGAGATTCAGGATCTTTTCGCGCTGACGAAAGCAGAAGAAGAACGGCGACATCGCTCCGAGATCGAGCCCGTGCGTGCCGAGCCAGACCATATGCGAGGCGATGCGCTGCAACTCGCAGAAAAGTACTCGAATGACCTGCGCGCGTTCCGGTATCTCGAGATCGAGAAGCTTTTCGGCAGCCATCACGTACGCGAGGTTATTCCCGAGCGGATTAAGATAATCCATTCGGTCGGTGATGACGATGCCCTGTTGATACTTCTTGTACTCAAAGAGCTTCTCCATCCCGGTGTGCAGGTAACCGATATCCGGCACGGCTTTGAGCACAAGCTCGCCGTCGAGACGAAGATCGAGCCTGAGCACGCCGTGCGTTGACGGGTGCTGCGGCCCCATCGAAAGGGTCATCTCGGATTCGAGCGCGTTATCCAGCACATTCGCTGCTGCCGGAGAATTTTCTACGACGGTTTCCATCATCAATTCAAGCTATAGGGTTCGTATCCGCGCAGCGGATAATCTTTTCGCAGAGCAAATCCATCAAAGTCGGACGGGAGCAAGATCCGTCTCAGGTCCGGGTGGCCGTTAAAAATAATTCCAAAAAGGTCGAAGGTCTCGCGTTCATGCCAATTCGCGGTCTTCCACAGCGGCGTGACGGTCGCAACCTGCGGATCATCTTCGGAAAGCAGCACCTTAACGCGAAGGCGGTTATGATGCGTGGTCGAAAAAAGATGGTAATTGACCGCAAATCTCGGCTCCTCTTCAGGGCCGAGATCACCTCCGCAAAGATCGGCAAGCATATCGAACTGATGCTCGTCGCGCAGGAACGTACACACATCGATGATGTCCTCGCGCCCGACGATGACCGTAACCTCGCCGTGTCCGGTTCGCACCTCTTTGACCCACGATGCGTTTTTTTTCTTTAGTTCTTCGACAAAGCCGAGAAGCTTTTCAGTCATAATTTACTTCCAGGCACAAACACGTGCACGTTCATTTTCCCAACATGCGCCGTCCCGTTTGAGATCGCCAAGCTGAGAGTGCGCATGAGTAGCGAGCCTTTCTCCGTTCCAATAGCCAACCGCGGCATCGCGTCCAGACACTAGGACCTGAGCGAAATATTGGCCTCGCCCCTTTCTAATTTCAAGTATTTCGAATGACCCGCCGCCATCATTCTCAAAATCCATCACGATCCGGCATTTTCCCGAAATATACGTCTTACCATCAACAACAAGCAGGCATTTTCCCTTCTTTGTCTGCGCAGGAACGCTCGTAAACGATCCGATGATCATCCCGAGCACTACGACGAATAGTAAGGCAGATCCTCTCATTGGCCTTTAGTTCGATCGCCTGCGTTCGTGCCGCGACGGTACCGAATACGGCCGCGAAGCCTCGCCCTTGCGAACCTCGTCCTGGACCTCACGCTCGAGCGCCGTATCTTCCGTAACCGGCAGCGTGCCGGGAACGACGGACCTTCTTGATTCAGGTTCAAACGTATCGCGGCGGTCTTTTACCGACTCCTTCATTATCTTGTCCTGAAGCATCATGATCGCATGCACGAGCATCTCAGGCCGCGGCGGACATCCGGGAACATAGACATCGACGGGCACAACCTTATCGACGCCCTGGACGATAGCGTAATTGTCAAAGACGCCGCCGGATGTAGCACAGGCTCCCATCGAGATGACCCATTTCGGCTCAGGCATCTGATCGTAGATTCGCCTCAGTACGGGCGCCATTTTACGCGAAACACGTCCGGAAACGATCATCACGTCAGCTTGCCGCGGACTTGCGCGAAATGTTTCCGCTCCGAAGCGCGAAAGGTCATTGCGTGCCGAGACGGTGTTCATCATCTCGATGGCGCAGCATGCCAGTCCGAATGTTGCCGGCCAAAGGCTCGATTTGCGGGCCCAGTTGACCACGGCGTCGAGCTTTACGGTCACGACATCCGGCAGCGAATCAAATAGTGTGTTCTCAAGACCCATAAAAAAGATCAGGCGGCAATTTTAGCCGGTGCAGCCTTCGCCGTTTCCCGTCGTTCGCGAGCCATTCGCTTTGCTTCCTCACGTGCCTCGACCCGCGACTGCACGCCCCATTCGAAGACGCCTTTCTTCCAAACGTAGATATATCCGACGATAAGTGTCGCAATAAAGACCATGATCTCGATGAACGCGACCACGCCGAATATCGCCGGCTCTCTCAGAAGGCTCTTGAATGCGACAGCGAAAGGGATGATGAACAGAACTTCGATATCGAACAGAAGGAAAATGACAGCGACCGTGTAGAACTTGATGGAAAACCTCTCGCGGGCACTACCCACGGGGTCTTTTCCGCATTCATACGGGCTGAGCTTTACGCTAGTACGCTTTCGCGGCCCAATAAGCTGCGTCACGAAAAGTTGGCTGACGCCGAAGCCGGCCGCCACTAGAAACATTATTCCAAGCGGAACATAGTCGAAAAAGCTGAATTCGGACATAAATGATCCTTCCGACCGATTTAGCCCAAATTCGAGCAATACGCTGTAAGAAAAAAGCGCGTTTCAGATGCGGGAAAATTGGGCGTTAAAGCACCCTTAAATCGTAAGTTAAGCACTTAGGAGTGTCAAGGCAGTGAGTTCAGAGCGGTTCTGCATAATAAACGTTGACCGAGTAAAACCCGGTATGTTATTTTCAATGTTGGCGAAGGTCGCCTTTTTCGCCCGTTCTACCCGCATTTTTACCTGATCTTCACCCACTTTTCCCGTGATCTCTGGATACAATACTGACGTTGAACATAATGGTGTGGTTTACCACATTCAGACGGAGGACAAAGGCCTCTCGTCGCAGCTGATCGTGTCCCTTGTTTACGATCGCGGCACCATTCTGGCCAGCAAACGCACTCCATACAACGATCTGAATGCGGATTCGCTCGACGAGGCCGCCCTTATCGACCGGCTTTCGCGGCAGCATAAGCTGATCTGTGCGGCAGTTCGTGCAGGGCGTATCGGCGATCTTCAGCAGATGACCGGAAAGGCACGGGCGGCAAAGGCCGAGTCCGCGGTCGAGGCCAGGGCGGAAGTTCACGTTACCGAAGTTCGCGACACACTGGAAGAAAGTCTGGCCGCATCCGCTCCGCCTCCCGCACCGGTCGAGACCCAGCGCGTTATTACCGTTTCGACTCCCGAGGCAGCTCCGATCGAGATTCCCGCGATCAAGCCGCCTGCTACCAACATCGAGCTTGACGACGATTTCTTCGACCTGCCGGTTTTCGAAGATGCTGTGATGATCATTGACGAGATACAGCTTCTTCCCGAGGCAGCGGTCGAAGTGATGAGCGAGCTATCAGGAACCGACCGACCGCGGAACGAGAATCTCTCGGTCGATATTCTCGGCGAGACGAAATTCAAAGGCGGCGACCGCCTCTCGCTCAACATCCTCGTATGCCGCGGCACCGACCGCCGCATCGTAAAAGACGCACAGATAATGGTCAAGGTGCTCGGTTCCGCATTCCGTCCGGTGATATTTCACGCCCATTCTGACGCGAACGGACTTGCGAAAGTACACCTCCAGATACCGCACTTCCAAGCGGGTCGGGCCGCGATGCTCGTCAAGGTGATCGCCGACGGCGAAGAACTCGAGTCGCGCCGCCTCGTTACGCCCGGCTAAGATTCGCTTACCCTGCTCAACTCGAATATAATTGTAGGCGTGGTAGAGATCACGCTAAATGGCTCGCCAAGGAGCGTCGAGACTCCGACTAGCATATCAACGCTCGTCGAGAGCCTTTCGATGCCTGAGAGACGCCTTGCTGTCGAATTGAACGGCATCGTAGTGCGAAAGGCCGACTGGCCCGAGATCGTCCTGAAGGCCGACGACCGTATCGAGATCGTGCATTTCGTCGGCGGCGGATAGAGATCGTCAAATACCTCTCAAACATTGCTTCCTTGCTGCATTTGCGTGAAAATCAAAGCAAATGGAAGATACTTTTTTACTTGCCGGCACAACTTTTTCTTCGCGGCTCATCATCGGTACGGGAAAATACCGCTCGAACGATGAAATGAAGGCCGCACACTTGGCTTCCGGGTCCGAAATGGTAACGGTTGCGGTCAATCGCGTACCTCTTGACCGATCAAGCGAATCGTTTCTCGATCATCTCGACCCGAAAATGCGTATTCTGCCGAATACTGCCGGATGTTACGACGCAGATCATGCGATCCGCACAGCGAGGCTTGCCCGTGAAGCATTGGAGACAGACTGGCTAAAGCTCGAGGTGATCGGCGATCCGGTTACGCTCTTCCCAGATAACGAACAAACTCTTGCGGCCGCGAAGATCCTTGCAAAAGAAGGGTTTATACTGCTCCCATACATCACCGACGATCTGATAATGGCAAAGAAGATGCTTGACGCAGGTTGTGCGGCCATTATGCCGCTCGCGGCGCCGATCGGTTCGGGCATGGGCGTTCAGAATCCTGCGAACCTGAGAATAATGCGCGAGCAGCTCCCGGAGGCGACGATAATCGTCGATGCGGGCGTCGGCGTGCCTTCGGATGCCGCCATCGCAATGGAACTCGGTGCCGACGCTATCCTGATGAACACGGCGATCGCTGAGTCGCCCGACACGACAGCGATGGCCACCGCAATGAAGCTCGGTGTCGAGGCCGGACGCCTAGCTTATCTCGCAGGCCGTATGCCGAAACGCCTTTACGCATCGGCATCAAGCCCGATCCAAGGCGCGATAAAGTGAGGGCGGAAACACGACCGGTAGGGAGTGTGTCGATTCTATGCAGATCACGGTGCTATTTTTCGGTGCAACCGCCGACATCGCCGGAAAACGGAGCGAGGAATTGGCAGTTGCCGAAACCGCTACCGCCGAACGCGTCCTCGGCGAGGTGTGCTCGCGATTTCCGGCACTCGCGGCTCACAAACTGCACATTTCGATCAACCAGGATTACGCACGTCCTGATACGCCCGTTCGCAATGGTGACGAGATAGCTATATTCACTGCGGTTTCCGGCGGCTGAGTCGGGAAGAAGATATGACGGACAAGCAATTCTACGATTGGCAGACTGCGGGCGGCACGGACGACGTGATGCGGTTCGTAAATGCGCTCGAAACTGCCGATATCGTCTGGTGCGCGATCGGCGGAGTTGCAGTAAATCATTGGGCCGCAGAACCGATGGTGACTCAGGATCTGGATTTTGTTGTAGCCGCAGAGTCGATCGAACAAGCGGAGAAAGTGCTAAATGAGGCGGGCTTCAAGTCGCAACATTTCGAATGGTCGATCAATTTCAAGGGCAGGTCAAAGGTGAGCCTCCAACTCACGACTGAAGATTCGTACCGTGATTTCGCCGCTAGAGGAATTCCCGCCGACGTTCACGGAATACTCCTGAGGGTTGCAACGCTTGAAGATACGCTGACTGGTAAAATTCGTGCATGGAGCGATGGCACTCGCCGCCAGAGCAAACGCTCCAAAGACCTAACCGACATCATCCGTCTTGTCGAGTCTCATCCTCAGCTTTGGGGCAACCTGCCGCCGGAATTAAAGCAAAAGGTGGACCAGCCCCGAGACTGATCGCGTCTTCGATATGGACTTCTGCGAAATCACAACCGAACCGATCGAGATCAACTCAGTTGCTCGACGCGTTGTGCTGCCGGAATGCGGTGCGACGGTCACGCTTGACGGTTACGCACGCAAATTCACGAAGAACGACGGCAAGGTCATCGAGACCGAGTATCTCGTCTATGAGGCGTACGAGGAGATGGCCGTAAAAGAGATGCGAAAGCTCATCGAGCAGGCAAAGGCCGACTTTGCCATCTCGAACGTCGGGATCGTGCACCGAACCGGAAGGCTTGAGATCGGCGAGACGAGCGTCGTCATTTCCGTTGCCGCACCTCACCGAAGAGATGCCTTCGCCGCCTGCGAATGGCTGATAAAGGAACTCAAACGAACCGTTCCCATCTGGAAAAAGGAAGTTTACGCCGACGGCGAAGCCTGGTCTGAGGGCGAGGCCGCACGCTGATCTCTACCGCACCACATCGAATGTCACTGCCTGCGAACCGGAAAATACTAGATCTCCGGCTTCGAGCATCTTTTCGCTTATCGTCGAAGCCGTCGTAGCCTTGACGCCGCCGGTCGAACGGCCGTTGTTCAGCGTCGCGATCATCGACGGCGGAAGATCCGACATCTCGCTTGCTCCGACGATCGCACCGGCCGAATCCCTTGAAAAAACAGCGTAAAGTTTGTCGGATCTTCGAAGCGAATTAAGGGTCGCGATCAGTTCGTTCGGGTTGCGCGGTGTGAACTGCTGCATCGCCGAGGCTTGCTGAACGATGTTGCCGTCGGCGACGGTCAATGTAAGTTTGCCGGGCGTTGCATCAACAGGTATCGTGAGCGGAAGAACGATCGTGAATGGCGTGCCGTCCTGATGCCGCAGTACGGCGGTCACATTGATCATTTCGCCCGGACGAACTTCGCTCCTATCGACAGAGATCCGATCAAGTGCGGCAACGCGTGAACCTTCGCTTACCGTAAGGTCGAGCTTCATTCCGGTGAATTCGATTCCTGCCATCTGTGCGTTCAGCAATGCGGCGAGTGGAACGGACGGTGACGCGGCTGCGATGGCTGCCGCCTGCGGACCGGTATAACGGCGCTCGATCTTTACATCGGGCAGGCCCTTCATCGCGATCGTACCCTTTACATCGATCGTTGTATCGCCGATCGATCGTTCATTGCCCTGGATCGTGTTCATCAAACCCGAATTTAGAAGCAGCGGCGAAAGGAAATCGTCAATAACTGTCTCGAACTTCACGGTCTCGTCGCGTCCGCGGCTCGTTCGGACATGGACCTCGATCGGCAGCATCTTCGGCGGACGGCCGAGAATACCGTAGATGCCGGTAGCACGATCTTGAGTAAGAGTGCCGACGGCAGAGTCCGGAACGGCAAGTTTGAACGAGTTGTTCAAGTTCGGGACGACAGTTACGACATGAGATTCGCTCATCGGCAGATCGACCGAACCGAGCGAAAAATACGGGTGCCCGAAGGCATAGATCTTCTCGCCATCACGCCAGGTCACTGTTCCCGCGGCCGAGACGGAAAGGTCGCCGCGTGCAAGTTCTACGACGATGGAATCGCCGCCAAGAAGCGTACTGGCGGTCGGCTTTTTAAAATTGATCTCACTCGAACCGCCGACAGTTGCAACGCTCAGCATCCCAGCGCGCATCAGGTCGGGGGCAAAAGCGTCGATCGTCGATTGCGAGAAACCGCCGAAAGCGAGCGGCGTCGCGATGGGTCGGAAAGTCTGCCCAAAAACGGGCGACAGACCGGCACCCAAATTGCTCCCGACGACAGCATCCGCAGCGACCATCGAGGAAAAAGGGCCTGTGATCTTTCGCCAATTCGCGTCCATCAGATCGGAGAAACTGAATGACACACCGCTCGCACCTAACCGAGGCCGTGCCGCAGGCTGCTCGAAGATCGAGATCATACTGCCGATCGGCGTGATGCCGCAGATCGCTTCCTTCGCATATGGAAAGCTGTATGAAATGGCGCCTACGAGTTTCCCGTCGATATACACCGGCGAACCCGACATTCCGGCGAAGACAAGCGTTCGGTCGGCGTTCGCACCGCTCAATTTGCCGACGATCAGATCCTGCCGCGGCCCGATGCCGTTCGGGACGATGCCGAGTATCTCGACGCCGACTTCTTCGGGTTTTGTGCCGCTGAACACAGTTCGAGCCGTCCCTTTCATCCCGACGCGAACTTCGGAGAGCGGCATAAGATCGCGTCCGGGCACCGCCGGAATCACCTGAGCCGCCACGAAGACCGCAGAAAATAGGATCGCAAGAGTCGCCGGGAATGCTGCTTTTAGAGACTTCATTGGTAAAAAATATGTCTATGCGGATCAGATGAATATGTTATCATCAGAGATGTCTTCTCGAAAGCTTTTCGCTCTTCGGGGTATTTGTTTTCCCGCATACCTTTGTTCTCTTTGACCTTTCCCGCGTTAGGCGGCCTCAACCTGCATTTCCACTTGGAAACGCCATGGCAAAAATCACCAAAGTCGTAAAAAGCCTCTTTAAGCTGGTCATTCCGGTCATCTCACTCGTCATTATCGTTGTCATCGGCCTATCGATCTGGCTCGTTTACACGGTCGCTCGTCCGATGCCGACCCAGAACATCCTAACGCCTGACAAATACGCACGGCTCTCATCACGCGCTGCCCAGATCACCGAGGAATCATGGTCGAATAAGGATGGCTCGCAGGCACATGGCTGGCTGCTGCGCGGTGCAGAATCTGCACCTGCCGTGATCCTCTATCACCGATACGGTACGAATCGTTCGCACCTGCTCAACCTCGGCGTCAAGATAAACGAATCAACGAACTTCACCGTCCTGATGCCCGATCTCCGTTCGCATGGAGCCACGGCCGCGGGCTTTTGCACCTTCGGCGGCTGCGACGCGAAAGATGCGGCGGCCGCTGTCGATTTCCTCTTAAATTTGCGAACACCGACAGGTATCTCGCTGATCCAAAAGAAGGTCGGTGTTTACGGCATCGAATTGGGTTCGCTATATGCCCTTGCGGCGGCCGGCGAAAAGCCTGAGGTTACCGCCCTTGCTCTCGATTCTGTACCCGAAAGTTCCGAACAGCTTCTCGAACAGGTCGTCGATCAGCGATTCCCTTTCATGAGTACCGTGACTGGAAAGCTCGCCGTGCTCGGGACTCGGTTCTATTACTACCAAGGCTGCTTTGATCGCGGAACGACTTGCTCGGCTGCGAAAAGGCTGGAGAATCGACACGTGCTGCTGCTCGCCGGCCTCGATGCTCCTGCGTATGCTGACGCGACCACGCGGCTGACAAAATGCTTCCCATCCTCGACGCGTGTCGAGGCAAAACTCGATCTCAGCCCGACCGGTATGACGATGATAAACGCATCCGTCGAACAATCCGAGACTTACGATCAGCGCCTGATCGAATTCTTCCGCTCTTCGCTTTCCGAGTAAGCACCACCGTAGCGAAACCCCGGATGCCGCCATACCTCTGGAGCGAGAGCGGCAGCGACTGGGTTCCTCCCGATTCGTGCATTCGTGGCTACCGCGTTCTGACGATCTTGAGATTCCCGATATCTGAAGTCCAATATCTTGCGCCATGCCGGCGCAAACTGCGAAAGTTGGCGAATACCTGCATTTTACTGCCTCGCAGCCAAATCCGCCTCTCCAAAACCTCGATGTTTGTTCCGTTCCACGCGCAATGGAACAAGTGGAACAAGATGGAACAAACATCGGCGCTTTTGAGAGTTTTGGCAAAAGCGTTGGGCTTGCCCTTTGGCAGTGCGGTCGGGCTTGCCCTTTTGGCAGAACTTGGGCTTGCCCTTTTGGCAGAACTTGGGCTTGCCCCTCGGCAGTGCGGTCGGGCTGTGCCCGACCGTCCCGCTGCCTATTGATGGATCGGAGGCGGCTTGCCGCCGACTTCTC
>Ga0154020_10010706_pt1 | contig 10473 bp, 11 predicted proteins | sample Klosneuvirus_201_FD_109709 | JGI IMG/M metagenome (GOLD analysis project Ga0154020, IMG submission 109709) | Active sludge microbial communities from wastewater, Klosterneuburg, Austria - Klosneuvirus_20160825_MG | ecosystem: Engineered > WWTP > Aerobic digester > Activated sludge | place... | reverse complement strand
TTCGGCCTGCCGCCGGTGCCGCTGTTCAACCTGCCCAACCGTCAGGGTGCCGACCCCCACGACGGCCCCTGGGGCTTGCCGGTGGTGCACCAGATGATGGGTCGCTTCATGCGCACCGGCGAGATCGTCAACCTGTGCGACGGCGTCTGCAACCCCGACTGACGCGGTAGACTGGGCCGTGGCCACTCCTCCTCCTCGTCCGCCAGCCCCGCCGCGCCCCGGCGCCGGCACCAACTCTCGCCAGACGCCGCGCTATGACGTCAAGGTCTCCGCCGACGTGCAGACCGCCAGCGGGCGCGTCGTCTCGATGCATACCCGCAACCTGTCCGAGGGCGGCGTCTGTCTGGAGGGCGCGGTCTACTTTGCCCAGGGCACCGTGCTCGCGGTCGGCCTGTTCCTCGTGGTCGACGAGATCGAGGATGCCACCGAGGTCCCGGTCGCGCTGACCGGCCACGTGACCTGGAGCGAGGAGCCCGGCGACGGCGAGCCCGCGCGCATGGGCATCCGCTTCGCAGAGGTCGAGCCCGCCGCGCTGGCGCGCCTGCGCGACTTCCTGCGCGCGCTTCAGCCGCCCGCGCCGTAGATCTCGGCCTCGTACCTTCGCGCCATCGCATCGACGCCGAACTTCTCGGTCACCCGCCGCCGCGCGCGCTGGCTGAACGCCGCGCGCTCGGCCTCACCCCACGCCAGCACGCCCGCCAGCGCGTCGCGCAGCGCCGCCACGTCGCCCGGCTTGACCACGACGCCGCACGCCGCCGCCGCGTCGCCACCATCCCGGCCACCGGCATCCACCGTGCGCGCGATCTCGCCGACGTCGCTGGCCACCACCGGCAGCCCCGACGCCATCGCCTCCAGCACCACCATGGGCAGCCCCTCGGTCAGCGACGGATGCGCCAGCACGTCCGCGGCCCGGTACAGATCGGCCACGTCACCGCGCGCGCCCAGCAGCCGCAGCCGCCCCTCGACCCCGACCCGGCGCGCCGCCGCCGCGAGCTCGTCCTTCAGCGGCCCGTCGCCCGCGATGGCCACCACCACGTCGCCGCCCAGCCCGGCAGCTGCCTCGATGAGGCCAACATGATGCTTCTCCACCGACAGCCGCCCCACCGCCAGCACCAGCCGCTGGCCGGCCGCGACCCCCAGCTCGGCGCGCACCTCGTCGCGCCCGCGCTGCACGCGCGCCGCCAGCGCCGCCTCATCCAGCCCGTTCGCGATCCACCTGACCTTGCCCGCCGCCACCGCCCTTGGCGCGCGCGCGCGCACCTTCTCGAGCAACCCCTCGCTCACGGTGGCCACCGCATCCAGCAGCGGCAGCACGCCATACAGCGCGCGCTCGTACAGCTGCACCGCCTTCGACTCGCCGGTGTCACCATGCAGCGTCGCGACATGGCGCCGCCCGGTCCCGACCAGCCCCGCTGTGGCCAGGATGGTCGACTTGTAGTCGTGCGAGTGCACCACATCGACGTCCCACTGCTTTGCCAGCGCCCGGATCCGCCACGGCGCCGCCGGATCCAGCCGGCCCTTGACCGGCACCGCGACCGCCGTGAGGCCGCGCGCGCGCGCCGCCGCCAGCAGCGCCGGCTCGGCGTCATACCGCGCGTCCGCCAGCACGCCGACCACCACGGTGTGGCGCGCCGCGCACGCCCGCCCCAGCCCCAGCAGCACCGTCTCGGCGCCGTAGATCCCCTGACCACTGCGCAGGTGCAGGATCCGCAAGCGCGCGCCCGAAACTACGAGGTCCCGATCAGCACGACCCCGGTCAGGTTCTTGGTCGACAGCCGGCTGACCGCCTTGCGCAGCGCCGGCCCCGACGACTTGCCGCTGCGCGCCGCGACCACCACGCCATCGACCAGGTCCTGCACGATGTTGATGTCGGCCGCCGCCAGCACCGCCGGCGTGTCGATGATGACGAAGTCGTAGTACAGCCGGAGCTCCTGCATCAGGCGCGCGAACTCCTCGCTGTTCAGCAGCGCCGCCGGGTTGTCGGCCGGCTTGCCGCACGGCATCAGATGAAACCCGGTGCCCAGCTCCAGCATGCTCCAGGGCGCGTCGGGATCCTTGCGGTGAGCGCGGATCTCCTCGGTCAGGCCGCTCTGGACCTGGATGCCGAAAGCCTGCGCCAGCGCCGGCGAGCGGAAGTTGGCCTCCAGCAGCGCGACCCGCGTGCGCCGCCCCTCGGCCAGCGCCAGCGCCAGGTTGGCCGCCAGCGTGGTCGAGCCCTCCCCGGTGCGCGCGCTGGTGACCGCGATGGCGCGCGGATCGCCGCGCTCCTTGAGCTTGAACTTCACCAGCCGGTACTGCTGCGCGGGCGCGCCGTCGGCGTCATGCACCAGCACCAGGCGGCCATCGGGGTTGGTGCCCTCGACCGGGATGACCCTGAAGTTGCCGCGCCCGCTCTCGGGCGCCCGCGCCTGCTGCTGCGACGGCACCGGTGCACCACCCAGCGACATCGGCGGCTGCGCCATTCCACCCCCCATGCCCCCCGGCGGCGGCGACGGCAACGCCGCGGCTCCCCTGCCAGGGGTCACATGCACGTGTGACTGTGGTCCGACCTGGACGCTGGGCCCGGCGGCCATGGCGTCGAGCGGCGTCGCCACCGGCTCGCCGCGCAGCTCGTGCGGCCCCTTGCCATAGAACTTCGGGATGGCGCTCGGTCCGCGCGACCCTGGCGGCGGCGCCACCGCCTTCATGTTCAGCCGCGTGGCGCCGTCCTCGACCACGCGACCACCACCGGGTCCACCCGGCTGCGCGATCGGCGTGGCATAGGCCGGCCGCTGGCCCTGGCCCTGCTCGTCGACCCCACGCGGGCCGTCGACCCGGGTCTCGGTCTCGGCGGTGTCGGTGCTGGGCGCGCCGGGGGCCGGGCCGAACTTCGAACCCGCGCGCGGGGGCGCCGCGCCGGTACCCGGACGGAGCACGGGCGGCTCGCTGATCAGCGTGGCCGCGTCCTCGAATCGCGGCCGCTTGCGCTGGTCATCACTCATGCACGGGTGCTCACAATCATTCTATCCATTGGCCAGCTGGCCAGCTGGCGACTCACTTGGCCACGGTTCGTCGCGGGATTGCGGCGAGCACGGGGAGCTTGATCGCCTGCTTGAGATCATCTTCGTCATAGATCTTCGGGTCAAGTAGAACCCTCGCCACCGCCGCGCCCAGGCCGGCGAAGATGGCCGCCGCCAGCGCCATGATGGCGATCTTGAGGCGCCGCACCCGCATCAGCTCGCCCAGCTTGGCGGCGTCGCGGATGGTGAAGGCCTCGGCCGACTTCTCGGCGGCCAGCCGGGCCAGCGGCCGGGCCTCGTTGGCGCGCTCCTCGAGGGCCTGGAGTTTCGCGCGCTTGATGGAGATCATGCGGTTCAAATCGGTGAACTTGCCCTCGATCTGGGCCACCGTCTGCTCGAACTCGGCGGCGCTGACGGCCTCCTTCTCCTTGTCGGTGGTGGGCTTGGGCGGCGGGTTGTTGCGGACCGTCTCCTTGCGCGCCGCCAGCTCCTTCATGCGCTGGTTGATCTTGACGTCGAGGCCGGCGATCTGCGCGCGCAGCCCCTTCTCCTCCTCGCTCTCGGCCCGGGTGGTGCCGCGCTTGCGCTCGGCCGCGACGTCCTCCTCCAGGGCGCGCAGCTTGGCGCGCGCGGACTTCACGTCGGGGTGCGCCTCGGTGTACGACCGCAGCAGCCCCTCCAGCGTCCGCTTCGCGGTGCGCAGCTCCTCCTCCTTGGCCGAGGGCTCGGTCGACACCGGCGCGCCCGCCAGCACCGCCAGCTGCGCCTCCAGCTGTCCCTTGCGCGCGACCGCGTCCTTGAGCTCGGGGTCGTCCTTGGCGGCGTCCTTGATGGCGCGGCTGACGCCGCTGCCCTTGCTGGTGGTCGTGGTCGGCCGCTTCATCACCAGCTGGCCGGTCTGGTCGACCGTGAGCTGGTGCAGCTCCTTGAACTTGAACATCTCCTCCTCGGCCTTCTGGACCTCCTTGGTGGCCTCGTCGACCTGGCGGTTGATGAAGGCCGCGGTGTCGGTCGGCTTGCGCGCCAGCTCGGCGACGTTGACCTCGATGAAGCGCGCGGCCAGGTTCTTGGCCATGGTCTGCACCCTGACCGGATCGCCGCCGCGGACCTCGAAGGTGAAGCTGTCGGCGTTGGCCGAGCGCATGATCTGCCCGTGCAGCATGTCGACCTGGGCGTTCTCGCTCATGTTGGTCTTCTCGGGCAGAAAGCCGCTCTCGCGCCCGACCGAGAGCAGGTTGGTGCGGCTCGACATGAAGCGCTTCATGGCCTGCACCAGGTCGAAGCTCTCGCGCACCTCGCCGCCGCGGACCACGTCCTGCTGCACCGACTCGCGGAACTCCACGTAGGTGCGGCTGACGTAGTAGCCCTTCTTCATGAACAGGAAGAAGCCCAGCACGCCGCCACCGGCCAGCAGGCCGGCCAGCAGCGCCAGCGGCCAGCGCCTGATGACCCGGCGCGCGATGACCACCCCGCGCGCGACCTTGTCCTGCAGGCTGGCTCCAGCATGTTCCTGCTCGCTCATCGACATCCCCTCGTCGTCGTCATCATCATCATCATCATCTAGTTCTCGCCGACGCTCTCGACCGGGGCAGGCGTCGCCCGCAGCCGCTCGGCGTTCAAGTCCTGCAGACGCTCGAGGTCGTCTTCCTGTCTGCGCCGCGCCTCGTCAGGCGCCAGCCGCGTCATGCGCGGCTCGGCCGGCAGCGAGAAGCGCAGCGCCACCGTGACCAGGTTGCGCTCGAAGTCGAGGTCGAAGGGCACCGCGGCGCCGCCCGGGATGACCTGCGTGGTGGCGCGCTGCACGCGGCCGTTGTAGCGCCCGATCAGCACATAGCCATCCTTGACCGTCCACTCCAGCTCGAGGTCGCCGTTGAGCACCGCGACGCGCTGGAAGTCGGGCTGATCGCCGGCGCCGGGCAGGGTGAAGCGGCTCATGTTGGCCGACACCCCGGCGGTGAAGTACAGGTCCTCGTTGATGACATACTCGACGCCGGCCGACAGGATGTCCTCGACCTGCAGGGTCTGGTACTCGACGTTGGCGCCCATGCTGTGGGTCAGCTCGGCCACGAAGCGCATGAAGACGTTCTCGTACTTGAAGCGCGCCGAGCCGACCGGCCCGTAGTAGACGTCGTGGAAGCGCGTCGCCGGCATCCCCGAGGGCTCGATGTCGGTGGCCATCGCGGCGCCCAGCTCGATGCGGCCCTCGATGCGCTCGGTGATGTCGCGGGTGAAGCGCTGCGTGGCCTCGGCGGTCAGGAAGTCGAGGCGCTGCTCCAGCCAGGCATAGTCGACCTGCACCGAGCTCCTGTGGATGTTGCGCAGCTGCTCGATCTCGTACTCCAGGCGGGTGCCGAAGCTGAGCGCGTCGCCGCCCACGCCCTGCGGGTTGGGCGACGGATCCAGCGGGCGAAAGCCCTCCGCGGTGGTGCCCAGGCGCAGCGTGGTGCGCTCGTCGAGCTCGCGCTCGTGGTACAGCGCCGCGATGTCATAGACGAAGCTGGCGCTCTGTGCGCCGACCGAGCCGCCAGAACCGACGTCGAGCTGGCCGGGGCCAGCGGACTCCGACACGTTGTTGACGTTGCCGTGCACCAGGAGGTTGGTGAAGCGGGTGCGCGTGCTCTCGCTGTGCTCGAAGGCGCTCTCCCACTCGACGCGGTTGTCGGCGTTGTCGAGGTTGGGGTGGTTGACGAACTTCTGGATGCCGAAGATCCAGGTCACCTCGTGCGACTGGGTCGGCTTCTCGTAGCGCAGGCGAAAGCCGGGCCGCACGCTGGTGATGAAGTCACCCTCGCGCTGCTGCACCACGGCGGCGTCGCCGGTGCGCAGGAACAGCGAGTCGTTGTAGGTCTCGCTGGCTTGCAGCGCGATCCCCGCGGTGGTGCGCCAGTTGGCGAGCGCCCTGGCCGGCGCCGCACAGAGCAGCGCACTCCCCATCAAAATCGCGAAGTTCCCCCTCACGCGGCGCAGCATAGCGCAGATCACGGGGTGGGCTGGCGCAAGATGGTCAAGCGGCCGGCCAGCCCGGGGGTCATGATGACTTCGTTGCCGCTGGTGACCCAGACCGCCTCGATTCCCGCGGCCTTGGCCACCGGCAGCCCCTTGTCGGCGCCCAGCACGAACAGCATCGTCGACGCCACGTCGGCGGTCAGGGCGTCCTTGGTCAGCACGGTGCAGCTGCGGGTGTGCGCGATGGGATGGCCGGTCCTGGGATCCAGGATGTGGTGATAACGCTTGCCGTCCTTGATGACGAAGCGCTCGTAGTCGCCGCTGGTCGAGAAGGTGCTGTCGCGCAGCTGGATCGACGCGAAGGGGTCGCCGCCGCGCGGGTCCTTGATGCCGACCTGCCAGGCGCGGTCGCCGCGGTCGCCGGCCACATAGAGGTCGCCGCCGGCCTGCACGATGAAGTCGTTGAAGCCGCGCCCGCGCAGGGTGGCCACCGCGACGTCGACCGCATAGCCCTTGGCACTGCCGCCCAGGGTGACCAGCGTCCTGGGGTCGGTGATGCGCGCGCTGGCGGTCTTCTTCGCGAGATTGCGACGGACCTGGACCTTCTTCCAGCCCAGGTGCGACAGGCGCGCCTTGACGTCGGCGTCGCTGGGGATGCTGCCATCGACGTCGTCGTCGAACTTCCACAGCCCCTTGAAGGTGCCGACCGTGATGTCGAAGGCGCCGCCCGACAGCTTGGCGCCCCACTGCGACTTCTCCATCACGGTGGCGGTGTCGAGATCGATGGCGGTCCAGCCCTTGCCCGCGCGCGCGTTCAGCTTGGACACCGAGCTGTCGGGGCGCCAGGTCGTCATCAGCGCCTCGACGCGCGCCATCTCGGTGAAGGCGGCCTCGATGGCCTCGACCGCGGGCCCCTGGTCGTCGCCGGTCGGGATGGCGACGACGATCTCGCAGGTTGTGCCCATCAGCTCGCGACCGCGGCGCAGGATGTTGGACTGCGCGGCGCCGCCCGGCGTGGGCACCTTGCGCTTCATCATGCCGTCCGCCAGGGCGTCGCCGCCGAGCCCCAGCAGGGCCACGGCCGGGAGGGAGAGCAGAGCGAGGCGCATGGGTTGAAATTTAGCAGAGTTCCGGGTGTAGGCTCGCGGCCATGCGCGACTGCATCATCATCGGCGGCGGTGTGATGGGCTGCCTGGTCGGCCTGCGCCTGCGCCAGGCCGGAGTGGCGGTCAGCATCCTCGAGCGCGCGGTGCCCGGGGCCGAGGCCTCCAGCGCGGCGGCCGGGATCCTGTCGCCGCAGGCCGAGGCGCACCACCTCGGTGACGCCCTCGGGCTGGCGCTGGCCAGCCGCGAGCTGTACCCCGCGCTGGCGGCCGAGCTGCTGGAGCTGACCGGGGTCGATATCGGCTATCGCCGCTCCGGGGTGCTGCAGGTCGCGCTCGACGAGGCCGGGCAGCTCGGGCTGGGCGAGACCGCGGCCGGGCAGCGCGCGCTGGGCCTCGCCGTCGAGGCGCTGGACGGGGCCGCTGCGCGCGAGCTGGAGCCGGGCCTTGCGCCCACGGTGCGCGCCGCGCTGCGCTTCCCGCGCGACGGTCAGCTGGAGCCGCGCGCGCTGACCCGGGCCCTGGCCATCGCCGCGCGCCGGGCCGGCTGCGAGATCCTGACCGGCAAGCTGGTGCACCGGGTGCGCAGCGAGGCCGGCGCCGTCGCCGCGGTGGTCACCGACGACGGCGAGCTGCCCTGCGCGCGCGTGGTGGTCGCCGCGGGCAGCTGGTCGGGCCTCATCGGCGGCCTGGAGGACGTCGGCATCGACACCACCACGGTGCGCCCGGCGCGCGGCCAGCTGTGCGAGCTCGACGCGCGCACGCCGCCGCTCTCGCACGTGGTGTTCGGCCCCGGCGGCTACCTGGTGCCGCGCCCCGATGGCCGCGTCATCTGCGGCTCGACGCTGGAGTTCGTCGGCTTCGACAAGGCGGTCACCGCGGGCGGGCTGGCCGCGGTGCTGCACAGCGCGCTGGCGCTGGCGCCGGGCCTGGCGACCGCGCCGGTGACCGCGACCTGGTCGGGGCTGCGGCCGTGGGCGGCCGGCGGGCGCCTGCTGTGTGGGCCGACCGCGATCGCCGGGCTGTCGCTGGCGACCGGCCACTTCAGGAACGGGATCTTGCTGGCGCCGGTCAGCGCGGAGCTGGTGGTCGATCACGTGCTGGCGCGGCCGCCCCGTCACGTGCTGCCGAGTTAGCCAGCGCGCGCTTGCCCAGCACCAGCATGACCACCACGACGACGACGGTCGACGCCACCGTGGCCCACATGACCCACGACTGCGCCAGCAGCCTGGCGCTGGCCAGCGAGGTCACCCCGGGTAGCAGCGCGCCGAGCTGCAGGAACGCGAAGGTGATCGGGATCAGGCCCACCACCGAGGCCAGCACATAGGTGCGCGCCGGGATGCGCGTGACCCCGAGCGCATAGTTGATGCCGCTGAAGGGCAGGGCAGGGGTCAGCCGGAGCAGCGCCACCAGCCCGAAGCCGCCGGCGTCGGCCGCCGCCTCCAGCGCCGCCAGCTTGGGGTGGCCGCGCAGGCGCCGCTGCACCGGCCCGCGCAGCACCGTGCGCGCCAGCGTGAAGCCGATGAAGCCCGACAGCGCGTCGAGCGGGAACACCAGCAGCGCGCCCCAGCCCAGGCCATACAGGAAGCCGGCGGCCACGCGCAGCACCCCGACGGGCACGAACACCAGCCCCGCGACCACGTAGAACCCCGCAAAAATGGCGATCCCCGGCGTGCCCGCCGCGCGCACCCGCTCGACCAGCCGGACCACCCACGGCCCCACCGGCAGCAGCCACGCCAGCGCCACCAGGCCCCCGACCACCAGCAGCGCGAGCCCCGCGCGGGCCACCCGCCGCGCGGGCGCGGGCAGCGCGGGCAGCGCGGGCGGCTGCGACTCGGGCTCCGTCACGCCGCGAGCTCTGCGCTACCCTCGCACGTCACCTCACCCAGCTGGTTCTTGCACCACAGGCTGACCTTGATCCGCCGCGCCGCGCCAGTGCCAGTGCCCTCGATCGCGGTCACCGTGCCACCGCAGGTGATGACGTCGCCCGGCCAGGTGATGGCCTTGAAGCGGACCTGCAGCTGCTTGACTGGCCCCGGCCCGCCGCACACCCGCGCGCACAGCTCGCCCAGGAAGGCCATCGACAGCATGCCGTGCGCGAACACGCTCTTGTAGCCGGCCGCGGTGGCGAAGCCCTCCTCGACATGGATGCGGTTGAAGTCGCCGCTGGCGCCGGCGTACTTGACCAGCTGGATGCGTTCGATGGGCGGCTTGACCAGCTCGGGGAGGGCGCTGCCGACCTGGAGGGAACTCAGCACCGGCGTCGGCGGCGTCATCGCTTGATCACCACGGTGGAGGTCGCGGTGTAGACCAGCTCGCCGCCGGCGTCGTGCCCGGTGGTCTCCATCACGATGAAGTCCATCACCCCCGACTTGCCCGGCTTCTCGTAGATCTCGGCGATGCGCTGCACCAGCGTGATGCGGTCGCCGGCCAGCAGCGGGCGCGCGAAGCGGTAGCGCTGCTCGGCGTGCAGCAGCTTCTTCCAGTCGATGTCGATGCCCTCGCGCACGTCGTTGGGGCGCAGGCTGGTGGCGAACGTCGGCGGCGCAGGGATGGCCGGATAGCCGGCGGCGCGCGCCGCGGCGTCGTCGCGGTAGATCGGGTCGGGATCGCCGATGGCCTCCGCAAACCTGCGGATCTGCCCGCGCTCGACGTCGACTTCGAGCGGCGCGCTGGCCTTTCCGACGAACCTTGGATCGATGGGGGCAGCCACGGCCGACGATCACCCCCGGGTCCAAGGGTTGTCAAGCGGGCGTGGGGGCGGTAAAACCCACCCAGGAGGCTTCATGATGCGGCGCGGTCCACTGGTTCTGGTGCTCGGCTTGGCGCTCACTGCGGTGCTCGGCGCCGGCTGCAAGAAGAAGGGCTTCGGCATCAGCCGGGTGGAGCCGAACCACGGCCCCTACACCGGTGAGCAGGAGGTCCGCATCATCGGCAGCGGCTTCGACAGCAACGCCGGTGTCACGGTGTCGTTCGCCGGGCGCGCCGCCGGGGTCGCCGAGATCAAGAACTCGGAGACCATCTCGGTGGTGCTGCCCATGGGCCAGCCCGGCAAGGTCGACGTCACGGTCGCCTTCGACGACGGCCGCACCCGCACGCTGCCGGGCGCCTTCGAGTACACCGACCCCATGGAGGGTGGCGGCAACTGGGGCACCTACGGCGAGAAGGACAAGAAGCCGCCGGGCGGATCGCCAGCGCCGTCGGCGTCGCCGAAATAGAACGGAACTGACAATTGTTCCGACTTCAGCTCAGCTGAAGTGGGGCAACGGAGCCGGAACGCCTTCGGCTCGGCTTTCAGCCGAGCTGGAGGCGGAACAATTGCTGCCCGAACTGCACCAGCGCGCCGTGCTCCAGCACGCGCTGTGAGCGCACCCGCATGAAGGTCCCGTTCGACGAGTGCAGATCGGTCAGCGTCACGCGACCGC
>Ga0154020_10010702_pt1 | contig 10475 bp, 17 predicted proteins | sample Klosneuvirus_201_FD_109709 | JGI IMG/M metagenome (GOLD analysis project Ga0154020, IMG submission 109709) | Active sludge microbial communities from wastewater, Klosterneuburg, Austria - Klosneuvirus_20160825_MG | ecosystem: Engineered > WWTP > Aerobic digester > Activated sludge | place... | reverse complement strand
CCACCGGCTCGTTGGTGTTCCCGGACGCATCGTTGAGCGAGACCATTGCCCGCCCGTTTCGATACGCCTCCGAGATCAGGAAGCTCTGAAGCGCCTTCTCCCTTGTCTCCCGACCCTGACCAATGTCCTGGCAGTGCTTCTCGAAGAGCACCTCGAAATTCCGAGCAACACGGCCGAGGTCCTTTAGCTTGCTCCTACCTCGCTGTGGTCGGTCCGAAAGCAGGCTGATCATGGCGACGCCGTTCGATCCGGGTCGGAAGTGAACCCGGTCCCCATGGGCTTCAAGGACGTGGCCGAGAGTTTCCCGGATCCTCTTGGCCCACTTGGTCACCTCGCCGAGGCGGTGGAGTTGTCGCTCCTGGAGGCTCACGAACCCATGCTCTCGCTGGGTGACGGCGGGGTCAAAGCGAGCAGGGACGTTTCCTGACCGCCCGGGTGTTCCAAGATCGGGCATCCTCGTAGCTGACCGTGCTGATCACTAAAGACATCCTGGTAGAGCATCAAGCGTTCATCGACCGAGACAACGAGTTTCAGCGCGAGGCCCGGCTTCGACAAGCCTTGTGGAGGGAACGGCGCGGCCTTCCAATCGGGCTCCACAAGGGGAAGCCGCTCGGCTCCAGGCTGGCAATGCCCTTCGCCCAGGGAACGCTCGCCAACTACCTCACCGAGAACATCAAGAGCGTGGTGCGAGCCGAGGTCCAGAGGACCGAGAAGCTCTACAGAGCACCCCGGATCTACGACGACCTCCTGTCGTCCCAGCCCCTCTGCTTCAACTTGTTCGGGGAGTTGCACCTGGACCTCGACCTCGCGACGGCCGTCTTCCGACATCTCCTTGGGGAGAACCTTCGGGTAACGGGTATCGAGTTCGAACACTCGCCGGGCAGAGGTGAGCGGAGGTTCACTCACGACGGGTCGGCACTTGACGTGTTCGTGAAGTACGACTTCAACGGTGGAGCCGGTTTCGTTGGCGTCGAGGTCAAGTACGTCGAAGACCTGGAACGCGACGAGGCACGGCATCGAAAGCGGTACGACGAGCTCACCGGGCAGATGGGCATCTTCGAGCCATCGGCGTTGTCGCAGCTCCGAGTGCGGCCGTTGGAGCAGTTCTGGCGGGACCATCTGCTGGTTGGCAGCATGCTTCTCGACCAGGAGTCTGGCTTCGAACGAGGGATGTTTGCGGTCCTTTATCCAAGAGGAAACACGGTCATTGAGTCGGCGGTCACGCGGTACCGGTCATGCCTACTGGATGCCTCGACGTTCACGAGCTGGACCCTGGAGCAGGTGCTCGACGCGGTTGATCAGGCTGGGGCAGGATCCTGGGCGACGGAGGTCCGACGGCGCTATCTCGGTTCGTGATCTCCCGGTTCGCCAGTCCCCACCCAAGCCATTGTGGTGTACATGATTGGCACCCGAGATGGTCGTGAAGGAGCCGGGATGAGCGTCTGGAGGAAGCGGATCCTGAGGTTCTTCCGCGATCCGGCCCAGGGGGAGGCACTCACTGAAGTGCTTTCAGCCCGCGCCTGCCGAGAGGGTTGGCTTCAAGGGCAGCTCTTTCGTTGGATGCGGCGAGCCCACCCTCGCTCCGGCTTTGAGGTCAACAAGCGTCGAGCAAAAGTGCTGTTCGACATTTCAGCTGATGACGCTCCGATGGTCGGCGAGCTGAAGGTGCTCGGGAGCGGCTACCAGACCAAGGTTGTCGGCGGCGCTCTTCGCGATCTCGCCAGCCGGCTTGATCGACCGGTCACCGCGAACGATGCGGCTGCGACCTATCGCTGGGGGCTCTTGAAGGACTACTCGCGGCTGATGCAGCCCGGAGTTCAGTCGGACACCGATCGGATCCTCGTGCTCGTCGTCGCGGATCCCGAAGACGACACGATGCTCGGGCGGGTACTCACTGGAATTCGATTTCAAGGCGTGGAGCAAAGAGTTGAAGGTGACCGATGGCTCGCGAAGGTCTGGTCCCTCGACCCAGGGTAGGTCATGCCTCGCCCCGCTCTTCCCTGTGCAGCAGCGTCATCATGGCCCGGTGCAGCTCGGCACGGACATCGACAACGCATTCGTCAGCCAGGAGACCCTCGATAAGCCTCCGAGCGAAGTCATGCCGGCAGTGCTTGACCACACTGGAGACGACGGAGATGCGGACGTCATCGCTCGGGTCTTGGGCCATCCGGGTCCAGAAGTCTTCTTCGGGCTTCGGCACGAGTGAGCCGATCTCCACGGCCGCCTCCCTCGTGGCCACGACGGTGCTCGTTGCCCATCGATCACGGATCATTCGGAGCAGCTCGATCGGGATGCGTCGAGCCCGATGGACGTTCTGCACCAGTCTGGAGAGTCGCTCGGGCTCGACATGGGGCCGATCCACGAAGTCGGTCAACGCCTCGTCCGTGACCAGAGGGGCGTAGGCCGAGCCGGCCAGGACGTCGATGGCGACTCCACGCAGCTCGGTACCAGATGATTGATCACGAACAGCTTCGAGGGCGGCCAGGAACACGGCTTCGTCGAAGACCTCGCCGAGCCTGAACTGGGCTGCATTCCACCTACGAGGCGTGCTTTCACGGACATAGCGCCAGACCGCGATGGGCGTTCCGCCCGGGACAACCAAGCCCTCTTCGAGGCCGGCGACCAGGGCGGCACAGGCGACCTCTCGGATGCCGACCGGGTTGTTGGTGTCGTTCAGGACTTCGAGGGCGTGCGTGAGCAGGTTCATCCCGTGGGTACGACTGACCGGGACGTTGATCAACGTTCGGGTGGCTGGTTGATCGCGCTGGGGCTGGCTCGTACTCCCGGCATGACCACCACCTCGACCCCCAACAAGTCCACGGCCAACAAGACCACCGTCCCGAAGCCGAACGGCTCCACCCCGGAACACCCGGACCAGGCCGACGTTGCTTCGACGAGCCCCGAGGCTGCCAACCCTGCTCAGCCTGCCAGCCCGACCAAGATGGTGAGCATCTCGTTGCCGCCCTCGGTCCACACCAAGCTCAAGCTCTTGTCGAGCCTCACGGACCGCTCGATCAGTGACATCGCGACCGACGCAGTCAGCTCCGTGATCAAGGCCCAGCTCAAGGACGCTCTTGCCGAAGTCAACCTCGACGAAGGCTGACGGGCAGGTTCCGTCAGCCGAGAGGACCAGCTCATGGCCGCACCGAACCAAGCCCACGAGGCCATGCTGCGTCGGCACCGGCCTGCTCTGGTGCAGTTCGCCGGGACCTCGAAGGTCTCCACCGAGAAGCTTGCGTTCGTGATCGCGGACTCGAACTCCAGAATGGGCCTGGCCCTGAAGGCATCCGGAATCGTGACAACCGAGCGTGCCTCGGTTGTGCTGCCGATCACGGTGGACGCCATCCCAGCTCTTCTTGCTGCTGCTGGCGCGGGTGAGGTCCAGCAGCTCGTCCGCAAGCATGGGGCGGTGCCGGTGATCGTGATCGACGAGGCTGACGTGGCGGCGGTGTCGTTCTGCCAGGTCGGAGCGAGGGTCGAGGCCAGCGTGTCGAATCCCTTTGAGCGATCCCGATGAAGCTACCCCAGGCTGAAGAAGCCGAACACGCCTGCGATGTCCGTGATCTTCGACGACTCGACCCGGAAGGAGTAATCTTGAACCCGATGCACGCCCTGAAGGCCCACGTGAAGAACGGCCGTCTCGTTCTCGACGAACCGACTGATCTGCCGGAAGGCAGAGAGGTCGAGCTTGTCGTCCTGGACGACGAAGAGTTCGCCCCAGAGGAAAAGGCTCGGTTGCTCCAGGCCATCGAGGACGGGGTCGAAGATTTCGAGCGAGGCGACCACATGGACGGCTTCGAGTTCATCGCCCAGCTACGAGCCAAACGTGAAGCTGCGAGTCGGTAAGCGGGCTCAAAGTCAAGCCGACCGGCTCGAAGAGTGGTGGGTCAAGAACCGGCCAGCGGCACAAAGCCTCTTCACGGACGAGTTGGAGGAACTCTTCGAGCACATCCGGAGCACGACGGCAGCCGGCGTCCGATGGCCGACTTTGAAACGTCCTGACCTTCGGCGGATCTTGATGCCCCGCACGTTGAACCACATCTACTTCCGAGTGGACGAGGCGAAGGGCGTCGTTCACGTCCTCGCTGTCTGGGGTGCTCCCCGTGAACGAAGGCCGACGCTGTAAAGCCCAAGCTCGACATGGACAAGATCGCCAACGGCCTCCGTGCCAGCAGGCGCGGTTCCGTGCCAGCGACCGGGGGATATCCTGGAGCACTGCAACTCGTTGCTGAGGTTCAGGCTCGGTTCAAGACGCTCGCTCGGGGAACCTTCGCTGCAATACCGACGGATTATCCTTCCCGGCGCCTGTGATCGGGCCGAAGGTGTCGGTCAAGCAGACACATGGTCTCTCAGGGTAGATCCTTCAGGAACCCTCAGAAACCGACCCCCCACCCCCCATCAGGATGGTACCTACGAAGATCCTGTGAGCCTCTCGTGATTTGGCCCGGTGAAATTTCTCGCTGAAACGTGGGCAATCGATCCGTCGCCCCTCAGCGCCGCTACGGGCCTCTGCCGCCTTCGGACAACCCGTGCCTGTCCGGACCGCTGAAACGGTCACAGCGGGGCTCCTGGGAGCAGGAATGGACCGTTCTGAGGGTGGTGCCTCAGGGTGGGTAGGGGTAGAACACTTCGATCTCTGAAAGGAGGTCACCGTGCTGGTCGTAGGACCAGACCTTCAGCGAGAAGCCGTCGCGACCAAAGGCTCTTTCGCGAAGTACCGGTTCAGCGATGGCCGTGACCTTCTGCTGGAGATCCTTGGCCAGAGCATGATCACCCGCCGCTCCAGGCACGACCACGAAGAGGATCGGACCGGTCGTCGCCTTGAGTTTGAACGGTTGCCCGATATCGAGCCCTGCGAGGGCCTGTGCGATGGCGGTCATCGAGTCTTGAGGGAAGTCGCTCACGGGGGATCTGAAACGAGCCTGGGGGTAGGAATCGCCTACTGCCGGCAGCCGCTAATGACGGCGTGTGAACGGCAAACCCCCTCGCACTCCTGCCGCTCGGCAGCGTTTTGACTGTCCGCACACTGCTTCGGACAAACCACGTCACACGACGGCAGTCCCCGAGGCTTCATCGAAACGGTTGCCGAAGACGCCGATGGACTGGCAGCTGAATTTAGCTTCGAGCACTTGACGCGGATCTCTTCTGTCCACTTCTTGGCTTTCGTTTCCGGGTCGAGCGCCTGAACGACGAGTAGCGCTTTTGCAAGCCCACTGACGTTGTCGTCCTTGCCAGCGGCGGTGCCGATCATCTCGTTGCCTTTGGCGTTCACTTCGTATGTGGCAGTCACCTTTTCAAGGACGGCGGCCTCGCCCGCCAGCAGGTGGTGTTGCTTGAGCTTGTCCCTCCGGCTGCGGATGGCCTGAGCACGTTCTGTACCCGTCTTCGCGAGCCACAGCATGTTCTCGAAAAGGGCTTGTCCGGTCTTTGCGACACGGTTCCGTTTACCGTACTCCTCTCCAAGGCCATCGAGCGCCTTTGCATCAGCCTTTACCTCGGCGACCCACGGCTCCAGGTCAGCACAGAGTCCGGGGGGCGGCGGAGGTGGCGAAGTAGTCGAGCCCATATGCGCACCGGGCGTCGTGGTCGGGCGTGCGGCGATCACCTCCGGAGGAGTCGATGACGAAGCGGAAGCAGACGCCGAGGCAGATGGGGCGACCTGTGGGAGGTACTGCAGCCCGACCACGACAGTCCCGACAACCAGGACCACCACGGCGGCTGCCCCACTGCCGGCAATCACGAACCACCGACGGTCCACTCGGCGCAACGGGCGGCCTTGGCTCTGCCAGGGTGCCTGGATTCCAAAACTGGGCGGTGGGCTCGGAAGGGCGGCTTCAGTGTTGTGGGAGGACTGAACGAGTTCGTTTGGCGGGCTCCAACCATCCGCACCGACCCGCCTCACCGTGGCATGAGGCGGGACTTTGCCCGCTTCGATCCCTCGACGCACCTGGTCGAGCGTGACCGGACCGACGATCCTCTCACCGACCCTGACCTCGAACAGCTCGGGTTCGGGTGGCTCCTTCGCCTTGTTCTTGATTAGGGTGGAAAGCGGCACCCATTGCTGACCGCCGACCACCGAGATCATGGCGTCCTCAGGAAGCGACCCAGCCCGAGCCCGAGCTTGAAGCTCCTCCTCTCCAAGTGGACCCTCGGGTGGGCTGGTGCTTCCCGGGATGAAGAGCATGAACTTCTCGGTCATTGATGTCCCTGGGCCACATCGGCCGTAATCCTCGTGTTGACGGCGATGTCCTTGAGGGCGAGGAGGGCTTCACCTACGGCCGCGATCAACATTCCGAGGACGGCCACAATGACGCCGGCCAGAACTCCCATGACACCGACTCCCGCGATCCACGGTTCTCCGAACCCGAAGATCACCCCAAGAACGCCGGCACCGAAGATGACGACGGCGAGTACCTTGAGGATGCCGCCCCAGGTCGTAAGCGCAGCGCCCACGCCTGCCAGATTCTTGTACCGCGCCTCCGTTTCAGCTCGAATCCGAATCGCTGCAAGTAACGAGACTGGAGACGCGAGCGGGGCAGAATGTTGGGCTTCAGCAGGTTTCGGAGGCCCAAGAACCTCGGCCACGCTGAGCCAGGTCGCATCCCCGACCTTGCACATCGTAGTCGCAAGAGGAAGCCCACCTGAGTTCCAGGAAGCCCGCACGGCATCGAGCGGCATTGGTCCCCTCGGTGGGTCCTTGGAGCCTGGAGTTGAGAGCCAGTAACGTTCGTCAGACACCGACAGCCCCTTCGCCCGCTAGGGAACGCACCGTCGCGCTGCTGCGAACCAGAGCCGACGCATCACGCACATCCTCCCGCCTCACGCACCATGCAGAGGCCACCATCAGGCTACGACCAGGGGCAAAGCCGCTCAACCACCAAACACGGTAATCGGGTGGGCTCTATTCGAGTGCGACCACGGACCACATTGGCCCCGTGGACTTCCGCATGGTGCTTGCCCAGCTCAGCCGAAAACCGTCAGCGAGCCCGCTGCGACAAGCGGCGACGCGTCAGGAGGTGGCCGCTGAAGGGCTCACGTATCGGTACCTTCAAGAGCTTGAGCAGGGCCGCCGGAATCCTTCACTCAAAATGTTGCACGACCTTGCCGACACCCTGGAGGTCCGCGTTGTTGATCTTCTCGATGTTGGCGAACGGAAAACCCCGGTGAAGCTCGCAGAGCTGGACGTGAAGCCGCCTCCGAGGGGACGAAAGCCGAAGCCTCGCTGACGAGCTGGGCGTCATCGCTGACGCCTCCGTGATCGACCTCGGTTTGGCTTGCCCTTGCCGCCTGTCCCGTCCGTGCCCTCGTAGGCTTTCAGGCCCGCTGCTCCAATTGAGCCTTCGAGAAGCACTCCGATGAAGATCGTCCCGGTGAGCGAGCCGCCACGCAGCAGCTCGATCACCTCTTCCACCGAGTGGAGATTCCGAGCGAACCCCAGCCCCAAGAGCACGCCCGTGCTGCTTGTCACAGCCAATCTGGACTGATCGACAGTCGTGACGCTGGCCGATGGCTTCCGGGCAGCCATCAGTGACCGCTCACCTTCCTCTTGGTGGTCGAGCCACCGACACCAGATAGAGCTGCTGCCTCGGCTGCTGCGTCGTCGATCCGACGGAGGGCATCGGCACGGCGCCTTCGGTCGAGCACCACGCCCAGGTAGAACCGCTGGCCGCGCATGAGCTTGAGCGTCGAGACGACCTTGAGCAGCGCTTGGATGGTCTTGGCCGAGGAGCAGTAGCCGAGGTCGATGATCACGTCGCCTTGGCTGCTGATGGCCATGGGGCACCGGCTTATGCGGGATGGTGAGCGGCGGGCCATGACGCGAGTACGTCTCCGCCTCGGCGTGATCAACCTCGACGACCGAGGGGCGACACAAACCCCATCGGTCCCTTCCGTGGCTCAGCCTGGGGCATCGGAGCGCATCGGCCGTTCACCCAGAGGCGGGATATGGCTTGCACTGACTCGATTGGATCGCACTCGGGATGACGTTGGAAAGCGAGATGGCGCCACCAAGAACACTGTCTAGGTCGTAAACCACACCGCCTGTGGCGCTGGGGATGCTGGGCATCCCCTGATAAGGCGCGAACCATCCCGCCGACACGTCGTCCTTCTTGAGGGGTCCGCCGAGCTTTGCAGCAAACGCAAGCACTCGCACGTTTGTTGCCTTCAAGGTGTTGGTCACCTCTGCGTAGTTATGCATGATCTGCACGCCGTCCTGCGTCGCCGGTCCCTGCCAAAAGGTGTCGTCGGTGGCGTGGATTACCATGCGCAAGGAGGAGTCGGACGCACGCCAAGGGAATTCGACCGCCGCTCGGTAGAGCGCATCCATGCTATTCCCAGGATAGGTGGTGTCGAGACCGCCGCCGTACGTTTGCTTGGCGGACATGCTGAAAGTCGCCCAGGTTTCGATGTCACTCTGCAACGCCGACACGTTCGAGTAAGGTTGCTCAGAGTTGACGAACAGGGTGTCGTCAACATACACGACCAAACCGTAGTGCGGCTCGACGGCGGGGTTTAGGGACTTTGCTGCGGTATCAATGGGCTGGACCTCGCCCGCGAGCTTCTTCAGGAACTTCTCCATCCCCGAGGACACGTCTAGAACAAGCACAATGTCGATGGCGTGATTGCATGCGCCCGAGGAACCGCCGCCCTGTCCGCCGCTGCCGCCGACACTGATCCCGCCCCCGGAACCGCCGTTTCCACTGGGGGCGCAGGACTCACAGCTCGTGTAGCCGGACCCATCGGAGACGCATGCTTGAATCCCCGTGAGGCCGGGTGCGCACTCGCAGTTCCTTTGCTGCCCCGGCACGCATACACCGTCGCGGTCTTGCTGGGTCGTATCCGAACCGCATCCGATGACCCCCAATGCCACTCCGACGGCAATGCTGATCCAGGCCCTCATGGGCAGCACCGCAAGCCCCCTGAATACTGCACGCAACCGGGCGGGGATGCTGAGGTGCTGGTCGCGCACGAGTACACGGTGGGTGGGTACTGGGACGGGCACTTTGATCCGGTCGGTACGCAGATATCATTGGTGCAGCACCACAGACCGAGCACGGGTTGGCACTGACTTCCACCAGACGACGCAGGGGAGTTCCCGGGAGAACACAAGTAGGCAAACCCGCCTGACGGGCACCCTGCCTTGCCCTGGGCGTAGCAGGTGTATCCACCGGCTGTCCCACCAGAGCCGCCTTGGGAAGTGCCGCCAGTTGCCCCGCTCCCACCGCCAGTCGCACCGGTTCCGCCAGTTGCACCCGACCCGCCGGTTGCTCCGATCCCACCACTGGCACCAGCGCCGCTCACACCACCGACTCCACCCGTCGCAGCGGTTGAGCCCGTCCCCCCTTGACCACCGCTGGCACCGCTGGCGGCGTCAGGTCCGCCGCCGCCCATGCCCGACCCGCCCGACCCACAACTGCACGGCTCGAAGGCCGTGCCCGTCCCGTTGCAGGATTGAAGACTCTTCAGTCCGCCGGGGCACCCGCACTCCACAGCGGACCCGGGCTCGCACGTTTTGGGCTCTCCCGACCCGGATGTGGGCGTGGTCCCTGAGCAACCCATGGCGAAGATCAGCGGGTTCAGCCAACCCAGGCGGGACTTCCTCACGCCCTCAGGAATACCACGACTTCGACCCGGCTAGCCGAAGGGGTGGCACCGGGCTTGTTCCCCGGTCGAGAATGAGCGCCGCAATGACGAGGATCAACCGAGCGCAGTGGAACTCATGGTCATTCCCCGGCGGTGATGCATGGTCGCCCTGGGCTGCACTGTCCCCTTCGCTCAAACTTCGTGACCGGCCCGGGGCGTACGTGCTGGGCCTGCCAGCGATCAGAGGCCCATTGGGGCGGCTCCTCGCGGCGGACCCACACGGAATCCTGGACGTCGGCGAGTCCGAGAGGCTCGCCAGCCGCATCGACGTTCTACGTCGCTGTGTCACGAGGGCAGGGGAACGAGGTCACATGGCAGGATGGCGGCTCGGCTCCGGCGGGCTTCTGCGGAATCTCAAGATCGAGGCGGCAGACCTTCGAGTGAGCTACTGCTACGCCAAGCCCGCGACGAAGGACGTCGCTTATCGCATCGAGGGAACGCTCATGCGGACGTACTATGAGCTGTTCGGCGAGCTTCCTCCGCTCAACTACAAGTTCAACTGGTCCGCTTGGGAAGACGATGCATAAGCGCTCAGGTTGAGCCCACGGACGCACAGCCGCACAGGACCATCCGGGTTCAGTGCCTTGCGCCGTCCGAGCTTTGGCAATCACCTCGGCATTCTCCAGCGCGCAACCCTCGATACGGACGAATCGTTCCCGTTTCCCTGGTCTCTCTCGGGCGGGAACGGGAACGGCTGTAGGTACAGGTGCGCGATGGCCGAGAACGTGCCTTTGCAGCCACGGATTATCGGGATTTCGGGTTGATTCTGAGCCCGCTGATCCGTACTCCGGCCAGCATGACCACGCCGACGCTCCGGAAGATCGAGACCGATG
>Ga0154020_10010699_pt1 | contig 10477 bp, 11 predicted proteins | sample Klosneuvirus_201_FD_109709 | JGI IMG/M metagenome (GOLD analysis project Ga0154020, IMG submission 109709) | Active sludge microbial communities from wastewater, Klosterneuburg, Austria - Klosneuvirus_20160825_MG | ecosystem: Engineered > WWTP > Aerobic digester > Activated sludge | place... | reverse complement strand
GCATGAATATCGCGCGCCAGATCGCCTTGCGCGCCGGCTTGCCCATCACCGTGAGCGGCACCACCATCAACCGCTTCTGCTCCAGCGGCCTGCAGACCATCGCCCTGGCCGCGCAGCGCATCATCGCCGGCGAGGCCGACATCTTCGTGGCCGGCGGCGTGGAGAGCATTTCCTGCGTACAGCAGGAGGCCAACCAGCACATGCTGCGCGATCCCTGGCTGCTGGACGCCAAGCCCGAGATCTACTGGAACATGCTGCAGACGGCCGAGCAGGTGGCCAAGCGCTACGGCATCGGCCGCGAGCGCATGGACCACTACGGCGCCGGCAGCCAGCAGAAGGCCACCGCCGCGCTGGAAGCGGGCCTCTTCAAGGCCGAGATCGCGCCCATCACGGTGACCATGGGCGTGGCCGACAAGACGCTGGGGCTGCGCAGCCGCCAGGTGACGGTGGAAAACGACGAAGGCATCCGCGCCGGCACCACCTACGAGGGCATCTGCGGCATCCGCCCGGCGGTGCCCGGGGGTGTCATCGCGGCCGGCAACGCCAGCCAGTTCAGCGACGGCGCCGGCGCCTGCGTCGTGATGCACGAGGCCGTCGCGCAGCGCAAGGGCCTGCAGCCGCTGGGCCGCTTCCTCGGCTTCGCGGTGGCCGGCTGCGAGCCCGACGAGATGGGCATCGGCCCCGTGTTCGCGGTGCCCAAGCTGCTCAAGCGGCTGGGCCTGACGGTGGCCGACATCGACCTGTGGGAACTCAACGAGGCCTTCGCGGTGCAGGTGCTGTACTGCGCCGACCGCCTGGGCATACCGATGGACCGGCTCAACGTCAACGGCGGCGCCATCGCCGTGGGCCACCCCTACGGCGTCAGCGGCCAGCGCCTGACGGGCCATGCGCTCATCGAGGGCCGGCGCCGTGGCGCCAGGCGCGTCTGCGTGACGATGTGCATCGGCGGCGGCATGGGCGCGGCCGGCGTCTTCGAGGTGCTGTGATGGCGGGGCGCGCGCGGCGCGAACGGCGCGGGCGCAGCCCATGAACGACGACCTCGACACGCTGCGCGCCTTCTTCGCGCGTTCGCCCTTCATGGTCGACCTGGGCGTCGAGCCCGTGGCCGGTGCGCCCGGGCGCATCACCGCATCGCTGCCGCTGGCCCGGCGCCACCAGCAGCACACGGGGCAGACGCATGCGGGCGTGATGGCGGCGCTGGCCGACCACACCATGGGCAGTGCGGCGCAGACGCTGGCCGCGCAAGGCCGCTGGGCCATCACCGCCGAATTGAAGACCAGCCTGCTGCGCCCGGGTGTCGGTGAACGCCTGGTCTGCGAAGCCTGGGTGCTGAAGGCCGGGCGCTCGCTCAGCTTCACCGAAGCCGAGGTCTACGCCGAAGGCCCCGGCCCGCGCACGCTGGTGATGAAGGCTTCGGCGACGATGGCGCTCGTGGCCATGCGCGACTGAGCACTGCGACCGATACTCCCAGCCCCATGCGCACCACACTCGACTTCCTGCTGCACGACTGGCTGCAGCTGGCCACGCTGCTGCAGCGGCCGCGCTTCGCCGAGCACGCGCTCGACACCTACGCCCAGGTGCTGGACACCTGCGAACGCATCGCGCGCGAGAAGTTCGCGCCGGCCAACCGCACGGCCGACACGCAGGAACCCCGCTTCGACGGCGAACGGGTGCACCTGCCCGAGGCCACGCACGCCGCGCTGGCGGCCTATGTCGAATCGGGCATGCTGGCCGCGGCGCAGGACTACGGGCTCGGCGGCATGCAGCTGCCTTGCGTCGTCGAGATGGCGGCCAATGCCTTCTTCAGCCGGGCCAGCGTGGGCCTCGCGGCCTACGGCCTGGTGACCACCGGCAATGCCAACCTGCTGATGGCGCACGGCACGCCGGCGCAGCGCGAGGTCTTCGCGAAACCGCAGTTCGCCGGCCGCTGGTTCGGCACCATGTGCCTGAGCGAGCCGCAGGCGGGCTCGTCGCTTTCCGACGTGGCCGCGCGGGCCATTCCTGACGAGGCACCTGGCGGTGCCGCCGACGGCGACCGGCCTTGGCAGCATGACCCGCTGGGCCCGCGCTACCGCCTGCGCGGCCACAAGATGTGGATCAGCGGCGGCGAACACGAGCTCACCGAGAACATCGTGCACCTGGTGCTGGCCAAGATCCCCGGGCCCGACGGCAGGCTGGTGCCGGGGGTCAAGGGCATCTCGCTCTTCATCGTGCCGAAGTGGCTCGTCGACGCGCAGGGTGAACTCACGGGGGCGCGCAACGACGTCGCGCTCGCCGGCTTGAACCACAAGCTGGGTTACCGCGGCACGAGCAACGCGCTGCTGAACTTCGGCGAAGGCCGCTTCCCGGTGGACGGGCAGGCCGGCGCCGTGGGCTGGCGTGTCGGTGCACCCGGCGAAGGCCTGCGCTGCATGTTCCACATGATGAACGAGGCGCGCATCGGCGTCGGCCTGGGCGCGGTGATGCTGGGCTTCGCCGGCTACGAACAGAGCCTGGCCTACGCCCGCCAGCGCACCCAGGGCCGGCCGCTCACCGGCGCGGGCAAGGACGCCACGCAGCCGCCGGTGCCGCTGATCGCGCATGCCGACGTCAAGCGCATGCTGCTGGCGCAGAAGGCCTATGTCGAAGGTGGGCTGGCGCTGGCGCTGTACTGTGCGCGGCTGGTCGACGAACAGCACACCGGCCAGGCCGCGGCGGCGGCCGAAGCCGCCACGCTGCTGGAGGTGCTGACCCCCATCGCCAAGAGCTGGCCCAGCGAGTGGGGCCTGGAAGCCAACTCGCTGGCCATCCAGGTGCTGGGCGGCTACGGCTACACGCGCGACTTCATGGTCGAGCAGTACTGGCGCGACAACCGCCTGAACATGATCCACGAAGGCACGCACGGCATCCAGGCGCTGGACCTGCTGGGCCGCAAGGTGGTGATGAACGGCGGCGCGGGGCTGAAGCTGCTGGCCGCGCGCATCGCCGCCACGGCCGAACGTGCCGGCCAGGTCGAGGGCCTGGCCGAACACGGCAACGCACTGGCCGGCGCGCTGCAGCGCCTGGGCGCGGCGACAAAAAGCGCCTGGGCCACCGGTGTGCCCGAGGAGGCGCTGGCCAATGCCACGCCCTACCTGCAGGCTTTCGGCCATGTCGTCGTTGCGTGGCTGTGGCTGGATGTCGCGCTGGCCGCCCGGGGCCACGCGCTGCAGCCCGGCAAGCAGGCCGCGCTGCGTTACTTCTACGCCTACGAGCTGCCGAAGATCGACGCCTGGCTGGGTGTGGTGGCGCGCCGCGAGGCGCTGCCGCGCGAGATGCAGGACGGCTGGTTCTGAACGGCGGCTCTGACACACTTGCGCCCATGAAGCCCGCCACCGTCGAAGTCTGGATCTGGCTGCTGATCTACGGCGGCCTGCTCACCGTGGCGCTGGGCGTGTTCGTGTTGCGCGGGGGCGGCGGCCCGGCCCTGGGCTGGGCGCTGACCGTGCTGGGCACGGTGGCCACCGTGGCGGGGGCGGCGCTGGTGGCCGTGCGGTCGCGCATGGACACCCCCGGGGGCGCGCCGCGGCGGCCCGGGCCGTGAACAGCGCCCCATGCGGCCGATGACCACGGCGCGGCGCCGCGGCGCGGTGCCTGCTGCACCCCGGGTGCCGGCTAACATGCAGCGCCGTTTCCCTGAAGGCCGCCCTTGAGCCCCAAGATCCTGTTCGGTTTCCATGCCGTCACCGTGCGCCTGAAGACGGCCCCGGCCTCGGTGGCCGAGATCCATGTCGACACCGCGCGCCGCGACGCGCGCATGCGCCAGTTCGTCGAACGGGCTCGCGATGCGGGTGCGCAGATCATCGACAGCGATGACGCGCGCCTGTCGCAGCTGGCGGGCAGTTCGCGCCACCAGGGCGTGGTGGCGCGCGTGAGCGCGCTGCCACCGCGGCATTCGCTGGACGAGGTGCTCGACGAGGTCGAAGGCCCGCCGCTGCTGCTGGTGCTCGACGGCGTGACCGACCCGCACAACCTCGGCGCCTGCCTGCGCGTGGCCGACGGTGCCGGCGCCCATGCCGTCGTCGCCCCGAAGGACCACGCCGTGGGCCTGAACGCGACCGTGGCCAAGGTGGCCAGCGGCGCCGCCGACACCGTGCCCTACCTGATGGTCACCAACCTGGCGCGCACGCTGGCCGACCTGAAGGACCGCGACATCCGCGTCGTCGGCACCAGCGACGACGCCACGGCCACGCTCTACGACGTCGACCTGCGCGGCGCCGTGGCGCTGGTGCTGGGCGCCGAGGGCGCCGGCCTGCGCCAGCTGACGCGCCGTCACTGCGACGAACTGGTGCGCATCCCCATGGCCGGCGCGGTGGAAAGCCTGAACGTCAGCGTCGCCGCCGGCGTCTGCCTCTACGAGGCGCTGCGCCAGCGGCGTGGCCGCTGAGGCGGCGCTGAACGGTCGCTGATCGGGCCTTGAACGGGCGCTGAACGCCCCTTCGTGTCGGCGCGGCTGGCGCTGAGGCGGCCACGCGCCGCGGCCGCCCGGGCCAACGGTCCGTCATCGCCGCGCCGCTTGCGCAAGCTCAAGCCGCAACCGCACCCGATCGGGTCTGATGACGCTGTGCCGTGGGATCGGCATGCTGAGACATCATGGACAGCGTCCTGCGCCTCTTGGGCGGTGGTACCGGCAACCTGGCGGCCTACCTGGCCGCTCACGTGCTGCTGTGCCTGCTGCCGGCATTCTTCATCGCCGGCGCGATGGCCGCGCTGATCCCCAAGGCCAGCATCACACGCTGGCTCGGCCGTGGCACACGCTGGCGCGTGTCCTACCCCGCAGCGGCGCTCGCGGGTTCGCTGCTGGCGGTGTGTTCGTGCACCATCGTGCCGCTGTTTGCCGGCATCTACAAGAAGGGCGCCGGGCTGGGGCCGGCGATCACCTTTCTCTTCTTTGCACCGGCCGGCAACATCATGGCCCTGGCCTACACCGGCAGCATCCTGGGCGCCGAGTTCGCCTTCGCGCGTTTTGTGCTGTGCCTGCTGTTCGGCGTCGGCATCGGGTTGCTGATGGCGCTGATCTTCTGGCGCGACGACGCCAGCCACGACAGCCGGGCCGACACGCTCTTCGTCGGCGAACAAGGCATGGGCGCGGCAGCCACCGGAGTGTTGCTGTCGCTGGTGGCGGTCCTGCTGGCCGGCACCCTGAAGCTGCCCTGGCTGGCGGCGCCGGTGGCCGGCGTCACCCTGCCGTGGGCCGGGGCCGAGGCCTGGCAGGCCACGCTGGCGCAGTGGGTGCCGTTCGACGCCGCCAGGGGTGAAGAGGGTGTCAGCGTGCAGGGCTCGCTGCTTATCGTGCTGCTCGGGCTGGTCGGCGTGGCCGCGTGGCGCGGGCTGGAGAACATCGTCGAAGGTGCCAACCGCTGGACGCCGCTGGCGCTCGGCCTCGCGGCGGCGACGCTGCTGGTGGCGTCGCTGCGCCTGAGCCCGGGCCCCGGCGGGCTGGACCTCGTGCTGACCGGGCGCACGCTGGCCGTCGGCGTCGTACTGTGGGCCGTCTGGCACCACGCGCGCCGCCTGCCGCCCGACGCCTGGCAGGCCTGGTTGTGGGAGGCCTGGCGCTTCGTCAAGCAGATCTTCCCCTTGCTGGTGCTGGGCGTGTTCGTGGTGGGCGTGGTGCGGCAGCTGATCGAGCCCGAGTGGATACGCCAGCTGGCCGGCCGCAACGACCTGCGCGGCAACGCGGTCGCCGTCGTCTTCGGCGTCGTCATGTACTTCCCGACGCTGGTCGAAGTGCCAGTGGCGCGCATGTTCCTCGACCTCGGCATGCACCGCGGCCCCTTGCTCGCCTACCTGATGGCCGACCCGGAACTGAGCCTGCAGAGCGTGCTGATGGTGGCGGCGGTGATCGGCCGCACCAAGACCCTGAGCTATGTCGGGCTGGTGGCGCTGTTCAGCGCCGTGGCCGGCCTGGCCTACGGCGCGTGGGTGGACGGCGGGCATGGCAGGGCGCTGCTGACCGGTTTGATGGTCGCTTTCGGCCTGCTGGCCGCGCTGCTGGCCGCGCTGCGGGCGCGCCGCTCGGCAGCGTCGGTCACGACATGAAGATGGGGATGCAAAGGAGCGCAGAGATGAAGATCGTCAAGATCCTGGGCCCGGGCTGTGCCCACTGCCGCAAACTGGAAGCCGTGGCGCGCGAGGCCGCCGCGGCGGCCGGCGTCGAGGCCCGCTTCGAGAAGGTCAGCGACATGCAGGCCATCATGGCCTACGACGTGCTGGGGACACCCGGCCTCGTCATCGACGACAAGCTCGTCAGCAGCGGCCGCCTGCCGACGCAGGCCGAGATCCGGCAGTGGCTGGTGGGCTGAGGTGGTGCCCGCAGGCGGCGACGGCGCCGCGCTGCCCGCCGCGGCCGGGCGGTACCCGATAGCTGAAGGAGTGGGCGAGATGAAGACCATCCCCATCGTCTGGCAGCGTTTGCTGGCGGACGGGCAGACCTGCGAGCGCTGCGCGTCGACCCAGGGCGAACTGCTCGCGGCCGTGGCCACGCTGGAAGCGGCGCTGGCACCGCTGGGCCTGCGTCCCGAACTGCAATCGATCGCGCTCGATGTCGCGGACTTTGCTGCCGACCCGTCGGCGTCCAACCGCATCTGGGTCGCCGGCCGGCCTCTGGAGGCCTGGCTGGGCGCCGGTGTCGGGGCCACCCCCTGCTGCGCGGTCTGCGGCGACCGGTCCTGCCGAACCCTGGAATTCGCGGGCCGGTCCTACGAGGCGGTGCCGGCGAATGCGGTGATTCAGGCCGGCTTGCTGGCGGCGGCGGCGGCCCTGGGCGCGCCGGCGCGGGCCGCGACGGCCCCGCCTGACGGCTGCGGCCCCAGCCCCGGTCAACGCGACAGTGCCGCGGCCAGGCCGTCGCGGTAGGCCGGGTGGGTGTGGATGTCACCATGCCCGGCCTCGGGCACGGGCAGCCACTCGGCACGCGGCAGCAGGGCGCGCAGGGCCTCGCTGTGGCGCGGCGCGATGAGCGTGTCGCGCAGGCCATGCACCAGCAGCACGCGCCCGCGCACCCGCGGCAGGGCCTCGTCCGTGCGCAGCGGGTAGCGCAGCACGGCGCCCGGCACCCAGGGGTAGTGTTCGCGCGCCAGCGCCGCCACGCTCGAATACGGCGAGACCAGCACCGTCAGTTCGGGTTGCACCTCGGCGGCCAGCGACGCGACCAGTCCGCTGCCCAGCGAACGGCCGAGCAGCACGCGCCTGCGGCCGGCGTAGGGCGGCGCCACCTGCGCCCAGGCGGCGCGCACGTCGCCGTGCAGCTGGGCCTCGCTCTTGATGCGGCCGCTGCTCTTGCCGAAGCCGCGGTAGTCGAGCATGACGAGGTCGAGGTTCAGCCGCCGGTAGAAGTCGACGTCGACGAACCAGCTTTGCAGGTTGCCGGCGTTGCCGTGCAGGTAGAAGACGAGCCCGTCGGGGCTGGGCAGGCGCAGGTGCAGCGCATGGAGCCGCGCGCCGGGCACGTCGATCCAGACGTCGTGCACGTCGGGGCGGGCCTCGAAGCGGTGCCCGGCGGGCAGCGGACGCGGGTGGAAGAGCAGCCGCTCCTGGCCCCACCACAGCGCCGCGAGGGCGACGGCGTAGACGGCCACGGCGCCCGCCCCTGCGCGCAGCAGGCCGCGCCGCCAGCGCGCGGTTTGATTTCTGCCACCCACGCTCCTAGCCCGGATATTTCACCAGGGCCGCTGTCTTGCGGGTCCTGGGCAAGGAGAGATGGGCCGTGCTTCCTGGATCCATTTTGGTTTTCGCGCTAAACAGCTCGACACCCGCAGCATCCCTGTGCCGCGCACCTGGCCGCGCGCTGCTCGTCGCCAAGGCCACGCGGCCTTGGACTCCTCGCAGCGCACGGCCATGCATCCCGGCACAGGGCGCTGCGGGCGTCGCCCTGGCGAAACATCCGGGCTAGACCCAGCCGAGGATGCCGGCGACGGCACCCACCGCGATGGGCCACATCGGGCTGAAGGACGTGCGCAGCATGTAGACGATGGTGCCCGCCACCAGCACCGCCGTGGTCCAGCTGGGGTTGGTGGGGGCCAGCAGGATCCAGCCGGTGGCCGCCAGCAGCCCCAGGGTCAGCGGCGCCATGCCGGTGGTGAAGGCGCGCAGCGCGCGCGATTCGCGGTTGCGTTCACCCCAGCGCGTGAGGCCATAGGCCAGCAGGCTGCTCGGCACCAGCGTGCCCAGCAGGGTGGCCAGCACACCGGCCAGGCCGCCGATGTTGAAGCCGATGACGGCCACGAACAGCACGTTGGGCCCGGGCGCGGCCTGCGCCAGCGCGACCGACGCGGTGAACTGCGCGTCGCTGAGCCAGCCCTGTTCACGCACCACGAAACGCTGCATGTCGGGCGCGGTGGTGATGGCGCCGCCCACGGCCAGCAGCGACAGCATCGTGAAGTGCGTGAACAGCAGCAGCCAGTCGGCCGCCGACAGCGCCAGGCTGCCCACCAGCAGTTCACGCAGCATGCCGGCCGTCCATCGCGCTGCGTCCCACGCGTGACACCAGCCCGGTGCAGGGATGACCCCGCTTCCCGCCACCGAGGCTCTGCCGGGCCGTCGGCGGACGGCCCGAAGGCCCGCTGCCTTTGGCAGCGGGCGGGAGCGCCGGCGAGCTCGGGGGTTTCACAACCTTCGCCAGGCCAGCGCCATCGAGACGCTGCCCAGCCCCAGCACCACGGCCGCCAGGGGCCAGCGCAGCACCGCCACCGCCAGCAGCGTGAGCACGACGAAGCCGGCGCACAGCGGCACGCCGAGCCGGTTCTTGCGCAGCCCGCCAGCCAGGCGCCAGGCCGTGGACAGCACCAGCCCGGACGCCACCACCCCCATGCCACGCAGCGCGTCGCCCACCGCCGGCAGGCCCTGGGCCTGCCGCACCGCCACGGCCAGCACCAGCACCAGCAGCAGCGGCGCCGCGAGGATGCCGCCGATGGCGGCCAGCGCGCCGCGCCAGCCGAAGCAGCGGTCGCCGAAGATGAGCGCGAGGTTGACGATGTTCGGCCCCGGCAGCACCTGGCTGATGCTCAGCAGTTCGAGGAAGCCCTGGCGGCTGAGCCAGCGCTCGCGTTCCACCAGCTCACGCTGCGCGACCGGGATCACGCCGCCGAAACCCTGCAGCGCCAGGCGGTTGAAGGCCATGAACAGCGCACGCAGCGAGGCGGGGGGCAGGGTGGTCTCGTCGTCGGCGTCGGCCGCGTCGGGCGTCGACGCGGCGCCTTCAGCGCGGTCGTTCAACGAAGCACCTTCAGTGGGGTCCTTCAACGAAGCACCTTCAGTGGGGTCCTTCAACGAAGCACCTTCAGTGGGGTCCTTCAACGAAGCACCTTCAGTGCTTCGGGGTTCACCAGGTTCGTCGGTTCGTTGTTGATGAAGTTGATGACGTTGCGGAAGGCGGCGCCGAAATAGATCTCGTAGCTGTCCTGCTCGACATAACCCAGGTGCGGCGTGCACACCGCGTTCTCCAGCCGCAGCAGCGGGTGGCCCTGCAGGATGGGCTCGCTCTCGAACACGTCCACCGCGGCCATGCCGGGGCGACCGCGGTTCAGCGCCGCGACCAGCGCGTTGTCCTCGATCAGCTCGGCGCGCGAGGTGTTGACGATCAGCGCCGTGGGCTTCATGCGGCTCAGCGCATCGAGGCGCACGATGCCGCGCGTGGCCTCGTTCAGGCGCAGGTGCAGCGTGAGCACGTCGCTGCTCTCGAAGAAAGCCTCGCAGCTCTCGGCGGCGGCATGGCCGTCGGCGATGGCGCGCGCGCGCGAAGCCTCGCTGCCCCATACCTGCACCTGCATGCCGAAGGCGCGGCCGTAGCCGGCGACGAGCTGGCCGATCTTGCCGTAGCCCCAGATGCCCAGCGTCTTGCCGCGCAGCACCATGCCGAGCGCGAAGTTCGGCGGCATCGACGCCGCCTTCAGCCCGCTTTGCTGCCAGGCACCGTGCTTGAGGTTGCCGATGTACTGCGGCAGCCGCCGCATGCTGGCCATGATCAGCGCCCAGGTCAGCTCGGCCGGCGCCACCGGCGAGCCCACGCCTTCGGCCACCGCGATGCCCAGCCGCGTGCAGGCGGCGACATCGACATGCGAGCCGACGCGCCCGGTCTGCGAGATCAGCTTCAGCCGCGGCAGCTTCTCGAGCAGCGCCTTCGGGAACTGCGTGCGTTCGCGGATCAGCACCAGCACGTCGGCGTCGCGCAGCCGCACGCTGAGCTGGCCTATGCCCTTGACGGTGTTGGTGAAGACCTTCGCGTTCAGGGGTTCCAGGAGTTGCGCGCAGGCGAGCTTGCGCACGGCGTCCTGGTAATCGTCGAGGATGATGATGTTCATGGGGTGGGGTGCAACATTCTGCCCTGTCCGGCGCGCGGCGCCCGCCGGCGCTAGCATGCGCGGCCCGATCCCCCAGGAGATTCCCGATGAGCCTTTCCATGCATGCGGCCAGCGTGCCCGCCTTCGTCCGTCAGCTCGCTGCCATGCTCGTCTGGCTG
>Ga0154020_10010698_pt1 | contig 10477 bp, 14 predicted proteins | sample Klosneuvirus_201_FD_109709 | JGI IMG/M metagenome (GOLD analysis project Ga0154020, IMG submission 109709) | Active sludge microbial communities from wastewater, Klosterneuburg, Austria - Klosneuvirus_20160825_MG | ecosystem: Engineered > WWTP > Aerobic digester > Activated sludge | place... | reverse complement strand
ACTTTAAGAAAACAGATACACTACCAAAAAGTGTATTTGTAATTGATATTGGAATCAAAAAATACTATGTTAAGGTCGACGACCAGCATAGATTTGGATATATGACATTTCACTTAGGTGGAGAATATACAGATGAAGTTATTAAAATTGACTAATGGACTTAACCTATAAAATATACTCAGTTTTCTTATATGATAATCAGTTAAATCATGATTATCTTATCTTGTATAATACATATACAAATTGGACAAATCAAATATCCTGGGATCTTGGGTATGACTTTTCAAATACCTTTAATAAAATTTACAATTTAGATAAATCTTCTTCGAGCTTTAATGAGGACTCTATTAGAGAGATAAAAAATGCTGCAAGAATGAGTAATAAACTACTTGTTAAAAATGAAGGATTTTTAACCTTAGTAAAAGGACGAGGCACCCTTTTGCATAATTATAATGCTTATGATATATATTGGAATGAAACGAAATCCAATATTAATATTCATACGTATGATGTTGTGGCTATTTGGAATGCTGGTGATTCTTCTTATTCCTCTTATAGAATATGTGAAGAAAAAAATGAGAGAGAAAGAATAATAAGAAATAATAAGTTAAATTTACTATTAACAATTTAAAATAAAAATATGAATAAATTTTATGATGTGCATAATAAAGGTAAAAATGCAAAGTCACACTTTATTATTGCTAAAGATGAAAAAGATGCTTTCCGTATAGCATCAACACAACCAGGAAAACCAAAATCACTTAATGAATTGCCTATTGAGGATAATATTCAAAATTTGATTGATAGTGGCAAAACAGGAATTCTAGCAAGGAAAATTGTTGGTATAAATGGTAATGAACTTATTGATATCATCATGGGTAAATCTAAATATCCAAAAGATTCGAAAGATCCTTGGTTTTTCACTATTGAAATTTAAACTTTTTTTGAGTTTTCAAATATTATATATATCTTTGTAAAGAAACAGGAAGGGTCTCTGGTCAGTCTGAAAAAGATAGGACGCACTTCTGGTCAGTTTCTTTAATTATGGGGGTGAATTGGAATAGATTCGCATCGTAATGGTAGTTAAGCAGGCATCGGCTGAGTTATCCGATTAATAAATTGACATCAACGCTTTAAACGGCAAAACAAACGAAGTAGCAAGCAAAGAAGATTTAGTATTTGCTCTACGCAACAACTTACTCATTGTGAATGAGCTTGAAGTAGCTTAATTGATACTTCATAAAAAAATTCACCTGAATCACAACAGTAAATAGTGATAGGTTTTTGTTAAGTTATTTGTGAGTATAAATTAACTAACTATTTTGATACTTTAGAAAAATTATCTAAGCTTGTAAATGATTAGTTATTATTAACTGAAGAAGACGGGAGAGTCGGAGCTCCCCACCTCCACAACAATCGTAAATGTAACCTCAGCGGAATTGGACTGCTGTTTGCTTTACGATTTTCGTTTTTTTAATTAAATATATATTGTATGAAACATATAAATAAATTTAATGAGGTTAACGAGGGTAAAGAAATACAATTAAATATGTATAACCATTTGACCGATAAGGAAATGAAACTTCTCCTTCTCTTACTAGAAGATCTAATTGATATTAGAAGTGATATGAGCTGTAATGATCCATACAAAAAAGAGGAAAGACTTTTTTCAAAATCAGAAAGGAAGGAAATGCTTAGACTCTTAGGGGAAACAAATTATATGTCACCAGAAGATGCTGAAGATTTAGATGGAGACATGTATAATACGAATTACCCAGCTTATATAAAATATAAATTGAAATCACAAATGCCATGATTAAAAAATACATCTACACCAAAGAGCTCAAATTTTGTTAGTTAAAAACTAACAAAATATATGAGAAAAAACAAACACTTTGAAAAAGAGAAGGAATTCATTCGCCTTCAGAAGCAACTTGCTAAAAATTGGGAAACACAAATGAGTTTAGGATGGTCTGAACTTACTGAGCCCAAATTTATTGGATATAATGCTTATCTTGAACCAAGACAAGATATACAAAATCGTGATGATGCTTGGGTATTCTGGTATATCTGCCAAAATTTCGGAACAAAAACATTTGCTAAAAAAATTGAACTTTTTGATTGGGAAAGGAAAGGTAAATCTATATACAAAACAATGATTTATCATATACCTCGCATACATGGAATTAATGAATGGACTTATCTTAATCTTCCTTCACAAGTAAGAAAATGGTTTACTGATGATATTCCATTTAATGTACATGGATGGAACAGACATTCAAAATCTTATTATTGTAAAATACCAAATTTTTACTTTGACATCAAATATGAAAAAGAGTACAAAACTAAAGTAAAAATTTACAGCACTATTCTTGAGCAAGAAGAAGCTGAAATTGAATACATTCTTGATACTAAGTTTTACCATGAATGTAGAAATTACAGAAGACATAGAAAAGCACCCAAACATTTCAGAAAATTTTTAAATAGATCACAAAGAGCTAAGTCTAAACAAACTCTTTTTAATATAATGGATGGAAAAGACTGTGAATTTGAGGATAATTACAGTGGTGCAGATTGGTTATGGGATTAAAATTAAATTTATGAAAATAGTTTGTATAAGTAAAAAATTACCGGGTAGAACAAAAGAAGAATATCTATATCTAACCATAGGTAAAATATATGACTGCCTAAATATTATAAATCAACTTAAAGATGACCCAATGATTAAAATAAAAGATGATAATGGAGAAATTGTCTATTATCATAAAAAATGTTTTGAAACATTGGAAATCAATAGATATGAAAAACTTAATAAGTTAGGGATTTAATTAGTATCTTTGTAATATGTTAAAAGTAGGCGATATATACTACCTATGTGACCAATATGGACCAAAGTTTGTAAAAATTATACAAATAGGAGACATATGGAACAAAGATGATAACTGGGTATTTTTTTATAAGTCAGCATATTTGAAAAACATTGTCAATGCTTCTTTTCCTGAAGACGATCGCGCATGTGATAAAGCACAAGTAAAAAAATGGCATTTTGAAAAATTGATTGAAAAAATTACCTATGTCGGAAATTTTAAAGGATGTATTAAAATTTCTGATGAAATAATTGAATCCATTAAAAATGGTGAATCAGATATAATTAATCTAATTACCACTGATCCAAGTATATACCCATATATGTGTGTAATCAGTGAAGATAGAGTTTCTTGCAAAAGAATTTCAAAACAAGACTTCAGAAATCTAAAATTAAATAAGATATTAGAATAATTCTTCTTCTAATTGTTTTATTTCATCTAATACCTCTTTTAATTCTTCCTTTCTATTCATCATTATCTTCTTATTCTTTTTCCTATCATCATAAACATCCTTCAACATTTTGATTGTTGGGGATTCTCTTTTTAAGAAAACAGCGTTATTAGCACAAATAACATGATTAATTGGGTCTATAGGAAGTCCATTATCACAATATTCTGGATTCTTATCATCTTTTATTCCAATAAAATTTTCAGGTGCAATATAGAACTGCCGTTGTGTTGTTGGATAAAGACTAGCGAAGTCATAAATTGCACACCATTGATTCATACCAACAATTGGATCTTTAACCCATCCACCAGCAATACCATGACCGCCATTACTAGACTCATCCTTTTCAGGTCTAAATAGGACTATGTTCTCTTGTTCTCTAAATCTATTTCTTAAAACTCCCTCTGTAATAGCAAGTGATCCTAAAGCATTATTCATTTGAGAAATAACATCAACAATTTTAATCTTTGCCAATGAAGAAATCGCATATATAATTGAAATATAGTTTCTGGCTTCATGTATTTTTTGAACAAGAACAGAGTCAACTGCATTATAATACATAAATGTCTCAAAATCCTCTTCATATAGTTTTTGTAATGATCCAGTATATTTAATCTTCTCAACACCAACCAACTTATTAGAAACAAAGTCCAATGATGATGATTCTTTTACCTTAATTGAAGTATCACATATTTCATAAAGTTGCATGTAATCAAATATCATTCTATGTGCTGGAATTTCCTCTGTAGAATTCCAAACCTTATTTAGCCTCTTTGTTGGAGAAGAAACCGCTGGATTTATGGAATATTCTTTACCATTAAAATTCTTCTTAAGCTTTTTGCTTCTATTAACCAAGTAAACCCAGTCATAGTTAATGAAGTTCCAACCAGTAATGATTGGCATCTTAATTGTCATTTTATTGAAGAATGCATATAGCATATCAAATTCATCATCATATTTGATGTATTTAAATTTATAATCAGAATTAAATTTCTCAAAATATTTATTCGTATTAGTTCTAATTCTTTCCTGCATATCCTCCGGCATATCTCTCAGACCTAATAAAATAATTTTATCCTCATAAACGATTGATATAGATAAAACTCTAGTAGGCGCTGTTTCAGCGTCAGGAAATCCATCCACGATTTCGGTTTCAATATCGACAAAGTATATACCAGGTAAATTATATTCAAATATTTCTTCTTTTTCTGAATCTGGAAGTTGGTCTAGAAATTCATAAATGGCATATCGATCCGGGTGTGTTACTTCAATTAATTTAACATGCTTACCATCCCACGATTTATATAGTGGGTGCGCATCCTTATCATTTTCATCACAAACAACATATTTTTGTGGGTTATCCCACTCATAATATTTAAGTTTGATATCACCTGATTTATCTACATAACTAACAACCAATCTTTTAGTATTGGTTAAAAATTGGGTATCCACTAACATAAATTCTAATCTTTTATTTATTTTTGATAATTATCTTACACATTTTAGTGGTTAGAAACTTACATCATAATATTCAAATTCCTTGCCCTTTGCATTTACAAATAGCAATTCATCTCTCTTAACTAAATTAAATTCGAAAAACTTACTTGTTCTGAAAAGAGATCTAATAAATGGTATATCTTTACTATCGGCATTAATTCTATCAGAGTCAACCATTAAACAAAGAACTTTCTTATCATCCTCTGTGCTGTAGTTAACGATCTCATCTTGTGAATCTTTATCCACTCCCTTTTTAGAATAACATATGAATTTTGTTTCTAGTATTTCACCAGAAGGAATATGTTTAATTTTAATAACATCGTCTGGTTTACAAGATTTATCCTCATTATTTAGATAAACTCTTATCCAAAAAAATACCTTTTGTTTCTCTGCAATTTTTGTTCTTGGCTTAAAATCACCTTTAGAAAAATCAATCTTTTCTACATCAATCGATTTAATTTCTTCAACTAAGGTATCTTGATATCCTTGTGATTTTTTACTATCTAGTATTTCTTTTCTACTTGGGAAGATGTCATCCATACTTATTAATAATTTTTAATTTATATGGATTATATATGTCATTGTTTAAATTGGTTTATATGTCTTAAGTAATAGGAAATTATGTATCCATACTCGGTGTTTAAAATCCTGCTTACAATTCTTTCGCAAGTGCCTACTATTGAATGTGCAATTTGATGTTGTTCTTCTGGGATCATATCACTATTCTTTTCAAGTATCTTTTCTTTTACAATAGGAAATTCATTTCTACTAAAATTTGATAAATATTTATCATTTATTAGAGGATTAAGTGAAAAATACTTTACCTCATTTCTATATTTAATTACATCTGGCCATCCAATTCGATTTTTTAAAAAGTCGAATGATTCATCAAACCCAGATTCTATATTTCTTCGGTATTCTTTCATGATTTGAATAGGATCAGTATCAAATTCTTCATAAAGAATATTATTAATTTTATAGAAATCAGTGCCTCTTCTAAGAGTAGCATCTGCATTATTAAGTTCTGTGATTTTTAAATCAATATATTTCTTATCAACTCCCTCTAAAGAATTTAATTTTTCCATAAACTCTTTATACCTAACATTTTTATAGACATTTCGGTAGTAATTATACTTGGACTCCACATCAAAATCCTCAGACAATTTAAATCCAAATACTTTGGCATCCAATTCTGAAGAAATAAAAGATTTAGAACGGTATATTTTTTCATACTCTGCTTCTGATTCCTCTAAAATAGAATAAACAAGAACGGACTTATCTTTTAAGTAGTAAGATCCATTATGCTGAATTAGTAAATCTTTAGTATAAAAGTCACCACTCATCTCATCTTGTTCATATTCACCTCGATATTTACTTTCATTTGGATACCAAACTCCTGTCCTTCCATTACTATCCATATATACATAAATAGAATCTTGTGAGTCTAAATAGTCATTAACAATAGTTGATTGAACTGCGTTTTCTTTATATAAAAATGAATTGCAATACTCACTCCAAACAGCCATATGTTTGGGTAAATAACTACGTATCTTTTCACACCAAACACAATCATCCTCGGGCCATGTTTCTTCAATATACTCACAAAATCTATTATCTTGTCTATCTGCTGACCCATCAGTTTCTTGTAAATAAAATAACTTTTTTCTTTCCACCTTATCAGGGTCATGGTTATATAATTTTTGTTCACCTGAATAAAAATAAACAAATGAATCCATATAGGGATATTGTACATAATCTAATATTGGTCCTAACTTAACTTCGAGTTTTTCCCTAGTTCCAATAAAAATTACATTTCTATCCTTAAACTTTTCTTTTGTCCAAGATGCTAATAATTGGTTATCTGAATCATTGGTATAGTAGACTCTGTCTAAATAAAGTGAATTGTTTGTCGTTTCCCATAAGAGGGCTCTTGATAAGAGTTTATTTCCCTCATCTACTTGTATTACTAATTTACATACATCGGGATTTTTTACGTAAATATTGAGATAATCTTGAGCTTCATCATATCTCATACAAGATTTACCTAAGCTCCCCCTATAATTTCTAGTATCATCACAATATCTTTCCTCAAAATACCAATATCTAATATCCTCACCACTAACTATTCTTATTGAATCTTCTTTAGTGTTAATTTTATCATAAGCCGCCTTAAATCCATTAACAAAAATTTCCATTTCCTTATCAGTTTTGCTAATTCCGTTATCATTTAATATCGACCTACATATTCTACCAATAGACGTTGTATTAGCTTTACTTAAAAATAAAGCTGGTAAATTCATAGACTTCAGTTTTGTAATTGCTTGATTATCCGGTATAAATGAAATAGTATCATTTGCATCAGTTGTTTTTAGAATATTATAATTTGTCTTGATATCTTTATCAATAAGAGATAATAAATGTCTGGCGGTTTGATCACTCATTGATGAAAGAACCTTTTTAAACTCATCTGACGTATGTAATATAGATTCTAATAAAAAATCACTATATGTTTTCAATTTCACTTTTAAGTTGTCTGATTTTAATATATATATTAAAATTTAGCAGTGAATATGATATTCAAATTTCTAGAATTTAAAGATGAGTCAGCTCAGGCTCAGCCAGAGGAGTTTAAGCCTATTAAATCTTTTTATCTAAAAGATGAATTAAATTCTAAAATATGGACTGATTTTGAGATTAATGATGAGGTTAGGGAAAAATTATCACAAATTGCAAATGATTATATAGAGCATATGGATATTGGTGATATAGAAATAAAAGATATTATATTAACCGGATCATTAGCTAATTATAATTGGAGTGAGTATTCTGATTTTGATTTACATATTATTTTTGATTTTACTCAAATCAATGATGATGTTGAATTAGTTAATAAATATTTATCAGCAGCAGGTAAGTTATGGAATGAAGAACATGATATCTTAATCTTAGGATACGAAGTAGAATTGTATTCACAAGATATAAGTGAGCCACATATATCAAGTGGTCAATTTTCGATATTAGAAAACAAATGGGTTAAAAAGCCAACTAAAGAAGATTTTGAACCTGATGAGGATTTAATAAAGAAAAAAGCTGGTATGATAATGGATAGAATAGATGATTTAGAAATAGATTATGAAAATCATTTTTCATATAGTGTAATTTCTGAAAAAATTAAAAAAGTGTGGAAAAAGGTTAAAGAAAATAGACAAAAGGGTTTAGATAAAGAAGGTGAATTTTCAATAGAAAACTTAGTATTTAAGTTAATGAGAAGAAATGGATATATTAAAAAACTAATTAACTTGAGAAATAAAGTCTATGATAAACAATTTAAATAATGAATTATATCAAAACATATGAAGAAATTGACCTTTATAAACTAAAACAAAAAGTTAAAGGTAAATTAGGGATTCAAAATAAAAAAGATATTTTTTTATCAAAATTTTTATACTCAAACCCTAATATTCAAAGGCATGAGATGTATACAGATGGTACTGGGGTATCTCTGCTAATATATCCAAAGACTGGATCAAAATTTGTTAAATACATTAGACTCAATATTGTCTTTGGTGATGATGTTAAAACTTACGCACACATTGAACTAAACAATGAAGATAAATTTGTTAACTATTTAGAAATATCACAATCTAATGTTATAAAAAGTAAAGAATATGGATGTGAAGAAGATTACTCTATATTTTATGAATATCATGGAATGGGTGGATATGGATTTATATTAATATTAAATGGCTATTCTAATATTAGAGAGCTAGATGAAACTGGATCGAATGGATACAACTATGATTTAAATAACTATATTAATAGTTTAAGTAAAATTGATTATGATGAATTATTGGGTAAAATAGAAGTAAGCAATAAGGACACAACATCTAAAAAAATATCAAAATGTGTGAATGATATTGTCGATTTCTTTATAGAATTAGAAGAATATGGAAAATTAGACTATGAATATACTAATAACAAAGACGAATTAAGTATAAAATTATCATATAGTCTTAATAATACTACGTTATTTAAAAGTCTATTAGACGATGAAACATTTGAAATCTATAAAATATTAAGCACTGCAAAAAAGAGAATAAAATCAATAGGTGATTTAATATCTTATGATCACGAAACATTTAAGGGCGGATATCAATTAGGGGGTGAAACCATGCCGCTACTTAATATAAATATTAAAATTAAATTAAATTAATTATGGCAAACATAAGAATCGCAGAAATAGAAGAAACATTTAAAGAGATATTTGATGAAGAAGAAGGTAAGGTAAGCTCAGTAGAGACTGTTTATGAGGAGTCTGATAATGAAGATTATTATAAACTTGTCGTATCTATACATAATCTTTCTATAAAAGAAACTCTTATCATACATACAAAATTTATCTTTAAAACAGATAAACATAAACACTTTGTTACAGATGAATCTTTTATTTATCTATATGACATTAACTGTGTTTATCATAAAGTTGACTTTGATAATGTTGTAGATTTAAAAGCTAAAATAGAAGACATTGTTGAGTCTAATAATTTCGGACTTGATATCCAAATATTATCTGATTTTATTGAAGCTCCAGCTATGTTTTTAAATTACTATATGAAAAGGTCTAATATTACTGATTACTCAATATTTGATGTGACATATGATCCAAAGTTTAAAACTGCTCCATGTGATCAAGTTACATTTGATTTTGACATTAATATCAATAATAACTATACAATAAATTTATCAATTAAGAAATTAGATAGAAAAGAAGACGAAGATTACGATACGTATAAGCTTCATTTCACCTTCTTAGATGATCATGAAACTGTTGAAGTAGATACGCTTAAAAATATACACTTTACAATAGGTTCAACTATAGCTAAAATGTTAGATGAGAAATTAAAATGATAACTAAATTTAAAAATTTTTATAGTATAAATGAGACTTGGCAAACCGAGTTAAAAAAAGATGTAATAGGGTTAATAAAAGACCATATAACACCTGATGAAATTGAAGATTATTTCTTAGATCTAAAGGATATTGGGTTTACATTTAATACAGATTTATTAATTGGGTATGGTGATAAAAATAGCTTTAGGGTAGTCGATCAAAAAAGAGATATAATTCAAAATCAATGTTATCCCTACTATAGAGTCAAGGTAGTCAAAGTAGTCAAAGATATAACATCTTCAAATACATAGTACAAAAAAGAAATTAGAATTTTTTACTAATGTTGTAAACAAATACCAATTAGCCTTTGATAGAATATCATATATACACAATACAGAGGTAATTGCTGAACAATGTGATATAACTAATAATGGTATTAGACTTGAGTTTAAGTTAAAGATAAATGTTGAGATACCAAAAAACTATGGTGATATAAGTCCAAAAAGAAAAGCTTTAATAGAAGCAAAAATGCCTTATAATGGGGTTATGGCAGTATTGACGAATAATAGGATATTTAATATCATCAAAGGGGTTCAAGATAAGTCTGTAACATTTGAAGTTATAGAAAGTTATAATAATCCAGATATGGATAGAATTGTAAGTAGGATTTTTTCTAAACTTGGTAAGTCAATCGATCTAAGAAAAATAGAGGATAAGAGATATGAAATTACTATAATTAAAAAATAATATATAGTTTACAAAATAAAAAAGTATT
>Ga0154020_10010695_pt1 | contig 10478 bp, 10 predicted proteins | sample Klosneuvirus_201_FD_109709 | JGI IMG/M metagenome (GOLD analysis project Ga0154020, IMG submission 109709) | Active sludge microbial communities from wastewater, Klosterneuburg, Austria - Klosneuvirus_20160825_MG | ecosystem: Engineered > WWTP > Aerobic digester > Activated sludge | place... | reverse complement strand
CTGGAGGAGGCGCTCCGGCTTGCCCAGACGCAGGGGGCGCAGGCGCGGGCCGCCTCCGCGACCCGTGATGCGGCGCTCTTCCGCGATCGCCAGTTCTATTCGCGGCAATTGCCGCAACTGACGCTCGGCGGCACGGTACCGTCCTACAATCGCTCGATCATCCAGGTGTTGCAGCCCGACGGCAGTACGCTCTTTCGGCCGCAGGACCAGACCAACGCGAACCTCACGCTGAGCCTCTCGCAGAAGCTGCCGGTGACCGGTGCCGACTTCTTCATCACCTCGTCGTTGGCGCGACTCTCCCTCAGCGGACAACAGAATCGCCGGACCTGGTCCTCCACACCGTTCTCCGTGGGGATTCGCCAGGAGCTGTTCCGTCCGAATGCCAATGCCTGGGACCGGCGCGAGCAGGAGCACCGCGGCACGATTGCCGAGCGGCAGTATCTCGAGACGCGCGAGGACCTGGCTATCCAGGTCACCGGCCTCTTCTTCGACGCGTACTCGGCGCGACTGGCGTTGGCCAACGCCGAGTCGAATGCGGCGATCAATGACACGCTCTACACGCTGAACAAGGGCCGCTTCGAGGTCGGCAAGATCGGCGAGAATGACCTGCTGCAAAGCGAATTGGCACTGCTCCGGGCGCGTGCCTCCCTGGACGGTGCGCGGCTGGAGCTCGATCGCGCCAAGGCCTCGCTCCGACTCGCGCTGGGGATGCCGGTGGGCGCTCCGATCGAGGTGACGGCCAGCGCCGTCGTGCCGGAGGTGCTGGTCGACACCGCGCGGGCGGTGCAGGAGGCGCTCAAGAACCGGGCAGTGGTGAGCGAGGTCGCCCTGCAACAGGTGCAGGCCCAGCGCGGGGTGACGACGGCGAAGCTCAGCAACGGGCTGAACGCCACCGTCCAGGCCAGCTACGGGTACAACGCCACGGGCAACGAACTGGGCACGGCCTACGACGGCCTGCTCGAGGCACGACAGCTGTCGGTTGGGGTCCAGGTCCCGCTGCTGCAGTGGGGCGTGCGGAAGGAGGGGGTGCGCGCGGCCCAGGCCGACCGGGACCGGGTGGTGGAGACCGGGGAGCTGACCCTCGCCCAGGCAGCCCAGGATGCCCACTTCGCCGCGTTGCAGGTGGCACAGGCCCGCCGGAGCCTCGAACTGGCGGCCAAGGGTGACACGGTGGCCGGCAAACGGTTCGAAGTGGCGCTGAATCGCTATGTGATTGGCCGGATCGCCATTGACAACCTCTATGTGGCCCAGGCGGAGAAGGACGGGGCGCTGGCGCAGTTCGTCCAGTCCCTCCGGGGCTACTGGCAGGCCTATTATCGGCTCCGGCGCCTGACTTTGTTCGATTTTGCAACGGGGCAGCCCCTCTTCTGACCCCTTGGCTGGTGCCGCTCCTTGACCCAACCCCTTATCAGCCGCTAGCTTTGGGGTCTGTCTCCGAAGTGGCCTTTTTGTCCGGTGCCAAGGAAAAGTCAGTAATGAAGACGTATACGCAGAAGCAGAGCGAACTCGAGCACGACTGGTTTGTGGTCGACGCGACCGACATCCCGCTCGGACGCCTCGCCAGCCATGTCGCGCAGCTCATCCGCGGCAAGCACAAGCCGACCTTCACGCCGCACATGGACGGCGGGGACTTCGTCATCGTGACGAACGCCTCCAAGGTCCGGCTGACCGGCCGCAAGGCGTCGCAGAAGACGTACTTCCGCCACACCGGCTACATGGGCCACGATCGCCACACGGTGGCGCAGGACCTCCTCGCGAAGCACCCGGACCGGGTGATCGAGAAGGCCGTCTTCGGCATGCTGCCGAAGAACTCCCTGGCCAAGCAGAAGCTGCGCACCAAGCTGAAGGTGTACGGCGGCGCCGAGCATCCGCACGAGGCGCAGCAGCCGAAGACGTTCTCCATTGACACCGCGAAGGCCAACTGATGAGCGAGACCCCGGAACTCCGTTGGCAGGCCGTCGGCCGCCGCAAGACGAGCGTTGCTCGCGTCTACCTCACGCCGGGCACCGGCAAGTGGGACGTGAACGGCCGCACCCTCGGTGACTACTTCCCGCGTCCGTCGCTGGTGCAGCACATCCAGCAGTCGTTCAACGCGACCGACTCGCTCGGCGCGTACGACGTCAAGGCGCACGTGGACGGCGGCGGCGTGAGTGGCCAGGCCGGCGCGATGCGCCACGCCATTGCCCGCGCCCTCTGCAAGGTCGACGAGCTCAACCGCCCGAAGCTGCGCACCGCCGGTCTCCTGACCCGCGACCCGCGCGCCGTCGAGCGGAAGAAGCCGGGCCAGCCGGGCGCCCGCAAGAAGTTCCAGTTCTCGAAGCGGTAGGAAACATCGGGTGTACGGGCGCAGCATGCTGCGCCCGTGCCCCCGCCGATCCGCCCGCAACGGGCGGATCCCCAGGGCCGAGGGACAATCGGCCGCACCATACGCCCGCGCCACACCGGCGCGGGTGACACACGCCTCCCGATCGGGACGAGCGGTGCCCTCGAGGCACTCGTCCTGAGGTGACGGAGCGCGGCGGATCAACCAGACCGAAGGAGTTGACGTTCGTGGCAACACCCACCCTGCAGGAACTGCTCGAGGCCGGCACCCATTTCGGCCACCAGACCCGCCGCTGGAATCCGAAGATGCGCAAGTTCATCTTCGCCGAGCGCTCGGGCATCTACCTCATCGACCTCCAGAAGACGCTGAAGCAGCTCAACAGCGCCGCCGAGCTCCTCAAGGGCGTGGCGATGCGCGGCGAGAACGTGCTCTTCGTCTGCACCAAGCGCCAGCTCAAGGCGGTGGTCGAGGCCGAGGCGCGCAACGCCGGCGCCCACTGGGTCAACGAGCGGTGGCTCGGCGGCACGCTCACGAATTTCCAGACCATCAAGAAGCAGATTCGTCGCCTCCGCGACCTCGAGCAGGGTGCCGCCGAGGGCGACTTCGAGAACTACACCAAGAAGGAGCAGCTCCTCTTCTCGCGTGAGCGGGAGAAGCTGTCGCGCAACCTCGAGGGCATCAAGATGATGAACCGCCTGCCGGGCGCGCTCTTCATCGTCGATGCCAAGAAGGAGAAGATCGCGATCCAGGAGGCCAACCGCCTCGGGATCCCGGTCGTCGCGATCGTCGACACCAACGCCGACCCCGATCCGATCACGGTGCCGATTCCGGGCAACGACGACGCGATCCGTTCCGTCTCGCTGATCACCGCCGCCCTGTGCGACGCGATCCGCGAGGCCCGCGCCCAGATGCCGGTGCGTGACGGCGGGGCTGCCGAGGACGGCGACGAGACCTTCTCGGCCGGCGAGGGCGATGGTGCGACGGACGAGGATCGCAAGCGTCGGCGCCCGCGGCGCAAGCGGAAGGCGCGGCCGGAAGCGATTGCGGCCCGGCTCAAGCAGGACCCCGCAGCCCCGACCGAGGGCGGCGACGCAGGCGCCTGAGCCCGGACCGACCGGATCGAGCGCACCGCCGCCCCAAGGGCCCCTCGTGGGCCCGGGGCGGCGGTTTCACAGACGGACCAGACACTTCAGCAGGCGGCCATGAGCACGATGACGATCAATACCAAGGATATCGCGGAACTGCGCGCCCGTACCGGCGCCGGGATGATGGATTGCAAGAAGGCGCTCGAGGAGGCCAACGGCGACATGTCGATGGCGTCCGAGATCCTTCGCAAGAAGGGCATCGCCAAGGCCGAGAAGCGCGCCGGGCGTGACGCGTCCCAGGGCCTCGTCATGATCGAGACCGCCGCCGACGGTTCCGTCGCCGCGATGGTCGAGGTCAACTGCGAGACCGACTTCGTCGCGCGCAACGAGGACTTCCAGGCGCTCGCCAAGACGCTTGCCGTCCACGCGCTGGCGCACTCGCCGGTCGGCGTCACCCTCGAGGGGTACCTCGCCGAGCCGATGAACGGCACCACCGTCGAAGAGGTGGTCAAGTTGGCCTCCGGCAAGACCGGCGAGGCCGTCTCGATCAAGCGCGTGGCCAAGTTCGGCGGCGCGGTCGGCGAGTACCGGCACTTCAACGGCCAGGTCGGCGTGCTCGTCGAGCTCGCCGGGGTGACCGGTGAGGCCGCCGTGGCGATGGCGCGCGAAGTCGCGCTGCACATCGCCTCCGCCGACCCGATCGCCGTGAGCACCAGCGACATCCCCGCCGAGCTGCTCGAGCGCGAGCGGCGCATCGCCGAGGAGCAGGTCGCCGCCGAGGGGAAGCCCGAGGCCATTCGCGGCAAGATCGTCGATGGCAAGGTCGCCAAGTTCGCGTCCGACCGCGCCCTGCTCGAGCAGCCGTTCATCAAGGACGAGTCGGTCAAGGTCGGCGCGATGGTTGCCCGCCTTGCCGGGGCGTCGGTGGTGCGGTTCGCCCGCTTCAAGGTCGGCGAGGCGGTCTGAGATGGCACTCGCCTATCGCCGGGCCCTCCTGAAGCTCTCTGGCGAGGCACTCGCTGGCGGGAAGGGCGGTGGCCTCGACTATCAGGTGGTCGAGGCACTCGCTGCGGAGATCCAGAAGGTGCACGCGATGGGCGTGCACCTCGGCCTGGTGGTGGGTGGCGGCAACATCGTCCGCGGCGCGATGGCGAGTCGTGAAGGACTCGATCGCGTCTCGGCCGATTACATGGGCATGCTCGCGACGGTGATCAACGCCCTCGCGCTGCAGAACGTCCTCGAGGGGCTCGGTGTCGAGACCCGCGTCATGACGGCCATTCGGATGGAATCACTCGCCGAGCCCTACATCCGCCGGCGCATGATGCGGCACTTCGAAAAGAATCGCCTGGTGATCTTCGCCGGCGGCACCGGCAATCCGTACTTCTCGACCGACACCGCGGCGGTGCTGCGCGCGCTCGAGATGGACGCGGAAGTGGTGCTGAAGGCGACCAACGTCGACGGCGTCTACACCGCCGATCCGCGCACCGACCCGACCGCCACGCTGCTGCCGGAGATCACCTTCCAGGATGCGCTGGTGAACGGCTACGCCGTGATGGACGCCAACGCGTTCGGACTCTGCCAGGCCAACAACCTCCCCATTGTCGTCCTCAACATCAATCAGCCCGACACCATTGCACGCGTGCTCCATGGTGACCGGGTCGGGACCCTCGTCCGATGACCATCCCCGAGATCGTCAAGGCTGCCCGCGAAGGCATGCAGAAGGCCGTCGAGAACACCCGTCGCGAGTTGAGCGGCATCCGGTCGGGGAAGGCGACCACCAACCTCCTCGACACCGTCCGCGTCGAAGCCTATGGCTCGGCGGTACCGCTGAACCAGGTGGCGATGGTGACGGCGCCCGAGCCGCGGATGCTGGTGGTGCAGCCGTTCGACAAGAGCATGGCGATCGCCATCGACAAGGCGATCCGCGACGCCAACCTCGGCCTCAATCCGCAGAGCCAGGGCACCGTCATCCGCGTGCCGCTCCCGATGTTGTCGGAAGAGCGTCGCAAGGAGCTGGTGAAGATCTGCTCGCGGCTCACCGAGGAGGGGCGGGTGGCGGTCCGTCAGGCGCGCACCGACGCGATGACCAAGATCAAGAAGGTCGAGAAGGTCCCCGAGGACGAGAAGACCCGCGGCGAGAAGGAAGTGCAGAAGCACACCGACGAGGCGAGCAAGCAGGTGGACGAACTCCTCAAGGCGAAGGAAGCCGAGATCCTCGCGGTGTGAGCACCGCCGTCCCGACGCTCCTGGATCAGCTGCGCCTCCACGGCGCGATTCCCCGGCACGTCGCCATCATCATGGATGGCAACGGGCGGTGGGCGCAGGAACGCGGCCTGAGTCGGCCAGCGGGCCACCAGGCCGGGATGCGTTCGGTGCGCGAGGCCGTCGAAGGCTGTCTCGCCGCCGGCGTCGAGGTCCTGACGCTCTTCGCCTTCTCGCAGGAAAACTGGCAGCGCCCCCCCGCCGAAATCGACGCCCTGATGACCTTGCTCGAGGAGTACATCGCCCAGGAAGCGGCGGAACTCCGGGCCGAGGGCGTGAGCGTGCGGATGCTGGGCGACCTCGACCGACTCTCCCCCTCGGCGCGCGCCGCGGTGGACCAGATCGAGGCCGCCACGGCCGGCGGCACTCGCCTCGCCCTCAACATCTGCATCTCCTATTCGGCGCGTGCCGAGCTGGTGCGGGCCATGCGCCGCCTCGCCGAGCGCGTGCAGGCGGGCGAGCTCGCGCCGGAGGCCATCGAGGAGGCGCACGTGGCCGCCGAGCTCTACACGGCTGAATGGCCCGACCCCGACCTGATCATTCGCACGTCGGGCGAGATGCGCGTCTCGAACTTCCTCCTCTGGCAGATGGCCTACGCCGAGCTGCACGTGACGCCGGTGCTCTGGCCCGACTTTACCCGCAACACGCTCTATGCGGCGCTGCTCGACTTCCAGGGACGCGACCGCCGCTTCGGACGCGTGAGCGCCTGAGGCACACCATGGACGCCAATCTGGTTCGTCGCATCGCCTTCGCGGCCGTCGCCATACCCGTGGCCGTCGGACTCGTGTGGCTCGGTGGCTGGCCGCTGGCCGCGCTGGTCGCGCTGATCGGCGTGCTCGGCACGCGCGAGCTCTTCGACATCGCCGCGAAGCAGGGCATCCTCGCCTTCCGCGGCACGGGATTGGCCGCGGCGGCGATCGGTCCGTTGCTGGTCTATCACGTCATCGCCGATGAGCCCGCGCGCGTCCTCTTCGCGGCGAACTGGATGTTTGTCGCGGCGGCGTTCATGCTGCTGCTCCTCTTCGAGGCGCTCCGACTTCGCGCCCCGAGCGAGCGGCCCCTCGGCGCCGTCGCCGTCACCGCGTTCGGCGTGCTCTACGCCGGCATGCTCCCGACCTTCCTGCTCGGCATCCGCCACGGCGCGTGGCCCGAGCGCTCGTGGGCCGGTGCCACGCTGGTGCTCTTCCCATTGGTGGTGACGTGGGTCTGCGATACCGCGGCGATGTTCGGTGGGCGCGCCTTCGGCGGCCCGAAGCTCGCGCCCACCATCTCGCCGGGGAAGACGCGGTCGGGTGGCCTCGCGGGTCTGGTCGGTGGCGCGGCGGTGGCGCCCCTCTTTGCCCTCTGGCTGCTCCCCAAGGTGGGCATCACCATCGGGGTGCTTCCTGCCGTTGCGGTGGCCGTGGTGCTCGCGACGGTGGGGCAGCTGGGTGATCTCGCCGAGTCGCTCTTCAAGCGCGAGGCGGGGGTCAAGGATTCGTCCACGCTCATCCCCGGGCACGGCGGCGTCCTCGATCGCTTCGACTCGCTCTACGTGATCCTGCCGACCGCGGCGCTCTGCTATCGCGTGCTGGGGCTGATCTGACGGGCGCCGACGCTGGCCGCCCGCGCGGCATTGCCCTCCTCGGGTCCACGGGCTCGATCGGTGAGAGCACCCTCCGCGTCCTGAAACGCCACCCGAACGACTTCCGTCTGGTGGCGCTCGTGACGGGGTCCAACGCCACGGGCCTCTCGGCCCAGGCGGCCGAGTGGCGGCCTGCCTATGCCGGCGTGGTGAACGGCCGCGAGACGCATCCCTGGGCCACCGGTGCGCAGTGCCTCGTCGAGGCCGCGACGCATCCCGACGTCGATATCGTCGTGAATGCCGTGGTGGGGGCCGCGGGCCTCGATGCCACGCTGGCGGCGCTTCGCGCCGGCAAGCGCGTGGCACTCGCCAACAAGGAGACGCTGGTGATGGCGGGGCCGCTCGTCGCCGAGGCGGCGGCGGCCGGGGGCGGGGAACTGGTGCCGGTGGATTCCGAGCACAGCGCCGTGCTGCAGTGCGTGGTCAGCCAGGGTGCCGCGCCGTCGCGACTGATCCTCACGGCCTCGGGCGGACCGTTCCGTACCTGGGAGCACGAAGCGATCACCAACGCGACGGTGAACCAGGCGCTGAATCACCCGACGTGGAGCATGGGGGCCAAGATTTCCGTTGATTCGGCGACCCTGGCCAACAAGGCGCTCGAGTTGATCGAGGCGCACTTCCTCTTCGGCCTCGGGTATGACGTGCTGGAGGCGGTGGTGCATCCGCAGAGCATCATCCACGCGTTCGTCGAATTTCCCGACGGCAGTGTGCTGGCGCAGGTTGGTTTTCCGTCCATGGAAGTGCCGATCCTCTACGCCCTGACGCACCCGACGCGGCTCGCCGACAGCGGCGTGCGTCGCTTCGATCCGGTGGCCGCAGGGCCACTCACCTTCGAGCCGGTGCGGCGCGAGGCCTTCCGCGCGTTCGGGCTCGGCATTGACGCGGGGCGTGCCGGTGGCACCGCGCCCGCAGTCTTCAACGCAGCAAACGAGGTGGCGGTGGCAGCGTTCCTTGATGGTCGGATCACCTTCGGTGGCATTGCCGACGTGATTGATGGCGTGCTGGCGCGTCACGCCGTGGAGCCGGTCTCCTCGGTCGAGACGGTGCGTGGTGCCGATGCCAAAGCGCGGCGCCTCGCGGTGGAGGCCATCTCGTGAGCGGCTTCCTCTTCACGGTCGCCGTGCTCTTCGTGGTGCTCGGCGTGCTGATCTTCATTCACGAGTTCGGCCACTACTGGGCCGCCAAGCGATTCGGCGTCTGGGTGCATCGCTTCTCGGTCGGCATGGGGAAGCCCGTCAAGGCACTCTCCTTCCAGCGTGGCGAGACCGAGTGGGCCATCTCCTGGCTGCCGCTCGGCGGCTATGTGAAGATGGCCTCCTCCGAGGAGGATCCCTCGTCGTCGGTGCTCGAGGGCGGGCACTCCGCCGACGTCCCCGCCGACCGGGTCTTCGAGGCCAAGCCGGTCTGGCAGCGGATGATCATCATCCTCGCGGGCGTCACGCTGAACGCGCTCTTCGCGTGGGTGGTCTTCACCGGGCTCGCGTGGAAGAACGGCCGTCAGTTCGATCCGACCACCACCATCGGCCGCGTGGACGCGGCGATGCTGCCTCCGGAAGCCGCGGAACTCGCGACGGTTCCTGCGGGCACGCGGATCACCGCGGTGGATGGCGAGCCGGTGGATTCGTGGGACGAGATCCGCGAGCGGATCGCGACGGGTGATCGGAACGAGATCGGCCTCACCTTCGAGGGCCGCGCACCGATCGTGATCTCGCTGCATCGCGATGCACTGGCGGAGCGTGGCAAGGTGGCGATCGCCATCGAGCCGCAGCAACGCGCCGTCATCGGCGCACTGTCGCCAAGCTATCCGGCGGAGCGTGCCGGGCTGCAGCCGGGCGACTCGATCGTCGCCATCAACGGCCAGCCGATCGCCCAGTGGTACGACGCCGTTGGCCTGATCAAGGCCTCGGGCGGCACCGAGCTGCGCCTCGATCTCGTCCGCGACGGCGCGCCGCTCACCGTGGCGGTGGTGCCCAAGCTCGAGCGCGAGTTCCCGTCGGACACGTCCTCCGCGATGATCGGCCGAATCGGTGCCTCGCCGTTGCGGCCCTTCCAGACCGAGTCGCTCGGCTTTGTCGGCGCACTGCGCGTCGGGACCGAACTCACCATCTCATCGGCTGGTGCGATCGTGCGCACCTTCCGCGGCCTGGCCACGCGCAAGGTGGCGACCACCGAAATCGGCGGGCCGATCATGATCGGGCAGATGGCGGCCCAGCAGGCCCGGGCGGGGATCGAGCCGTTGCTCGCCTTCATGGCGCTCATCTCGATGAACCTGGCGGTCGTCAACCTGCTGCCGATTCCGGTGCTGGACGGCGGGGCCTTCCTGATTCTGCTCGCCGAGGGAATCATTCGGCGTCCGCTCCCGACTCGGGTGCGCGAGGTCATCTCGCTGGTGGGTCTCGGCATGATCCTGTTGATCATGTTCGTCGCCTTCAAGAACGACATCATGCGGTTGCTCGGCCAGTAATTCTCCCGGAGAGGCCGACATGCTCGAGCCACTCATCACCGCCCCCCGCGACGGGTTGGAGGCCGCGACCCGTCTCGGCATCGCCGCCCTCCTCGGGCTGGCCGTCGGCATCGAGCGACAGTGGTCGGGGCACGCCTCCGGCCCGACCGCTCGATTCGCCGGGCTGCGCACCTTCCTGATTCTTGGCATCGGCGGCGGTCTCGCCGGCATCCTGTCGGCCGTCGACCGCCCGATCGAGTCCGCGGTGCTGCTCGGCGGCGCGGTCACGCTGGTCATCGCGGCTTTCGTGGTGACCATGCGTCGCCCGGAGGCCGAGGTGGACGGCACCACCGAGGCGGCGGCGCTGGTGGTGCTCGGCCTCGCCCTCGTCGCCGGAATGGGGCAGCTCGCCCTGGCCAGCGGAGCAGTGGCTGTCGTCGTCCTGGTGCTGGGCGAGAAGCAACGACTGCACGGGATGGTGGCCAAGGTGGGCGCGGCGGAACTCCAGGCGGCGGCTCGCTTCGCGGTGATGGCGCTGGTCATCCTGCCCGTGCTCCCCACCACGCCGCTGCCGTTCGGCGGCGACATCTCGCCCCGCAGCCTCTGGATGCTGGTGCTGCTCTTCTCGGCGATCAACTTCGCGGGCTACCTCGCCCGTCAGGCGGTCGGTGCCAACCGGGGCTACGGCATCACGGGGGTGCTCGGCGGGCTCATCTCCTCCACGCTGATCACGCTCCAGTT
>Ga0154020_10010692_pt1 | contig 10482 bp, 9 predicted proteins | sample Klosneuvirus_201_FD_109709 | JGI IMG/M metagenome (GOLD analysis project Ga0154020, IMG submission 109709) | Active sludge microbial communities from wastewater, Klosterneuburg, Austria - Klosneuvirus_20160825_MG | ecosystem: Engineered > WWTP > Aerobic digester > Activated sludge | place... | reverse complement strand
GCGTCGCTCACGGGGGGCGGAGAGGTGCGCTCGTGCCCTCTGGTCCCCGGCGCCGTGCAGCTGCCCCCCGACGGGCGACCAATCGTGATCGACCCGGACGGCCCCACGACGGGCGGCTATCGGGTGCTCGGCGTGCTCGACCGCGCGACGCGCGACCGGCTCGCGCGGCTGCGGCCGGGCGCTCGTTGCGTGCTGATCGGCTTGGTGGAGCAGAGCGCGTGATAGCATCGGCGCGATGCCTGCGGGTGAGGGGCCTTCGGGCAAGGATCTCGAGGCCCTCACCACCCTGTGGCGCGAGCGCGGCGTGTCGATCACCGCGCTCGGCGAGCGGGGGAGCCAGAGCCTCGAGGCCTCCGATCGCGCCCTGACCTCGGGGCTCACCGAACAGGCGGGCCACCTCGCGCTCGAGCCCCTCACCGAGGCCGCGCTCGCGCACGAGCCGTTCGAGATCGGCGAGCTCCTCGGGCGCGGGGGCATGGGCATGGTCCACCGCGCGACCCAGGTCTCGCTGCGCCGGGAGGTCGCGATCAAGCGCGTCGCCCGGAGCCCGCGAGGCTCCGCGCATCCCGCCGCGCTCGCGGCGCTGCTCAAGGAGGCGTGGGTCGGCGGCAACCTCGAGCACCCGAACGTCGTCCCCGTGCACGCGCTCGTCGAGATCGACGGCGCGCCGGCCGTGGTGATGAAGCGCATCGAGGGCACGAGCCTGCAGGCAGCGCTCCGCGACCCGACGCTGCTCCCGGCGTCGAACGACCCGCTCGCGTTCCAGGTGCGGGTCCTCGTGGCCGCGTGCAACGCCATCGCCTACGCCCACCGCCGCGGCGTCCTCCACCTGGATCTCAAGCCCGACAACGTCATGCTCGGGCGCTTCGGCGAGGTGTGCGTGCTCGACTGGGGGCTCGCCGCCGGTTTCGGCAGAGAGGCCCCGCGGTGGCTCCCCGCGGCCGCCGAGATTCACGCGGTCTCGGGCACGCCGGACTACATGGCCCCCGAGATCGCGATGGCCGACGGCGCGCGCATCTCGCCGCGCACCGACGTCTACCTGCTCGGCGCGATGCTCCACGAGGTGGTGACGGGCGTAGCGCCACACCCCGGTGCGACGCTGCTCGAACGCCTCGAGCACGCGTACCGCTCGGCTCCCTACCCCTACCCCGAGACGGTGTCCGAGGAGCTCGCGGCCATCCTCCACACGAGCATGCACCGCGACCCGGAGCGACGCTTCGCGACCGCGGAGGCGCTCCGCGACGCGCTCGAGTCGTTCCTCGGACACCGGAGGGGCGACGAGATGCTGCGCGAGGCAGCCGGGCGGATCGGGCTGCTCGAGGCCGCCCTCGAAGCGCGTGCCGACGAGGTACGCGTATCGCATCTCTTCGGCGCAGCGCGCTTCGCGCTCCGGGAAGCGACCGAGGTCCGCAAGACCGCGGAGAGCGCGGCGCTGCGCGGTCGGCTGTTCGGTGGCATGGCGCGCCACGCGATGGACGCCGGGCGCCTCGCGCTCGCCGAGTCCTACCTGCGGGAGATCGAGGGGCACGCCGACCTGCGCCAGCGGCTCGCGGATCTGTTTCGTCGCGCCGAGGCCGAGACGGCCCGCGTCCACGAGCTCGAGCACCTCGCGCACGACGAGGACCTGCGCCTCGGCAGCCAGTTCCGGCGCCGCGTGACCGTCGGCTGGGGTCTCGTGTTCCTCGCGGGCAACGTCGCCTACGCCGCCCTCGAGCGCTTCTCGATACTGTCGATGGGCTACCGCGAGATGATGACCCAGAGCCTCGGGGTCCTCGTCGCGGTCGGGGCCTACACGCTCTTTCGGCGCGGGGCGCTGTTCCAGAACCGCGCCAACGCCTCGGTGTTCTCGGTCGCGATCATCACGTACTTCTTGCTGCAGGCATTCTGGGTCGCGGCGCTCTGGCTCGGCATCCCCTTCCGCAGCGCGCTCGCTCTCAGCGGGATGTTCTACCTGCTCGCCGGCGGCGCGGTCTCGGTGATGATCAGCCCGCGCTTCGCGCTCAGCCCCGTGGTCGCGGCGCTCGGGCTGCTCGGCGGCGCGCTCCGCCCCGACCTCGCGTGGTGGATGCTCGGCGTGTTCGGCGGTCTCGCGCTCGCCGTGGTCGGACTCTCGTGGCGCGACGCCACCGAGGAGGCGCGTCCATGAGCGCCGCCACCGCGCTGGCCTCGCTGTGGCAGGCCCGCGGCATCGAGCCGACGGTCCTCGCCGACAGCACGATCGGACCGGCGACCCGGCTCGGGACGGGCCCCACGCTGCTCGCGGACTCTCTCCCCGATGGATCTCCGTCGGAGGACGGGGTCCTCTCGACAGAGCGGCTCGTGCTGGGCGCCCTCCTCGGGCGGGGCGGCATGGGCGAGGTGCGCGTGGCCGAACAGGTGAGCCTCCGCCGCGAGGTCGCCACCAAGACCGCCTACGCGACCTCGAGCGCGGTGGTGCGCGCAGCGTTGCTCAAGGAGGCGTGGGTGGGCGCCGCCCTCGCGCACCCCAACGTGGCGTCGGTGCACACGCTCGCGCGGCACGGCGACGCGGTCGCCGTCGTCATGAAGCGCATCGAGGGCAAGAGCTGGGCGAGCGTGCTCGCGGATTCCGCCGATCTCGAGGCGCAGCTCCGCGTGCTCCTCCAGGTCTGTCGCGCGCTCGCGTTCGCGCACGAGAAGGGCATCCTGCACCTCGATCTCAAGCCCGAGAACGTGATGCTGGGCGAGTTCGGCGAGGTCTACGTGCTCGATTGGGGGCTCGCGTGCGCGACGAGGGGCGGGCCCGCGTGGCTCGCCGGCCCCGAGACCTTCGCCGGCCCGGCCGGCACGCCCTCGTACATGGCCCCCGAGCTCGCGGGTCCGGAGGTCGAGCGCATCGGGCCGCGCACCGACGTCTACCTCCTCGGCGCCACCCTGCACGAGCTCGTGACCGGTCGTCCCCCTCACCTGGCCCCGACCGCCATCGCAGCCCTCGCGCACGCCTTCGAGTGCGCCCCGATCGGCTACGACGACACGGTCCCGCGAGAGCTCCAGTCCATCCTGCACCAGGCGCTCGCCCGCGACCCAGACCAAAGGCACGCGAGCGTCGACGCCTTCCGCGAGGCGGTCGAGGGGTTCCTCCAGCACCGTCACGCCGAGCACCTCGCCGCGCGCGCCGACCAGACGATCGCGGAGGTCGAACGCGAGCTCTCGTCGTCCGTCGGCCCCGACCTCGAGGCCCAGCTCGCCGAGATCGAGGTGGCCCTCGAGCAGACCGAGCGAGAGTGGGCGGCGCACCCCCGACTGCCGGCGCTCGCGCACACCCTGCTCGTGCTGCGCACCCGCCACGCGCTGGCCGAGGAGCGCCTCGAGGCCGCGCGCGTGTTCCATGCCCGCCTCGCCGGGACCCGGCCCGACCTCGGCGCGCAGATCGAGGCGCTCGCCGAGACCCTGGCCGCGCGCGCGCGCCACGTGCAGTCGCTCGAAGCCATCGGGCGAGACCTCGACCTGACGCTCGGCGGCACCGAGCGCCAGCGCCTGTTCGCGCTCCTCGGCGCCAGCTGGGCGGTCGTCAGCCTGGTGATCGGCGCGCTCGACCGGAGGGGCCTCCTGCGCTTCGGCTACCGGGAGCTCCTGATCGAGGGTGGGCTCCTGGTGGCGGTCCTCGTCCCGTACGGGGTCGTGCGACGCCGGACGTTCTTCCAGAACCTCGCGAACATCCGGCTCTACGGCGGGCTGATCTTCACGGCGATCGCGGTCGAGCTGTGGTGGATCGCGAGCCTCTTGCTCGGCGTGCCCGTGCGCGCCGCCATCGCGGCCACACCGCTGTTCTACACGTATGCCTTCGCCACGCTCGCCCTGGTGCTCGATCGACGGTTCGCGCGCGGCGCCCTCGCCCTGCTCGTCACCGCGGCCCTCGCCGCCCGATTCCCGCGCTGGGCGCTCGACTGCATCGGCGTGGGCGGCGCGATGGCGGTGGCGCTCACCCTCCACGCCTGGAGGCGGGGCGAGGCGGGCCGGACCGCCCCTCGCTGAACGAAAAAGTCGCCCGGAGGCCGCCGTTCGTGGCAGGGTCGAAGGGCTTGGCCTCTCCCCCGAACACCCGCAACCTGCCGCCGGAACCCGAGCCCGAAGAGGGCGAGCCGGGAGGCCGCGAGCCGGGGGGGCGCGAGCCGTCGGGGGAGCGTCGGCAGCGTCGGCCAGGCACGGTGGCCCGACTCCTTCGCACGGGCCGCGACGCACTCCCCCTCGTCATCCTCGCCCTCGCGATCGTGCTCGTGCCGGTGCTCGTGTTCGAGCCCCAGGGTCTGCCGCGACTCCGAGGCCTCGAGCGCGACCTCGAGCAGGTCGAGGCCGAGAACCAGGCGGTCGAGCGCGACATCGCGCGGCTGCGCTCCCAGGTGAAGGCGCTCAAGGACGACCTGGCCGAGGTCGAGCACGTGGCCCGCACCGAGCTCGGTCTCGTGCGCAAGAGCGAGATCGTCCTCCAGCTCAAGTAGCCCGTTGCTCCCGTACCTCGCGCCGCCGAAGCTCGTCATCGGGCACTCCACGCTGTACCTGTTCGGCTTCCTGGTCGGCGCGGGCGGCACGATCGGGGTGCAGATGGCGCTCGCCCGCGCACGCGCCCTCGGCCTCGTCGAGGCCACCATGCGCTGGCTGCTCCTGTGGGTCGTGGTCGGCGGGTTCGTGGGCGCGCACGTCATCGACCTCTTGGTCTACGAGCCGCAGCGCGTGCTGCGCGATCCCGGGAGCCTCCTCCGCATCTGGGAGACGATGGGCTCGTTCGGAGGCTTCGCGGGCACGGCGATCGGGGCGCTCGCGTTCTTCGCCGTGGCCCGGGTCGAGCGCCGCCTCGCCTACGCCGACGCGATCGCTTGGGCGTTTCCGGTGGCCTGGTGCATCGGCCGCGTCGGTTGCGCGCTCGCCTACGACCACGTGGGCCGACCGACCTCGTTCTTCCTCGGCCAACGCTACGTGGACCGCGTCGTGCGTCACAACCTCGGGCTCGAGGAGGCGCTGTTCACCGCCGTGCTCGCCGGCGCGTTCCTCCTCGCCGGGCGCGCGCCCCGCCGCGCGGGGTTCTTCCTCGGGTGGATGTTGCTCGCGTACGCGCCCTTTCGCTTCTTCCTCGACTACCTGCGGATCGAGGACGTCCGCTACCACACGCTCACCCCTGCGCAGTACGGGTCGGTGGTGCTCGGGCTCGCAGGCCTGGCCTTCCTGGTTCCACGCACTGTCTCGTCGCGGTGACGGTGGAACGACCGGGCGACGGAGAGCTCAGCCAGCTGTAACGCGGCGCCGCCTTCCGAGTCCATGGCGCATGGATCTCTTTCACACCCCGGCCTTCGGCACGTTCGCCCTGTTTGCCGCCGCCCTCTCCGTCTTGCTCCTGGTCATCGACGCCGTCGGTGGCGGGGTGCGCGCGGGCACGAAGACCACCCCCAACGAGGAGGATGCGTCCTCGGTCGCCAAGGGCGCCAAGCTCGCCCCGCAGGATCCCGAGCAGGTCGCCCGCGTGATGCGCGCCCACCGCAACGCCCTCGCCAACATCGTCCCGTTCTTGATCGTGATGCTGCTCTACGTCGCGGTCGGCGCGAGCGCCCGGTGGGTGCTGGCCCTCTGCGGCGTCTTCACGGCGATGCGCTTGGTGCACGCCATCGCCTACATCAAGGCCGTCCAGCCGTGGCGTACGCTCTCCTTCGTCGTCGGCCAGGCGTGTACCGTCATCGCCGTCGTCCAGGTGGTGCGGATGGCGATCGGCTTCGTCTAGAGAAGGCCGAGCGCTGGCACCCGCGTGTTACCTTGCACCGGTGAAGATCGTCATCGCGGGTGGCACGGGGCAAGTGGGCGCGTTGCTGCGTCGGCGCGCAGAGGCGCGCGGAGACGAGGTCGTCGTCCTGTCCCGCCACCCCGACGTCGCGGCCCGCGAGGTCGGCTGGGACGCCCGCACGCTCGGTCCCTGGGCGCAGGCGATCGACGGCTCCGACGTCGTGATCAACCTGGCCGGTCGGTCGGTGAACTGCCGCTACACCAAGGAGAACCTCGCCGAGATGATGGACTCGCGCGTGGACTCCACCCGCGTCGTCGGCCAGGCGATCGCGCAGGCGAAGCGCCCGCCGAGCACGTGGCTGCAGATGAGCACCGCGACGATCTACGCCCACCGCTTCGACGCCGCGAACGACGAGGCCACCGGCATCGTCGGGGGCGACGAGCCTGGTGTCCCCGGCTACTGGGGCTACAGCGTCGAGATCGCCAAGGCCTGGGAGCGCACCCAGCTCGAGGCCGAGACGAGCACGCGCAAGGTGCAGCTGCGCACCGCCATGGTCATGAGCCCCGATCGTGGCGGCATCTTCGACGTGCTCGCCACGATGGCGCGCCGCGGGCTCGGCGGCCCGGTCGGCGGCGGCGCGCAGTACATCTCGTGGATCCACGAGGCGGACTTCTGCGCGGCGATCGACTTCCTGATCGAGCACCCGTCCATCGAGGGCGCGGTGAACTTCACCGCCCCGAACCCCCTCCCCCAGGCCGAGTTCATGCGCACGCTGCGCGCCGCCGTGCGCGCGCCGATCGGGCTACCGGCGACGCGCTGGATGGCCGAGATCGGCGCGTTCGTGTTGCGTACCGACACCGAGCTGCTCCTCAAGAGTCGCCGCGTGGTGCCGGGTCGGCTCCTCGAGGCGGGCTTCGGGTTCACCCATCCTGACTGGGCGGGGGCCTGCCACGAGCTCGCTGCTCGCTGGCACTGACCGCCTGTGGACCGGCTATGCTGGGTGTCGATGCGCACCTGGACGCTCCTGTTCGTCGCGGGCCTGCTCGGCGGCTGCGAGCAGGTCGCCGGGGTGCGCGACGTCAGCCTGGCACCCGATTCCGGCCCCGTCGGTGACGCGACCGGCGACGGCGGCGGCAGGTGCGCGAGCAGCCGGGGGCCCGCGATGGTCGAGGTCGAGAACGGCACCGGAGGCTCGTACTGCATCGACGTCACCGAGGTGAGCGAGGCGCAGTTCGCGAGCTTCATCGTGGCGTCGCCCGCGCGGGCCACGCTCGGTCTGCCCACGCGGTGCGACAGCGTCAGCATCGCCGCACCCGATTCCTGGACCGTCCACGCGACCGCCGGCTACGCACGCGCCTACGTGAACTGGTGTCACGCGTACGCGTTCTGTGCGTGGGCCGGCAAGCGGCTGTGCGGCGAGCTCGGCACCGGCGCCGCCCACACCGGTCCGGAGAAGGACGAGTGGACGCACGCGTGCAGTCAGGGGGGCACCACGCTGTTCCCGTACGGCAACGCCTTCGTCGGCGGGTCGTGCACCACCGGTGAGGCCGTCGACGGCGGGCGCACCGAGGCGGACAAGATCATGGCGGCGCCCAAGTGCCACGGCGACAAGCCACCCTTCGACGCGATCTACGACATGAGCGGCAACCTCATCGAGTGGGTCAACGACTGCACGGGTACGCCCGAGGAGTGCGCGGTGCGCGGTGGCTACTTCGGCGACCTCGACCTCGACGCCGCGTGCAACGCCCGCTACCTGCGCGACTTCAAGGAGCCGGTCATCGGCGTCGGCTTCCGCTGCTGCAAGTGAACGCGGCCCTCAGTGGTCGCGCATGTCTTCGATCTTCCAGAGGCCCTGCTCGCGGACCAAGGTGACCGAAGCCGTGGTGCTGAACTGCATCATCGCGCGGTCGCCCGTCTCCTCGAAGGTGGCGGTGGGCAGCGCCTCGCGCACCGACTCGACGAGCGAGAGCACGCGCTTGGCCTCGGGCCCCTCGCCCCACGCCTGCGCGAGCTTCTTCTCGTCGAGGCCCTCCTTGTGGGACTCGGGCACGTACTTGATGAGGACGTCGTAGCGACGCGGGTTGCGCAGGTAGGCGCGGACGAACCCGCGCACCGCCTGCCGCGGGGTGGCCTGCCCGTAGAACTCGAGCGCCGCGCCGTCGACGCGCCACTTGCCGTCCTCGAGCACCATCGTGACGACCTCGCCGTCGTCGAGCACCACCGTGGAGGTGACCTGCGGATCGCCGGGCTCACGGGAGAGCGACTTGCCGAGCTCGAGGGCCTCGGTGCGGTTCTCCTTCACGAGCTTGCGGAAGGCCTCGGGCGTGATGGTGGCCTTGGCCGAGGTGGAGAGCATCGCGTAGGCGTCGTCGGCCCGCCCCTCCGAGACGGCCTGCGCGTAGGCGCGCACGGTGGCCTTCGGCGTCTGCACGAGCCCGGCGCCGCAGCCGGTCAGCAGGGGCGCGCCTCCCAGAGAGGCGCCCGCACAGGCGAGAGCGACCATCGTCACCGCGAAACGGCCCCGGAGCGCACCGAGCATCGTCCCCCGGTGATACACCGTCTCCGCCGAAAGCTCCATGCGCGAACGCGGCCCCGTCAGGGCGCCGCCTTCTTCAGGGCTCGGTCGATCTTGCGCTTGAAGACGGGGAACGGCTGCGCCCCGACCACGAAGCGGCCGTTGATCCAGACCGAAGGGGCGGCCTCCACGTGCGCCTTCTCGGCGGCGGCGACGTCCTCGTCGATCACCTTGTCCCAGGTGCCCGCCTCGAGCGCCGCCTCGGCCTTCTTCCAGTCCACGCCGAACTTCTTGGCGAGCCCCGAGAGGGTCGCGTCGTCGTGGGCCGGCTGCGCCGCGAACAGGGCGTCGTGCAGGAGGAAGAACGTGGCGTTCCCCTTCTGCTTGTGGACCTCGAGGCCGAACGCGGCGAGCCGGCGCGCGTGCTTGTGGAACGACAGCGGGTAGTTGCGGAAGACGATCTTCACCTGCTTCGGGTACGCCTTCTCGATCTCGAAGAGCGCCCCCGAGCCGTCCACCTCCGGGCGCACGAGCGCGAACCGCTGGCAGAACGGGCACTCGAAGTCCGAGAACACCTGGAGCACCACCTTGGCGTCCTTGGGCCCACGAAACGGCGCGGCCGCGGGGATCGGCAGGTCGATGGCGCCGCGGTGGGTGCCCCCCGCGATGGTCGCCTCGTACACCTTCTCGGCGGGCTTGCCGCCGTCGACGAGCGCCTTCGCCTTGGCGAGCTCCTCGTCGATCACCTTGGTGAACACCGCGAGCTTGCGCGCGCCGTCGAGCCGTCGACCGTTGACGAACGTGCAGGGTGTGCCCTTCACGGCGAGGTCCTCGGCCTGCTCGAGGTCGTCTTCCACACGGTCCTCGAGCTCGTGCGCGAGCGCCGCCGCGAGCAGCTGCTTGCCGGGGAGGCCGAGCTTGTCGGCCACGCGGACCAGCCCTTCGTCGGAGAGATCGCCGGTCGCGAAGACCGCGTCGCGCGCCTTGAAGAAGAGCGCGTCGCCCCCCTTCTCCTGGATCTGCGCCATGAACACCGCGGTCGGCAGCGCGCTCGCGTGGAAGCCGAGCGGGTGGTGCTTGAAGACGAGCCGCACCTTGCCCGGGTACTTGGCCTCGATCGCGGCGAGCGTGGCCTCGTGCTTCTTGCAGAACGGGCACTCGAAGTCGCCGAACACCACGAGCGTGACCGGCGCGTCCTTGGGCCCCCGCGACGGGGCGCGCCCGAGCTCCACCTTCCACACCTCGCTCGAGACCGGCTCCTCGACCTCGATCGGCGGCGGCGGCGGGACCCACGCCTCCTCGACCAGCTTGGCGTAGACGTCTCCCCGCGGGACCCCCTGCGCGAGCAGCGCGTCGGCCTTGGCCTTGTGGGCGTCGAAGACCGTCTCCGCGTCGTCGAGCTGCCGGAGCCCGATGCGGCGCACCCCGTCGAGCACGAACCCGGGGGTGCCGGTGATGCCGAGCTGCGATGCCTCGGCGACGCCGCGGTCGACGAGTGCCTCGGCCTCGGGGTCGGGGTCGTCGCTCACGCCGGCCTCCGCGAGCAGCTTGTGGAGGCTCGCCTCGTCGAGGTCGCCGTCCATCAGGCGGTCGTGGAACGCGAAGAACGCCGCGTCGCCCTTCTGCCGCTGCACCTTGCGCGCGGCGATCGCCGCGGGGCGCGCGCGCTTGTGGAACCCGAGCGGGAAGTCCTTCCAGACGATGCGCAGCGCGTCGCCGTAGTGCTCCTTGAGCGCGGCGACGCGCGGCTCCGCCTTGCGACAGTACGCGCACTGGTAGTCTGCGAAGACGATGAGGGTGAGCGGCGCCTGCCGGTCGCCGAGGATCGCGTCGTCCGGGTGGACGGGCACGAGCGGGCTGGTCGCGGGCGTCGCCGTCGCGACCACCGTGGCCGAGGTGCCTCCGGGCTTCGGCGCGACGGCGAGCGGGGGATCGGCGCAGGCCGCGAGGGCGAGCAAGGCGACGAGGGAGCGGCGCGACACGCCGAGTGGCCTAGCACGCTCCCCACAAAAAGACTCCGGGCGCCGCCCCTCTCGGAACGGCGCCCAGATTTCAGCGTCGGAGACTGAAGCTCCGGATCACTTCGCCTTGGCGAGCGCGCCGTCGATCGCCTTGAAGAAGGCGTCCGGGGGCTGCGCGCCGACGAGCGACTTGCCGTTGATGATGAACGCCGGGGTGCCGGTCACGCCGACCTCCGCGCCCGCCTTCGTGTCGGCCTCGATCTCGTCCTTGTACTTGT
>Ga0154020_10010691_pt1 | contig 10483 bp, 7 predicted proteins | sample Klosneuvirus_201_FD_109709 | JGI IMG/M metagenome (GOLD analysis project Ga0154020, IMG submission 109709) | Active sludge microbial communities from wastewater, Klosterneuburg, Austria - Klosneuvirus_20160825_MG | ecosystem: Engineered > WWTP > Aerobic digester > Activated sludge | place... | reverse complement strand
GTTGTACTGGTTTTCGTAGCCCGGTTTTGGCCTGACCACATACTGGTAAATTTCGCCCAGTCCGGTGGTTACGGGGCCGAGTTCAGGCACGCCTATACCGGGTGGTATCTGATTGATTACGTTTTGCAAGCGTTCTGACACCTGTTGCCTTGCCCAATAAATGTCGATATCGTCGTCGAACACAATGGTAACGAGCGAGAGACCGAAGCGCGAAAAGCTGCGGATTTCGTGCATGCCCGGTATGTTGCTGTTGGCCTGTTCTACCGGGAAGGTTACCAGCCGTTCTATATCTGTTGCGCCCAGTGACGGGGCAATGGTAATAACCTGTACCTGGTTGTTGGTGATATCGGGTACGGCATCTATCGGCAGTTGCCTGAGCTCGTAAATACCAAAGAGCACCAGCGCCAGGGTAAACAGTCCGACTATGAGTTTGTTTTTAACTGAAAATCCAATGATTGAATTGAGAAACATATGGTTTGTAAATGTTTTGACCGGAACAGCCCGGCTGTCCGCATCGTTTATAAATAAAATTGCCGGAAAACAACTGCAGGACAGAACCCGGAAGGGCGCAGTGTTTCATTTAAGTTCTGCCTTGCCTTAAAAAGACATTTTGCATGCAGAAGTATTTGTCCTTTCAGATAAACTGTGGAGGCTGCCAGATGGCATTTAATGCGGCGGAATTGTATATGCCTTCGCTGTATACTGCTACTTCATTTACAGGCATCTGAAAAGCTATATGTTGCATGGTATTGGCTTCGGGTACAGCCAGCAGCAGCATATGCTGACACTCGTGTGATTTGAACGGCAGGTGGCGGTGTTCCTGATCCTGCGAATGTCCGTCCATGTAATGGGCCAGCACAAAATCTGTAAAGGTCAGGCTGCGGTCGCTCTGGCGGTGCTCCAGATAATGGCTTATGAGAACAGGCACCTTCATCAGCTGGTGAAATTCGGTATTGCTTACGAATAAGACCAGCAGCAATACTATGGAAATCAGTTTTTTCACCGATACGAAGGTATACATTAGCACATAAAAAAGCAAACCCTTTGGAGGTTTGCTTTTCTAAAATACGGTTAATCAGGTTTATACACCTACGTCGTGGTGTGCACTTTCTTCAATATAAGGGTGTTTTACCGGAACCAGGCCGCGTTTGGCGAGGGCGGAAAGCACCCAGAAGATGAAGAGTCCTACGAAGGTCATGGTCATGCCGATTTCCAGCATACCGATACCTGCCTGTTTGTCGAGTGAACCCGGCATCAGCATCAGATACAAGTCGTTCCAGTGACCAATCAGGATTACGATGGCTACAAAAGTCAGTATCTTCGGATTGCGTTTGTTGTTTCTGGTCATCAGTACCAGGAATGGTATGAGGAAATTCAGAATCAGATTGGCAAAGAAGTTTATTTTGAAAGGCATTTCCCAGCGTTTGTAGTAGTATACAGACTCTTCCGGAATGTTGGCGTACCAGATCAGCAGAAACTGAGACAACCAGAGGTAGGTCCAGAAGATGGAGAATGCAAACATGAATTTACCCAGGTCATGTATGTGTTCGTCTGTCACCAGTGCCAGATAGCCATTGCGCTTCAGGTAGAGGATAAACAGTATGATGATGGCAATACAGCTTACCCAGCCGGTTGCGAAGTTGTATACAGAGAAGATGGTACTGTACCAGTGTGCATCCATACTCATGTTAACCACCCAGCTGAGGATGGAAAGGGAGAATGCAAAGATGAAAACAAAGGCTGCACCGTAACGGATAGACTTGTTAAAAAAGGTCATCCCGCCTTCTGTATCTTCACGGTAAGACATGCCGCGCAGTTTGGTACCGAACAGGAACCAGATGACGGGTATACCGATGAGGAACCCAAGGGCTGTTTTGGTGTTCAGGAACCATGACTTGTTGTCGAGTATCTTGTCGAAACCGGGATCGTTTTTAGTCAGGTGCAGGTGTTCATAATGCACCCAGTGGTAAATGTTCTGACCATCGATCAGGAATACCGCGAGTATGATAAGGGCACCGATTGGAAATATGGTACTCATAGCCATTGGCACGCGCAGCAGAACTGTTGCCCAACCGGCGTTGGCAATGTATTGAAGTGCGAAAAAGAAAAGACCGCAAATGGAAATCAGCAACAAAAAGTAACCGTTCAGCAGCAAATTCATGTACACACGTGTATACCATGGTTTGGCATGTTCCTGTGCTATCGGATACAGCGCTTCATCGGCGTGTCCGATATCAACTCCGTGGATGTTTTTACCGGGATGAGTGGTTTCAGCGGCGTGTTCTGCCACCGATTCAGCAACCGATGCTTCTGCATGGTGGGTTTCGGTTTTTGGCAGGGTGAAAATACCGATCACTGTCAAAACCAGACCAATTACGAGTAAAGCGAGACTGAAGGTCTTTGCTTTTCCTTTAAACTGATAGGTTTCCTGGTGAATATGGATGTCGTGTCCGTGGCTCATTGTGATGTGAATTATTTTTTAGGTTCTCCGTGGTTGATAGCGCTGGGTTTGGTTTCGGTTTTGCTGCTGTCTGCCATTGCAGGCTGCACAGCAGGTGCGTTTGAGGCATTCATGACCTGAATAGGCGGAACTGCGCCCAGACTGTCCATCATGCTGAGGCGTTTTACATAAGTGGCAACGCTCCATCTCTCTTTTGGTGTCAGGGCATAGGCATAACTGCCCATGTTGTTTTTACCGTAGGTGATTACATGGTAGATTTTACCGATTGGCAGATCTTTAATGTATTTGTCCTGGTAGTTGGCCCAGCTTGGTTTCAGAACAGCCTGCTTGGTAGCTACAGGTCCGTCGTTTCCGCCCATGGTACCGTGGCAGGGAGAACAGTATATGCCGAAAAGACGCTCGCCTTCAATCTGCTCGTTCTCATTCAGGCCAATGGTCATAGATAAACCGGCACCGGCAGCTTCGTAGCCATCGGGGGTATTGTCGTATGCGTACTGGTAATCGAGCTGACCGATGGCAACAGAACCTTTAACGGGTTCGCGCATGCTCATGTAATAGGGGTTAAATCTGTACTTGCTGGAATCCGAGAACTGCGTCATAGGCTCGTATCCTTTTGAATAATACATATCAGGCGCATATTCCACACCTGTGTCGTTTTTTCCGGCCTTCATCCAGCAGGAAGAAAGGGTAACAACGGCCAGGGCGCTGATCATGAGTTTATTTGGTTTCTTCATTGTAATGCTTGGTCCTTAATGATTAATTTGCACTTTTGATCTCTGCTTCAGTGTAATCTTCGTAACCGTGGTTGGTTCTTTCTTTTACTTCTACAGCACCGCCTTTGAACAGCATACTGCTCAGTTCGTTCTTATCTATGGCACCGTTGTCTGTTGCAATGGCTACCACCATACGGTCGTCGGTTTGTCTCATATCTATGCGTTCGCTTGGCATTTTACCGTGCAGCATTTTGCTGCGGAAGAAAAACAAAGCAGCCAGACCGAAAGCCGTAAACAATACAGTCATTTCAAACAGAACCGGTACAAAACTGATTCCGACGGTGGGCTTGTTGCCAATAATCATGGGCCAGTCGTATGCCATCACGTAATACTGAAGCGTAGCGGCGGTTAAGAATCCCAGGCATCCAAAGGTAAACGCACCAACCGGCAGCAGAGAACGTTTAAGTCCCATTGCTTTTTCTATGCCGTGAATCGGGAATGGCGTATAGCAATCGATGATGTGTACACCCTTACCATGCACTTTGCCGACTGTATCAAGAAACTGGTCCGGGTTTTCAAAAATCCCGAACATGACGGTCTTGTTTTTATCTAGATATAATTTACTGTCTATCATTTATGTGTTTAATAAGAATGATTATTCCCTGTTTTTCAAAATGCCTTTTACCTCAGCGATGTTAATTACCGGCAGGAACTTCGTAAATAAGAAGAAGCAGGTAAAGAACAATCCGAATGAGCCTAAGAAGATGCCGATTTCAACCAAAGATGGTGAGTACATAACCCAGCCGGAAGGCAGGTATTCTCTGTGCAGAGAGGTTACGATGATTACAAAACGCTCGAACCACATACCCACGTTTACAACGATGGAAAGCATGAATATGAACCATGGCGTAGTGCGTGCCCATTTGAACCAGAACACCTGCGGTGCAACCAGGTTACAGGTCATCATACTCCAGTATGCCCACCAGTATGGTCCGGTAGCGCGGTTAATGAATGCGTATTGTTCGTATTCCACACCTGAGTAGGCGGCTACGAAAAACTCGGTGATGTAAGCCAGACCAACCATAGTACCGGTTAACATAACCACTTTACACATGGCTTCAAGGTGACCGATGGTGATGTAATCCTGATAGTTCATAACCTTACGGGCTACAATCAGAAGTGTCAGTACCATACCGAAACCTGAGAAGATTGCACCGGCTACGAAATACGGCGGAAAGATGGTGGTGTGCCATCCCGGAACCACCGAGGTGGCAAAGTCCATGGATACAATGGTGTGTACCGATAATACCAGCGGTGTAGAGATACCGGCCAGAATCAGGGAAACCACTTCGTATCTGTTCCAAGTTCTGACAGAACCTGTCCAGCCCATAGAGAAGAAATTATACCAGAATTTTCTGCCGGCGGTAGTAGCCCTGTCGCGCACAGTGGCGATATCGGGAATCAAACCGAGGTACCAGAAAACAAGGGATACCGAAAAATAAGTAGAAATCGCAAACACGTCCCAAAGCAATGGTGAGTGAAAGTTAACCCACAGCGAGCCAAAGGCATTCGGGAGCGGGAAAACCCAGTAAGCACCGACCCAGATACGACCCATGTGAAACAACGGGAAGATGGCGGCACACAATACGGCGAAAATCGTCATGGCCTCTGCAGAACGGTTGATGGACATACGCCATTTCTGTCTGAACAGAAGCAGGATGGCAGAGATCAGAGTACCGGCGTGACCGATACCAACCCAGAATACGAAGTTGGTGATGTCCCAGCCCCATTGTACGCTTTTGTTAATACCCCAGGTACCAATACCGACAAACACAGTTATGCCGAGTGTGAGCAAGAGGATTCCGAGGAAAATTGTCGAGAGTGTGAATCCGACTTTCCAGGAAACCGATGGTTTGTTCTCTATCGGACGGCAAATCTCTGTTGTAACATCATGAAGTGTTTTTTCGCCTGTTACGAGCTGTGGTCTTATTACTGAATCGTGAATCATTTTCTTGGGCTTAAATGGTTATGCTTTTTCTGTTTCTGTGTCTCTTACCTTCACCATGTATTTCACGGCGGTCATAGTATTGATTTCTTCAAGTACTCTGTATGAGCGGTCGTTCTTGAACAGTTTGTGAACTTCACTGTTCGGATCGTTTACGTCACCGAATACGATGGCATTCGCAGGGCAGGAGCGCTGACATGCCATCTTGATTTCACCGTCGCTGATGGTGCGTTTCTCACGTTTGGCTTTGGTTTTTCCGGCCTGTATGCTCTGAACACACATGCTGCACTTTTCCATTACCCCTCTGGTTCTTACGGTTACATCCGGATTGATGACCATTTTACCCAGATCGTTGTTGAAATGGAAGTCAAAACGATCGTTGTCGTTGTATCTGAACCAGTTGAAACGTCTTACTTTGTATGGACAGTTGTTTGCGCAGTATTTGGTACCGATGCAGCGGTTGTAAGTCATCTGGTTAAGACCTTCAGAACTGTGTGTGGTGGCAAGCACCGGACAAACGGTTTCGCAAGGGGCCTGACCGCAATGCTGACACATCATTGGCTGATGCACCACTTTAACATTTTCCCAGTGGCTGAACTCACTGCCTTTTTTAGCGCCTTCTATTTCATCGAGTGCGGCTATACCGGTTTCTTTTGTAACGTTCTTGCCTTCAAAATCTCTGGACAGGAACAGTTCGCTGGTATAATCGGTGTTGTTGTTGTTAACAAAAGTGAAGTAGCGGTCTATGCGCATCCAGTGCATTTCACGTCTTCTTCTGACCTCTGCTCTGCCCACAACCGGAACGTTGTTTTCTATGCTGCAACTGACCACGCAGGCACCGCAACCGGTACAGGCATTCAGGTCAATGGCCATAGCCCAGTGGTGGTTAGGAGCACCTTCTTTCTTATAGTCTTTGGTTTCCCAGAGGGTATACAGGTGTGGGGCAGATTTGTCGTTTCCTGCTTTCGGATTTGTTTTAATCTCACCAAGGGTGGTCTCGCGCACCAGATCACGACCTTCTATAGAGTGGTGGGTCTGGGTCTGAGCCAGTTCGTATGAACCGGAAATCTTTTCAATCTGAACACCGTTGCTGACAGAACTGTAAGTACCGTTCTGCAGTTTCAGGAACGGATATGCATTTTTACCGATGGCTTCGAAAGCGCCTTTCTCACCTACTTTACCTTTGCGGCCGTAACCTACTGCCAGTCCAATGGTGCCGTTGCTCTGACCCGGCTGAACGAATACCGGCATGCCTTTCAGTGAAATGCTGCCGAGGGTTACGTTCACCATATCGCCGTTCTTAATGTCCTTGCTTTCGGCAAGCGCTTTAGGCAGCGATACGTAGTTATCCCAGGTTACTTTGCTGATCGGATCAGGCGTTTCCTGCAACCATGGGTTGTTGCTCAAACTGCCGTCTTTAACAGAGATGTTCTGATACAGCACCAGATCAACATCCTCTTTTTTGCCAATGGTTTTTTCAAGGTCGGCAACCAGGCTGTTCAATGCAACGGCAAATGCCGGTACAACAGAAGGTTTCGGAGCGGCCATATAAACCCCGTCATGCAATGCTTTGTTGAAGGCCTCGTCGCTGCTTACACCCATCGCTGCCCATTTGGACTTGATGTACATGTAATAAACGGAAGCTGAGAATTTCTGATTGTATATGCCCTTTTTTGCAAACGGATCCACTTCAGGTTTGGCCGCCATTCCACACCAGGTAAGCAATGATGTCTGCGCCTGACGGGTATTGAACACTTCGCTGATGGTAGGCTGGGTCAGCTGATAAACACCGGCTTTAGGCTCGGCGTCGTTCCACGACTCCAGATAGTGGTTATCCGGTGCGATGTACTGACAGTTGAGCGCTGTTTCATCGGCCGTTGCGGCAAATGATACAGACAGTTTTACTTTCTTCAGACCGTTGACTATGCTTTCAGATGCCGGTGAGCTGTATACCGGGTTGGTATTCCAGAAAATCACACCCTGATATGCGCCGGCGTTCATGTCGTTTGCAAACTGAACCATGTCGCTGTCTATGCCTTTGTACTGATTGGAGTGGTTCTCCAGATCTATGGTATTGCCGTAGTTGTTCAGCAACAGATTGATGCCGTTTACCACAGTCTGAATCTTAGGATCGTTAGAACCTGAAATGACAAGCGAAGCGCCTTTTTCATTCCAGAGTGCTTCAGCAGCCTGTTTGATAGCACCGCCTGCCAGTTCACCAGAACGGGTTGTTGACAGCTGAGGCTGACCTGCAAGCTGAGCAATGTTGTTGTAAAGGGATGTGATGTATACAGCTTCCTGAGAAGATTTCATCGGGAAACGGTAATCGGCATTGGAACCGGTCAGCGAAAGATTGCTTTCAAAAGCAATGGTTTTGAGCAGCTTTCCGTCTTTTGCAATACCATCTACTTTACGTCTGTTAGACCAGGCTTTGGTAAATTCTACAGGCGAAATCCAGGTTCCCAGGAAATCGGCGCCAAAACTCACCACCACATTGGCTTTGTTCAGATCGTATGAAGGTATTACCTGTTTGCCAAAAGAATCTCTGTTGGCAATCAGAATACCGCTGTAACCCATGGCATCATAAGTGATGTGGGTGGTATTGGTATATTTGGTTTTAAAATCGTTGATTACCGAAAGTGAAGACGGGCCGTGCTGAGTACCGGACACCAGCGCGATCTTGCCGCCAGAGGCCAGGATGCTGTTCAGTGCAGCGGTGATTTCACCGTCAACGGTCGCCCAGTCTGCATCGGCTGTATTTCCGCCGCTTACCTTCTTAGGTCCGTCCAGTCTTTCCGTATCGTAAAGTCCCAGTATCGAAGCCTGACCGGTTGCGCAGAGTCCTCCGCCTGAAACTGGTGAATTGGCATTACCGTCCACTTTGATCGGTCTGCCTTCACGGGTTTTTACGGTTACGCCACAGGCTGTTGAACAAGCGCCGCAGGTTGAGTTATAATAGTTTGCATTACCGGGGGTGATCTCTTCCGGTTTTACAAGATATGGAACGATGTTTCTGACCGGCGTGGTATTGCAGGCTGCGAGTGATACCGCTGCAACGCTGAAACCGAAGAACTTCAGGAAATCGCGTCTGTTTGAATTCAGACCCAGATTATTCTCGCTGAAAACTTCATCTAAAGGCAGTGCTTCGTTGAACTCATTCTTTTGAGACGCAAGGAATTCCTTGGTTCTAAGCAGTTCGTCTTCGCCTTTCCAGTATAATTGTTTTTTTGCCATTGTATGTGATTAGCCTTTATATGTTATATTAATAGTGACATTTTGAGCATTCCAGAGCGCCGTTCTGAGCGGGAGAGATGTCAATCTTTCCGTCTTTTGTAAAGTACTTGGCGTAATTTGAGCTCTTGTTATTCTTTTCTTCCTTGATCTTAGCGTGCAGTTTTTCGTAGTATGGATTGTTTTCCACATCGATCTTTTTCTCCCTGTGGCAATTGATACACCAGCCCATCTGCAGGGTAGAATATTGCTCAACCACTTCCATGGTCTGAATCGGTCCGTGACAGGACTGACAGGTTAAACCGGCGCCTTTAACGTGCATGCTGTGGTTAAAGAAAGCATGGTCGGGCAGATTGTGTATGCGTATCCATTTGATTGGCTTCGGATTGGCACCGTAGGTTCCGTCCTCGGCATTGTAATCCATGGCGGCATAAATCTTTTTGATTTCAGGTGAAACCTCGCCGTCGTAACGGTCTCTCAGCTGAACGCCTTTATGGCAGTTCATACAGGTGTTCACACTCGGAACACTGGCCTGTTTGGATTTTTCGGCAGTCGAGTGGCAGTATTTACAATCGATCTGCAGATCGCCGGCATGCAGTTTGTGCGAATATTTTATCGGCTGCTCAGGGGCATAACCCTGCTGAACGGCTACCTCGGTAACACCAAAATAGAACCCGTAACTGGCAAGTGCAAGTATCACCACCAGACCAACAGCCATTTTAAAGATGGTCGGGTTGATGCGCTTTTTGTAGTAAGCCATTTTTTCTGCAAATGCAGAAGGCTCGGACACTTCTTTCTCTTCTCCTTCAATTTGTTTCAGCGATGCTTTCAGTGAATTCTTGGTTCTTCTCAGAATCAGGAGCACAACCATCAGGATTACGATCAGGAAAAGCAAAATGTACAGGGTTGTATCGCTGTAGAAATTGGCTTTAGGCTCTGCTGCACCACCTTCAGGTTTTGCTTTTACAGGCGGTGTCCATTCTTTAAAATAAGAAATCAATGAATTGATCTGTACATCCGAAAGGTTTTCGAAAGAGTTCATCGCCACCTTGTTGTACTCGTTAAAGATTGCAATCGCATCTTTATCGCCGCTGGCTCTGAGTTTCTCGTTGTTTCTGATCCATTTTACCAGCCATTCGTCAGACCTTCTGGTGTGAACGCCCTGAAGGGCCGGACCCACCTGTTTGATGTCCATGGCGTGGCAGGAAGTACAATTGGCTTTGAACAGCTTTTCGCCTTCAGCCGCTTCGGCGGAAAGTTTTGCGGCTTCTGCAGCCAGACCATTCTGGGCTGTGTAGGTGAGGTTGAGTAAGCAGACAATTGAGAGGACAATTGTTTTTACTTTCAGATGCTTTTTGATTAGGTGTTTAACCATGTGTTTATGACTGAAAAATGACAAATCTAATTAGCTCGCAAATATATTGCCTTATGTTGCAATGTAAAAAGTATTTATTCACAATTATTTTAATTTAGAATTGTTCTACCTTATACCTTCAAGCTATTGAATTATTGGTTTTTACAATAAATGTATGCGTGGCGAAAAAACTTGCGTGTGGACACTTATCGAAGTGCTATTTTTTCGGTAAAAAACCGGTTTCCAACCTGAAAATTCACCAGATAAATTCCGGCGGCTAAGCCCCGGGTATTGTATTCAGAACCGGCCTTAACCGTGGAATCAAATCCTGTAATCTGTTTTCCGCTTATGTCTGTCAATTCAATGCTGACAAGGGATTCCGACAAAAGTATGAATCCGTTATCAGTGACACCAAAGCGGTATGGTTTTTCAAGCGAAGCAATAGAAACCTGGGTTTCCGGACTCAGTGTGTACACCATTCCACTGCCGGGATATGCCGGTAATCCGTCGAAGCTTCCCGCGTTTAAAACCCGCACAAGAACAGGATTATCCACCGTGCCGTCAATGGCAAGATAGGGACTGTTGTCGTAGTCTATTATGCCGATGTAAAAGCTCATAAAATTGGGATCTGTAATGGTATTGCTGCCAAAGTGGTATTCAATCTTATTGCCATTTTCGTACAACCACATCTGGTTGTTCAGTGTGTACTCGTGCGAGGC
>Ga0154020_10010688_pt1 | contig 10484 bp, 8 predicted proteins | sample Klosneuvirus_201_FD_109709 | JGI IMG/M metagenome (GOLD analysis project Ga0154020, IMG submission 109709) | Active sludge microbial communities from wastewater, Klosterneuburg, Austria - Klosneuvirus_20160825_MG | ecosystem: Engineered > WWTP > Aerobic digester > Activated sludge | place... | reverse complement strand
GACCGGTGGTCAGCGCAGCGCGCCGACCCTACCATGGCCCATGCGGTCCCGCACTTCTCAGTTGCAGTTGTCCTGACCCGCGGGCGTGAATTTGTTGACCCGCCCCGGTTTTCGGCAATCCTTGATCACTCTGAAATGAAAGCATGCGCCGTTATTCTGTTTGCAGTGTTTTCCGTTGCTACGGCCGGCTTCAGTAGTCCGGCCCCGACAAACCGCACGACGGTCGCACGGTTCATCGTGTTCAACTTCGGTGGCAATGTCAGGGCGCAAGACTTTGCGGATATTTCCCAGGCTTTTACCAACTCGACCGAACAAACCATCGCGGTCGGCGTCGGTGCTATTTTCAGTTACTTGCGCGCTTCGTCGGCGTCGGTCGAGCAGGATTTGCGGGACTTTTTGCGCTTGTCCGAGTTGCACGATCTGCCCGTCGTCGTCCAACTCGACGGGGAACAATGGTGGGAGGCGCGGCCGGATTTGTGGAATTGGTGGGACGAAACCAAACCCGGTTACAACCCTTCAAACCGTTTCAACGTGGAATGGGGCGGTTGGCAGCCGGCGGACGCGGTGCGCATCGCATGGCGGGATTGGGGCCGCATCATCCGCGTCCTGCCGCCGCCCAACCTGATGAGTCCCACCTATCGCGCAGCCTGTCATGCCGAAATGACACGACTGGTCCCGGTGATTCTCGATTGGTGGCGCGATTTGCCCGCCGCGAAGCGCTGGCTCTTGATCGGCATCAAGCTGGGTTGGGAAAGCGCTATCGGCGTCAATGCCTGGTATTATCCCGACGGCAACAAGCTGGCCGAGCAGCCGGCGTCCAATGATCCCACCAACGGCGTGCAGGGCAACTTGGTCCCGGCGCGCGGGGTCGCCCAGATTGGCTACGCGGCCGTACAGACGGCCGGTCTGCGAGCGGAAGGAGGAATTACCGAAGCCGATCTCGCCGAAGTCGTCCGCCGCCATCTGGAAGACCTCAGTCGTGCCGCGGCAAATCTCGGCGTGCCTCGCGAAAAACTCTTCACGCACAGTGGCGGATGGAAAGAGAACGAACTGCTGTACGGCGCCGCCGTAAATCAATTCAGTTGTCCAGGCTGGAGTTTCTATCGCCACGCCGCTGACCCGCGCCAGGACGTCGGCGTGCAAGCGGCCTTGTCCCGCAGCGACGCGCCGTATTGGGCGGCGGTGGAATGGTTATATCAGGGCCGGAATGAAATTGCGCCGTGGAGTCAGGCCTTGGAAAACGTACTCCGCGAGCCGCGCTGCCGCTTTCTCTGCATCTACAACTGGGAAAACATTCGGCAAAATCAAACCGCGCAGGCAGCAGTGCGCCAGGTGTTGGCGCGTTCCCGAACCGTACCGAAATGAATTGACCACCAACCGCCCGGGATCAGAGCCGACGCGCCGGCGAAAAATCTATGGTCGCTGGTGGCCAATGAATCCTTCCACCATTGAAACGTTGCGGTTGATCTCTGGAAACCGGGCACGTAAAACAATGCATGTGAATACAAAACCGATCCTTCTCGCCACCACCCTCTTCCTTGCCACCGGGCTGGCCGGGCTGGCTCAACCCCAACCCGCCGTCGCTTCGGGGCAGGAGGCAAAAACCTTTGAAAAGAAAATCACCGTTACCGCCAAGCTGGAATATTTATTGTCCCTGCCCGCCGACTACGGCAAATCGCGAAAATCCTGGCCCCTGGTGCTCTTCCTGCACGGATCAGGCGAGTCGGGCAGCGACCTGAACAAGGTCAAAGTCCACGGCCCGCCCAAGCTCGTTGATGCCAACGGCCCCTTCCCGTTCATTCTGGTCTCGCCACAGAGTCCCGGGCGTGGCTGGAATCCCGAAGTGCTCGATGCGTTGCTGGATTCGGTTATCAAGAAGTATCGGGTGGACAAAGACCGGGTGTATTTAACCGGCCTGAGCATGGGCGGCTACGGCGCCTGGGCGCTGGCGGCGGCGTATCCGGGAAAGTTTGCCGCCCTGGCGCCCATCTGCGGCGGCGGCAATCCGGCGGATGCAGGCAAACTGGCCCGGCTTCCCATCTGGGTCTTTCACGGCGCGAGGGATTCCACCGTACCACCCCGGCGTTCGGAGGAGATGGTCGAAGCGCTTCAGGCTGCGGGTGGCAATCCGAAGTTCACCCTCTACCCCGAGGCAGGCCACGACTCCTGGACGGCGACCTACGACAACCCGGAGTTTTACACCTGGCTGCTGGCACAAAAGCGGACCCGGCGCTAACCGCTTTGAACGGGCGAAGTTGACCGGCACGGGGAATCAACGGGGGCTCAGTTGAACCCCTCGTGGTATCGTTTGCGCTTGGCCGTGTCGTTGTTAATCAATGCGGGCAAGGCCGCACACGATCACCCCAGCCAGGCCCCCAAATCGGCGCAAGTCCGGTCAATGGAACAGAACCTCTGCGGGCACAATCTGCTTCGCAAGCTTGTCGCTCCTCCACGAGAACTTGCAGCCGGCATCAATATCCTTCTCGAAGAATTCAACCTTGAGCGCGTGATCCCCGGCGGTCAGCTCAATATTGCCGGCGACTTCCTCCATCCCGTGCGCGCCCCCGTTGTCCACCACCTGTTTGCCGTCAATGAAAAGCCGCGAACCGTCATCCGAATCGAGGAAGAGAGTGTATTGGCCATCGGTGGGGATGCGGATCGTCCCGGTCCAACGGATAAAAAAGAAGTCCTTAAATTCAGTACCGGGCCAGTTGTCCTGCGTGCTTTCGAAATTGATGGTTTTGTCCACGCGCTTGAGGTCGGGCGCCTTGCTGGCTGGAAAATCCGGGAAATCCTCCGTGCCCTCCTCCGTCCGGTAGTACTCCGCCAGCAGTCCCGGCTCCCCACCGGCCGCTTTGTGGAATAAGACGCCGGCCGGGACCACGGCCTTCGCCTGGCCGGCCGTTTCCCAGGACAGGATGCAGCCCGCTTCTTCCTCGGCGTCGAAAAACTCGAGCTTGAGTTCGTGGTCGCCGGCCTTGAGTTCGACGCGTCCCGACATTTCCGTCATGTCATGGGTCCCGCTGTGGTCAACAACTTCTTTGCCATCAATGGAAAGCCGGGAGCCATCGTCCGACTCCAGGAAGAAGGTGTACTTACCGTCCTTCGGGATGCGGATGACACCGGTCCAGTTTACATAAAAATTGTCCACCAGCTTGGTGCCCGGAAACGCCTCCAGCGTGCTGGCGAAATTGACCTCCTTGTCCACCCGTTCGACCGATGGTTTTTGCCCCGCCGGGAGGCTCGGGAAATCATCCAGCGAGCCGGGCATTTGATAATACCGACCGACCACGCCGGGTTGCAGCGTGTCGCCGGCGATAACGGTGACGGTGGTGAGCGTGGCAACCAAGAGGAACGTTTGCTTGAGGTTCATAACCGGTATGTGGGTTGATGTCTTCGCTGGCGCCGGGGCGAGGCGATGGCATCAGCGGCGGCGGTAGCGGTGGATAGCTGACTGAAATGTTGGCGGAGATGCAACAACGATCTTACACAATGAACTTGCCCCTGGAAATGCTCGACGCCGGCACGGCCATTTGGCGATTGTGAAAGCGTCGTCGCCCAGTCGCTGGCCAGCCGGGCAGCCGCAGCTTGCGCCGGGAAAGCGCGCCTTTACGGCTTCCCCGCCGCCCATACCAACGTGGCCACGGACCGAGCGGTCAGCGCGACTGTCACGGTTCGGCCGTCCCACGCGAGGGTGAAGAGTTTCCGTTGAGCCGTGGGGTTCACCACCACGAGCACGATGGCGCCGTCCGGATTGCGAAAGGCCACGTTGGCGAAGTTGCGGCTGCCAGCGGTGCTGTTCACGCGCACGGCGCCGCGTTGAATGAACTTCATGAACTGGCCGTAGAGAAAGAAATCAAAATGCTCGGTGGGCTGCCGCGTTTTTGGGTCGAGGGTGATGAGGGTGCGGCTCGCGTCGAACGGGCCGTTGTTGGGCTTGCCCTGGTCATCGAGAATCGTGACCCACCCATTGTAGGCCACCGCGTGGTTACGGAGTTTTTCGATTAATTTCACCCCGCCTTTGATCCCGAAGATCGAACCTTCGGTGAAGTAAATCGGGACGGTTGGGAACTCCTGATGGAACAGACTCATGCCGGACGGATCGCCTGCATAACCGTGAAACGCCACGCCATTGACAAAGGCCGCCGCCCGGGGGTCGCTCAGAATTGTGCGGGGATAGGCAAGGCCGGGATCATCGCCCGTTGCCTTCACGTTGTAGTTGTGGTCGTAGCACCAGATTTTCGTGTTTAACCCTGCCCGGCGCAAGGCCGGCCCCAGGTGGTCCCGGATGAAGCCGCACTCCTGCGCGCCGGTCCAGTGACAGGAGGGATACTGCCACTTGGAATTTTTCTCCTGCGCGCGGTCGACGCCCGGTTCGTTCTGGATGGTCACCGCGTAAATCGGGATGCCCTCCGCCGCATAGGCGCGGATAAATTTCACGAAATACTCGGCATACGCCGGATACCAGCGAGGCAACAGCTGACCGCCAATTATCGTGCGGTTGTTTTTCATCCAACCGGGCGGACTCCACGGCGAAGCGAAGAACAGCAGTTCCGGGTTTTTTGCCCGCGCCAGTTTCAGTACGGGCAGAATGTAGGTGCGGTCCTTCTCGATGGAAAAATGTTTCAGCTCTGGGTCGGTTTCGCCGGGGGGCAGGTCGTTGTAGGAATACCACGGGTCGCCGGTGAAATCCGGCGTGCCGATGCAAAGGCGCATCAGGTTCATGCCAATGCCGGCGCTGGGGCTGACCAGGCGCTCGAGGGTTCGCTCGCGGTCAGCGGCCGACATTCGCCAAAGATTCGAACACGTGGCAGGTTCGAGCGATGAACCCAAGCCGAGCATCGTTTGAAACGTGACGGTCGGATTGATTTCGATGCGCGGCGCTTTTCGGCTCGTCTCCGTCTGCCATGTCAAAGCGGGTTGCTCCGTGAGTTGCTGCTTCAGATCCGCGGAACTGATCCACCAGCGGACGGAGTCCGCCGTTGCCGCTGACGCGGGACTGGCCAAAACGAACCAAGCCAAAGCCGCCGCAGTCAGGCTCAAACGGTTTTTTCGAGGCCAGCGGTCCAGGGACTTTGATTGTCGCGTTGTCATTTCCATGCCTCAAGGTTCAACCAAGCGCCGCAGTTTTTCCAAGTCGTCCGCGTTGCGGCCCGGGTCGAAACCAAACGCGTCCTCGAACTTGATCAACGATTGTCGGCGAGCCTTGAGTATGTCAACCAAACCCGAGCGTGACGATGCCACGAAAATGTTCACCGGCCCGCAGCGTTCGGTGAGCCGGATGCCGTTGTCCACATTGGTGAAGGCTACGGGGACGATTCCGTTTGCATGCACGCGCAGGACTTCAGCGGGCGGGCGCAAATACGACGGCAGCGGGAAACCCAGCGTACATTCGCGCGGTGAACCGAACTTGAAGACCTTCTCCTTCGGGTCGGGGACATAGGCAAGGTCCAGCGCAAAACAGACCGCCCCGCTTGGCCCAGCAACCACGGCGAAGTCCCAATCCGGCTTGCCGTTGGTTATTCGGCGCTCGAACAAATACGCGTCGCCTTCCAGGTAAAAACTCTCAAGTAGTCGGATTTCCCGGCCCACCCGCGTAATTGGCTCGATCAAGTCGGGGAATTTATTCAGGGATTTCAGACTGAGGTTGAACCAGTAGAGGGAGGTGATGCGTTGGGCCAGCGCATGATATGCCTGGGCGCGCAGCTCATCCGGCGTGGGTGAAGTGCGTTTGCGGCCGCCGTAAGTCTCCCAGCCGTCGGATGCTCCCTGCGACCAGTAGGCAATGGGCGCCGGCCGGTTCAATTCGCGCAGGCTGCGGGTCAGGTCGCCAATGGTTTCCAACGGTGCGCCCCAGCGGATGGTTTTGCCATCCCACCGGTCGTACTTTGACCACATGTCAGCCGACGGCACCGAGACACGGTAGGCGTCGTAGTGCGGAAAGTCACTCAAGCCGGCGTAGTCCCGCCAGATACGCTCCTCGCTGTGCGTCACGGAGGTCGGGAGGCGGGTGACGGAATAGGGTTGCAGTTTCTGCCAGACCTCCTGCGGCGGGACCGGGTGCCCTCCGCCGTATTGTGGTTCGCCGAGAAACTCTGCGGCGTGGATGCGCGGCAACATGGCGTCGGTGTCGTAGGTCGCGAACGGCGTCAACGGGTTGAAGTATTTGAGCGGGTAACGCGCATAGAGATCGGTATCCGTGTAGCCGGGTCTGTTTTGCAGGTGAGCCGTGTTCACGTGCAATCGCTTGAGCGTTTTCAGGAACAACTCGCTCGTGACCGGGTTGACCCAGCCGCCGGAGATATCGAAACGCTCGGGCTTAATGCGCAGATGTGCCCAAAGCGGGAACGGCTTGCCCGCCCGCGGAGCGACTTCAACCTCAACGCCGCAGTAGGTCAACGGCAGCGGCGGGGTCTTGAGCGTGAAGCCGCCTTTGTCATGCGGGGACACGACAGGATTCCACCCGAACCAGACAAGGTTCGTCATCACCGTTTGGGGGAACAATACGCGCGGCAACTTGGAATCGCGCGGCAACCAGAGCCGGCAGGAACGGATCGTGAGCGGCTCGTTCGCCTCGTTGGCCACATGAACCACCATCGTCTCGGGCTGAATGGCGTTCTCAGTCGGCAGGAACGTCACCGCGGAAAGCCAGGCCGTGGGCGCGGCCAGCGTGAGGTTCGTGGACAACCAAGTTCCTTTCTTTGGCCCAAGCTCTAGTGAGATTTGGCCGTCCACTCCCCACGGTAGCGCCCGACCGTTGAAGGTCCACACCGTCAGCGCCCCGGGCGGCAGTTCCAATTGGGTTCCTGGCAGGGCTGCGGGCGTATCATGCCACGCCCACGCTCGGGTATTCAGCAGTTCTGCGGGCGTCTTACCATTGAAACGGAGCGGCGAGTCGGCGCGAATCACCAGCGGCGGTATATGCGAGTCCGTCGCGTGACGGAGAAAAAGTTGGACGCGTGCCCCATCGGCCGGCTTCGGTTCCCGGGCATAGCGCATGGACTCCAACTGGAAGTGCGGCGTGACCGTGAGGCCGATCAACTCGAGCTCAGCGCCCGGAGCACTCGAACCGCCACCCAGTACCACGGAGGCGAGGACGCCCCACCGAGTCAGACGGACTATGGAATCGCGAATCGAGAGGAGCATATCAGACAGCAATGCCGCACAATTCCCATACGGGCTTCGGCCGAGAACCGCAGAGGTTTGCAAATCCAGGTGAGCGACGCGTTGCGTCATGGATTTTGATTTAAATGGAAATTGGAATTCGCTTCAATCGGAACATGGTTCAGACCAGCCGTTCGGTTGACTCGCAAGCGCGGCTGTTCATCCCTGTAATATGCCTTTTGTGAGTAACTCAATTGAGGTATAGGTCCCGTACTAAGCATAAACTAAGGTTGGCCCTGGTCGTCAACCCGCAAGCCAATCCTCGGAAAGGGGAGAATTTCCGCTGGGATGAGGAGAGGGTTTCGGGCTAGAATGCAAACGGCAGCCAAAATTGCAATTCACCAACCAACGGTACCACCCAAATCACCAAGTCATGAACAAATCCAAATCCAACTCGATCAATCGCCGACAGTTTCTCTATGGCGCCGGCGTGGGCGTGGCCATGTTCAGCATTCTACCCGGCTGCGCCACCCGCGGTGGCAGGCGACTTTCGCAGAACGACAAACTCAACGTAGCCGGGATTGGGATCGGCAGCCGGGGCGGGGCGGACGTAGGCGAAGTGGCAGGCCTGGGCGAAAACATTGTGGCGCTGTGCGACGTGGATGAGAATTACGCCGCCAAGGAATTCGCCAAATATCCGAACGCCCGACGCTTCACCGACTATCGTGTGATGCTCGACAAACTGGGCAAGGAGATTGACGGCGTGGTCATTGGCACGCCGGATCACACGCACGCCGTCATCGCCATGGAAGCCATGCGGCGCGGCAAGCATGTCTATTGCGAAAAACCACTGGCGCACTCGGTCCATGAAGTTCGCGCACTCATGGCCGCAGCCAACAAATACAAGGTGGTGACCCAACTTGGCAACCAGGGGCACTCGAGCGATACCATTCGCCGCCTTTGCGAATGGGTTTGGGCGGGCGCCGTCGGGCAGGTCCACACCATTCATGCGGGATGTGATGCGTTCAAAGAAGTCTATTGTCAGATTCCCAACCTGGAGAAGTTGAATCGAGCCTATGACGTGCCGAAAGGCCTCGATTACGATCTCTGGATTGGGCCGGTGCCGTTTCGCCCCTACACGCCGCTTTGGGTGCCCTGGAATTGGCGCGGTTGGATGCCGTTCGGCGGCGGCGCGATTGGCGATTGGATTTGTCACGTGGTGGATCCATCCTTTTGGGCGCTGAACCTCCACGCGCCGGCCACCATTCAGGCGGAGGTGACCGACTATGATCCGGCAAAGCAGGGCCTGGCGTATCCCTCCGCGACCAAGATCACCTTTGAGTTCCCGGCCAGGCAGGCGCGTGGGCCGGTCAAATTGGTCTGGTATGATGGCAACCATCGGATTCCCAAGCCCCAGGATTTTCCAGCGGACGAAAAAATTCCCGGGACCGGGGCGATTCTTCTGGGGGACAAGGGCATGATCGTCCATGGTTCGCACGGTGGCGGCGGCTGCCATCTCGTTCCGGACAAACTCATGGAGGCATACTCGGGAAAGAATGCGCCGGCGCAAAAAATCACCCGCGTCAAAGGCCACGCCTGGGATTGGGCGGATGCGATTCGCACCGGTCGCAAAGCCGGGTCTAATTTCGGCTACGGAGGGCCGCTGACACAAGTGGCGTTGCTCGGTCTGATTGCCCTTCGCTTCCCCGGTCAGACGCTCAAGTGGGATGATCAAGCGATGCGCTTCACGAATAACGATGCGGCCAATGCTTACGTGAATCCGGCGTATCGTCCCGGCTGGCAACTCTGAGCAGAAGTTCCCCCACCCCCGCCGCCGCGTTTTCCAGTCGCGGTGATCTTGGGGTGGAGAACTTTGCCGTGGTGGGTTTACTTCGCCGCTGCGCCGGCGATGCTCAGGGTCAGGTCAATCGTATCGGATACTTTTTCCTCCGGTGCTTTCGGATTGATTCCGTAGTCGCTGCGTTTGATCGCAAAGCTCGCGCGAATGACCAGCAGGTCCCCGTTCATGTTCGGCACCCGCTGGCCGAGTTTGCCCTTCAGATAGGTGAGGGTGATCGGCGTGGTCACTTCCTTCGCCATCCCTTTGATTGTCAGCGTGCCGACCGCATCGGCGGTGGTTTTGTCGCCGGAGGTTTGAACGTTCCTGAGTTCCTTCGCTTCGAACGTGATTTCTTTGTGTGCGGCCACGTCCATCCACTGACCCCCGTGCAGGTGGCCTTTCATCATGGGGTTCGGAACGGTCAGCGACTCGGCGGCCACGACAATTTTGCCCTTGGTCGCAGCCGGGTTCGCCGGGTCAAACACGACCGTGCCGGTAATGCCGTTTGCGCTGCCGCTAATAGCCTCCAGCGGGGCATCCAGTTTGAACACGGCGTTGTTCACGCCCTTGGGGTCCTTGAAATCGAACGTCAGTGGCGCGGCAAGCGCGCCGCCGGTGATGATGGTGGTGGCGAACAGGGTGAGGAGTGTGGTTTTCATTATGGATTTTTGGTTTGGTTTGGTTTTTTTCGGAACAAGATCGAAATACCGGTCAAGCTGCCCGCGCCCACGAGCGCCGCGCCGAGAAAATCGAGTCCGGGCGCGAAATGCTTTTGGTACGTGATCCCTTCAATGCCGGTGACTTCGTCCATAGTCTTGACCGGTTCGCTGGTTTTCGTCCAGCCGCGATTCGCGCCGGTGACCAGCCAGGTAATGACCGCGGCCACCAGGACCAACAGCGCCAGGTGTCGAAGGATTCTCATTCCGTTTAATTGCCCATGGCCGCCGCCGGATTCACCAGGTCAAACCGAACTGCGCCCGTCCGGCGGTATTGCGCGGCCAGCCCAATACCCGTGATGGCGGGGGCGATGAACCACCGGCTGCGTTTGATTCTCATGACGGAATTTTAGTTTGGTCGCGGGTGAGTTAAAGCAAATCCTTTCGTAAGTTGCGGAGGCGCAAAAGAAGGGTGTGGCATCATTGAAAAGACGCGCGATGAAACCGCAGCCCTTCGCAATCGGGCGCCTGCTGTCCAAAGGCTCAAAACCATCCGCGCGCCGGCACTTGCCCACGCGCCAGCGGTGGAGTTAAGCTATGCACATGACCGCAGGGGCGAAAGCACTCGTCGAAAGAAAACGCGAGGGAAGGTGAATTTCATGCTCCAGCTTCAAGCTGGCCACTGCGGGTAAGCGAAAATACGGTGGAGTGCCAGTGGATCGGAACGCACAACAAGCTCGACAATCTATTTGCGTGAGCGCAACAAACATCATCGCCAACGGCCAACCCATCGCCGCCCTGCTGCCCAGCACGATTGCGGAATTTCTGATCGCGCAAGGTCTGTTGCCGCGCAGCGTGGTGGTGGAGCACAACGGCGAGGCGGT
>Ga0154020_10010687_pt1 | contig 10487 bp, 7 predicted proteins | sample Klosneuvirus_201_FD_109709 | JGI IMG/M metagenome (GOLD analysis project Ga0154020, IMG submission 109709) | Active sludge microbial communities from wastewater, Klosterneuburg, Austria - Klosneuvirus_20160825_MG | ecosystem: Engineered > WWTP > Aerobic digester > Activated sludge | place... | reverse complement strand
CCGATTGATGGCGACATCATCCACCAGCAGTATTTTTTGTCCTGCATGACGCGTCAGCTCGGCTTCGGCATCGATATGCTTGCCATCCATCGCCGTCATGGCTTCCTGCCCTGCGCGTAAATATGCCGTGAACCAGAACGATGACCCCTTGCCCGGCACACTATTCACGCCAGCATCACCGCCCATCAATCGCGCCAAATGTCGCGTAATCGCCAGCCCGAGACCTGTACCGCCGTACTTTCGTGTGGTCGACACATCCGCCTGCTCAAATGCCATGAAAATCTTGTCCAGTGCTTCCTGCGCAATACCGATGCCAGTATCTTCCACTTCAAAACGTAAAAAGACGGTATCGCCTGTTTCTTCGAGCAAACGGGCGCGCAAGGTGACACTGCCATGCTCAGTAAATTTGATGGCATTCCCCGCATAATTGAGTAAGGATTGACGCAGTCTTGTGGGATCGCCATTCAGCCACAGAGGAACATTTTCGATATCGATCAGTAGCTCGATTCCTTTGGACTGGGCGCGTTCGATCAGCAAGGAGCTGACATTGTCAAACATCATGCCCAAATGAAAATCGGTTTGTTCCAGTTCCAGATGACCCGCTTCAATCTTGGAGATATCGAGAATGTTATTGATGATGGCCAGCAAATGCTCTGCTGCTGCATCGATTTTGTAGAGTTGAGACGATTGCTCCTCCGTCAGATCCGTCCGACGTAACAAATGCGCCAATCCCAAAATGGCATTCATGGGAGTGCGTATTTCATGGCTCATATTGGCGAGAAACGCGCTCTTGGAACGATTAGCCTGCTCGGCTTCTGCACGCGCACGCTCAAGCTCGGCGGTACGTTCAATCACCTTTTTTTCCAGCTGATGATGCATTTCAGTCAATGCACGCTGGGTTTTTTTGAATTCACTGATATCCCGGATGAAGCTACTGAATTCGTAATGGTCGCCTGTCTTGATGAACGAACGGGTCAACTCGATAGGAAACTCACTCCGATCACGACGCAAAGCTACGATTTCGAGGCGGGTATTCAGCGTTCTTGAAATACCCGTTTCAACAAAACGTTTCATCCCTTGGCGATGCGCCTCGTGATAACGCGATGGAATAATTGTTTCACACAAAGAACGCCCGAGGGCTTCGTATCTCGTCCATCCAAATATTTTTTCTGCCTGAGGGTTCCAGCCAATAATGACATCCCTATCCGTGGCAATCACAACGGCATCCAGTGCCGTATCAATGGTCGTTTGCAGCCGATGCGTGCTTTCCAGGATTCTTTCTTCAGCCAGCTTGGACTCCGTGACGTCCTGGATCATCGCCAGATAGTGGCGAAGCTCCCCATTTTGATTGCGCACCACCTGAATATCGACCCGCGCATGGATGATCCCACCTTCCTTGTTCAGATAGCGTTTTTCAAGCGAGGGTTGCTTGGTATACCCCTCCGTAACACGTTTAAAATACTCATTCGACACAACCACATCATCGGGATGGGTTAATTCCAATCGGGTCTTGCCGGTCAATTCTTCCCGGCTGTAGTTCAAAATCTCACACAGACGATTATTCACATTGACCCACCGCCCCTGGGTATCAATAATCGCCATGCCATAAAATGGCAAATCAAAGAATTGTCGTCCGGGATCAGTCACTCTTCGGGTTGGAGCCAGTTGACCAGGGGGTATCGAATTACTCATGAGATTCCTCATCCTAAAAACCGAAGTTGCAACTGTTGATACCTTTCGATGCCCTTTAATACACCTGTTACGCAAATAGCTCAGGGCAGCCAACGTCTTTATTTTTTGATCATATGGAGCATTCTACAAAAATCCGTTCGCGCTGAACCCTTTGAGCAGCCGCAAGACAGGCATACAGAAGGGCAACAGACCGTGATATTTTTACGCTTGAGCTGGTTTTTCAGGATCAGTCATACCATTATGTAACGATAAAACCATCGTGCATCATCGATTCATTTTGATATAGCCTGTCATTTCAGCGGCCTGCGATTCATCGAGGTTGGTTGCGCTGGTATCACCATAACGCACACGCTCATCGAGACTCCAAAGGCTGGAGGTTGATGTCTTTAAAGCAGCCTGTGACTGCTCACGCATACGACCAAAACGGGCATCGGGATGATTATCAATCTGCCCATCGAGCAGATTGGCCAGTGCCGGAGTCAAGCCCGTCAGTCGCATCACGTTGCGGCTGCGCACTACATAGGTTCCCGAAGTGCTGCCGGGTTCAGACCATTCCTCATTAGAGAAGCACACCTGGATTTCATGGGGAATACCATTGGTGTCGAGATAGACGTAACGATCCGCACTACCTTCCGTACGACCTTCGGGGAGCGCAATCCCGGCGGCCTGCATGGCGGTCAGCAAGTTAGTGCCACAGAGGCTTGCTATGGGTACCACGTCCCCATTGACGCGTCCGGTTGGCGCGGTGACTTTATCTCCGGGTACATTGCCGGTGGCTGTGACATAGCTGTCATACGCCAGCAGCCAGCCTTGAACAAAGTCGCTGGAAATACGCTGGTAAGCCGCATTGCGATGCACATCGCGACCAATGGTGACGGCGGAGAGCACCAAAAAAATGATGGACAGAGACACCGCGAGTTCCAGCAGGGTAAAACCCCTGTTCAGAAATCTTGGAGATCGGAAAAAGTTTTTCTTCATGAAAATATTCCAGTGAATATCACAGACCGGCTGCATCGGCAGCGCGTGCGTTTTGTTTGACGCTGAGATAAAGAGTTTCGGAGCGCGCCGTCAGGGCTTTCGAATCTTTAACCAAACCCTCTGAAGCCAGTTTTTGTGCAGCAGCTTTGGCCAGGCTTATAATCGCAGTGGCAGTAGCAGCGGTATTCGTGATGACGGCGGCGACTGCCGCTGCAATGATGCCTGTGGTAGCCCCATAGGTGACGATGGCATCTGCCGTGGCCGTGGCGGTTATGGCAATCGCGTTAGCCAAACCCGCATAAGAAGAAAATAGAGTTGCTGTTGCTGATGCCACGCCCGCACCGGCCATGAGATCAGCCAGTTCCATTTGTACTTGGTAATCTATCATGCCCTGCTGCATGATCGCCGCTGAAGTTTCCGCATTGATATGGACATGGCCTGCCGCTGACAGTGCCTGGCCACAAGCAAGCTGTCCGAACAAACCTGTGAAGCTCATGGCGTGGACTTCATCATCATACGTTGCACTCCGTGGACGTGAAGGCGCATCAAAGACCGGGCTGGTCGCCGCCTGAGTATGTTGATGTCCGTCGAAACGATCACCATCCCCATCAGCATCCAGCAATCCAGGCAAGGCCAGCGTAAATGCGACGTTATGACGTGAATTGGCAATATCCGTCCCGCTGGTATTCACTTCGATCGTATTGAGTAAGCTCGCATTCACTGGCAGCGCAGTTGCCGTATTCAATGCAGTACAGAAATCCAAGGCATTGACATTAGCCAGCAAGGTCAGTTTCGCTGTGGGCGGAGAATCCACTGTCGCAACCAGGGCTCGAAAACGATCTTTGGCCACCCCCAAGTCCGCATCATCCCAGACATCGGTTTTTGAATTCCGGTAAAGCCCGTAACGGATATTACGGGCTCGTGCATCGGCGATACCCAGTGTCTTCCAGGGAAGCCGCCCCACATTCGCACTCCCTGTACACACTTCCAATCCATCATCGGAAGTCGCAGGACAGGGTAAGCGGTATTGTGCCTGCACATAGCTCACCAAGGCACTCTCTGCCCGACCCAGCAAATCGCGCTCAACCATTGCAGTCTGTTGCTGGCCAGTATTTTTCCAGTAAGCCAGCAACAATGTCGCCATCAGTCCCAGCACCAGCAGGGCGATGGCACTTTCCACCAGGCTAAAGCCACGCTGTGGCACTGCCAGAGAAAATGGTTTCATGGCGTGAGCCCTTTCTTGTCGGCATCCTGCGCTGCCTGCAAGGCCGCGCCTCTATTCGTATAGCTCTGAATACGAAAATTGGTTGCTGCTGTTTGCCGGGTCTTTGCCTTGTCACGAGACAAGGTGGAAGTCACCACAAGGGCTGCAAAGCTATACAAACCTAATTGAGCAGCAGCGATCGCTCCCGCAACGCCTGCTGCAGTACCCGCTGTAAGTCCTTTGCTCACTGCAGCAACAGCAACCGTAGTCACACCAGTGGCGACTGCATTGACCATGTCGGCTCCAGCGAGCACCAATGTATATTTTGCAAATTCCAGATTATTTTCATTCACCTTGAGCGCAAAAGTACGAAAGTCCTCATACAAAGCCGCATTCCGTCCCAAATCATAAGCAGCAAAAGCGGAGCGTGCCGCACCTTGCACCTCCCCCAACCTTCGAGGGCATGAAAGCCGTCCCGAAAACTCCGCCAGACCCGCCGTCAACACCTGATCGTCATAAGTCGCAGACACAGGCTGAGCCGCCATCTCAAAACCGCTGGGAGTTGCATTGGCTCCTTCAAATGACCCATTACCCCCTGGGTGCACCAATGCATAAGCCACCGGAACTCCACCTGCTGACAAGCCCGCAGGTGCAGCCGTTGCATTACGCAGTGCCCAGCAGAAATCCAGCCCGTTTTTCAATAAGGAGGTGTTCCCGGGAGGCAGCAAAGGAGCGTAACGATCTTTCAGGGTTGCCAGGTCGGCATCCTTGTCGATCGCGGCACTTGAATTACGATACACGCCATATCTCAGGTTTTGTCCTGAGGACAAGCCCAGGGTGCGCCAGGGTAACTTGCCTACAATCGCTGTAGAAGCACAGTTTTCCAACCCATCTCCATCGGTATCCGGACAGGGTAAGCGATAAGATGTAACCACAAAACCTTCCAGTGCCTGCTGGGCTTCAAGCAAGGTACGCTGAGCTGAATTACCTTCGGCAACCGGACGTAATGCGGGAAGCAACTTCCATGCAGTCAAGCCCAGTACGCCTGTAATTGCCAGAACCACGGCCAGCTCGACCAGCGAGAACCCGCGCGACGAACGGAATAAAAGGAATGAGCGTGTCATTTCACACCTCCTTTTTTGTTCGCCGCGCGCATGATGTCACCCGCACCCATCCAGTCCGTGATCGGCTTTGTATTGCTTGGGGGTTTCCCCCATGTGTCAGGTTTCATTGGGTCAGGCATCATGTCGGTATAACGTTGGCAAGCTGTTGCCGCCTGGTCACGCGCAGCTACGGCCTGGTTATACATTCCTTCATTTGTCTCTTTTTTCTTCAGTGAGGTTGAAGACTTCTTGAGTGCCTCGATATACGCCTGAACCTTTTCTCGCATAGCGTTACGGCCATCGATATTTCTATTGCAATCAGTGGACTCGTCTTTAATCTTCTTACCATCCTTGTCGTATTTCGCAGGCGTGGTGTAGCAATAGTAGATACGGAACGTCCAGACAACATCTTCTTTGCTGCCGTGATTGCCATCCGCACCAAACAACTTGATTTCCGCATTCCTTGCAGTGTCGGAAGCAGCGTCAAATGCGGCCTGCTTGCCTGCAACACCACTATCGAGCATGGACAACTGCTGTTGAAGTACAGCCTTTTTGTTTTGCAGATCGGCTTTTTTATCGGCATCCTGCTCGTTATTGATCTGAGTCTGAAAATCCGCAATCTGATTCTGTAAATTCTGGATTTGCTTGGCTAATGTTTTACCTGCCGCAATCTGATTATTCACGTTGGTGATCGCTTCGTTCAATGCATCGATCTTGCCCTGATCAGGTGTTGGTTTTGCCCGCTCATCATCAATCTGTTTCTGCAAATTGTCGATCAGCATCTGGTTGCAGGTTTTCTTCGTACTCTCATCACAGATGGCCTCTTTCGAACTTGATGAGCCACTCGGAATCTTCTTGGCTTGATCCAATTCATCCTGAGCCTTGGTTTTCAGGTACTCCTTGTTGATCCAGTCATCAATATCCACATTGAGTGGGCTATAAAAGACGTTATCGAAGCGTGTGACATCATAGTTAGTTTTGGGGTTTGCCGCATTGTTTGCCTGATCGACGAGACTATGCGCCAACCCCAGCATATTGCCCCAAGCCGTTCCTTGGTCAGAGATGTTGGTGTTGTATTCGGTCGTGGCTGTATTCTTTTTATCCAATGCATCAGTAATCTTTTCATTGGCATCATCCTTGGCCTTGCAGGCTTTTTTTCTCGCTTCATCGTAATTGATATTGCTGTCTTCAATTGTCAGACCTGCCTTGATCATGACGGTTGCAGTCAAGGCGGTTGCTGTGGCATGACTGATATCCGCAGCCACATTGGCCGCGACGGCAAGAGCCCCTTGTACTGTCGCCGCTGTTGCTACAGCAGTCGCTATAAGGGCACGGGGAATATCTGCACAGCCTGCAAGAAAAAAGCAACCGAGGACGGCGGCACCTAGTTCGGCAACGGCGACTCCAAGAACAGCCACTGCCGCAGCCAGTGCCTGTGCTGAAGTCACTGTCTTGTAAATCTGCACGGCCAGTTTGATCCCATTAACCGCCGTCAAGATGGTCGCCCCAGCCACAGCCCACCCCTTTTGCGCACGCACTTCATCGACGACATTGACACTCAAGGTCATACCATCGATGGAATCCATCAAACCTTGACAACTGCCTTCACGCGCCAGATCGCTAAAGGTTGTGACCAGTACCTGATCGTCGTAACTGCTGGATGTCTCCCGTTCAGGAAATTCAAAATCAGTACTGGAGGTGGCATTCAATCCATCAAAAGGATTGCCATTACCATCGGCATCGCGCGCACCCGGATGGGCCAAAGCATAGGCTACCCAGCGATGGTTGGTACCGTCAGACACTTTCCCGGTCGTCTCATCATCGTCTGCAGCCGCCCATTTCAGAGCTGTGCAAAAATCCTGAGTGGTGATATCCGTATCCAGGGTCACGACTTTGCCATCCCAGTCTTTGGTGTCAAAGCGGTGTGCCGGGTTGGTCAGACTTTTGGGATTCAGCGCAACGTCATTCGTATGGGTGGTATAGCCGAGCCGTGCCAACCCCCCTCGTGCATTGGCCGCATCGACTCCCAGTGTGCGCCACGGAAACAGCCCTTTTGCGTCCCGTCCACAAGTGGCCACGCCATCAGTGTCCGAATACGCCGGACAAGGGAGCGAGTAATAGGCTGCGGCATAACCGCGCAACTGCCGGTCGGCCTGCTTCAGCAGGCTGGTTTGCTGCTCGGCCGCCTGCTTATTGACCTGCACTTGAACCCAGAGTGAGCCTGCCACGACCGCGCCACCCAATACGAATAGCAACAACAAGGTTTCCAAAAGGCCGATCCCTTGCATGCGTGCCGGCAGTACAGATGCCCATCGCCGGTCCTGTCTCTGTTTCCATTGTTGTCGGGTCATGATCTCATCCTCCGTGCATCGAGACTTCGACGGTTTGACGTACCAAGTCATAGACCGGCAGCAGCAAGGCAACGATCAGGAACAGAAACATGCCACCGGCAAACAGAATCACCACAGGCTTGATGACTTCACCTAGTGAGGCCACCAGCGTATTGAGACGCAAGCGATATTCCGTCGCGAGATGTTCCAGTTGAGCATCCAGCGTGCCGGACTCCTCGCCCACGGAAATCATGCGTGTCACCATGGCAGGAAAACCACCAATCTGGCGCATGGCCATGCCGATACGGTCGCCGCGCGCCACCCGGTCACGCAAGGCGAAAATCCGTTTCTTGTACACGGTATCGCTGGTCGCACGCCCAAGGATATCCAAGCTGCTGACGATGTCGATCCCGGCGCGGATCAGCAAAGCCAGATGTTCCGTGATATGCGCCAGCCCGGCTGAACGCATCAGCACACGCGAAACCGGCAGGCGGTGCCCCAGCCGGTGCATGAATTCCTTCGTGCCCGGAATGCGTATCCATGCCAACCAGAATGCAATTACACCAATGATGATTAACGCCAAGCCCAAGAGAGCATTGTGATTGACCCAATCAGCAAAATTGACCAGTGCAATCGTAATGGGTGGCAGTTTGGCGTTCAACTGACGGAACAATTGCGCCATATTCGGGACGACGTTGTAAATCCAGAATAACGCCACCGCCAGAAGCGTGGCAAAAACAAAGCTGGGATAGATCAGTGCCGTGCGCATGTCACGACGAATCTGCATGAGACGTTCAATGTGCTGCGCACTTTCCAGCAACATGCGATCCATATTGCCGGTCTTGTCGCCTATCGCCACGAGGTTGCGCACACTTTCCGGAAATACATCGGGATGGCGGCCAAAGGCATCGGAAACCGATGAACCCGCGTTGAGATCATCTAGCAGACGACGTGCCAAACCGCTCAAACGGGGCTGATCGCCCAGATCACCTTCGGCTTCCAGTGCGCGCAATGCTTCCAGCATGGGCACGCCTGCACCCGTCATCAGAGCCAGATCACGCAGAAAACCCGCCAGATCCTCACGACGCACCGTGGGGCGGAAGGGGCGTAAAACGATGTCCTGCAGGTTGGCCAGTCAAGGCGGCAGACGATGCAATGCGAGAACAACCCCCTCATAATGCCGCTCTAACCAGAGCCGTGCAGAAAAATCACGGTCAACCGCGAGCCTCACCACGCCACGCCGGGTTGTCCCTTCCGGCAGCAGAACGTGATAGAAGTAGGTATTCATGGCTTTAGCCATCAGAGCACCCCACCCACCGAATGCAGTACTTCTGCCACCGTTGTCTCGCCTCGCAGAATGCGACCATGCACCATGTCATGCAGGGAGCGATAGCCATTTTCAGCCGCTACGCGCCGGATTTCATGTCGGGGCAAATCATTGCCAATAGCATCCGACATCGCCCGACCGATAATGACCATTTCATAGACAGGTAGACGTGAAAAATAACCACTACCGTGGCAATGTGTGCAGCCCCGGCCAAACCAGATCAAATCAGGTGTCTCCTCACCCAGGAAATCACGTTCCTGACGCGATGGCGCACGCTGCTCGCGACAATTCGGACAAATCCGCCGTACCAGTCGCTGATTGATGACCGTCACCAGATTCTCGGCAATACTCTCCGAGTCGATTCCCAGCAAGCGCAGACGAGGCACGATACCGAACACACTGCCCACATGCAGCGTCGACAGAACGAGATGCCCCGTTGATGCGGCATCAATGGCCATCTGGGCGGTTTCGGCATCCCGGATTTCTCCGACCAGCATGATATCGGGGTCATGACGAAGGAAATACCGCATGGCCGTCCCGAACTCATAACCGGCGCGCCGGTTGACTTCAGTCTGACAGGTTCCCGGAACGCGATATTCCACGGGATCTTCGATCGTCAATACGTTACGTTCGATGAGCGATTGCATACGCAGTGCGGCATGTAAGGTCGTACTCTTGCCAGAACCTGTCGGCCCCGTGACCAAAATGAGCCCCGCAGGTCGCGCAAAAATATCGCGAAGCTGCGCTACGTCATCGGCTTGATAACCCAGCTCCTCCAAGCCGCCCAGCTCACTACGCCCCGGCAGTATCCGCAGCACCATGCGTTCGCCAAACTCTGAAATCAAGGTGGATACCCGTAGGGTGTAAGGCATGTCCAGCACGGTGGCCATGAAGCTGCCATCCTGCGGCAAGCGTTGCTCGGCCACATCCATTTCAGAAGACAATTTGATATAGGCCAGCAGACGATTCAGCGCGAGCGGCAGCGCGAATTCAGGACGCATCACACCATCGACACGAAACAGAACATGCAAACTGCTGGCGGAAGGAGCGAGATGAATGTCGGTTGCCCGCTCACGCACCGCCCAATGCAACAAGTGATCGAGCATCTTTTCCGGGCTGTAGGCGTTGTCCGGATCGTCAGCCAGACGACGTACCTCACGCGCCAGCAAGTCCTCAACCGGATGCTGTGCAAAATAGAAGTGCTGACGAACCGCTTGTGCAACGTGAGTAAACTCTCCTTGCCGGAATTGTGTCTTCAATCCCACCCTGCGTTGTACTAGCTCAGAGACTGTCTGTGGTGTGCCATTTCCGAGTACGACATCCAGTCCTTCTTCAGTCCGTTTGAGCGGCAGAAAACCATGGGTAAGACACAATTCGCGATTGAATAGCGAATACATTTCTTTCACAGGTGCTGGCAGCAAGGGAACATTCACAAACTCGATGTTGCGCTGTTCGGCAAGAAAACGTGCTACCTGCCCTTCCGTCGCCAAACCATGTGCAATCAGCAAGCTACCCAATGGCCCGCCTTCGACGCGCTGCTTTTGAAGCGCGTATTCAAGTTGTAAGGCATTGATCGAACCTTGTTGAATCAGGTATTCCCCAAGAACCACAGCCGGGGTTGCAATATCCGTTGCAATACCATCGACCACCGTTTCAGTGGGCACAGGCGCAGTACGGGCTGTATCAACAACTTCAGCCACGGGGTGCGGGGAGAGTGCGTTTGTCATCATCAGTTTCCAGCAAAAGCAAGGTTAGATCATCCGGTTCACCACTCGATTCCAAGCCATAATGCGTTTGGAAGCTTGCCAGTGCCTTGCGGGTGATGGGGCCGAATCGCCCCCCTACGAGTGTCT
>Ga0154020_10010686_pt1 | contig 10490 bp, 7 predicted proteins | sample Klosneuvirus_201_FD_109709 | JGI IMG/M metagenome (GOLD analysis project Ga0154020, IMG submission 109709) | Active sludge microbial communities from wastewater, Klosterneuburg, Austria - Klosneuvirus_20160825_MG | ecosystem: Engineered > WWTP > Aerobic digester > Activated sludge | place... | reverse complement strand
CGACGTCGAATCGTTCGTAGCCGTTCGGCGCGACGATCGCCGAGAGCGTCACCGCTGGACGCGGAAGACCGGCAACGCCTGGCTCTTCCCCTTGAGCTCCATCGGGGGGAGCGACTCGAGCGGCGGCGGCGACCCCAGTTCGTTGCGGAAGTACTCGGAGAGCAGGATCTCGCCTGGCCCGGCAGCGCCGCACAGGCGGCTCGACACGTTCACCGGATCGCCGATGACCGTGTACTCGAGACGCCGGTCCGACCCGATGTTGCCGGCGAAGACGTCGCCGACGTTGAGCCCGATCCCGATCTGCAGCACCGGCCGCCCCTCGGAGCGCCACCGCGCGTTCAACCGGTCGAGCTCCTCCATCATGTCGAGCGCCGCCTGCATCGCGCGGTCGCAGTCGTCGTGCTCGCCGATCGGCGCGCCCCACTGCGCCATCACCGCGTCGCCGATGAACTTGTCGAGCGTCCCGCCGTGACGGAACACGCACTCCACCATCTCGGTGAAGTACTCGGTGAGGAGCTTCGCCATGGTGTCGGCGCTCATCGTCTCCGACAGTGCGGTGAAGCCACGGATGTCGGAGAAGAGCACCGCGACCTTCCGCTTGTCGCCGCCCAGCTTCACCGCGTCGGGGCTCGACGCGATGCGCGCCGCGAGGTGCGGCGTGAAGAAGCGCTCGAAGTTGCTGCGGGCGAGCGCCTCCTGCCGGATGCGCACCGCCAGCTGCCCGTTCTCGATCGCCACCGCCGCGATGCCGGAGAACGCGATGAGGAAGTCGAGGTCCATCTCGTTGAACCGCTTGAGCGAGAAGTTGTCGACGTAGAGCACGCCGAGCACGCGATTCTCGCTGCCGATGAGCGGCACGCAGATCGCCGACTTCACCTTCTGCAGCACCACGGACTGCCCCTGGAACCGTTGGTCGTCGCCCGCGTCGTCCGAGAGCACGGCGACCTTGTCGTCCACCGCCATCCGCGCGATCGATTGCGGGATGTCGCTCGAGGCGCGCTCGCCGCGGCGGTCCCGCGAGATCTTCGGGTGCAGCAGGCCGAAGTCATCGGTGAGCTGGATCGCGCACCGGTCGGCCTCCAGCACCTGGAAGGCGTACTCGGCGATCTTCTGCAGCAGCGCCTCGAGGTCGGCCGACCGCGTCAACCCCTTCGAGACCTCGAGGAGGATCGCGAGGCGGCGCCGGTCGCGCTCCGCCGGGTCCGCACTCGAGGCCGAGTCGTTGAGCTTCGCCTTGCCGCCGAGGGCGAGCGCTTCGCCGGTCTTGGGGATCTGCCGGACGATCGTCGCGCCGCCGGCCTTGCCCGCCGGTGCGGGCGTCGGTGCCGGTCGCGCCGGCGTCACCTGCTCGAGCCGGAACACGACCTTGCCGAACGTGACCTCGTCCCCCGGCACCAGCAGCGACTTGTCGATCTGCACCCCGTTCACGAACGTGCCGTTCGACGAGCCGGCGTCCATCACCTCGACCCCACCCGGCGTCACCTTCAGGTCCGCGTGCTTGCGCGAGATCGTGGGGTCGACGACGGCGCAGTCGTTCGTGACCGCGCGGCCCACGCTCAGGAGGCCGCTTCCCGAGAGCTCGAAGGTGTAGGTGTTGCCGACGCCGATCAGCCGATAGTGCATGACGAGAAAATACGTGACGGGAGCGGGGAGTGCGACTACCCGGCCACCCCGGCGCCCCCCGCCCGGGCCGCCGCCCGAACCCGTCCGATCGCCGTCAGCATCGCCCGCGCCTTGTTCTCCGTCTCCGCCCACTCCTTCGCGGGATCCGAATCGGCGACGATCCCTGCGCCCGCCTGCACCGAGGCCTCCTCGCCCGCCAGCACGCAGGTCCGGATCGTGATCGCGAGGTCCATGCGACGATCGCCCCAGGCCACGTAGCCCAGCGCTCCGGCGTACGGGCCACGCCGCTCCGGCTCGAGGGTGTCGATCACCTGCATCGCGCGGACCTTGGGCGCCCCCGTCATCGTCCCGGCGGGGAAGACCGCCCGGAAGGTCTCCAGCGCCGAGCCGTCGTCGCGAAGCATCCCCTCGACCTGGCTCACCAGGTGGTGCACATGGGAGTAGCGCTCGACCTGCATCAGTTCGGTCACCTGGACGCTCCCGTACTCCGCGACGCGGCCCACGTCGTTGCGCCCCAGGTCGACCAGCATGATGTGCTCGGCGCGCTCCTTCTCGTCCGCCGCCAGTTCGGCCGCCTGTGCGGCGTCCTCCTCGGGCGTCCGCCCTCGCGGGCGCGTCCCCGCGATCGGTCGCACGACCACCCGGCCGTCCGCGACCCGCACGAGGAGTTCCGGCGAGCTGCCGACGATCTCGAGGTCCCCGAGCACCAGATGGTACATGTAGGGAGACGGGTTCAGCGCCCGGATCGCGCGGTAGAGCGCCGTGCCGCTGAAGTCGCGCGGCACCGCGATCCGCCGGGCGAGGAGCGCCTGGAAGACATCGCCGGCGAGGATGTGCTCCTTGATCCGCCCCACGTCGGCAAGGAACGCGTCGCGCGCGTAGCTCGATCGGCCCTCGGCCGGCGCGGCGTCGACGTCGAGTTCCAGCGGTGGGAGGGCGGGCCCCGAGCGCAGGCGCGCGAGCGTGGCGTCGATCTCCGCCTGCGCGCCCCCCCAGGCCGCCCGGCAGGCGCGCTCGTCCGCGGGGTCCGGCGACACGACCGACGCGACGACGCGGGCCTGCGCGCGGAGGTTGTCGACGATGACCACGCACCCCGTGAGCAGGAAGAGCGCGTCGGGCGCCGCGATGCCGCGCGCGGGGGGCGTGCCGATCCGCTCGATGTGGCGCACGACATCGTACGAGAAGAACCCCACCGCGCCACCCCAGAACGCGCCAAGCTCCGGCGCGTCGACGGGCGGATGCTGGGTCAGTCGCGCGCGCAGGTCAACGAACGGGTCGTCCGTCCGGCGCGCCCCGTGCCAGCCGAGGGCGGGGAGCCAATCCTCGACGACGCCGTCCGTCAGCCGCCAGGCGGCCCGGGGTGCGGTGCCGAAGAAGCTGTAGCGCGCCCACGTCTCACCGCCGGCCGGCGCCGATTCGAGGAGGAACGCGAACGGCGGCTCGCGCAGGCGATGGAACGCGGCGACGGCCGTGTCCGCGTCGAGGAGATGGTCGCGCCACACGGGGACGAGGGCGCCGACGCGGCACCGGGCGCGGAAGGCGGCGAAGTTCACCGGGGGCCTGTGGTTGTGAGCGGGGTCCCGCCGACTGAAATTCCCTGCATGCGATCCCTGCGCGCCCTCGTCGCGGCGGCCTGTCTGTTGGTGGGTCCCGCCGTCCAACGCCTCGAGGCGCAGGCGGGGTGGAACGACGAGCGCACGCGCGCCCTCGTGACCGCCGCCATCGTGCGTCGCGCCGCCCAGCTCGCCGACACCGGCCTCGCGGACTACACGGCCCGCGCGCACGGGTACGTCACCTTCCTCGCCCAGCTCGGCGACGGCTTCCCGACGCCGCCCGTCGTCATCAAGTCCGACGAGTTGATGCTCGAAGTCTATTGGGGCGCGCCCGACCGGAGCAAGCAACGCATCATCGGCCGCCGCGATACGCTGCTGCTCCCCACCGACATCAACTATCATCGCGATCATCTCGCGATCGTCCAGAACAACTTCCCGGCGATCATCCGCCTCGGCGACGGCGACGAAGTGCGCGACGTGCGCCATCCGTTGTCCGCGGCCGGCTTCGAGTCGTACGACTATCGCATCGTCGATTCGCTGACCATCCGGACCGGCGACCGCGTCATCGACGTCATGCAGGTGAACGTGCGGCCGAAGGACGACCGCGAGCCGGCGGCGGTCGGCGCCGTCTTCATCGATCGCCGGACCGCGAGCGTCGTGCGCATGAGCTTCTCGTTCACGCGCGCCGCGCTCAAGGACCGCCAGCTCGAGGACGTCTCGGTCATCCTCGAGAACGGGCTCGTCGACGGGCGATTCTGGCTGCCGCGTCGCCAGGAGATCGAGATCCGCCGATCGGCCACCTGGATGGATTTCCCGGCGCGCGGGATCATCCGGGGACGCTGGGAGATCTGCTGTATCGAGACCAACGCGGGGCTCGCGCCCCAGCAGTTCATCGGCCCGGAGATCGTGGAGGCCCCGCGCGCGCAGCAGCGGGCGTTCGCGTTCGACGGGGAACTGCTCAAGCAGTTGCCGGAGGAGGTCCGCGCGCTCGACGCGATCGAGGTGCGCCGCGTGCAGGAGGAAGCGCGGGCGATGGTCCGTGCCGGCGCGCTCGCGCGGGCGCGGAACGGCGCGCCGGCCGCGCGGTCCGTGTCCGACCTCGTGCGCGTGAACCGCGTCGAGGGGCTCGCCTTCGGCGGCGGCTTCGCGCAATCGCTCGGTGGCGGATTCCGGACCTCGCTCCATGGGCGGTATGGGCTCGCGGATTCGCGGTGGAAGGGGCGCGGCGTGCTGGCGTGGGAGTCGGCGTCGGGCGCGCGGACGTTCCTCGAGGGACGGGATGAGTTCGCCGAGGCCGGCGTGACGCCCGAGGTGAGCGGGATCAGGAACTCCATCGCGGCGCAGGAGTTCGGGAGCGACTGGACCGACCCCTACGGCATCCGCGGCGGCCTCTTTCGCTATGAGTTCGCGCCCGTGGGTCGTCGCCGGCTGAGCCTCGAGTACGCGCGCGAGGACCAGCGGCCGCTCGCGGTGCACGGGGCGCCGACGGCCGGGCGATTCGCGCCGACCCTGGCGGCCGACGCGGTGCGCCTCTCGCGGCTCGCCGTGGACTGGAGCCGCGCGCCAGCGCCCGACGGCGGTGACCGCCGCCTCACCCTCGGCGGTCGATTCTCCGTCGAGGAGTCGCATCCGGCGGGCGGGCAGCTCGGGACCCGCTACGCGCGGGCGGTGGCGGAGCTCGAGGGGGCCCGGGCGTGGGCAGGCGGGAGGCTCCTCGTCCGGACCCACCTCGGCGCCGTGACCCCGGGAAGTGGCGTTCCGCTCCAGGCCCTCCCGGCGTTCGGCGGGCCGGTTACCGCGCCGGGATATGCGTTCCACGCGATCCGTGGGCGGGCCGGGCTCGCCCAGCGGATCGAGTGGCAGCGTCGCGTCCCCTTCCTCGCGATGGACCTCGGGCGGTTCGGGAAGGTCCCGTCGTCCCTCGTGCTGGCGCCGTTCGTGCATGGCGCCGCCATGCGTGATGGGGCCGGCGACTGGTCGTCGTATCCCTCGGCAGGGGTCGGCATCATCGGGTTCTTCGACCTGCTGCGGATCGATGTCGCGCGGACCCTGCGGGGCGGGCGCTGGATGGTCTCGGTCGATGCGGCGCGCGAGTTCTGGAAGGTGCTGTAGCCGGTGCGCAAGCTGGTGCAGCGGGATGGGAGGATGCGGTCCGCGGCGGGATGATGGCTCTCTGCGCGACGGCGGGATACTTTATGGGATCGCACCACCCGAAGCGCACGAGGACGAGGCATGGGGAGTTCGGCGAAGCCGGCGAAGGACGAATGGCTGGTCGCGACGCTCGAGGGGTTGCTCTCCGAGGAGCAGCGCGAGCAGTTGCGTGCCCAGCCGGTCGAGAGCCTCTGGGATGAGGTGATCCGCCGGGCGTGGGTGACCGACGACGTGCTCGTGAAGGCCGTCGCCAGCCGCTTCCGCATGCGCGTCGCCGACGTGAACTCGGTGAGCCAGCAGGCGAAGGAACTCGTCCCCGAGGCCCTCGCCCGGAAGTACCGGATCCTGCCGCTCTCGATCTCGGATTCCGTCCTCGACATCGCGACCTCCGACCCGCTCGACCTCGACTGCGAGCGCACCCTGGCCTTCGCGCTCGGGCGCACGGTCCGCATGTCGATCGCCGCGCCGCGGAAGATCACCGACCGCATCGACGAGGTCTATCGCCCCGAGAACGTCTTCGAGAAGATCCTCGACTCGGTGCAGGGGACCTACGACGTCGAGAACATCGGCGACCAGGTCGACGAAGGGGAGCTCGATCTCGGCGCGGCGCAGGCCGGCGCGCGGCCGGTCATCCAACTCGTCGATCGCATCCTCGCCGAGGGCATCCAGTCCCGCGCGTCGGACATCCACCTGGAGCCCGAGGAGTCCGGGGTCGCCGTCCGCTATCGCATCGACGGCGTCCTGCGGCAGGTGATGGTGCTGCCCAAGCCGGCCGGCATCCCGCTGGTGTCGCGCATCAAGATCATGGCGCAGCTCGACATCGCCGACCGCCTGCGTCCGCAGGACGGTCGCGCGCGCGTGGCGGTGAGCGGCAATCGCGTCGACCTCCGCGTCTCGACGCTTCCCGCGTCGCAGGGCGAGAAGGTCGTCATCCGCATCCTCGACCAGCGCTCCACCATCCTCTCGCTCGATTCGCTCGGACTCCTCCCCGACGAGATGAACGGGATCCAGGAGTTGCTGCAGGCGCGCGAGGGCATCGTGCTCGTCACCGGACCCACCGGCTCGGGCAAGACGACGACGCTGTACTCGATGCTGCGCGCGGTGCAGGGACGCGGCGTCAACATCGTCACGGTCGAGGACCCGGTCGAGTACCGGCTCCAGGGCATCGTGCAGGTGCAGGTGAACGAGAAGGCGGGGCTCACCTTCCCCGCGGCGCTGCGCTCGATCCTGCGTCAGGACCCGGACGTCATCCTCGTCGGCGAGATCCGCGACAAGGAGACGGCGAACATCGCGATCCAGGCGTCGCTCACCGGCCACCTGGTGCTCTCCACGCTGCACACCAACGACGCGGCGAGCTCGGTCACGCGCCTCGTCGACATCGGCATCGAGAGTTACAAGATCGCGGCGGCGCTCAAGGGCGTCGTTGCGCAGCGCCTCATGCGCCGGCTCTGCAGCGCCTGCCGTGAACTCTCGGTCGGGCAGGTGCCGGAGCGCCTCCGGCGCTGGTTCCCCGACCAGGGCACGCTCTATCGCGCGGTCGGCTGCCCGGAGTGCTCGATGACCGGCTACCGCGGGCGCCTCGCGATCGAGGAGGTCCTGCGCGCGAACGACGAGGTCGAGCGCCGGATCGCCGGCAACGAGACCGTCGAGCGCATCAACGATGCCGCGCGCGAGACCGGGATGCGCTCCCTCTGGGAATCGGGCGTGCAGCATGTCCGGCAGGGGGAGACGACCATCGAGGAGCTGCTGCGCGTCCTCGAGGCACCGCAGGAGCCGGGGACGCGGTCGCCGTCCGGCGCCTCGGCGCGCCCGTCGACGGGCGAGGTGCCGGCCGTCCGGAACTCGACGTCCGTCCCGCCAGTACGCGATGCCGAGGATGAGGAGGACGCGTCGGCACCCGCACCCCGCCGGAGCGGATCGCGGAAGCTCTCGCCCAAGTTCACCGGCGACTCGTTCGAGCTCGTCGAGGACCCCAAGAGCAGCAAGCGCCCCGCCGCCAAGCGCGTGCTGCTCGTCGAGGACGAGGAGTCGCTCCGCCGCGTGATGAAGGACCTCCTCGAGCGCGAGGGGTTCGTCGTCTACGAGGCCTCCGATGGCGTCGTCGCGCTCGACGAGGTCGATCGTCTCGCGCCCGATCTCGTCGTGCTCGACCTCAACCTCCCGCGGCTCGACGGCTACGGCGTGCTCAGCCACCTCCGCGCGCGTCCCGCCACGCAGAAGCTGCCCGTCATCGTCCTCACCGCCAAGGGCGATGAGGACAGCGAGGTGCGCGTGTTCGAGTACGGCGCGAGCGACTACCTCACCAAGCCCTTCCGCGGCCGCGCCCTCTCGGCCCGCATCCACTCGCTCCTCGACCGCAAGGCGAAGTCGGCGCCGTGAGCGCCCCCATGCCTGGGACGCCCGTCGAGGTCGGGGTGGTCGATGTCGTCGTCTTCCGGCCGGCCGCCAAGGGGTGGCTCACGCTCGTGCTCGAGCGCTCCCGCGACACGCGGTGTCCCGGCGCCTGGGAGATGGTCCACGGCAAGGTCGAGCCCGGCGAGCGCCTCCCCGACGCGGCGCGACGCGAGCTCTTCGAGGAGACGGGGCTCAAGCCCGAGACGCTCCTCTCGGTGACGATGCACCAGTTCTATCTCGTGCCGAAGGACACCGTGCAGCTCGCCGCGGTCTTCGCGGCGATCGTCGCCCCCGACGCGCCGGTCGTGCTCGGTGAGGAGCATGCTCGGCACGCCTGGCTCACGCCGAGCCAGGCGCGCCGGCGCTTCGCCTGGCCGCACGAGTCGCGCGTGATGGACGATGCGCGGAGCCTACTACGGCAACCGAACCTGTGGGACGTGCTCCAGGTACGCTGAAGGCTGAAGGACGAAGGGGGCGAGGCCGTGCGGCCTCGCCCCCTTCATCGTTCAGCCTTCGTCCGCCCGCTGGCGTTCGATGCTCGTGCGCAGGCGGTCGCCGCCGTCCGGCGGTGCGTTCGGTTTCACGCGCACGCTCTTCGCCGGGATCCCCACGTTCACGTGGTAGGGGCGCACGTCCTTCGTCGCCACCGCCACCGCGCCGACCATCCCCTGTTCGCCGACGTGCACGCCTGCGAGCACCGTCGCGTGATACGTCACCCGGACCCCGTCCGCCAGCACCGTCAGGGCGTTCGTCACGTCCACCTGCTCCACGATGCTGTGCGTGTGCGAGTAGATGTTCGCATAGTCGCTGATCGAGACCTTGTTCCCGAGGCGGATGCCTCCCCGGTCGTCGAGCAGCACATGGCGGTGCACGACCACGTCGTCCCCCACCTCCAGGTTGTAGCCGAACGAGAACTCGACGTGCTGGAAGCACTTGAAGTTCTTCCCGACCGACTTGAAGATGTGCGGCGCCAGCAGGCGGCGGAGCCGAACCCCGAGTTCCACGGCCTGCCCCCCGATCGGCAGGCGATCGAAGGAGTACCAGAGCCAGAGCAGGGGCTTCACGCGCTGGAATCGTTCCTGGTCGCAGTCGCCGTAGTACTCGGGCTCGAGCGTCACGTTGCGCGGGTCGAGCGCCGAGAGCGCGAGGCGGGTCCCCAGCGGCACTGACTCGTCCGCGAGCGCTTCCGCGTAGCGGCCGACGAAGGCGGGATGGGCGAGCGCGAGCAGGGTGTCACGACAGAGATCCGAGCGGTCCACCGACGCGTCGGCGAGCGCGGCCTCGAGGTCCGCGAGCCAGCGGACCTGGAGGGACTCCACCGCGCGGGCGGGGAGGGGCTGCAGGGGGATTCGAGGCATGCTCGAATCTATTCGTCGCGGCCCGGTCCGGTTCCCGGCAGGGCCTCATCTCCCTCCGATGCCATCGGCACAGAGGGGTGCTCCGCCGCGTCCAGCGCGGTGGACGCGAGCAGCGAGACGAGCGCCTCGGCGAGGTCGTTCCGTCCCTCACCCGTCACCGAGGAGAACTGGATCATCTGCTCCTCGTCGAGCTCGAGCTGCTTCGCGATCAGCTTGAGCCGCTCCGCCGCCTGCCCCTTCGACAGCTTGTCGACCTTGGTGAGCACGACCACCGTCGGCAGGCCGATCTCGGCCAGCAGGTCGAGCATCTGCTTGTCGTCGTCGGTCGGGTCGTGGCGCGCATCGAGCAGCTGCACGATCCCCTTCAACACCGGCGAGCGCCGCAGGTAGCCCTCGATGAGCGGCCGCCACTCGGCCTGCCGCGCCTTCGAGATGCGCGCATAGCCGTACCCCGGAAGGTCGGCGAGCACGAACTGCTTGTTGACGATGAAGAAGTTGATCTCGCGCGTGCGCCCGGGCGTCTTGCTCACGCGCGCGAAGGCCTTCCGTCGCACGAGCGCGTTCAGGAGCGACGACTTGCCGACGTTGGAGCGGCCGGCGAACGCGATCTCGGGAAGCTCGTTGGTGGGGCGCCAGCCGTCGACCGTGGCCATGGGGCCGAGGAAGTCGAGGGACCGGATGACGAGCGGGTCGACCGGTTTGCCGGCCGACCCGCTGGAGGGAGCCGCGGGGCTCACGCCTCCTTCTTCTGTCGCTTGGCCGAGATCTCGAGGAACGGCGGCTGCTTCTGCGTCACCGTCGCTTCGGTCACGCGGACCTCGATCACGTCATCGCGGCCGGGGAGATCGAACATCGTGTCGAGGAGGAGCTCCTCGAGGATCGCGCGGAGTCCGCGCGCACCGGTGCCGCGCTGGATCGCCTTGCGCGCGATGGCCCGCAGCGCCGCGTCGTCGAACGTGAGCTGCACGTCCTCCAGCTCGAAGAGGCGCGCGTACTGCTTGGTCAGCGCGTTCTTCGGCTCCTTGAGGATCTGCACCAGCGCGTCCTCGTCGAGCCCCTGGAGCGGCACCGCGACGGGGAGCCGGCCGACGAGTTCGGGGATGAGCCCGTACCGGAGCAGGTCCTCGGGCTCGACCTCGTTGAAGACGTTCGTCTTGGACGTGACGACCTTCTCCGCCGCCTCCGAGCCGAACCCGATCTGCCGGCGGCCGAGGCGCGCCTCGATGATCTTCTCGAGCCCGTCGAACGCCCCGCCGCAGATGAACAGGATGTCCTTCGTGTTGATCTGGATGTACTCCTGCTGCGGATGCTTCCGCCCGCCCTGCGGCGGCACCGAGGCGACCGTGCCCTCGAGGATCTTGAGCAGGGCCTGCTGCACGCCCTCGCCCGAGACGTCGCGGGTGATGCTCGG
>Ga0154020_10010685_pt1 | contig 10491 bp, 4 predicted proteins | sample Klosneuvirus_201_FD_109709 | JGI IMG/M metagenome (GOLD analysis project Ga0154020, IMG submission 109709) | Active sludge microbial communities from wastewater, Klosterneuburg, Austria - Klosneuvirus_20160825_MG | ecosystem: Engineered > WWTP > Aerobic digester > Activated sludge | place... | reverse complement strand
GGAGAAGGGCTGATCGAGGAGCTGCCGGGTCAGGAGACCTTCGGGGCTGAAGCGATCGCCGATCAGGCGGGATACTGCGTCGGGCCCCGAGAGCTCCCCCATGTCGAGGCGCACGAGGCGCGCGGGGTCACTGTAGAGATAGGAGGCCAGACACAGGGCCAGCTCGGTCTTCCCCGTGCCGGTCGGGCCCGTGAATAAGTACACGCCGAAGGGTCTTTGGGGGTCGGTGAGACCAGCGCGGATGCGAAGCACCAGGTCCGTGGTGGCCTCGATGGCAGCGGGTTGTCCGGCGACCTCCGCCGCGAAGACTTGGGCGACCGCGCTGGCGCTCAGGGGCTCCTCTCCGCGGAGGAGCAGCGTGGGGAGGCCGGTCTTGCGGGAGAGCAGGGCCACGACCTCGCCCGGCCCGATGCACAGCGCTTGCCGCGGGCTGCCCGGCGTCGGGGGCGGGAGGGAGGCCTCCGCGCTTTGGGCCAGCTCCCGCAAGATCTGGAGGGCCTTGCCCGGGAGCGCCGACCCTGGGTAGAGCGCGTCCCCCAGCTCGAGCATCGTCTTGAGCGCGGCGGGGGTGAAGGCGATCGCATGGTCGATCTCCAGGCGCTGCACCTCGGCCAGCAAGATCCGCAGGGTCTCGTCCAGCGTCGTCGGGTGCACGATCACCCGGGTGAACAGCGCCGCGAACGAGGGCGCGTCGTCCTCCAGGCGCTGGAGCTGCCCGGGAGTGCACTCCGCCACGATCGTCATCTCCCCGCGGGCGATGGGGCCTCGGAAGAGATCGGCCAAGGCGCGATCGGAGCCGCGGCTCTGCCCGATGCGGCCGAAGCTGTGAATGTCCTCGATCCACAGGATCACCCGGCCACGGGAGGCATCCTCGATGACCTCGCTGACCCGCTTCTCCCAGTCTCCGAGGTTCGACATGCCGGCGATGATGCGTTTGGCGCTCAGGGTCCAGACTTCGTGGATCCGGTCTAAGTTGTGGTGGCTCGGATAGTCATCGAGCTCGACCAGGTCTCGCACCAAGGTCTGAATCACGGCGGTCTTGCCGGAGCCCGGAGGTCCGACGATCAGCGTCGAGCGCTTCTCTCCTCGGCCAAACAGCTTGATCAGCTGGTCCCGGTAGGGTTGGCGCGGGACGCTGGCCGGCAAGGATGCGTCGATGGCCCGGAGCGTCTGATTCACCCCCAACTTAGGCAGCGCCTTATGGCCTCCCGAGGGTCGCTGCTTCTCCTCTCCTTGGTTCTTTAGCTCGAGATCTTCGAAGACCCCCTTTTGCCGCTGGGGGAGCTGGTCGAGGATACTCTTACCCTCGGCGGCGAAGGCGAAGGTGCGGAGCTGATCCTTTTGCTGGGTGACCAGCGCAGCCAGCTCCCAATCCTCCAGGTTGGCCCAGGCGCTCTCGAAGTAGGCCGCCGCCTGCTCCTCCATCGGCGCGTCCTCTTTGAGGAGGAACCACTCCTGCTGCCGGAAGGGATGAAAGGCGACGATGATGCGGTTCTCGTCGGTGGTCCAGCGCGGCTCGAGGATCAGGGGATAGACGCCGGCGATCTTGCGCCGCTTGGTCCCCTTGAGGTTGAGCTCGAGGCGCAGGCGCTCGAGGCGCAGCGATCGGTGGGCGACGATGCTCTCCACCTCGGTCGCGCTGAGGTCGTGCACGACCTTGCGCAGCTCTTCTACCAGCTTGCGCTGTAGCTTCAGGGCGTGCCGGCCCTTGATCGACCGCTGCTGCGCTCCAAAGCCCAGCGTCGTCCATTCCAAGTCCTGGGCCAGCTTGCGCTGATAGATGGTGACGTGAAAATGCATGAGTACGCTGGCCTAAGGAGCGGCCTCCTCCTCGGCCAAGGCCGCCATCAGGTGGGCGTAGCAGACGTCGAGGAAGCGGTCCCAGTAGCGCTCATAGTCCCCGATATCCAGCGGATCTTTGGCGGTGCTCACCCGCAGACGGCCAAAGCCGGCGTCGAGCTCACGCTGCGCCGCGCGGCGGCTCCACTCGCTCTTGGCCTCGGGCGCGGGATCGACCGGGAAGAGCGTGGTCCACTCCTCCTCGGCCAATACGGTACGGCGCAGCACCACCGAGACGGTGAAGTGGGTCGGGTCGTTCTTCCCTCCTTGGCCTTTACGCCGATGGAGGCCGTTCTCCAGCGAGAGCAGCGCGCCGGCCCAGGCCCCGTCGACGAAGAACAGGAGGTCGAGAGGCTTGCGCTCCCGCGCGGTGACCAGCTCCAGGATCTCCTTGTGCGTTCGCGGCGGGCCAAATGGGCGGGACGGCGGCCAGCCGGTGGAGCCCGGACGCTTGTCGCCCCAGACGTGCGGTACCAGGGCCCACTTCATCGTCTCGGCCAAAGAGAGTAAGGGCGGCAGCCAATCGGCCAAGGGCCGCCCCTCATCGACCTCGCGGAGCCGGAGCACGATCTGTGAGGGGTCTGGGTCAGCCGCCAAGAAGAGGTAGACCAGCTTTCGCCGATACTGCACGGCGAACTCTCGGGCGAGCTGGACCTGCTCCTCCGGGTTCTGACCGCTGAAGTACGCCCGCATCGCCAGCTCTTCGGCGGCCAGCAGATCTTGAAATTGCTGCTCGGCGGGGTCCCACAAGCGGGAGAGCCGCGCATAGTCGCCTTGGAGCATAGCCGCGTCGGCCCCGGCTCGCCGGTCCTTCTTCCCTCCCACCTGAGAGAGCTGGGCGATCAAGGTGTCGAGCTGCTCTTTGATCTGCTGGACGGGCCCGGAGCTGCGCGCCTTGGCCAGCTCGCGGCGGAGGGCGAACACGGTCTCCAGCGCCTCGTCGTCGGCACCGGTCTGCGTCCGATCGCGGCGGACGAGCTGAAAGCGCAATCCCCCGTGCTCCAGGCTGGGACCCAAATTCTTGGTGGCCTTGGCCTCGTCCAGACGCACCCGGAGCTCTGCCCCCTTGGCGTCGGCGGGATACTTGGAGACCAGGCGAGCGGCCGGGGCGATCAGCTCGTCGTCGAGGTGTCGTCGCAGCGCGCGCGCTCCGTAGGCCCCCGCGTATCCGGCCTCCGCCAGGCGCGAGAGCGAGGGCTCGTCCACGGTCAAGGCGGTGGCGTTCTCGGTGAAGCCCCGGCGGCGCGAGAGCCGCCGTACCGCGATGTCACCGACGCTCCGCACTTCCTCTCGGGACAAGGACGAGAACACGATGATGCGGTCCAAGCGGTTTACGAACTCCGGCCGAAAGGCCTTGTCTACGGCCCTCAGATAGTAGTCATCGCTCACGCTCTCCGGGGCGCCGATGCCGATGGGGCGGTGTTGATGAGCCGCGCCTAAGTTGGAGGTGAGTACGATGATCGTGTTGTGGAAGTAGGTCGTGCGGCCCTTGGCGTCGGTGAGCCGACCTTCGCCGGCCACCTGCAGGAGCAGATCGAAGACCGAGGGATTGGCCTTCTCGATCTCATCGAGGAGGAGCACTGAGAAGGGTTGCTGCCGGATCTGACGGGTGAGTAGGCCGTCAGCCCCGGCGTTGCCACGGATCAGGCGCTCGGCCGCCAGGGGATCGGCGTACTCACTCATGTCGAAGCGGACCAGGCGCTCCGCCGAACCGAAGAGGAACTCTGCCAGTCCGCGGGCCAGCTCGGTCTTTCCCACCCCGGTCGGCCCGATGAAGAGGAAGGTCGCCAGCGGTTTGCCGGTGGGCTGCAGGCCCGCCTTCACGACACACACGGTGTCCACCACGCGCTCGATGGCCTCGGTCTGCCCGACCAGCCGCTCCCGGAAGCGCTCGATGACTTGGGCGCGGTACAGCGCTCGATCCTCCCGCAGCAAGAACGTCGGGATGCCCGAGTCCAAGCTGAAGGCGTCGAGCACCTGATCTGCGGTGATCTCTGGGCGCTTGCCGTCTGCGCCCCGGGCCCGAGTCCCCACCGCCAGGGTCGATTCGAGGAGGCGAATCGCTTTGCCGGGGAAGGGCCGGTAGGGGAGATAGCGCTCAGCGAGATCGATGAGCGCGGTGATCGCTCCTTCATCGAGGCGCTGCGCGTCGGCGTCTTCCTTGGCCTGGTGTTCGAGGTGCGCCAGCACGGCTTCCTTGGCGCCCTTGGCATCAAGTCCCTGAACGCGGACCCGCGCCATCGCGCTGAAGAGCCCGACGTCGCGGGATTCAAAGAGGCTCAGCGCCTCTGGGCTGAGCTCGCCGACCACCCGCACGCGGCCGTCTTGCACCGGGCCTCGCAGCGCGCTGGCGAGATCGACGAAGCCTTTGGCGTTGTCGTTGAAGAGGTCACCAAAGTCGTCGAAGTAGAGCACGGCGTCGAGCTGCTCCGCCGCGTCGAGCACCCGGCGCACGCGCTCCTGCCACTGGCCGAGCCCCGACATACCGGCGACGAGCTGCGCGCCGGAGGTAGAGATCACCAGACGCTCGGGGTTCCTCGCGCGCTCCTGGCGAAACCAGGCGGTGAAGAGGGCCGTCTTGCCGGCCAGCTCGGGGCCGATGAGGAGCACGCTCTGGCGGGCCGCACCGCCGAGCAGGGCGCTCAGGGACTCGAGGCTGCCTCTTCCGCCCACCAGCTCCGGCCCGTGTTGGCCTCCTTTGCGGTGATGGAGGGGCCGGCCCACCGCCGCCAAGGTCTCCAAAGCCAGGCGCCGCTTAGCGACCTCGAGCAGCCGCTTGTGCAGGCTCGCGGCGCGGCCCTCGGGCGAGCGCTCCCGGCGTTCGATCTCCACCGGCAGACTCTCCAGGGTCTCGCGTTGACCGGGGAAGAGATCGAGATAGTCGAGTCCCACCGGCGCGCGGGCGGCCACGATGCGGGCGATCTCGGACTTCACGACCTCGTCGAAGTCCTCATCGTCGGATACGAAGATGATCTGCTGAATGCGGGGCACGAAGACCCAGCGGGAGCGCTCGCTGGGCACCACCACGCAGGAGAAGGCGATCGGGATGGTCGTCTCGAGGCGGCGGGACAGGCCCTCTCGCGGAATGGGCACCTCCACGGTCACGAGCTGGGTGGCCTCGGGCATGAAGAAGCGAGATACGAGCGCCGGCGGGCTCCGGGACAGGAACTCCTCGAGATAGATCGACTGCTCCTCCCGCACGTGGTCGGCGGGCCCGATGCTCGCTGCGCTGGGATCGGCGACCGGGAGCCGCAGCTGATCTCCGCTGGCCAGCTCCCGGACCAGGAGCTTCACCGCAGCAGATAGTTTAGGGACCTCGCGATCACTCACGGGAGCACGAAGCAGCAGCTCTCTGAGCGCATGCGATCCTTGTTTCCATGCCTACGGAGTATCGTCAACCGCTCGCGCACATGACCCGGCATGTGGGAGGGCTCTCTGGCCCTTGCCTTGACCCGATCTCCGGTCGGCGCTTTCATCGCGCCCACAGATGAGCGCGCTACCTCTGCTCCTGCTCCCGGCGCTGCTCGGCCAGGCCCAATCTGTCGAGGTCGAGCCGATGCCGGCCGACGTCCTCACCAGCAGCGTCGCCGCCCCTGCCGCGGCGCCCGCGCCCGCGCCCGAGCTCAACACGAAGACCTCGACCGGCACCCTCTTCATCAAGGGGGATCTCATCTACCCAGGCATGCGAGAGCTGCTCTCCCGCTACGACCACGGGGGCGTCCGACTGGGCCCGCACATCCTGGGCAAGGACATCTTCCTGGGGCTGGATCCCGGCTTCGCGATCTACCCCGGCGAGTGGGGAATCGCCCTGCACGTGCCGCTGAACCTCCTGATGCTCCAAGCTGGCACCAACGCCTTCGGTGGCCTCAAGGTGCGGCGCCAGGACTGGGACGAGGCGCCGGACTTCGCTCGCGTGATCCGCTTCATCTCTTACGGGCGCAAGGAGTCTCCGCTCTACTTCGCGATCAACTCCCTCCGGCCGCGGACCCTCGGCCACGGCGAGCTGATGCTGAACTACCAGCCCAACATCGACCTCGATCGCTCGATGACCGGCTTCATCTTCGAGGCCAACGCCAAGGTGGCGGGCGTGCAGGTCCAGCTCAACGACGTCACCTTCCAAAACCGGGTGATCGGCGCCTTGGCCTATCTCAGGCCGCTCGGCTTGATCGAGGGTGACTACCTCTCCTCGCTGTCGTTGGCGGTGGAGTACGCCGGCGACTGGTCGGCGCCGCGCTGCTTGCTCCCCTTCGCGGGGGCCTCCGCCTGCGTGCCTGGGAGCGGCAACAAGGCCGGGCCCGACCCGCTGACCGGCCGAAACCGGGACAACACCTTCATCCGCACCGACGGCGATCTCGGTCGGCCCTTCGTGCAGGAGATCGGGGTCCACGCCCTGGGCGGCTCGGCCGAGATGCGCTTCTTCCGCACCCCGCGCTCAGACCTCAAGTTCTACGGGACGTTTCACCAGTTCCTGGAGCATGGCAACGGCATCGCCGCCGGCGTGGCCGGGCGCTTCACCACCGGCGAGGAAGAGATCCAGGCCTTTCGGGTGCGGGCCGAGTATCGAAACTATGCCTCCGACTATAGCCCCGCGTATTTCGATACCCTCTACGAGGTGACCAAGTATCAATATGTGGGGGCCCGGCCCGGATACCAAGTCAGCCCCACCAAGTATCAAGCGATCTTCGGCGACCCCGCCAACGGCTTCGCCCTGAGCGACCAGAGCCGCCGCCATGGCTACCGCGTCGAGGCCTCCTGGGCCTGGTTCAGCGGGGATCGCAACAACAAGCGCCTCGGCTTGGGGCTGGGCCTCGCCGACTCGACCGGGGAGTTCGACACGGAGTTCTACGTCCACCTGGAGCTGCCGCTGTTCAAGTATCTCCAGCTCTTCGGGACCTTCATCCGGGTCAACGGGGATGGGCTCGGGGATCTCTTCTCCTCGAAGTCCGACAACATCGTGGTGCTCAGCGGGCTCCGGCTCCAAGTGCTGCCGTTCTTGTTCGTGAACGCGCACTATTCGCGGTCCTTTCAGATCATCCGTAGCCCGGGGCAGGAGTTTCACCTCGGCAACTCCTCGGTGGTCGACGATCTCGGGCGCTCCTCGCCCTACTTCACCTCGGACCGCATCTTCGAGAACGTTCAAGGACTGTTCGTGGAGCTCGAGATCGGCCTCGAGTTCAAAGGGAAAGATCGATGAGTCGCTTCCGCCTCCTCACGGTGCTGTCGCTCGCGGCGGGCCTTAGCTGCACGGACCGAACCTCGCCGGTCTTCGGTCAGGGCCGAGAAGGAGACGCCTGCGGTCAAGTCTCCGACTGCGTCGCGGGCCTCGAGTGCAGAAACGACCTCTGCACGCCGATCCTGAGCACCACCACCATGCGCGGGAAGGCCTGCACCAACACTGCGGCCTGCGGATCGGGGCTGTGCTGCGGAAACCAGGCGGTGTGCCGCCCGATCGAGCCCGGATTTGGCGCGGGGATGTGCGGCCGCGGCGCCGGCGAGACCTGCGGCTTCCCCAGCGACTGTGACGTCGGCCTGATCTGCGCCTCGGGCGGCAGCTGCGCCATGCCGGGCGGCGCCGGTACTCGGGGGCTCGGCGAGGCCTGCGCGGAGCTCTCCGACTGCCAGCGCCCCCTGGTCTGCGGCCTGGACAATAAGTGCGATCAGCTCCCGCTCTATGGCGGCATCTCCTGCGCCAAGTCCGAGGAGGATCTGGGCGCCTTCCGCCTGCACTTTGAGGTGCCGCGCGACCCGGCGACGGAGGAGTTCTTCCGCCATCCCTTCCCGAGCGATGTGCGGCGGTCGGCGGACGGGCACATCTCCATGGCCGGCTTCCCTACGCCGGGGGAGGTGCTCGGCGTCGACTTCACCAAGCTCTACCTGACCGCGGCGGAGCAGGACGTCGATGGCTTCGGTCTGACCTCGCCGATCTTCGTCCGCTTCAGCGATAAGATCGATCCGCGAACCTTGGGGGTGGTGGGTTCCACCGCCTCGATCAGTCTGGTGGCCTTGACCGAAGGCAACCCAGACTATGACCAGCCGGTCCCGCTGCAGCTCGACTATGAGGACGCGCGTACGCAGCTGATCTGCGCCAACCACCTCGGTATCGCCCCCGTGGATGGGCGCCCGCTCGAGCCTCACACGACCTATGGCTTGCTCTTCAAGAAGACGATCAAGAACACCTTGGGGGAGGCGCCCATTCAAGACGGAGATTTTCGCGCGATGCTCACCTCCGCGACCCCCGCCGACCCCGTCTTGGCCAAGGCCCACGCCGCCTACGCGCCGCTGCGCAACTATCTGTCGAAGAAGTCGATCGATCCCGAGACCCTGGCGGGCGCCACCGTCTTCACCACCGGAGATCCGGCCAAGATCGCCGGCAAGCTCCGCCAAGCGGTCCGCGCGGCCGCCGCGCCGGTGGTCACCGCCGTGGTCAAGTGCGACACCGGCGTGCGCTCGCCCTGCGCTGCTGCCAGCGACATGAGGGGCTGCGGCGCAGCGGTCGCGACGCACTTCGAGCTCCAGGGGAAGATCCGGCTCCCGGCCTTCCAAAAAGGCACCAAGCCCTTCGCGCTCCCCGGCCCCGCCAACGACGAGGGCGCCTTCGTGCTCGGCGCGGACGGCGTCCCTGCCTCGCAGGGGACCGAGGAAGTTTGCTTCGGCCTGACGATCCCCAAGACGCCGATGCCGGCCGGCGGCTGGCCGCTGCTCATCTATGGCCATGGGACCGGGGGCAGCTATATGTCCGGGCTGACGACGCTGGGCGCGCCGATGGCGACCATTCCGGCCGATGGGGGCGGGACCTTGGCCCGGGTGGCGGTGCTGACCTTCGACAACGTCATGCACGGGCCGCGGCAGGGCGTCCCCGAGGCCGCCTGGCAAGACCCCGGGGACCTGTTCTTCAACATCAAGAATCCCCGCGCGGCGCGGGACAACGTGCTGCAAGGGGCGGCCGACGTGATGTCCTTGGTCCGCTTCGCCGAGACCGCCACCCTCGCGGCGGCCATGACCGGCATCGGCTCGGTGGTGCGCTTCGATCGGGCGCACGTCATGTACTATGGGCACTCTCAAGGCACGGTGATCATCCCGGCCGCGCTGTCGGCCGAGAGCGGGCTGCGCGCCGTGGTGCTCACCGGGGCTGGCGGCGAGATCGGCCTCACCGTCCTGGAGAAGAAGAAGCCAAGCGACGTCTCCTCGCTGACGCGGGTGGCCTTCGGCGACAGCAACATCACCCGGCTCCACCCGGCGATCGGCCTCCTCTCCCTGTTTTTTGGGGCCTCCGACGCCATCCCCTACGCGCCGAGCTTCAAGTCGGGGGTGACCCGCGGAGACCACGGGCTCGAGCTCTTGATGATCTACGGGCTCCGCGACGGCTATACGCCCGAGTCGACCCAGGCCGCGCTCATCCGGGCCGCCTCGCTGCCATTGGTCGGGGCGGTGCTGAAGCCCCTCAGCAGGGTGAGTACGGTGCCGACTACGCCGCCGCCGAGCTATGCGGCCTCGCAGTTTCAGCCGCCGACCACCGGCAATACTTATGATGGTCACTTTGTAGGATCCAATGATCCGGTCGCCAAGCGGCTGATCGAGGAGTTCATCGGGACCGCGGCCACCACGGCTCGGGCGGAGGTGCGCCGATGAGAGCGCTCAGTGTCTTGAGCTTGACCGCGGCCCTGGCCGGCTGCGGCGGCGGCGTCCCGGTCCAGATCCGCCTCGACTCCGTGACCGTCGACCTATCGGCCGATGACTTGGTCTCCGCGGTGGAGAGCGGCCTGCGCTCGAGCGGCCTCATCGCCCCCGAGGCCGCCGGCCTGCCTGAGGTGTGGCCCCGCGAGCTCCCCGATATTTGCCTGAGCGCGCTGGTCACCCCGGGGGATGAGGACACCATCGCGGTCGATCTCACCCCGGATCCCATGAAGGATCCCCAGGCCGCCGATCTCTTCCAGCCCGTCAACGACGGCACCGTTGATCGCATCGAGATCGAGCGGGTTGTGCTGCGGGTAGAGGAGAACACCCTGAACTTCCCCTTGCCCCCCGTGGAGCTGCAGGCCGCGGATAGTCCCTCGACCAAGACGGACGATCGCCGCGCCTGGTACTCCCTGGGCACCTTGGGCGGTGTTGCCCTGGATCAAGGTTGTCCCAAGGTCGCGGGCGGCGAGGTGGTCAAGGCTGGTGAGGTCAAGGACGTGGACTTCGTGTTCGCGGTCGGGGGGCAGAGCTTCCTCGGTACCCAGCTGATGGACCCGGACTGCGAGGCCCGGCAGGCCGCCCAGGGCACGCCAGACCCGCTCCACTGCAAGGAGCTCGGGCTGCGCGCCCGGACCCGGTTCACCTTCGACACCAAGGCCCAGCGTGAGAAGCCGCACGGCAAGGTCCGCCTCCGCTTCATCTTGGTCGCGACCTTCTTCGTAAATCCCGTCGACTGAGCGCGCAGCCAGGTATAGGCGATCGCGATGAGGTCGACTCCGCTCCTCCTGACTGTGATCCTGGTCGCCTGCGGCGGCAGCGCCGAGCGCGACGGAGGAGTGGGCGACGGGGGCGCGGCGGACGCGGGCCGGACGGATCGAGGCTTCGCTGAGGACGGAGCAATGACCACCGACAGCGGCACCGTCAGCGACGGCGGGACCAGGGCCGACGGCGGGGCCAGCGACGGCGGGGCCAGCG
>Ga0154020_10010682_pt1 | contig 10492 bp, 5 predicted proteins | sample Klosneuvirus_201_FD_109709 | JGI IMG/M metagenome (GOLD analysis project Ga0154020, IMG submission 109709) | Active sludge microbial communities from wastewater, Klosterneuburg, Austria - Klosneuvirus_20160825_MG | ecosystem: Engineered > WWTP > Aerobic digester > Activated sludge | place... | reverse complement strand
CAAGCGATCGATTGCCAATATTCAACGTGAAAATTTTGTGCAAACAAAAGATGCTTTTATTCAACACATTAAGAACAGGAAATTTGCTTATCAGATCTGACATCTTGTTTTGCGCTGGCTATATTTAAAATCGTATCCAATAATCTTTGATTAAGCGATGATATAAAATTCTCGAACAATTTTTTAATGAATTTTTTAAAAATGAAGCAACCACAATGTAGGCTGTGTCGATACAATGTAAGTCTTTCTGAATTTTGTATTTTTAGTAGGTGTTGTTGTATGGTTTCTTCACAAATATTTTTGACTTCTGATCCCAGTCGGTGTTTTACAAAAGAGCATCGAGTCTATGATGATGATAAATTTATTGGTTGCAGACAGCCAAGTAAAGAAGAGATTGATGAAATAATCAACCTTCCGCCTCTAGCCAAAACTCCTCCCGTTTCCAAACCTGTTGGATCATCGGGGGCCCCGGCAAAACCGTATGAACCGGTGAAATCGGAACGGCCAACTTGGGGAGGTTACCTACCAGGGCAGGCGGGTGATAACGATGGCTGTGTAGACGGTGATGAGGATGAAAATCCATTTGAGATTATGGAACGACACAAAGCAGGAGAACAAGGAAAACTAGGAAAAAGAAAATGTAGAACGCACTATGAAAAACCAGCGGCTAAAACTCCTCAGGTTAAAACTCCTGACGAACCTACTGAATCGCCGCCACCGCAAGATCCACCACCAGAGAAGCCACCATTGCCACCTAAATTACCTCCTCCTCCTCCTAAGAAAGATCCGCCCCTTAGAACAGATGGTGGACCAGATATTGGTGGGAATTTAAAAACATTTTTTCATGTAGTTGGAAAAGGCATTAACCTTTTACTAACTCCTCCTGGACCTATTCACGCAGTTTTATGTGGACATTACCAATTACCCAACAAACTTCCTTTTTATTTTGGAATTCAAAGAGCTGATTCTACCATTAATACCGATGGCGGAGATGCATGTTTAGGTATTGGTATTGTACCAGAGAATAGTCGTATTCATTTTAGTGTTGGAGTACAAACATCGATCCACAATCGTGTTTATTTTCCTAAATCAAGTGCTCCTGTGAGAACAGATGGAACAACAGAAAATTATTATGATCAGCTAGATAAAGAAAGAGAAGGTGTGCGTTATCGTGCGTTTGGATTAGGCCCCTATTTCCAATTAAATTTAAATTTGTGGAGAAATAGAACAGAAGGAAGAGAAACAAAGGCCGTTAGTTTTTTAAATCCTTCAATTTTTCTTCGTCTGAGCTACGATCGTGATCTGGTCTATACAAGCCGCGTTGATGGTAAATCAATTGAAGAAATTGCGGCGGGAACAGATCTGTTAAAATCAGGAAAAGCTGGTTACATCGAAACTCGTTTGGGTGTTAGTTTGTCATTCATAATTCCGCATTTCGACATGTCTTTTGGTGCTCGAATACCTGTTCCGTATGACTCTAACAATCCGTATCTCGCAGATCCTTTTTTTGGTCTTTGGTTTGGTGGACGGTGGACATTTGGTGGAAAAATCGAAGATTAAAAACAAGAAAAGTACCTGCGTTTTGAGTCGATAAACTAATTTTCATAAATTATTTTAGGAGTGTGTATTTATGGCGATTATTTCTTCTTTATTTCTTGATGTCAAATTCGCAACACCAAGTCCAGATAGTTTAATCCCGGAGGAACAGTATTTTTGTCCTAAAGGGATTGATAATTCTAATCCTTCTGAAACCATAGACCACTATGGTGTTTGTGATTCTAGCGCTGGTTCTAAGTGTAGAACTATTGCTGAAAAAGCTGGCCTGGATAAAACACAAAACAATATTATTCAAGTTAATGCTGCAATTAAATCAGCCATTACTGTTGCAAGTTCTAATGAACCTTTGATTTCTAGCCTGCTTGATTTGGCAAGACAGAAAAATAAAAAAGTATTTATTCTTGAAAAAATTGATAGAGACAGCGCTAAACCCGTGTATAGATCTGTTATTCGTGATATATCTGATTCATCTTCCTTAAATCTTCAACAAGATGAACGTGTTGTTTGGCAAAACGCAGATTCTCATATTCTAAAGACAAAAAATATGGCTCGTATTCCTTCTGTGCCTTTGGCTGTTTTACCCGATCAAAGTTTAACAAGAACGGTAGAAGCAGCGATTGTATTGGCTGGTGCCCAGATAATAGACGAATTCAAGAAGCAAGTTTCGTCTTCTTCTGATGGGAAAAAAGAGTATAATGTTACCCGTGAATCGACCACTGTTTTAGGTCTGGATGGAACAATTTGTACATTTAATCAACGGGCAATTGCCAAGGTAACTGCAAGTTTAACCATACAGTATTCTCAATCAGGCGCCAGAGCCAATATTGTTGTTCGGGTGAAACTTTCTGATGGTGCGCTATTGCTCCAAAATAAAAAGACAATAGTAGATATCAGGAATACTCAATCTGTACAAAACGATATCAAGTCCAAAGTTGCATCAACAGTCACTCAATTGTGTAAAGATATCAGCGCTACAGAAACAAGTGGTGTCACTGGGACCACAAAAACCATATATGCTAATGCTACTTGTGAAACTATTAGACTCGAAAAAACCGAGGTTAATTTTGAGGTAGTTCCTTCTTTGAAATTAGGGGATTCAATACCTCAGCGTGTATTTTCTGATGTAGTAACCCAACTGCAATAGAATCGGTGTTTATTGATTCTAAAATAATGTAAATTTTTTGCGCAAAAAAAGGTAAGAAGTATGAACCTCACTGCGAATAGTTTATCATCTGCGTTTTCATTGATGCCAAATAATACCTCAGCCTTGGCCGCCGCTGTACAAAATCCTGTAGGATACCGAGTTCCCAAGTATGATTTGATAAATCACTTGGTTTATCGCCAAGCGATTATTGATCTTGCTTTGGGTGTATCTAGAATCGGCAAGACTTCAGAAATGGGCGGTAGTCTTGGCCTTGAGGCTTCTTTTCGGCAACAGATTTATGGTCCATTGTATGCACAAATATCAATTGGCGGCCGTGCAGGGGTTAACCAGCATCGTTTTTCTGTGACAGAAAAAGGTGAATCTGAACCACACATAGATTCTGCTTATTTATTTGATGGAGAAGCGCATGCCAGATTGTATGTTCTATGGCGTTTAGGTCGTTTTTACGTAGGACCATATGGCGAATTTTCTTTGGGTGGCGCGCTGGGACAGTATCATAATTTTGGACAAAAAGACAAGCCTGCGGCTGATTATGGCTGGCATAGTAGTGCATATCATAGTGGAGGAACGGGACTTTCGTTGCAAAGTCAGTTTGGCCCGTTGAATCTTGGTATAAGGGCAGGGGTTTCTATTCAGCCAAATAGTGTTGATAGCGATCCTTTTTTACTTTCTTCTGGGCAGACTTTGTTTTCTAAAATTGATGGGTATGATCTGTTTTTTGGAGGCGTTTTTACTATAGGAATCGGTTTTCTTCCAAAACATCATCGCCATGTACTTCGTCCTGTTTACGAAGAACCACCTTTGGGGCCGCCGCCAGAGAATCCTCCTCCAAAAGAACCTAAGGATCCCGTGCTTCCTCCCGTTAAAGATCCGCCACAACCAAAGGACCCCGGTACTTCTCCTGTGGTTCAGGAAGAGTGTGCCAATAATCATGCACCCAAAATTGCAGCGGATTTACAAGAAAAAATAGAAGTTGTTCCAAATGATGTTGACTCTAAAATAGTAGAATTTGGTTTTCCTGTGGTTCGTGATCAAGATTCTGCAAGCTCTAAAAAAGGGCAAGTTCATTATTTTTGGAAATTTGAAGGTAGCGACGGAAGCAGAAGTGATTGGTTTGAATTAGATAAGGTGAGTTTTGAAGCTAAGGCCGGTGTTCAATACATTATTTCATACCAGGCCAAGGATGCTTGTAATGTTGCAAGTGAAATTGTTCAACAAAAATTAAGAGTGGTTAAAAACGAAATCCGACAAAAAGAAATAGCTTCTCTTCATATTGGTCAAAATTTAATGCGGCCTGTTATTCTTGCTTCGAATAATGATTTTATTCCAACAGAAAGCCAAATAGGTTGTGCAAATAAGTTGGATGCTTTATCTGGCGAAGCTGCAACGGCACTTTATCCCGGATCTTCGGCTGATTCCGAAACTAATAAGCCATTTGTATTATCAAACTCGGCAAGAATAGAACTTTATTCCAGAGTTCTCTTGCCGGCCTTTACTTCGCGGCTTGATGCTTATTATGCCGCGAGAAGAGCGGTATTAGAAGATATTTTATCTCCCAATGAACAGGATGAAAATAAAGGATACGAAAAATTTGAAAAAACGATGATAGATGCCTCTTCTCATCTTTATGGGTTCGTTTACGGTATTTCAGACGAAAATGGGCAAAATCTTCTTCAACAGACAGATGAAGAAATAAAGCAAGCCGAACAACATTTAGCCGCGGCAGATCAAGAGTTGATGAAAATTATTGAAATCAACCAAGGTACATTGGTGATTAAAGAAAAGTGTTCAGCAAACAAACTTAATCAATGCCATCCTCCTTTTAATAAAAATCAGAGACCGCAAATTCATGCGTTAAAAGATGCTGCCAATAGCTTGCTTTCTTTAGATTTTGATTTGGGTCAACAAACTGGATTGTATAAACAAGCATCAAAAGTAGCAGAATTAAAACATCAATTGGCAGCGCTTAGACAACGTCGAGAAAACTTAGAAAATTATGCATTTTCATCCATTGTTCATTCTTTGCTTGCTGTGGGTGCAAGTTTGCAGGATGCCAATCGGATCGCCGAAATGCTTATTTATTTGCGATCATTTCATTTACAGCAAGGAACAGATCTAAAAAATTCCCTTATTTCTTCTGGTGAAGATGCGATTTTTCGTGAATATCCAAGCATGGAATTAGCTCAATTACTTAGAAAAGTTTACAAGCATGCAAGGGACACTCAGTTTGATATTTTAGATAAACATCAAAATAGAGACAAACAACGAATCGAAAAGATTAATACATTGGCAAAAGACTCTAAAAACTTTGATTCAATAAGGGAAGTGTTTTTTGAACTTGCTGCTGATAATAGCGAAGTTCTTGCCGCGGTATTAAATACTGATTTTGATGGTTGCGGTAAATTGTTAAGTGATTTGAATCCTTATGATAACTTAAAAGCAAATTCTGCTGTTGTTTCTCGTAATCTTTCTGCTTTTGCAAAAATGCTTAGCGACGACGCTCAAATCTATAAAAAAGATAAAGAAACTACCGAAGAAGCAAAAGGTTACGCTCTTTTAGGGCTAGGCATTCTTGTAACCGCTGCTTCTGGTGGATTTTTTGGTTTAGCCGCAATGTCTTTTGCAGGTACGACGTTCGCTGTAGGTACAGAAGGATACAATTACTTTAAAGCATCTAAAAAAGCCAAAGATGCTGTTGAGCGATTTTACATTGGTGTAACAAACGAAGAACGTGCCAAAGAAGCCATTTCAGAAGCTGATTTAGCAGCACTTGCCGGTTTGGTTAATATTTCTTTAGCTCTGCTTCCTGGAATTGCTTTAAGTAAAGCAGGCCCCATTGTTACTAATTTATTAAGGGCTGGAGCACGTGGTGGTGCATCTCGCAATGCACTTGCGATTGGACTTAAGGCGGTTCCCAAAAATCCATTGGTTGCTGCAGGGATTGTTGGGTCACTTATTGCCACTGGTTCGTCAGCCGCTCAAATATTAATTCTAAATAATAATAAAGAGCCGCAGAATTTAGGTTACCTAATTAAAACAATCGTTATTTCTGCAGGTGTTGGTGCTGCAGCAGGTGTTATTGGTTATAAAGCAGGTCTAAGAGGTGCAGCAATACAAGATCAAAAAAATCGTCCATTTGCATATCTGGCAAGTGAAAATCCGGATCAAAAATTTGGTGTTGGAAGTTATCTTATACGTCCATCAGAAAGTTATAATTGGCTGCAAGCAACGCAAGATCTTAATAACTGTGAGGTTTGGCGCGTCGAATCAGTTGATCCTACTAGCGGGCATATGACTTTAAAAATGGTGCGTTCTGGTGTTTCACGTGTTTCTTCTAAATCAGAAACCATAGTAGTCGAGATCGATAAATTATATGCATTAAGTCCTAAACAGAGTGGGTTAGCCGTTGCAAGCGCTCGCCATAAATCATTGGAACACCAAACTGTTGGTCCTGCGATAAAATCAAAACAAGAAGCATTAGATATATTAGCTGACTTATCGCATGGTAAGGCGAAAGAAACATTTAAAAAATTGGGAGTTTTTGCTTCATTATCTGAAGATGATGCCATCTTGGAACGAGAATTTGGTGTTGTTAAAGAAAAAGTGACAGATGGTTCTGGTGATAGAGATGGGTTTGTGTATCGTATTATTATTGGAGCAGAAGATGAAATTAAGCTTAGTAGCGATTCTGCCGTTTTAATCGGTCATATTCATCACAATACTCATGGTTTTGTTATCTCCAAATTAGCAAGAGGAATAACAAGGGTTGGTGGACGGCCTGCACCAGCAGATATTGTTACACTCTCTAAAGCAGTGACGGATCCAATGAATCCGCAGAACAGCTTTTTTCTTCCTTCTGTTCCAGATCTTATTAATTCATATAAGGTGGCAAAGCACTTTAATAACGACCTTGCAAATTTCAAAACATCACACCGAGTATTTGCTTCATTAGGTATTGCGCCTGATGGAGATTTTGTCCCTTTAAGTAAATTTAAGTCGGGAGTTGTTTACGAAAAAATTTACACTGATTTTGATAGCGTGGTCTATGAAGGAACCGAAAATGTAAGCGGTGAACATGTGTTTTCTGCTCATGTGACTGTGCGAGCGGGTTCAGGGAGGATATTGTATGATGGACCTGCGTATGGAACGACGACTAATCAACTAGAAATGGGACCTATTCGATTTGGTAAACCAACCAAAGGAACTGTCACTCCAGCGCCCAGTGTATATGTCTCGCCATCAGTTGAAGGTGTTACGGCCTATGGACAACATTTGATATTAGCAACCAAGATAGACTTACTTAAGAAAAATATTGTTGCTTTAAATGCAAGAATTATCTCTTACGAGAAAGATGCTTCTAGTCATGGAAATCCTCTTAGAAAAGCCCAAGCCAGACAACAAGCAGATGAGAGCAGAAAACAGCTATCTGCCAAACAAAAACAACTGCTCCTTTTGGAAAAGAAATATGAAATTTTAGATCCTGCACAGTCAAAAAAATTTAGAGAACTCAAAGGGCAAATTGTTGTCGCTCAGGGTAAATGCTATGGGACTTTAAAAATTAGAAATATGGACAACTGGACAACTCTTGGCGCAACAATTTATATTGTTCAAGATAATCACGGAGTAAAGGTTGTACTAGAGGGAACAATTAAGCATGTCATAGATACAAACAAACCTGAGCAAAAGTCTTTCGTGATTGAATTAAAAGGTGCTTCCAAAAAGAAAATTTTTGTAAAAATGTTACCAGTAGAAGAATCTGATGTCAGAATAAGATCACTGAGCCGTAGCAATAACCTTGCTGAGGAAGAGCGCAATCTTATATCAGAGATAAATAGAGCACCAACGGAGGAGCTAAAGGCTACAAAACAATACGAACTCGACACCTATAGAGAAATTGCTGCCTATCTTCATATGATGGCTGAAGATCATCCAGAGATTCCGCCGAATTTACTTGAGGTTTACTCTCTTAATTCACTGTATTGGGCTCACGTAAGAGGCAAAAATGGCGAAATGTTCTACAGACATGGCGAAAAAGACCTAACGACCGCATTCTCTGTCGCTGAAATGAAAAAAGGAAAAAACACTAAGGGCATTGTAGATCAAATAGAAGCAAATTTGAAATCAGGTTCAGTATTTAACCCTACACATTTAAATCAACCCGTGGTGTTGGTTAGCCCTACGTTTAATTCAGAACCTGTTTTTATTGCCAGGTTATCCAAAATTAAACAGGTAGATTCAAATGGAGTTAGCTATGGTGTAAGAGTAGTTCCTTCTGCTTACGCGTTTGCACGTGGTGTTTATTACGATGCTTACGCTAAAACTTTAAGACTTCAGGCAAATAGCATAAAAGATCCTATTGTGAAGAGTTTTTTATTGGAACAATCTAAAAAATATCATCGAATTCCCGTCCCAGAAATGGACCCAGATTTTATAAAATCAAACTGGAAAATGCCTTATTCTGATAATAAAATTAACCTTAGAATAGACAATAAAGAATTTATAAAGTCTTACTGGGATGCATATCCAGAACAAGAGCATCGAAACGCTGTTTTGCCTTCTGATCTAGATTTACCGGCTAACCTTGATTACGCTAAATCACTGTTTAATTTTTACACCAGAGAAGTTGTGTTAAGACTAAAGGCAATGGGAGAAGTTTATTATAATGCATTTATTGTTCGTTTTAATTCTCTTAATAAAAATCCAGTCATGCAAGCAGGCTTACTTGGAAGGCTCCACTCATCAATATGTCGTGCAGAAGTAGAAGGGCTTTTAGGTATCAAATTTGAACATATAATAAATAATAGTTCTCCTTAAATCTAAATATCTCCCCCAAATTATTTTATTTTACTGCTCCTCAAGCATAAACTGCGTATCATGTTGAATTTATTACGGTGTGTTTTTTTGTGGATGGGTGTTTGTTGTGTTGTGCCTGGATTAGTGGCGGCGCATCAAATTCACCAAAGTGAACTATTAGTGCAGGAATTGCCAGAATATGCATGGGAGTTAGAACTTAGGTTTGATCCGCATGATTTGCCGTTTTTTAAAAAATTAGATGTCAATCAGAACCAATTTTTAGAACCCGATGAATTTTTATTTTTTAAAAAAGACATTTTGGATTTTTTTGCGAATGGATTTTTTTTGCAATCTCAAGAGGAAAAAAAATCTTGTTCTTGTGTACAACCTTTAAAAATCCAATTGTTAGAATCTTTGGCCGTGCTTGATATTGTGGGGCAATGGCGATGTAAAGATTCTGCAATGCTTGGGATCGAACTGCCTTTTTTGCGCTTGCTTCGTTCGCATCAAACACAAGTGTGGCTTAAACAAGGCCATACAACACAAAAAATCAAGCGTTTGCATATGCGAGATTATCACGTAAGTGTTGCGATATTTGGCAAAATATAGCAACTTATATGTGATATGTGGCCAAGAATACTTAATGTTTTGAAATTATTAGAAAAAAAATCGCTTATTTTGTTGGGACCACGGCAAACAGGCAAGTCGTCGCTTGTTAAGTTGGTCTTTCCTCAGGCAACCTATATTAATCTGGCAAAGTCGCAAATCTACCGGGAATATGTGGCACGCCCAGAACTTTTGGGGCAGCGATTCACACGTTCAAACGTACCTATTATTATTGACGAAGCACAACGAATTCCAGAATTATTTAACGAAGTTCAAGTGATGCTGGATGAAAATCCTCAATTAAGAGTGATTCTTACTGGCAGCAGTGCACGCAAACTGCGTCGCAATCATGTCAATTTATTGCCGGGGCGGGTTTGGAATGTCCGGTTGTTTCCTTTGGTGTCTCAAGAATTGGGTGAACCGGCCATTGAGCGGCGCATATGTTCGGGCAGTTTGCCTGGTATTTTGGGCCAAGAAGATTTTAAAAAAGAACTGCTTAATTATGTTGGAAATTATTTAGAAGAAGAAATTCGCCAAGAAGCCGTGACCCGTAATATTGCAAACTTTGCGCGTTTTTTAGAAGTTGCTGCATTGGCTAATGGCGAACTTATTTCTTATCGTAATATTTCAAACGATGCTGGAATCAAAGAGAGCACAGTGAGGCAATATTTTGAAATTTTGTCAGATACATTAATCGCCCATATTGTTCCTCCATTTAGTCACACAAAATCACGTAAAGCAGTGGCTACACCTAAGTTTTATTTTTTTGATTGGGGTGTAGTCAATGCATTACTTAATCGTTTTTCAATCGATGAAAAAAGTGACTTATTTGGTCGTGCGTTGGAACATCTTATTTATCAAGAACTCACAGCCTATTTAAGTTATCACGACATTCGCGAACCTTTGACTTTTTGGCGCACTCATTCTCAATTTGAAGTCGATTTTTTAGTGGGTACCACGCTGGCTATCGAAGTCAAAGCAACAACGCTTGCACAAAAAAGAGATGAACGTGGGCTTGTTGCGCTTGCAGAAGATGTCTTGATTAAACGCAAAATACTTGTGTGCCAAGAATCTCATTATCGCATCACAGAAAATGGAGTAGAGATTTTTCCAGTAAAAGATTTTTTGCATGCATTATGGACAAACAAACTAATCAACTAAGCTTGTTCTAATCGTGCCAAAACGGATTTGCCAGAAAATGCCAAAGCCAATAATCGTATTTGCGATACACCCACTTGTTTAAGTTTACTTACATAATCACGTGCTTTAATTTGCGCCATCGCTGATTCTAATGCCATTTCTATACTTTCGTTACGTCTTTTGTTGGCTACTTTAAATTCAATCACAATCCCAGGCTTGGTAAGGTCTTTT
>Ga0154020_10010681_pt1 | contig 10492 bp, 8 predicted proteins | sample Klosneuvirus_201_FD_109709 | JGI IMG/M metagenome (GOLD analysis project Ga0154020, IMG submission 109709) | Active sludge microbial communities from wastewater, Klosterneuburg, Austria - Klosneuvirus_20160825_MG | ecosystem: Engineered > WWTP > Aerobic digester > Activated sludge | place... | reverse complement strand
TCGCCATAAATGTAATAGTTCCGTAGTTTCTTTTGGCATCCCGCGTCATTAATATTAACAACGGAGCGATAAAATTGATTATAAACATGAGCCAAAATATTCCTTTGTATACGCCGTGGGCCCGGGGCTGGAAATAAACAGTCTCCTCGGGGATGTTAGCGTACCAGATCAGCATGAACTGGGAGAACCAGAGGTAAGTCCAGAACACGGAGAAGGCGAACATAAATTTTCCGATATCATGCAGGTGCTCGTTATTGGTATATTCCAGGTAGCCATTGTTTTTCAGGAAAACCACGAAGAGGGCAATCAGGGCCATACCGGAAACAAACGTACTGGCGAATGTGTACCAGCTGTACATCGTACTGTACCAGTGCGCATCGATGCTCATCAGCCAGAGCCAGGGAATGGAAGACATTACGGTCAGGGAGAACACCACGATAAAAAGGGCCGCCCAAACGGTATTATTCCAGACATATTTCTTACGTCCTTCAACAGTAGTGATCGGATTATTATCCAGGCTGCGGGAAAGCTGACGCATTTTCCAGCCCAGCACCGACCAGAGTACAATGGTCAGGATCGTGGCCACTGCGAAAAAAGTAGTATTCAGGAAACCTTTTTTGTGGCTGAGGATCGGGTCTTCAGCTACGTGGTGAGTATCAGTCCAGTGGTAAATGGTATGATTACCGCCAAAAGCGATTGCCAGGAGGATCGCTCCGGCAATTACACCAATTACAGGAACCACAGCGGAAATCGCTTCAGGCACCCGGCGGAAAGCCATTTCCCAGCCTCCCCATGCCAGGGTAGTGGCACAGATAAAGAACATGGAGGCATTTACCACCAGCAAAAAGAACACACTGTTTTGCAGCAGGGAAGCCCAGAACCTGGCCGACTTATGGGGATCAGAGGAGGATCCGCTGGTAACCCACAATCCAGCAATCGCCAGAATACCCACTGCCATCAATGCAATGGCAATCGTATTATATCTCTTTGGCACTTCAAAATTTTCCCGGATAGACATCAGTTAATATTTAATGTTTCTTCAATTCGGTTTGTTATTTCATCGGGGCAACGGCCGCACTGTCTTTGGCAGCCGGAGCCGGAGCAGCAGTAGCAGCCGGAGCTGCTGTTCCTGTTTTCTTCGCTTGTTCCGCTTTCACATAGGCCGTGATCATCCAGCGCTGTTTGGTACTGAGCTGTGAAGCATAGCTTCCCATAGTGTTCTTACCATAAGTCAGGGAATGGAACATCGTTCCTTCTGTCATCGCCACCATCAGGGGATCGCCAACCAGGTTACGGGGAGCAGCAGGGTATACCCCACTGGTATAGAGCGGACCGTTTCCGTCAAGCTTGGTTCCATGACAAATACCACAGTTGATCAGGTACAGGCGCTCAGCCTCTTTCATATCACGGGATGCCGTATCTAACGGGTTTTTAACTTCTGCAGACTTAGCATAGCCGATCGAGTCGTTCTGATAAGGATAGGCCGCCATTTCACCACGGGCTATCGTACCGTCCACCGGCTTAGCGGTATAATGTACACCGGCTTTGTCCAGCGCTTCAGTAGAAGCATAGGTTTCATAAGCCCGGCTGTAGGACATATCCGGCATATAAGCACGGCCTTCATCCGTTCTAGGACCGCCACAACTGATCATGGCCACCATCAGGGCTAAACTACCGGTAACAAACAGTATTTTCTTCATTATCTCTTGTTATTACGATGAATGATCTTAGTTCTCCTTGTGAAACAATTTCTTGTCCTTATCGTATCGACCAATCCACCACTCTGTTTCTTTATATTCAATTTTCACTTCTTTGGCACCTACTGTTTCCAGGAAACTCAGTACTTCAGCCTCATTGGTCTTATCGGTACATTCCAGGGCCATCACGAATGTGTCGTCCGTAGAACGGGGATTAAAATGATCCTTTTTTACAAAGGGAGCCAGCTGGCAGAGGTAACAGAAGGTCAGTACCATACCGACGGCCGCGAATAATACGGTCAGCTCGAATGTAACGGGGATCCAGGCCGGCAGGGAGAAAAACGGCTTACCACCGAAATTGATTTTCCAGTCTACCGTCAGTGCCCAGGTAATGAAACCCACAGCAGTGGATGTACCAGTGATACCATAAATGAAACCTGCGGTGTGCAGACTGGTATCTCTTAATCCCATCGCATGATCCAGTCCGTGGATCGGGAAGGGAGTGAATACATCATGGATCTTGTATCCTGCGCGACGTACTTTTTTCACTGCGGGAAAAAGTACCGCCTCGTCATCAAAATTGCCGACTACAAATTTTTTTACAGCCATTGTGTTTAGCTTTTAGCTATGAGTGGCGAGCTGCGAGCTCTTCACTCAGAAACAATTATTATAATTAGGTCACAAGCTCGTAACTCGTTGCTCGTAACTCGTACCTTTTCTATGCACCGTGATCGTGACCATGTTTGCCACCAAACTCTTCTGTGCTCTCCCCTTCAATTTCTTCCATATGGTCTTTGAAACTCTTACCGTTTTTCTTCAGGATATGCTTGATCTCTGCCAAGGCGATAACCGGGAAGAATTTAGAGAAAAGGAAGTAACAGGTAAAGAACAGACCGAATGTTCCCATGTAGAAACCGATCTCCCATATAGAAGGTGTATAATAAGTACTCCAGGATGAGGGCAGGTAATCACGATAAACAGAAGTTACGATGATCACAAAACGCTCAAACCACATACCGATATTCACGAGAATGGACATGAAAAAGGTCACAAACAGGTTTCTTCTCATTTTCCGGAACCAGAAGATCTGAGGAGACAGTACGTTACAACCCATCATCAGCCAGTAACTCCAGCCATAAGGGCTATTCAGGTTCAGGCGGTTTTCAAAGAAGGCGAATTCCTCATAGCTTACGGCAGAATACCAGGCCATGAATAACTCAGTGAGGTAGGCGATACCCACGATCGAACCGGTGAGTACGATTACCTTATTCATTACTTCAATATGCTCCATCGTAATGTAGTCCTCGAGGGCCAGCACCTTACGGGTTACCACCAGCAGGGTCTGTACCATCGCGAAACCGGAGAAGATCGCACCCGCTACGAAATAGGGCGGGAAGATCGTCGTATGCCATCCGGGAACGATAGAGGTAGCGAAGTCGAAGGATACAATCGTGTGTACAGAAAGTACGAGCGGGGTACTCAGACCGGCCAGTACCAGGGAGAGGGCCTCATGACGCTGCCAGTGCTTGGTGGAACCAGTCCAGCCAAAAGCGGCCACGCCGTAAAAATGTTTTCTCCATTTTGCTTTAGCCCTGTCACGTAAAGTGGCCAGGTCAGGCAGCAGACCGGAGTACCAGAATAATAAGGAAACGGTGAAGTACGTAGAGATCGCGAATACGTCCCAGAGCAGCGGGGAGTTGAAGTTCACCCACAAAGGACCACGGGTATTCGGGTAAGGAAGCACGAAGAAGGCGTTCCACACACGACCCATGTGCCAGATCGGAAACTGACCCGCGCACATTACCGCGAAGATGGTCATCGCTTCTGCCGCACGGTTTACCCCCGTTCTCCAGCCCTGACGGAACAGCAACAGGATCGCGGAGATCAGGGTTCCGGCGTGACCGATACCCACCCACCATACGAAGTTGGTGATATCCCATCCCCAACCGATTGTCTTGTTCAGGTTCCACTGACCGGTACCATACATCACTTCCATCGTAACGGAGACGATACCGAAGATGAGTAACGCCACGGAGATCAGAAAACCTACCCACCACAGTCTGGACGGGCTGGCTTCCACCGGACGGCAAATATCTTCCGTTACCTGGTGATAATCTTTGGTGCCATCGACTAATGGTGCTCTTACCTGTGATTCGTATCTGAGTAATGCCATATTCTGGTTGTTTGTCCTTCCCTTTTTGAGTTCAGGATATAGTTAGTCAACTTTCTTCCTGATTAATGATGTGCTTCTGCTGGTTTTGTTTCAGCGGGAGCGTGTCCTTCAGTTTTTCCTGCAGCCGGTGCCGCATGATGAGCCGGCTCGATCAGTTCATCCGTATTCCGCACTTTGGCCAGGTAGCTTACATTCGGCAATACGTGGAGTTGCTCCAGTACATAGAAACTACGGCTTGGGTTTTCTTTCCGCACTTTAGTGATCTCACTGCTGGTATCATGCACATTTCCGAATACGATCGCGTTGGCGGCGCAGGCGGTCTGGCAGGCTGTTTTGGCATCGCCGTCTTTCAGCGGACGATCTTCTTTCTTAGCCTCTAACTTAGCAGCCTGTAAGCGCTGGAAGCAGAAGGAACATTTTTCGATCACCCCGCGTGAGCGAACCGTAACATCCGGGTTCAGCACCATACGGGTAAGGTCGTCGTTCATCTGGAATACTGCGGGATCCAGTTTACCTACCAGTTGCTGATCCTGGTTATCGTCGAAACTGTCGGCTCCGGTATAATCCGCCCAGTTAAAGCGACGAACTTTAAACGGACAGTTATTGGCGCAATAACGGGTACCGATACAACGGTTATAGGTCATCTGATTCACCCCTTCCGCACTGTGGTTGGTGGCGGCTACCGGACAAACGTTCTCACAAGGAGCGTTGTCACAATGCTGACACATCATCGGCTGGAAGACCACGCCTTTCAGCTGGTCAGGGTTCTTTTCATCGCTTACAAAATAACGGTCGATCCGCAACCAGTGCATATCATGGTAACGGAGTACTTCACTCTTGCCTACCACCGGTACGTTGTTTTCTGCATGACAGGCCACCACGCAGGCGCCGCAGCCATAACAGGCATTCATATCGATGTTCATGCCCCATTTGATACCCGGCTGATCGTGCATCGGGTAAAGGGTTGCTTCTTTACGGTAATCCTTGGTCTTGCCATCCTTGCTGGTACCGAAGTCTTCTTCCAGGTGATTGCGGTAATCCGGAATCACGGTGGGGTATTTCTTCAGGGTGGCCAGGGTGGTTTCGCGGACTACTTCAATCCGGTCTTCGTATGAATTGTGAATCTGTGTTTGTGCAATTTTCTCTTTCCGTCCGGCATCAGCAGCTACCACCGCATTGTGATAAACCACGGTAGAGCCATTGAAAGAAGAGAACGGATATACGTTTTTACCTACACCAGCTGCTGTTTTACCCATGTTCACACTACGACCATAACCAACCGCCACCGCAATGGTGTTGGCATCCATACCGGGGATGACCAGTACAGGTAATTCTATATCTACCGGCTTGTTGTTGGTGTTCGCACCAACAACCGTCAGCTTGATCACCGGCTTCTGAGGAAAATACTCGTAGTTATTGCTTTCTTTCTCACTACCATCGATCAGGTTCAGATCCAGCAGCTCTTTAGCCATGGTCAGGCTGATCAATGCATAGTTGTCCCAGGTAGCTTTGGTGATACCATCTGGTAATTCCTGCAGCCAGGGGTTGGTGGCACCGGTTCCGGTACCAATCGATGTTTTCTGATAGAGTACTACCTCCTTACCCGTAACCTTTGTAGTATTCTTTATTGCGGTTGTGGCTTCGGCTACAACTGTTCCATTGTAGGTACCGGCTCCGGCAGGAGCAGCGGCTTCTTCTTTAATACCCAGCTGAAGCGTTGTATTCAGGGCCTCTTCACTGCCGAGTTTACCAGCCCAATAGCTTTTGAAGTAGGTTTCGTATTCAGTATTGTTACCACTCCATTTCAGCAGGGAAGTCTGGAACGGACGTGTTTTAAATAAAGGATAAATAGTCGGTTGCTGGAAACTCACCGCACCGGTTTTTGCTTCCGCATCTCCCCAGCTTTCGAGGTAATGGTGAGTAGGGAGGATAAAATCACAGAGTTCAGTGGTTTCATCCATTCTTTCGCTGAAAGAAACTTTCACTTTAACCTTGGGCATTGCTTTTTCAAACCTTGTTACCCATTTACCATTCACCATTTCACCTTCTGATGAATTATACGCCGGATTAGCGCCATAAACCATCAGCGTACCAACCGTACCAGCTTCCATATCAGCTAACAGCTGTGTGAAATCTGAATCAATACCCTGGCGGTAATTCACCGGCTTGTTCCAGTCGATGGTTTTACCAAAAGCACCAATGGCATTGTTGATCGCATTCACGATCACCTGTACATTCTTATCGTTGCTGCCGCTGATTACCAGGGCAGATCCGTTATTTGCTTTCAGGTCTTCGGCTACTTTTTTAATTCCAGGACGGGTGCTGGCTTCGCCGGTCAGGGCGTTCAGCAGTTCCAGGGCTACCGCACCTTCTTCAGAAGGACGGTGTGTGAAACGCTCATCGGCACTGGCACCTGTCAGGCTCAGGAAGCTTTCGAACTGGTAGTGCTTGCTCATGGAAAAATGCTGCTCATCGATCTTACGACCGGCGGCATAACCCTTTGCATTTTCTGCTGCATTCAGCCAGGTACCGAGAAAATCCGCACCCAGACTCACGATTACTTTGGCTGCACCAAAATCATAAGTAGGGATCTTACGGCCAAATCCGCTGGCTTCGTTGGCCAGCAGCATACCGCTGTAAGAAACCGGATCCACCTGCACATGTTTCAGGCCGGGATACGCGGCAATAATTTCTTTCGTAGAAGGAGAAACGATGGTGCTGGTCAGTAACACCGTGGTGCCACCTGCTGCTTTCATTGCCTCAGCTACCAGTTTATCGAACTGTTCGAACGTAGGAACTTCATTGTATTTGGCCGCTTCACCGCTTCCGGTTTTCTGGATCGGAAAACGAAGACGGCTGGTATCATACAGATCCAGTACGGAAGCCTGTACGCGGGCTGTTGTGCCACCGCCGGTATAACCACAATCGGTATTCCCTTCAATCTTGATAGGGCGGCCATCTCTTACTTTAGCCAGTACCGGTACCACATCTCCATCCTGTACATAAGTGGTGGCATAATACTGTGCCACACCGGGAATCAGGTTTTCGGGTTTGTTGGCATACGGAATCGCTTTCTTTACCGGGATCTTACAGCTGGCAGCCAATGAGGCGGCGGCGGTGCTGAAACCCAGGTACTTCAAGAAATCCCTGCGGGGGGCTTTGGCGTCTATTAATCCTTTGTCATCGAAACCTTCAAAAGGTAATTCCTCACGAAATTCGTCCTGCTGCTTTTTCTGAAAGTTTTCGCTGTCATTCACCTCTCCGAAACTTTGCCAGTACTTTTTTTGGCTCATGAATATCAGTTTGATAATTCGATAATGTGCTGAATACAATTGTTGACGTTACGGACCTGCTTAGTAGTGACATTTCTGACACTCAAGACCACCGATATCTTTCACTTTCACGCTGTCCATTTTTCCGGACTTGATATCATTGTGGAACTTCTCATAGATGCTGTAAAACTTGTTACCCTTGGTGCTGTCGTAGTTGAAGTTCACATTGGTCTGACGGTGACAGTTGATACACCATCCCATGCTCAGGTCGGCCACTTGTTTTACTTCATCCATAGCGGTGATCTCACCGTGACAGCTCTGACACTGTACATTACCGGCGCGGATGTGCTGGGAGTGGTTGAAATAAACGTGGTCTGGCAGATTATGGATCTTAGTCCATTCGATTGGTTTCGCTTTAGCAGGATCCCATTTGGAAGGATTGTTCGGATCGAAACCGGCATATTGGTAAAGCTTGTTGATCTCGGCTGTACCGTTGACTTCATCGCCGTTTTCTTTATACAATTTGGGTCCTTTTTCGTAGGTGTTGATAGCCTTGTGGCAGTTCATACAGACATTCACAGAAGGAATAGCGGCATGCTTGCTTTCCCAGGCATTACCATGGCAGTACAGACAGCTGATCTGGTTGATCCCGGCGTGTACTTTATGGGAGTAATAGATAGGTTGTTCCGGCTGGTAATCTTTCTGACGACCCAGTCCGATGGCGCCTTTGGCGACCATATAACCACCGAATACGAAGAATACGATGGAGGCCATGGCGATATACGTCTTGTTGCGGTAGAAGGCTACGGGTTCAGGACGAACGATTCCTTCAGAATCATCCGACATTTTCTTCAGGTTGCTGTTCACCTGCATCAGGATCAGGGCGATGATACCCAGTACCAGGGAGATGACCCCGAAAATGATCGCATTCTGGTTGCCGGTATCGGCAGTTTCAGTAACAGCGCCGGGCTTAGGAGCTGCATTTTTATTTGCCACTTCTGCATTGATATAGGCTACCATATCATCTACATCCTTCAGGGTGACATCAGCAAAACCGGTCATCATGGGGCCGTATTCCGCCTTCAGTCCCTGGGTATAGGGATCCTTGGCCATATAGGCTGCCGGATTGTTGATCCAGGCCAGCAACTCCTTATGGTCTGCCCATTTACCACGTTCTTCCAGTCCCATCAGGGCGGGACCCGTCATCTTTTTGAAGACGTTGTGGCAGGCGGCACACTTTCCGGTAAAGATGGCTTTACCGGCAGCTGCATCCTGTGCAGAAATATTAACTATCGAAATAACAAATAGAGATAGAAATAGTACAGTCAGTCTCTGGCCGATTGGTTTACAAAGAATCATAGATGCAATTGATCTGAAAAATGTGGATAAATAGCTCTAATCAGGCGCAAAAATAAGTCAGTATCACTATAAAAAGCCAATAGCTTTAACTTTTTTTTGATCCGCTACCAGCCTGCGTTTCAGCCGATTTAAGGGCAAATTTTTGAAGGGTCAAACTCTGTTTGTCATAAATCAGTAAAGCCTGACCTAAAGTTCAACATATGTGGACGAAGCGGCATTTATTGGTTGTTTTTTGTCGACTTTTGCTCCGCATTATTCAAAAAGCACGACATGTTTGAGGGTTTACAACAGAAATGGAAGGTGAAAAGCGGGCAGCTGGCCCTGATTCTCTGCACTTTTGCGATTGGCGGTAGTGCCACCGGATGGGTAGCGAAGAAAATCATGAATGTACTGGCCATTGAGCAGGATTGGCTCTGGGCTGTTATATATATTATATTGGTTACCATCTGCTGGCCGCTGATGGTCATCCTGATCAGCATTCCTTTTGGTCAGTTTCCTTTTTTCTCCCGCTATATTAAAAAACTGGGCAGCCGGATCGGTCTGGTCAAATCAAAGACCCCTGATATTAATGAGTGAAAAACTGACCCATATCGCCATTTTTGCCTCCGGGGCTGGCAGTAATGCCCATCAGATCATTCGTCATTTTACCGGTTCCGCAAAGGCAAAAATCAGCCTGATAGTGTGTAACAAACCTGGCGCTGGAATTTTACAAATAGCTGAAAAAGAACATATTCCGACTCTTTTAATCGAAAAAGAACTCTTTTTTCAGGGAGATGCGTATGTCCCTGAACTCCAAAAAAAGGGGATCGATCTGATCATTCTGGCTGGTTTTCTCTGGAAAATCCCGCCGGCCCTGATCCGGGCCTACCCGGACCGGATTGTCAATATTCACCCTGCCCTTCTGCCCAAATATGGGGGCAAAGGGATGTATGGCCGCCATGTGCATCAGGCAGTAATTGAAAACAAAGAAGCCGTAAGCGGCATTTCGATTCATTTTGTGGATGAGCTATACGACCATGGCGCTGTCATATTTCAAGCCAGTTGTCCGGTTCTGGAAGGGGATACTCCTGAGAGCCTGGCCAAAAGAGTCCAGGAACTGGAGCATGACCATTTTCCGAAAGTAATTGAAGGGCTGCTGTAAAATACCATGCAGGGGGTATAGTTCTGTACCCGGTTTAATTGCATCTTTATCCCTCAAACAAGCCCTTTATGAAAAAAATTACTCTGTTTTTTTTCCTCATTGCAAGTATCCTGACCAGTACAGCTCAGACCAAACCGATCCTGATCACACCGGGTGTAGGCGTTAATAACATTAAGTTGGGTATGTCTGAAAAACAGGTGACCGCTCTCCTGAAAGCTGAACCCGTGGGCTATACTTACGCTGATCAGTTGGATGCCTTCAAAGGATATGATACCCGGATCGACAGTGTGATGCAATTTGTGCTGGGATTTGACAGTTGTATCCGCTATGACAACGAACTGCCGGTCAGCATGCCGGTATTCGGATTATATTTCAAAAATCACAAACTGAATTTCATCACCGTCACTTCCTATTCCGCCACGGAAGATCACCTGAAACAGGTTCGTCTCAATAACGGGCTTAAATTCCACGACAGCATGGAGGATTGCGGAAAAAAACTGGCGAAATCCCCTTTTGTAGCCCTCGGATACGGCGATTATTCCGGTGATCATTATTATTATACCCTCGGACTCGAAATGGTATACGACGAGGATAAGCTTACTGCTATCGGCATCTACCCCATTACCCGTGATTTTCCGGCCAAAATCGCTGAAAACAGCGAACGCCTGCTCAAAGAAGCCAGTGCAGAAGAGGAAGAAGAAGGAAATAATTGATCAAGTCCTTACACTTTAGAATAGCTTTTGCACTTTCTTTCGTTACTTGCTGCCGGATTGAAAAAGCTATACCCTTATATTATCATTTCCCTGCTCTTTTTGGGAGCAGCTTACAACAGCCAGGCTCAGACGTACCG
>Ga0154020_10010680_pt1 | contig 10492 bp, 7 predicted proteins | sample Klosneuvirus_201_FD_109709 | JGI IMG/M metagenome (GOLD analysis project Ga0154020, IMG submission 109709) | Active sludge microbial communities from wastewater, Klosterneuburg, Austria - Klosneuvirus_20160825_MG | ecosystem: Engineered > WWTP > Aerobic digester > Activated sludge | place... | reverse complement strand
CCTCGCCGTCGCCATGGCGCGCTCCGGCGCCACACTCGTTCGCCGGGCGCTCGCCGCCCTGGCGCTGTGCTACATCGTGGGGGTCTTCGTCTACCTGGCGTTCCCGAGCCTCGGCCCGGCCCTCGTCGAGAGCGGGCGCTACGCCGCGCTCTCCGGTTCGCACGCCTTCGAGCTGCAACAATCGATGCTCAAAGCGCTGCGCTATACCGTGCAGAACCCGCAGGCGCCCGCCGCACCGTTCTTCGGGCTCGCCGCTTTCCCGAGTCTCCACCTCGCGACCACCGCGCTCGGCCTCATCGTCGCCTGGCGCGTCTGGCGGCCGCTCCTCCTCCTGCTCGTGCCGTGGAACCTCGCCATCGCCGCGAGCGCGGTCTACTTCGGCTGGCACTACGCGCTCGACATCTACCCCGGCCTGGCGCTCGCCGCGCTCGGCTGGTGGGCGGCCGGACGACTCCTGCCGTCGCCCGCTGCACCGGCCGCCCCCGCGCCCCCCGCCACTCCCGGCGCCGCCGGGATCGGCTGAAGGCTCCGTCCGGTCCCCCGCTTCCGCTGCACCAGAGAGTCGAGATGCCGGCCCTTGCCCGGCGTGGGGAGAAGGTACTCGCGCTCGCAGCAAGGGTCCGTCAGGGTCCGATCTCCAGGCGCGCGAGGATCGACCGGCTCGTATCATTCGCCCCCGGGGCCGCCGGAATCTTCGATGCGACTGGGGAGCGGTGGCGCTGCGCCGGCAAGCTGCCAGCGCGACTCTCCTTCGCGCAGGAATCCGAGCCTCGGGAACAGGTCGGCGATGACCTCGTTCTTCTGCGTAGGGTGGAAGGCAGCGGAGATCCCTGACAGATTTCGCTCCTGGCAGTGCTCGAGCAGGCGGTTGCGTATGAACTCCTCGGCACCGCGCGAAAAGACCCGGCAGCTCATCGTCCAGTTCAGGAGCACGAGCCGATCGCCGGCATACTCGGCGATGACGCACGACACGAGGCCGTGATCGACAAACCTGTCCCGGAGACGGAAGGCGAAGAGTGCGTGTGTCGGAGAGGCAAGGAATCGCTCGAGATCGGCGCGCTGGAACCGGGCGGTGGTCGTGTTGAACTGGTTCGTCTTGGCCTCGAGCTGCGCCAGGCGCTCGAGATCCACGGGCTGCGCGAGGGAGAGATGGCCCTCCATGCGCAGGTCCGCGAGGAAGCTCTCGAGATCCGTGGATGAGGATCGCAGACGCTCGGCGTCCGACCTCGATCTGTACATTTCGGCACGCGCGATGTCCTCCGCCGTGAAAGTGTCACGGTCGAACAGATGGCGCGCTTCCACCTGGTAGGGAAAAAGGGAGGCCGAGCCCTGCAAATGAACGGTCGCGACTTCCGGTAGCTCACGGCGCACGAGCGCGCACTCGGCGGGGTTGTCGTCCACCAGGACGAAAGAGTCGAGGCCGAGATTGAGCTCGGCCGAGATCCTTCGCAGCCCGGAGGCCTTGTCGTCCCAGGAGCAATGAAAGACAGCGAAGTCCGCCTCGCGCAGCGGCATATGCGGGTGCTCACGAAACGGCTGCGCAGCGATTGCCGGGTCGTTCTTGCTGCAGACTGCAAGGATAACGCCGCGCTGCTTCAGGCCGAGGAGATAGCGCGCGAACGACTCGAAGCCTTCACCGGCCGGCGAACCCGGGCCCAGGGCGACCCCGGACAACCCGTCGTCACCGATGACGCCGCCCCAGAGCGTGTTATCCAAGTCGGTGACGAGCACCTTTCGCGTGCGGTTCGCTGCGACCCGAAAGGCGCCCTGCACAAGACGGGCGTAGGAGCCGAGTTGGGAGGGATGAAGCGGCAGTTTCGCCAGATGATAGAGATCCGCCGGGCACCACCTCTCGGAGCCGGCGCGCTGCGCCGCGGCACCGGTTTCCACCCAGGCTACGCGGCCACCCGAGCTCTCCCGGAGGCGCCGGTCGAGCGAGGCCACGAATCCGGGACCGGACGCCGCATGGGCGTTCTCGGCGGCTCCGATGTAAGAGAGATCCGGGAGTTCGAAGGCGTGCTGAAGAATTCGGCAGCGGTGGCGCTCGATGAGCGTCGACCAGAGACCTTCGAGCTCGGCCACCTCCGCGTCGACGACGGACTGGACCTGCGCGCTGGTCGCGGTGGGGAGCGGCATCCTGGGCATGAGCTCCCGCCAGGAGCGCACGAGAAGCACGGTCTGCGGACCGAACCGATGAAGGCCCGATGTCGGATCCAGGATCTCCTGCCGGTAGGCACCAAACGGGCCCTCGTAGACGACGGCGAGCCGGCCCTCCTCCGCCAGGGCGCACCGAAGCGCGGGCAAGAGGAGTCCGGTCGTGCAGCCGCCGATCACAGCCACCCGTTCGACCGCGATCGCCGCGCCGGCGGTGTCGGCCGACAGGTGAGCAAGCAGGTCGCCTGCGGACTTGACGAGGACTGCAGTCCATGTCGCCTCGGCCAGAAGCCGTCGGACGGTGTCGAAGGCGGCGCCGGACTCTCCCGCCTCGAGGGCCCGGCGAGCGCTGCTGAGAGAATCCGTTTCCATGTCGCCCGCGGTGGCGCGCTCCGTTCGGGAACGCCTCAGACGTCGCAACCCTTGGCGCGCAGGATGCGGCGAAAATCACCCACCGTGCTCGCGGACATGAGGTCGTCCGCCGACATCGTGACGCCGAACTCCTCCTCGAGAACTCCGGCGAGCATCACGTGATTCAGGCTGTCCCAGGTCTCGATGCTGCCGGGTCCGTCGGCGTCGGTGAGCTGCTCCGGATCGACGGCAAGTACCCCTGCAATCGCCTTCTCCAAGCGCGGCATGTTGCCTCCCAACGGTTTGCGGCGGCGGCCTGCGGCCCGCTGGAGCTTCCGGCGGCTCGGGACTCGCGCCTCGTCTCGAGGAATATACTCCGTCCCGACCACGAGGCGAACAGGAGGCTCCGTGACGAGTCCGATCGATTTCTTGCGGATGTTCGAAGAGCGCGCGCCGGTGTTCGCCAAGGAGGCGCGGCGCACCTTCGAGGCCGAGCCTGCCTGCTTCGTGGAATTCGCCGCGCCGATGCTCGACTGGGCGGGAGTCGCGCTCGGTGAGGGCTTTGAAGATCGGCTGATCGAAGGCTACTGCGCCCTCGTGCTCGACATCAACCGAGGCCAGGTTGAGTACGAGAGGAGCGGCCACTTCCTCCACAGCAGCTACGAGGCGGTCCACGACGCCACCTACGCCCGCCCTGAGTTCATGGAGAGCTACCACTGGGGTGTCTACACGACGATGTTCGTCTGGCAACATCACCTCGCGCTTTGCGCCTTCTATCGCGACGCCTTTCTGGCGCCGCTCTCACGGCAGGGTGGGAGCGGCTCGATCGTCGACCTCGGGTGCGGCAGCGGGCTCTGGCACTGCCTGGCTCTTCGTCAGCTGCCCGGCTGGTCGGCGGTGGGCGTAGACATCAGCGAGACCTCTCTCAGTCACACTCGGCGCATGACCCGCCAGGTGATGGCTGGACACGAGATCGGCTACGCGCAGGCCGATGCCACGACGTGGCTGCCGGAGAGGGAGTTCGACGCCGGCATCTCCTCGTTCCTCCTCGAGCACCTGGAAGATCCCGCCGCACTCCTCGGGAATCTCTGCCGATGTCTCAAGCCGGGCGGGCTCGCCTACGTCAGTTGCGGTCTGACCGCCGCACAGATCGACCACATCTACGAGTTCAAGCGGGAATCGGAAGTGGTCGCGATGGCCGAGAGTGCCGGGTTTCGCGTCATCCAGACTTTCTCTTCGGCGCCCTCCCGGGTGCTGCCCAATCGCCGCTACCTGCCGAGATCGATGGGTCTCGTGCTGCAACGCAGGAAGACGGAGCTCTGGTAGGGCGCCGGCACCGGACTGCCCCGGCAGCGATCTCCTGGCGGAGCTTGGCTAGGGCGCAAGCGAGGCGATGAATAGAGCCTCGAAACTCCCTTCTCCCATCTGACACAGTTCGACCAGGTGCGCCTGGGGGCTGAGGAAGAACTGGCACAGGTTCCCTCCGAAGGCTTCCGACTCGAAGGCCGGCAGCGGCACGAAGCGGTTCGACTTCATCTGCGCCCGACTCGCCTCGAGGTCCTCGACGAGAAAACAGAGATGGTAGAAGCCGTTCTGGAGATAGCGGGCGAGCTTCGCATTGCCTTCGAGCGGCGAGATCAGCTCGAGATAGAACCCCGGCCGGAGCTCGATGAAGCAGACCTCGACCTGCTGGGACTCGACCCGTACCGCCCGCGTTCGGCGCGCCAGCCCGAGCGCGCTCGCGTAGGAGGCGCAGGCGGCATCGAGATCGGCGACAGCGCAGCCGACATGGTGGGCGCTCGCGGCCAGCGGAAGAGGAAGCCCTAGCGGCACGGTGTCTCTCGAGAGCGCAACTGCACGGATCCACTCGGTATCATCGCCCGGCCTCGCCCGCTCTCCGACGGCGGCTGGCAAACAGGTCATACAGGTCGGTGCCTTCGAATGTCGCCCCCTGCCGATGGGCGACTTCGAAGCCCTTTTCGCGAAGGAGCTCGGTGATGTGGCGCAACCGGTGCTCGACGTCGTGGACCTCGACGACCACCTGGTCTATCTGGTGCCAATCGTCGCCCCGGAGTGATTCGAGCACGTCCAGCTCGGCTCGCTCCACGTCGACCTTCAGCAGGCCGACCCGTTCGACCCCGACCTCGCGAAGGATGTCGGAGAGCGGACGGACGCGACAGGCGAACGGCTCGCCGACCAGACCGCGCGCTGCCAGCGTTTCGAGCGCCGCATCGGTCAGCTTCGAAAACCGGTTGCGCAGGAGTTGGACGACCAGGGCGCGATCCTGACCCGGCTCGGCGAACCGGCCGGAGAGAGCGCTGTTGGCCGGATAGAAAGTGAACTCGACGGTGGCATCTTCGCGCCCGACGCCGCAGGGCAGCGCGACGCCTGGAATGTGATGCAACGCGAAGTTCGCTTCGAGGACCGAGAAGATCGGAGGCAGGGGCTCGAGCGACACGACCCGCACGCCCTCGGCCTCGCGACTCGCCTGAAGTGCGAAGAGCCCGACATTTGCGCCGACATCGACCACCGTGTCGCCGGGGTCCAGGGAGATTCCGCACTGGAAGTAGCTGCGCTCCTCGAACAGATCGGCGTAGAGCAGCAGCGCCTCGTTCCGGTTGAGACAGTGGAACTGCGTGCCGTCCGGCAGGCGGATCGTATCCATCGATCTCAGCAGGCCTCAGCCCACGACGCGGGGGAGTGCATCCGCGAGGAATCGCAAGTGGTCGACGAGGCGCGTGTTGCGCATGTCCACGTAAAGCGTGGTGAGCAGGGCGAAGACGATCCAGACCCCGAGGATCGCCCGCCACTCCGCCAGCCGGCTCTTGGGCGCCTTGGCCCGGCCCATACGCCGGACCTGAGAGACGAAGATCGCCGACGCCAGGAGGAGGCAGTAGAGCGCGTGCCCCTGGGAGTCGACCAGGGTTCGCAGTAAACCGCGCTCGGCCAGCACATGCACATCGCGGAACAGATGGTAGACGAAGTTGCCGAAACCGGCCGCCGCGAGCGTCGCGACGAAGAGGGCGGTCTTCGGACGGCGCCGCGGGAGCGCGTAGAAGACCGGATAGAAGAAGCAGTCGACCAGAAGCTCCTTGAAGTAGTAATAGTAGCGATTGAAAAACTCCGAGACGCTCGTCGCGAGGAACGGCTTGTAGGTGTTGCGCCGGGCCTGGAAACCGGAAATCCGCGCGACCGCGATGAACTGATGGCCCCAGATCGAGAGCTTGAGTCCGGCGAGGGCCAACTCGAGGAACATCGCGCCCCAGTTGACCAGCCACGGGAACGGCTGACCGGCCACGCTGGCGCGAAATGCGATACCGAGCGGAGGTATCGGCAGCGACAGCGGCAGCGTCGCTCCTCCCGGCAGCGGGCTGCCGAAAAAGAGCGCGCGCAGAAGGGCTGCCGCGACCGTCAGCAGAAGCGACCACCAGAGGAGCTTCAGCCCCTTCAGCTGGCTGATCGCCAGCGCCTCCGGATCCTTCGCCTCGATCAGGTCGACGTAAGCGGCGCCTTTCGGAAACGGCGTGTTCGTCGACCCCCAGAACGGGTGAAACAGACCGAGCTGCTCGACGAAGCCGCGCTGACTGTTGCGCCGAAGGTCGAGCAACGTGTAGGCGAAGAACCAGAGGTAGGTGCCGAACGCGAGCGCGAACGCCCAGCCGGAGACCCAGATGAGTCCGTGCGACGGCGAGTGGAGCAGGAGCGCCAGGAGCGCCCCATGGAACGCGAGCAGCGCCCACACCGGCTGGCGGGCAGGCCAGATCGCGGGTCGGCTCCGGAAGAGCCAGTGAACGAGGGCGCCGAGGAGCAGAACCGCCGCGAGGATGCGCAGCCGGAAGACCCCGAAGTCGCCGAGCCCGACGCCTTCGTCCAGCTGCGGCCGCAGCGTGGCGAGGACCTGCCAGGGAACGTCGACATGCACTCCAGCCCAGTAGAGCGCCCCGAACAGCAGAATCTTGCGGCGATGCGCCGCGAAGAGCGTGACCAGGACGAGCACGATCGCCGTGTCGACGAACTGCGTCCCGCGGAGGCTCACGCGCAGAAGGAACAGGAAGAGCGCGACCAGGACGACGCGTCCCCAGGCGGCCTGGGCGAGCCGGATCACGACCGGGTTCTCGTCGATCGCGGGGACGAGTCGAAATCGGCTCATCGAGGTTCGAGTGGAGGCCAACGACTCGCCGGAGCGGGCTCGCCCGCGCGGCCGCGCGACATCGGGCTGCACTCGCTCGTGATCATCGGAATAGGGCCGTCGGTTGCCTGTGGGCGATCTGGCTTCGACGCTATCACGGCGTCTCCGGCGGCGACGCGTCGGGCCGTCCGCCGCACGAGCCCCCTCGAGCACCCGCCGCCACTGACGCTCGACCGGAGTCGAGCGCGAAGTGCGTGGACTAGAATCCCCCGGTCCCCATGTCATCCCGTCCCTCGCGCACGATCGAGATCGACAAGGCGCTGATCGTCGGCGCGCTCGTCCTGCTCGTGACGCTGGGCTGGATCACCGGTGCGCCGGTCTTCGAGCCGTTCGGACAGGGCCGGCTGACCTACATGACGGTGCTGGCCCTGCCGATCGTCGGCGCCCTGCTCCTGTTTCGACGTGCGTCGCCCGGCCTCCGCCATCTGGTGGGCAGCTGGTGGCCGGTGGTCGCCATACTGGCGGTCTACGAGAGCCTGAAGCACATGCACGCCAACAGGATCACGCAATGGCTCGGCATCGAACCGAAGGACGCGCTGATGCTGCGCATCGACGAGGCCCTCTTCGGCAAGGCGCTGCCCTTGTGGATGGACTCGTGGACGGCGACCTGGTTCCAGGAGTTGATGACCTTCTGCTACATCTGGATCTACTACCTTTGGCCGGTCGCGCTGCTGTCCGCCGCCTACCTCGCCCACCGCGACGACCTCTTTCGCAGACTCCGCCTCGGGCTCGTCTTCGGACTGCTCGGCGGGTACGTCCTCTACATCTTCGTCCCCGTCGCCGGTCCGCTCTATCTGATCGGCGACCGCTTCCAGCATCCGATCCCCGGCCACTCCCGGCTGGAGACCCTGTTCTTCGACGCCCTGCGGTTCAACTGGGACTGCTTCCCGAGTCTGCACACAGCCATTCCCTGGCTCCTGACGGTCTTGATCTGGAAGTGGCTGCCGCGTTGGGTGGTCTTCTTGTCGGCAGTCCTCGCGAGTGCCGTCACGCTCTCGACCGTCGCTCTCCGAATCCACTACGGCGTCGACCTCCTCGCCGCCTTCGTCTGGGTCGGAATCGTCTTCTACGCCGTTCAACGCGCCTCCCGGTCCGACTACGGTCGTCTGCGACTGCGCTTCGGAAGCGCGCGTCGGAGTGCCACGGCGAAATCCTCGCCGGCCCGCGGCGCACTAGGCAGAGCGGCCGCGACCATCGGTCTCGTCTCCGGAGCGAGTCTCGTCGCCCTCCTCGTGCAGGAGCGCTGGTCGGAGCTCTGGGTCTCACGTCCACTGCTGGTCAGCGGAGTCTGCTTGGCGGGTGCGGCGTTCGGAGTGGCTCTGGGGCTGAGCTGGGCTTCGCGCCTGCGCCCGCGGTCGCCGAGCGTGAGCTCGTCGCGCATCGGCGCGCTCGCCTGCCTTGGGATAGCCGGAGGAATCGCTCTCCTCGGCTCACCGGTTCCGACGCTCGCCGTCGCCGACGGCTCCGTGCGGTCGATTGCCTGGACGATTCTGCTCGGCGTCGCCTTCGGCGTCGTGCTCGGTGAGGCGCGGAGCTTCGTACGGGAGCTGGGACTGCGGCGCGACATCGAGATCGTCGCGCGCTGGTCGGCTCTCGGCGCGTCGGCAGGCGCCCTCTTCTTTCGGTCCGAACTCTTTCCGCGGCTGGGCTACGGCGACTCGCTGCTGGTCGCGGCGCTACTCGCGGCGCTGGGCGCTTTCCTGGTGCTGCGCCGGGATATACCCGTTGCCGCCCTGGAGCCTGGGGTGCAAAGTGGGAGAGCGGATGGGCCGTGTCTCGTCCTGCTCGGCACCGCAGGCGCGATTACCGGCGCGTTGATCCCCGCCTGGACGTATCTCTACGGCGCCGCGCTGGGCGACTCATTCCTTGCGTTCGGCACCGTGCTGACTGCCGTCGCGCTGGCGGCCTGGATCGCGGGACCGCTGGCTCGCCGGGTGGTTGGAGCCAGTCGGGCCAGCGGGGTCGCCGGTAGGCCGGCGCCCGAGCGCGCCGCCGCCGGCTTGCTGGTACTCGGCGCGGTCGCGCTCTCCGCGACCTGCTTCCTCTGGGATCAAGCACCATTGCTCCTGGCCCGGGCCGCATCGAGGACCCAGTCGCTGGTCGCCGTCGATCGAGCCCGGGAAGTGGCGGTCGGTCTCCTGGCCTTCCTGCCGGCGCTCTTTCTCGTGAGCGCGCTCCGGGCGCTTTCCGGAAGCGACGCGGCGAAGAGCTCCGGCCGATCCGCCGCTCTCGTTCCAGCGAGCATCGCGCTCGGGAGCGCGCTGTTCGTCTCGGTCCTTTTCGAGCAGCTGGGCACGCGCGCCTCCCTCGCCTGGTTGGCGCTCTTCGGAGCCGCGGTCGGCACTGCCACTTTCCTTCGCGGACCCATCCGGAGGATGCATGCTGTCGCGGCTGCCCTGGCGATGCCGCTCCTCGGAATCGCTTTCGTGGCCTGGCAGACGTTGCCGTACGCCGCAGGAACCTCGATGGACATCGGCCGCCGTCTCTTTTCGCAGGCGAGCACCGGTCCGATCGTCGAGGATGCCGTGGCCGGTTTCGTCGCCAGGTTCGAAGCGCCTTCCGGAGCGGACCCCGAACGCTGGTCGGTAGTCGGCAACGGCCGCGTCCTGGCCCAGAACGCGGATCCTGCCGCGGCGCCGGCCGTGGAGCTGGCAAAGAGCGCGACGAGCTCCGTCCGCCGGGCGCTCGTCCTCGGGGCGAGCCCCGCGCTCGCCCGGGCCCTCGCCGACGCCGGCGTGGCAGATGTCGAAGTGGTCGAACCTTCGGCCGAGGCGCTCGATCTCGCGAACCCGCCCCATGGCTTGGGCGGGAAGACCGCGGACGTCGCAGCTTCGATTCCGACGAATGCCCGGGTCCGGCTGCGCTCCGCCAGGCCGGCCGATCTGGTGATCTCCCGCGTTCACGACTATTGGCTGGGTCTCTCCAGGGGGGAGCTCACCCGAGAGTTCTACGCCCTCGTCCGGGCGCGACTCGACGGGAATGGGGCCTTCGTCCAGGCGATCGACCTCGACGCCATGGGTCCGCGCGAGCTGCCATCGATCGTGGCAGCGATCGCGGCGGAGTTCCGATCGGTGAGTCTCTGGATCGCCGACGGCAACCTCCTGGTCCTGGCTCTGCCGGAGGCCCGAAGCGGTGCGCGGGAGAGTCCGGCTTCCCTGGGTCCGCCCCTGCTGAGCCCCGAGCTGACCGCACTATGGCTGGCGGCGGAGGGACCGGAGGTGAGCAGCGACCGCAGTGGATCCCTCGAGCTCGGGAGCCGGAACTACCGACTACTGGGCAGCCTCGCGGAGAAGACCCCAGCAGCGCTGCGGGCGTCGATCGCGCGTCGCATGTTGCCCGCCGGAGCGGCGCTGCCCACCTCGTCCGGCGCACCCGCCTCCGCCGCGCCGCTCGCAGCGCCCGAGAACCCGTAACGACGCCGTCGTCCGGCGGGCAAGCAGGTACACTTCGCCGCGATGCGGACGGCAAGAGAGGCAACTCCCGACAGCCCGCCGTTGCCGGTCGTCTTCGGCGCCGGACTACTCTACGCCGCACTGCTCTTCTGGGCCTGCGGCTTCCGGCTGGTGCCGGCGCCGCCGACGCCCAGCGCTTTCGTCGTCCTCGCCCTCCTCGCTCTCTTCCTGGGTCTCGCCCACGGCGCTCTGAGCGCCCTCGCCGCGACCCTGCTCTCCCGTCTCCCGGGCCTGCGTCGCTGGCCGCTGGGCATCGACTTTCTGGTGGCGCTCGGGCTCGGCGCTTTCTACGCCTGGCTCGCCCTCTCGCTCTGGAAGTTCGCCATCGCCCGCGCGCACCTGCGCT
>Ga0154020_10010677_pt1 | contig 10493 bp, 4 predicted proteins | sample Klosneuvirus_201_FD_109709 | JGI IMG/M metagenome (GOLD analysis project Ga0154020, IMG submission 109709) | Active sludge microbial communities from wastewater, Klosterneuburg, Austria - Klosneuvirus_20160825_MG | ecosystem: Engineered > WWTP > Aerobic digester > Activated sludge | place... | reverse complement strand
GGTCGACCGACGCGTCGTCCGAGCCGAGGTTCCCGATCGAGAGACGCGACACGAACGTGTTCCCGAGCTGGGAGGTCGCCTTCACGAGCGACGGCACGATGAAGCTGGGCGCACCCGGCGCCAGGCGGCTCCGCGCCTCGCACAGGTTGTCTTCCGGGGGCACCTCGTCCCTCACGAGGAGGCGTGCCGTCGCACCCTCCGTCGTCCGGACGGTGAGATAGGTGTAGCGCGGGAAGACGCCGCCAGAGGCCCCGAAGACCCGCTGAGAGCGGAGCGAGATCGTCCGCGTCTCCCCGGGGGCGAGCGGCGTCCTGTTCCAATCGGCGTCCGGCGTCAGCCACACCTCCGGCCCGACCTCGTAGGAAAGCGCCATCGGCGTGGCCGCCGGGTTCCGGAGCGTGACGGTGATCGGCGGTGGGTCGGCGGCCAGGGATGTCGGGGCGAAGGAGACGCTCTCCGCGCCGAAGACCGGTGCGGCATCCGCGGGCGCGCCCGTCGGCTCGGGCGTGATGGAGAGCGCCACGGTCGCGTACGGCACCACGTCGAGCGGCTCGCCCTCGGCCTTCAGGGTGAGGAGGCCGTGGAACCGATTCACGGCCGACGTCGAAACACCGCGGTACTCGAGAGTGAACGTCTTCGTCTCGCCGGCCCGGAGGGCGATCCCGGGCTCCGTGGGCCTGAAGAACGGAATCGGCTGGAACGTCTGGAACGTGCCGGTGAAGTCGGTCTTCCCGAGATTCGAGATCTCGAACGTCGTCCGGAGCGGAGCCAGCGTCGATCCCATCGGGACGAGCACCGGCTCGGGCTGGCGCGTGACGACGAGGCGCGGCTTCGCGGCCGAGACCGCGACGCCCACCGTCTCCGACGCCGGTCCCGCGATGCAGACGGCGTGCGGCGTGACGCGGTGGTAGATCGTCCCGGGCGCGCCCGAGGTGAACGCGGCCGAACGGCCTGCCGTGTCGAGCGCGTCGAGGATCGGGCTGAACGCCGGGTCGAGCGAGCGCTCGACGCGGTAGAAGCCGTCCTCGACTCCGTCCGACGCGGCCCACGCCACGACGTAGCTCTGGCCGACCGTGACCGTCCCCTCGGGCTTCAGCTCGAAACGCGTCGCGCCCGGGGCCCGGCAGGAAACGGGGTCGGTCTGGAACGTGACGGGACCGGCGGACGTGGTGCGCGACGGGTCACAGCCGGCATGCGCAACGACACGCCACGTCACGGTCGCCCCGGCGCCGAGGCCGGTGAGGCGGTAGCTCGTCGCCGTGAGGCCCGTCGCGACCGGCGTGGACGCGGCCCCGACGTAGACGTCGTACGACGTCGCGCCGAGCGCCACGTTCCAGGAGAGCGTCACGCTTCTCGGCTGTCGCTCCGAGCGGTCGGCCGGCGTGACGAGCGTGAAGGGCTCCGGCGCGGCGCAGGCTCCCGAGACGGTGAAGCGCCCTTCGGTGGTGGAGGTGACCCGCGTCGCGTCGCACGCCGCCTTCGCGACGACGCGCCAGACGTAGGTCGTCCCGGGCGTCAGCGCCGGGGTGGTGAACGAGGCGGTCGCGACATCCGCCGCGATCAGGGGCGGCGGGCTCGCCGGGCCCAGGTAGACGTCGTACCCCGACGCGCCCGAGGCCGCGCCCCACGACAGACGCGGTGTCGTGCCGGCACCCGTCTCCCCGTCCGACGGAGACGTCCGCGCGAACGCGCCCGGACGCGAGCACGCCTCCGGAGTGGTGAACGACGCCGAGGCCGTGCGCGTCGCCACGGTCGGGCAGTAGGGATCGCCCTTCCCGATCACCCTGACGTGGTACGTCGTTCCGGGCAGGAGACCCGCCGCCTGGAACGACGTTCCGGCGAGATCGCTCGCCACCTGTTTCTCGGGCGGATTCACGGTGTCGAGGAAGACGTCGTAACGGAACGCGTCGCTCGATACCGTCCAGCCGAGCGTCGTCGCCGCCTGGCCGGCCGGCGGCGACGCGGGCGGCGGCTCGACGCGGAAGTCTCCCAGCGGGATACACGCGTAGACCTTCCGGATCCGGTTGTTGAAGCGGTCGGCGATGTGGAGCGCCCCCTTCGCGTCGAGCGCGAGGCCGAGCGGCCAGTAGAGCGGAGCGTCCTTCACCGGGCCGCCGTCTCCGTAGTAGGTGAACAGCTGCGGCAGGTTCAGCGTGCGGATGATCCCCCGCGCGTCGACGACGCGGATCGCGTCGTTGTTGCTGTCGGCGATGTAGACGTTGCCCCCCGCGTCGGCGGCGAGCCCCGCGGGGACGTCGAAGAGCGCGGCGGTGGCCGGTCCGCCGTCCCCGCTGAACCCGCTCCGATTCAGCCCGGCGAAGGCCGACACCGTTCCGGACGCGAGGTCGATGGCCCGCACCCGGTAGATCTCGGAGACGAGGAGCCGGCCCCGCGAGTCGAAGGCGAGGTCGCTCGGGAAGAAGAACGAGGCCGCGCTCGCGGGCCCGCCGTCGCCGGTGCTCTCGAGGCGACCGGTCCCGGCGATCGTCGTCACGACCCCGCTCGCGTCGATCCGACGGATCCGATGGTTCGACGTGTCCGCCACGTAGAGGTTCCCCGCGCCGTCCGCGGCGAGCCCGGCCGGGCCGGCGAAGAGCGCCCTGGCGGCCTGATCCCCGTCGCCCGCGAATCCGCGCGTACCGAACGTACCCGCGACCAGCGTCACCCGCTTCGTCTCGGGATCCCACCGGCGAACCGTCCCGAAGGACGGCTCGACGAAGAGGAGCCCGCCCTGCCTGTCGAACGCGAAGGCGGTGACCGAGTCCGCGGACGTCTCCGATCCGGGGACGTCGGTCTTGTAGGTCGAGCCGGCTCCCAGGATCGTCGAGATGTTCCCGCCCCGGTCGACGCGGCGGACGAGGCTGTCCTCCCCACCGACGAAGAGGTTGCCCTCCGCGTCGAAGGCCACCGCGTGCGGCCGGAAGATCAGGGCCGACGTCGCCGGCCCGCCGTCGCCGCGCGCACCGACGCCGCCGATCAGCGTCTCCATCCGGCCGTCGGTCGCCCGGAACCGCCGGATCTTGCCGACCGCGGCGTCCTCGGCGTAGATGACGTTGCCGTCCGGATCGGCGGCGAGGCCGCCCGGCGGGCCGAGCTTCGCTTCGCGCCCGGGGACGTTCTCCCCGCCGTCCGTACCGCCTCCGAAGAGCGTGTCGATGATCCCCGTCGTCAGGTTCACGACGCGCACGAGGGGCTCGTCCGCGATCAGGATCTCGTTCGTCCCCCGGGCCGTGACGGCACGCACCGCCCGGAGCATGGCGTTGCGGGCCAGGCCGCCGTCCCCGGATTGACCGGACCTGCCCGTGCCGGCGAAGACGCGCAGGAGGCCCGTCCGCGCCTCGACGACCTTGACGCGGTTGTTCGCGAGATCGCAGATGTAGAGGTTCCCCTGAGCGTCGATCCCGAGCGAATCCGGGGTGTCGAGCTTCGCCGAGAGCGCGGGGACTCCGTCTCCCTCGTCGCCCCTCTGGCCGGACCCCGCGAACGGCTGGATGCGCCCCGTCGCCGCGTCGACGCGCCGCACCCGATTGGACTGGGGCGCGCCCACGAAGATGTCCCCGTTCGGCGAGACGGCGATCCCGCCCACGATGTCGAAGGTCGCGAGGCTCGCGGGACCGCCGTCCCCTGCATCGCCGCCCGGCGCCCCGCAGACGCCGATCGCGGAGAAGACCTTGCGTGTCGCGATCTCGTACCGCCTCACGCACCGGTTCGCGAAGTCGGCGAAGTAGACGTTTCCGGCGCCGTCCGCCGCCAGGTAGCCAGGCCGGTTGACCCGGGCCTGGACGCCGGGCCCCCCGTCGCCGGAGAAGCCGGCGGCTCCCGTCCCGACGACCGTCTCGATGAGGCCCGTCCGCGCGTCCACCCGCCGGATGCGGTGGTTCAGGATCTCGGAGACGTAGAGGTCGCCGTTCGGCGTCCGGGCCAGTCCCAGCGGCCGATACAGGAAGGCGCCGATGCCGGGCTGGCCGTCACCCGTGAATCCGCCGGCCACGGTGTCGATCGTCTGCGCGAGGAGCGCCCTCGAAAGGACCAGGAGCGGAACGAGGACGATCGCTCGGCGCATGAGGACCTCCAGCGGCGCCGAATACGATATCTCGATTCGGCGGACCCGGAGTCATTCCCTGCGGCCTTCAGGCGCGTGAAATCCGATACGCTCCCCCCTCGATGAAGAAGCTCGCGCTGCCGATCGCCGCCCTCGCCCTCCTCGCGCTCCCGGCCTTCTCGGAGACGCTCTACAAGCTCCCCCCGAAGGAGATCGTCGACATCCTCGATGCGCCCCAGCCGCCGAGCCGCGTCGTCAGCCCGACGAACGACAGGCTCCTGCTCGTCGACGTCGAGCCGTACCCGCCCATCGCGGAGCTGGCGCGACCGGTCGCGAGGCTCGCGGGCCTCCGGATCGTCACCGATCTCGCCGCCCGGTATCGGGCGATCGGCTATCGCGGGCTGACCCTCCTCGACCTCTCGACGGGCGCGAAGAGGCCTTTGACGCTGCCGGCGGGCGCGCGGATCACGATGCCCGTCTGGTCGCCCGACGGGACGCGCTTCGCGTTCCAGGCCGATCGCGAGGGGGGCCCCGCGCTCTTCGTGGGCGACGGGAAGACGGGCCAGGTGCGCGAGATCCCCGGGCTCCGAACGAACGACGTGCTGGGCGCTCCGGTCCATTTCCGGGGCGGGGGTCAGCGCGCTCTCGTCCTGACCATTCCGAAAAGCCGGGGCGCCGCGCCCGCCGAGCCCCGCGTGCCGCGCGGCCCGAACGTCGAGGAGACGGCCGGCAAGTCGTCGCAGGTCGCGACCTATCAGGACCTCCTGAGGACGCCGTTCGACGAGGACCTCTTCGAGCACTTCGCCACGTCGCAGCTCGTCGTCCTCGACGTGACGTCGGGCGTGGCGACGCCCGTCGGGAAGCCCGGGCTCTACGCCGCGGTCCAGGAGTCGCCGGACGGTAACTACCTTCTGGTGCGTCGCCTGAAGCGCCCCTTTTCCTTCCGCGTCCCGCAGTCCGGGTTCCCGCGCACCGTGGAGGTCTGGAGCGCTGCCGGCGAGCTCCTGAAGACGGTCGCCGATCTCCCCGTCACCGAAGAGGTGCCCCGCCAGGGCGTCCCGACCGGTCCCCGTTCCGTCGAGTGGCAGCCGATGGAGCCCGCCACGCTCTTCTGGACCGAGGCCCTCGACGGCGGCGACCCGAAGAAGAAGGTGGACGCGCGCGAGCAGCTCGTCGCGTGGGCCGCGCCGTTCGCGGGAAAGCCCGCGGAGGTCGGCAGGGTGAAGCACCGGTTCCGGGGCGCGGAGTGGCTTCCCGAGCGGGGCAAGGCGATCGTGACGGAGTACGACCGCGACCGCCGGTGGACGACGAGCACCCTTCTCGATCTGGCCGGGAAGGCCGCGCCGCGCGTCCTCATCGACCGCTCGGCGCAGGACGACTACGGCGACCCGGGCGATTTCGTCCTGCAGACGACGGCGGACGGCCGCCAGACCGTCCTCGTCGACGGCACGTCCGCGTACCTCGCGGGGGACGGCGCGTCGGAGAAGGGAGCGTCTCCGTTCCTCGACCGGATCGACCTCACCACGCTGAAGAAGGAGCGCCTCCATCAGTCGAAGGAGGGGACCTTCGAACGATTCGCCTCCTTCGTCAAAGGGAAGAGCGCGGCGGACCGGACGAAGATCCTGACGCGCTGGGAGACGAAGGATGACCCGCCGAACCTCTTCCTCGTCGACCTCGCGACGAAGCGCCGGACGAAGGTGACGGACTATCAGGACCCCGCGCCGCAGCTCCGCGGCCTCTCGAAGCAGATCCTGAAGTACGAGCGCGCCGACAAGGTCCCGCTCTCCGGAACGCTCTACGTGCCTCCCGGCCACCAGGCCGGCACGCGCCTCCCCGTGATCATCTGGGCGTATCCGCTCGAGTACTCGGGGGCCGACACGGCAGGCCAGGTGCGCGGCTCGGAGAGCACGTTCACGCGCCCGTCGGGCGCCAGCGTCCTCTTCTTCCTGCTGCAGGGCTGGGCGGTGCTCTACGACGCCACGATGCCCGTGGTGGGCGACCCCGAGACGATGAACGACACCTTCGTCGAGCAGGTGACCGCGTCCGCGAAGGCCGCCGTGGACAAGCTGGACGCGATGGGCATCGCGGACCGCTCGCGCGTCGTCGTCTCCGGGCACAGCTACGGCGCGTTCATGACGGCGAACCTCCTCGCCCACAGCGACCTCTTCGCGGCCGGCATCGCGCGGAGCGGGGCCTACAACCGGACGCTGACGCCGTTCGGCTTCCAGTCGGAGCGCCGGTCCTACTGGGAGGCCACGGACGTCTACACCAGGGTCTCGCCGTTCTCGTTCGCGCACAGGATCAAGAAGCCGATCCTCCTGATCCACGGCGAGGCCGACAACAACTCGGGGACCTTCCCCATCCAGTCCGAGCGCCTCTTCACCGCTATCAAGGGGAACGGCGGGACGGCGCGCCTCGTGACGCTACCGTTCGAGGCGCACAGCTACCGGGCGCGGGAGTCCGTTTTGCACGTCTTGGCGGAGATGCTGGAGTGGGGCGCGAACTGGACGAAGGCGAAGGCTCCAAAGTAGCGGGCCCGAGTGATTCCGGCGGCGAGGGGGCGTCGTGCTCGTGCTTCGTCACCAGGTCGAGCGTGTCGATCGCGACCGCCGCGGCCATCCCGACGACGCGGTTCGTCGCGCGGATGGCCTCGTAGACGCCGGCGGTGATCGCATCCTGGATCAGCTCGATCCCCTTCGCCGCCGGCGCGATCGGGCCGATCCGCTCGAGCACGGCATAGGTCCGCCGAACCCTGCTCCGGTGCAGCCGCTCCGTCTCCCGCACCGTCGCGTCCACCGCGTGCTCGACCAGCTCGGCGAGCCCGCGCATCAGGAGCCTCTGCTCACTCACGTCCGCACCACTCCTTCAGCTTCTCGTACACCGCGGGGCTGTAGGCCAGCTCGTTGTGGTGAACTCCCGGAAAGACCTTCACGTTCTCGTCGTCCGGCAGACTCCGGCCGTCCGCGGCCGCGAACGCCCTTCGCTTCCGAGGGACCCGGACCAGGGAATCTCCCAGGAGCCGCCCTGCCGGATGATCCGGATCCCGGGTCAGCGTGCCCAGGACGAGGTAGTGGCGCGCGGTCACGAGCCACGGAAGCGCCGCACCGGTCGCCTCGTTTGCGGGGGCTCCCCGGCGGAGGTCTTTCACACCACGGCTTCTGAGGTCCAGAATGTCGCCGATCAGACCGGTGACGGGGTTCGGAATCGCCTGGAGCACGCCGCTGGACAGGTGCGCGAGCCGTTCGAGGTCCGCCCCGCCGTGCGGCGTCGCCAGGTAGAACACCCGCTTGACCCGCGTCACCCATGGGCGCGAGCGCTCGCCGGCCACGTGGCAGGCGCTCCGGATCACGAGCCCGCCCATGCTGTGTCCCACGAGGACGATCTCCGACACCTCCGCCGGATAGGCTGTCACGAGCTCGTCGAGAAGGGTCGCGAGCCGGGCGCCGTTGTCGAGGATGGGGAGGCCTGTGTTGTAGCGGACGTAGAACGGCACGTACCCGAAGTCGCGCTGGAGGAGGGTCCCGTACGTCCCACCGCCCGGGAACACCCAGATCCCTTCGTTGCAGCCGAGGCCGTGAACGAGCACGCAGAGTTTCTCGCCGCCCGAAAGGGGAACGCTCGAGAGGCCCTCCCTGGTGAGCGGGAGCTTTCGCCCCTGGCGATAGCAGGACATCTCGATGGCGAGCCCGTTTCCGCGCTCGTGCAACGCGTCGCCGAACATCGCGTTCAGGATGCTCTGGCCCTGGCCAACCCATGCGGGCGACCGCTTCGACGCGTCTCGTCTCTCGCCGCTCTTCATGGCCCGACGCCCCCTGCGGCGGTCACTCTACTTCAGACCGCCGCACGACCAGGCTGCGTCAGTACCAGCCCGCGAAGAGCCGACTGTGGTCGCCCCGACCGATGCGGGGCAGACGGTCGAGACGCGGGCCGACCCAGGCGACCACGCAGGCGGAGGGAGACGAGATCGTGTGGGGCCCGGCCTTCATCTCGACGGGCCGTCCCCCGATCGGAAGTCCGTCCACGGAGACCTCGCGGGGCGTCTCTCCGGAGACACCCATCACGGCGTACCGTCCGCCGTGCAGGCAGGTCCAGGCGCCACCTCCGGCCGGGACCGTCCCGCCCAGGACCAGGAGCTCGTCCGACAGGGCGACGTACTGACGCCGAAGGAAGTCCTGATCCTCCGCGGGAAGCCAGTCCGTCCGGTAGTTCCGGATGACGACTGCGGCGGGCTTCGAGGCGAGCATCGTCCTGATCGGCGGGCGTGTTCCATCTCTGAACCGATCGATGTTGAGCGAATGGAGAAACCAGTTGAAGCCGATGCTCTCCCGGGTGGAGACCAGGCCAACGCCGTCCCAGACGCGATCGGCGACCGGATCCGTCAGGCTTTCCGCAACGTCGGCCAGCAGCACCTGTCGGGTGCTGGGGAAGCCGAGATGACGGACGGTGTGAAGGAGGAATGGAATGACCTGCGCCGCGACCAAGAGCGCGATCACGGGAGCGGTCCCGTCTCCCCGCCGGCCCAGCCGTTCGGACAGGGCAGGTTCCAGCCGGGCGGCGGCGAGAAACGCCTGGGGAACGAGTAGCACCAGGATGTAGGGAAAAGGCGTCGGGTTGACGAGGAAAGCACCCAGACCCGCAAGAAGGAGGAGGGCCTCCGGACCGTACGTCGCGCCCCTGAACCAGCCTCGCCCCTTCGAGACGAGCTCCCGCGCGGCCAGCCAGGTGAACACCAGGAGAGCGCAAGCGAGGAGCGGCGTCTGGGTGACGATTCGCGAGAGCGCGGCGACGTGCGACGGAGACGGTCCCGCAGGCGCCTGGGACAGCTCGACCGAAACACCGACGCTTCCCGCGATGACGGCGATGAAGGTCCTCCAGGTTCCCTGAGCCAGGTGAAAAGCGGTGCCGAGAGCAGATCCCAGGAGGCTGCCGCTCATCAACAGCACGAGGAGACGACGACGGCTCAGGACGACCGTGGGGTGAGGACACATCAGGAGGATCGAGCAGGCCGGAACGGCGTACAGGAACCCTTTGAAAGCGGTCAGCTGCATCAGGGCTGCCATGAGCCCGATCGCGACGTAGGCGCGGCGTGCCCCGAGGCGTGACACCCAGGTTCGCCCCAGAGCCCAGAGGACGAGGAGCTCGAAGAGGAGGACGTTGTCGTGGCGGATCTCCATTCCGTAGTCCCAGAGCGGGGCCAGCGTGGCTGCCCCGAGGAGGAGCAGCCCGCCACCGCGGCTCCTGATCCGCGTCCCGGCGAGATGGGCCAGGAGGAAGATGTTGATCCAGAACAGCCCGAGGAAGAGCAAACGGCACGAAACCAGAAGCGACGCCGAGCGCTGCGCATGCCGAGCCAGCATCGACATCGGCCCGAACAGGAAGATCCCGGCATTGGTCTCGTACTCGGACGCGAGGCCCCGGCCGAGGATGCGCGCCATGAAGACGTTCTGGAGCTCGTCGACCTGGTAGATCCGGTCCAGCGCGAGAAGGACGGAAGCTCCGAGGAGGAGGATGGCGACGAGCACCCCGGCCAGAGTCTTCCTGCTCATCGGCGGGCACTGTAGAACACTCGGCGTTTGCCGTGGCGCTCTCCGCCGCCCGTGACGTGCGACTCTACTTCCGGTACGCCGCGAGGAGCTGTCGCGCCTGGGCGCGGGCGGCGTCGCCGACGGAGCTACCGGCCAGCATGGCGGCGATCGCTTCCACGCGGCCCTTGTCGTCGAGCGCGGTGACCCGGGTCCGGGTCCGTCCGCCGGCGCTCTCCTTGGACACGAAGAGGTGCTGCGCGCCGGCGGCGGCCACCTGCGGGAGGTGGGTGACGACGAGGACCTGCTCGCGCGTCGCCAGGCCCCGGAGCTTCCGGCCGACGGCCTCGGCGGTCGCGCCCGAGACGCCGGCGTCCACCTCGTCGAAGACGAACGTCCGTGCCGCGCCCTTCGTCCCCGCGGTCTCGCCGAGCGCCGCCGCGAGCGCCAGCTGGACGCGCGACAGCTCGCCGCCCGACGCGATCTTCGAGAGCGGCCGCGGCGGCTCGCCCGGGTTCGGGGCGAAGGCGAGCGTGACCTGGTCGATGCCGGTCGCCCCGAAGGCGATCCGCTCCCCGCCCGCTTCGAGCGGGCTCTCGGCGTCGGCCCGTCGCGAAAGCTCCACCTTGAACGACGCCTTCAGGAACGCGAGGTCCTTCAGGTGGGCTTCGGTCGCCTTCGAGAGCCGGGGCGCGGCGGCCGAGCGGAGCGCCGACAGCTCGAGCGCGGCCTTCCGGTAGGCGTCGAGGGCGGCCTGTTCGGCCTTCTCCGCCTTCTTCAGCGACCCCTCGAAGTCCGAGAGCTGGTCGCGCTCCTTGCCCAGCGCCTCACGACGCGCCACCACCTCGGCGAGCGAAGCGCCGTACTTCCTCTTCAGTCGCGTCAGGGCGTCGAGCCGCGCCGAGACCTCCGCGAGACGCTCCGGATCG
>Ga0154020_10010675_pt1 | contig 10493 bp, 21 predicted proteins | sample Klosneuvirus_201_FD_109709 | JGI IMG/M metagenome (GOLD analysis project Ga0154020, IMG submission 109709) | Active sludge microbial communities from wastewater, Klosterneuburg, Austria - Klosneuvirus_20160825_MG | ecosystem: Engineered > WWTP > Aerobic digester > Activated sludge | place... | reverse complement strand
CCAAACATGGACACAAACATAGACATGATGTCCAAGTTAAGGTTGTTAGAAAAAATAAATCTAAACAAAAGCCAAAAAATTGAATATACACGTTGTTATGTGCCGTTTTTTTGAATGTGCGTGGGGTGCATTCAAAGGCGGTGCGCGGTGGTATGTGAAGCTCCGGCTGGCAGCCTTTGCTCGCGGGATGGCTCAAAAATATGGCATACAACGGACGCTGCTATGAACAGTGGCCGACATAACGCACGAACTGAATTAGAATGACGAACTAAGGTTTTAATAAATAATTTTTAGCGCGATGGAAGAAACAAAAAGACTTGAATTTAAACACTGCCCATTTTGTGATGGTGAAGAAACTTTGACTATGCGAAAGGTGAAAAAAACACGAATTAAAGAAACAAAAATTGTTAAGGGAGTTTTTGAGGTTTGGACTTGCTCAAAGTGTGGAGAAGAGTTTTTTCACCATTGGGATATTACCACAAAGCCAATACCGCCCACAACGAGCGCGTAGGAAAAATTATTTATTAAAACCGACTTAACAGATGAACTGTCCCACAAAGAACCAAACTAAGGCCATTGTTTATAGCTGTTGTTGGCAGAGTGTGAGCGTTCGCATGTGTGTCGGCAACGGCTGTATTTTGCGAAGGGTTGGCGAGTGTGGCGTGAGCGTAGGGTTTGAGCAGCGGGGCTTTGTGGGGTTATGGAAGCCACACCTCAGAGCGCAAAATATTGCTGCCAATGTATCAAGGCTACTGGCAGTGCAGCCCTGGACAATAGTAATGAGCAAGGCTGTTTTGCGATAGCTTAACTGCCTTAGCGGTGAAACTGAATAGTAATAATTAAACACGAATTTAATATGGAAAGATCATCAAACGATATGGAATTAAAAGACATTCCATACATCATTGAAACTGATTACATAATCAAAGAACTTCGCAGAGAAAAAGAAAGGTTGTTACATTATCCGGTTCCTGTTGCGATTTGTAAATCAGAAATTTATGATGAATTTTACTATGTCGCATATTCAAATATCGCAAAGGAGAATATAGATCTTATTGAATCGTTAATCATTGATCGTGTGAAGTTTTTAGGTGGCAATATTAATGTTGCCTGCGAAGGTTGCGGGGCAATGTGTAATAGTGAAAGTGGTTATAAAACGATTCACGGATATATTTGTTTTAAATGTAACGGAGAAGATCAAAAGAAATCTTAAACTATACTCGGCACGGATAGACAAACTTAGGATGCGTGAAGGCAAGTGTGGTTTGGCTATTGGTGCCGCCTTCGGGCTGCATTGCCAGTAGCTGGTGTTATGTGCAGTGTGACGGGCGCGTGGGTACAAGCCGATGTATTTGGCCTCCGGCCTCGGCTTGTATTCGGAGGAGGAACATTGCACATAACGGTCACAATGTTTAAGTAGTACAAAAAGCGTAACTGAATTATGTTTGAAGTACACACTAAAATTTTTAATTAATGCGAAGCGCAGGGGATTTTAACTTTTAATTTATGAAAACAGCAGAAGAATTATATGAAGATACCTTTGAAGGATTAAATATAGAAGATAATGAAGATTTAATTCCTAAGATAATGAAAGAGTTTGCTAAAATGCATGTTAAGGCAGCAATTAAAGAATGTATAGAATCAGCACCATCAGGTTCATCTACAGATACTGTAAGTTATGAAGATGTAGTAGAATGTCTTACAGATTGTTATCCTTTAACTAATATAAAATGACAAAGCAAGACCAAATACAGGAAGAAATAATTGAAAAAACCATTAAATTCTATTCTGACAATGAAAAAGGTTATTTAAATCTTGCTATGAGAGTGGGAAAAACCAGAATCACACTTGAGGTTCTTAAAAGAATGGGGTATGAGGTGGGTCAGATCCTTATAGCCTATCCTGATAATAAGCTTAAAGATGTATGGGAACAGGAATGTATTAAATGGCAATTTAATAATTTCAACATAAGAATGGTTAATTTTAGCAGTTTAAAAAAGTGTAACACCCAGGATTATGATGTTGTTATTTGTGACGAATTCCATGCTTTAAGTGAAAATGAGGCTTCCTTAATACAGGATTTAAATGCTTCTATGTGGATGTTTCTTTCAGGTACAATAAGCGGAGAAACTAAGGATAAATGGCCTGAATTTAAGGAAATAGCTAATTACAGCACATTAGATGGAATAGAAGATGGGATTTTAGCTGATTATCAAATATCTGTACATTTAGTGAAATTAGATGATAAAGAGCTATCCCCTAATAAAAAGGGGAAAATGCTTACAGAGAAGAAGAAATACGATAATTATTCTTATGTAATACAGAGGCAGAGAGCAGAGGGAAGGCCTACAATGCATTTGGCATTAGCTAGAAATAGACTATCTTTGTCTTCTATAGGAAAAATGACTTATTTAAAATCTCTCCTCTCTACAATGAAAGGTAAAAGGGTGGTGGTATTTACAGGGCTTTCTGCTGTTGCAGATGGGATAGGTATTCCCTCATTTCACAGTAAATCAGCTAATGATTTTTCGTTTAAAGCTTTCCAAAATAAGCATATAAATCATATTGCTTTAGCAGCAATGGGAAAAGTAGGGGTTACATATCCAGACCTAGACTCTGTAATTCTTCTTAATTTCGTATATTCTTCTGAAGAAAATTCACAAATTTTAAATAGATGTATAAAGCTTGACTATAAAGGTAAATTAGCCGATATGCATCTTATATGTTTAAATGAACCAGCAGAAATAAAAAAAGCAAAAGAAGGACTTTCTTTACTAGATTCTTCTAAAATAGTTTGGAAATCTTAAATATTTTACTTATATAAGCTGTATGAAGTGTGAAAACTCTGATACTACGGAAGCTGATGAAATTGATGCTATAGATAGCTTTTATGAAAATGGCTGGCGTATAATAGAATTACAATGTTTATGTAAAAAATGTGTAGAAAATGTGTAGAAAATTAAATGAAGAAAAAGTATGAATTATTTATTATTATTCTTGGTTACTATTCTACAAAATGGTAGCTTTACACTCGTAAGTAGAGCGAGAAATAGCAGCTCTATTATCTTCCATGCAATAGCCAGTGTGCTATCAAATGGAATATGGTTTATTGTCGTAAGACAAGTGACTAAAGAAGACCCAAATACGTGGCTTCTTGGAGCTGTTTATACAGCAGGAGCTGTAACAGGCTCAATATTAATGCATTACATTAGTATGAAATATTTAGAAAAATGGTTTAAAGCAAAACAACAATAAAATTATGTCAAAAGTAAAATTACCAAAAGAGTTTAGAACAAAATGGTTAAAAGCTCTAACAAACGGAAGTTATAAGCAAACAGCAAGTATGCTTGTAGAAACAATAAAAGGCCAAAAGAACAGATATTGTTGCCTTGGAGTGGCATGTAGAATAGAAGGTATTCCTGTTAAACAATTAAAAGATGAAGGAATGCCTAATACATTATTACCAAAATATAAAAAGATTCTTCCTGCTGCACTCTTTAAAAGAAATAGATTGAGAGATTCTAATAGTACATTGGCTACAAAATTAGCTAATTTGAATGATGGGGGAAGATCTTTCAAAGAAATTGCAGAATATATTGAAAAACACACTGTTGCTGCGTAAAATTTTTGTATATTTGCATTTAAATTAAATAAAAAATATGGCAAAACAAGAAAGCGAATTACAAAAAACAGACGATTTTTCTTTTCCTAAAGAATTGTCGGTTCCAGATACAGAAATGAAGAGCTGTATTCTTTATGGACTACCAAAATGCGGAAAAACAACAGTGTTATCAACTCTCCCTAACTGTCTTATTATTGATACAGAAAATGGGTCTGACAAAATAGCAGGACTTATTAAGAAAGTACCACAAGATAAGGGGCCTGTGGGTAAAATGCAATGGTTGGATAAATTTGCAGATGAGCTTATTAAAGCAGGAAAACCCTATGATTATGTTGCTTTGGATACATTTACAGAGATTAATGAATGGGCAGAATGGAGTGGAACTTATAGATACCAAAATAGTGTAATGGGCAGCTCTTTTAATAGAGAACTAGATACATTAGGAAAACCTATTAAGGGAGGTAAATTACTTAATCCTGGAGATGCAAACTATCAAAGTGTGCACAATTTAGCAGAAGGATATGGCTATAGATGGAGTAGGGAAGATACATTAAGAATGTTTGATAAATACATGAAAGTAGCAAATAAATGCGTATTTTTCGTGTGCCATGTGGAAGATAAATTTGTTGGGGGTGGAGATACAAGAATTAAGCTTAAGGAAGAAGTGGCTCCTAAACAAATAGCATTAACAGGTAAAATCAAAGATGTACTTCCTAGAAAAGTAGATGCTGTAGGATATGTGTACAATGATGATGGGGTAATTAAAGTGAATTTTACAGGTAGTGAGCAACGTGTAGGGGGAAACAGATGCCCCCATTTAAGAGGATATAATGATGTCCTAGATTGGAAAAAAATATTTTTAAAACCATGATACTAATAGGAAGTAAAGCAATAAAGCACTGGTTTCCTGATTTTCCAAGAGTTCCTAAAGACACAGATTTTGCCATAGGAGGCACTAATAAAGTACAAGGGGATCCTGGGGTAGAATTTCTAAATAATCCTGTCTTAGATGAATATTATGCTCCTCATAATGGCACTATAATAATAGCAGAGCCAGATGTTCTTTATACAATTAAAATGTCCCATTTATTTTGGGATATATTTTGGGAGAAGAATGAATGGGATGCTACATGGCTAAGAGAAAGAGGGTGTCAATTAAACTATCCCCTATTTTGGAAGCTTTATAAGTTCCATAATGAATTACATGGAAATAATAAAAGGAGTGATTTAAAAATGTCAGCTTCTAAGTTTTTTGATAATGCTTTAAAATGTGAATACAGCCATGATTGGCTACACACCCTTCTTAAACCTGTCCCTACATTTAACAAAGTGTTAAAAGATGGAGCAGAGGTGGAAGTAGATGAAGACAAATTCCAGGCATTAACAGAATTAGAAAAAGAGGCTCTTGTAAGAGAAGAGGTGTATATTATGGCTTTTGAAAGATGGCCAAATATACATTTTAGACATGCTTATGGGAGAATGCTTAAAAAATTCATTCTTTCTCATGCCCCAGTTTGGGAAGCAATATGGATATTGGAAAATTATAAGAGACTTTGTAGAGCAGAATACAATTTTATAGAATATTTAAATGAAAAAATTAAAAATACAGACAATGGAAAAAGAGAGTATATTACTAAAAGATCTGCAAGACTTGCTAAAAAACAAGTCGAAGTATAAAATAAACGAACAAAAAGGACAAATAGGTATTCCTGATGGTTATGAAGATGGTAGTCAAGGAGACTATAATGAAAAATTTATATTTTATCAACACCCTGGTCTATCAAAAAATGTATTTATGAAAGAAACCTATCATACAGATAGTTATGGAAGCAATTATTCATTAGTTTCTGTAGAATTTGTACAAGGAAAACCTAAAACAATTACAGTGTATGAGCCAATTTAAAAAATTTAAAGAAAAATTTGCAGAAATCTTCGAACAAGAGGATGCATATTATGAATTTATAGAATGCTTTGAAGAGGGAAGAAACCCTTTAAATGCAGAGTTAAAAGAGGATAATGATAACGAAGAATATGACTCTTATGGTAGTGAAGATTCTGTGTTAAATAGAGTGTTTTATTTCCCAGAATTTGATATATTTGTACAATTCCTAGGGACAAGACAGTCTCATGTAGGAGAAGAGTGGAATTCAATGCAAGAAGTAAAACCTGTAACAAAAACAATAAATACATATGAGTAAATTAACAGCACAAGAAATTATCGAGAAAATTAAAGAATCAGGGGCAAGCATTAGTGAATTTGCTTATGAAGGTGCAGAAGAGCATGTAGCTGGGCCTAATAAAGAAGTAGATAGAACAGGTGGAGAAGATGAAGGGAGTCATTGGACTCGCACTTATCATTTTACAGACCACGATGTCTACCTCAAAGTAACAGGGTATTATCAATCCCATTATGGAACAGATTTTGATAATGGATGGGATTGTGTGAAAGAGGTGAAACCAAAGGAAAAAACTATAACTGTATACGAATGAGAAATTTAAGCACATTAACAGAAATTTATACAAGGGGGCCTATATTTGAAATTAGTAAGAGTGTTATAAAAAGAGACACTTTTATTGTAATTTTCACAGAAGGCTCACAAGCCAATATAAATGGAGAAACATATTATAAACTAGTAGCAGCGTAATCAATTAACAATTTAAACATAGAAAAATTATGGCAATTCAAGGAAGTCAAAGAGAACAAGTAGAAAGTAAAGAAAAAAAAATCGGATTGGGGGAGTTTAAGGTTATTGCAGTGAACCCCACACTGGAAGAATACAAGAGTGTATTAGGTATATCTCTAGCAGAAGATAGTAAAGCTGCTAATTATTTGGGAGAAAGTGAAGATGGCAATACCACCTTACGCCTAGATTTCTGGGGGGAAAACACCAGAACAAAAGAAAAGGATAAAGTGACATTTTTCCTTGAAAATAAGGTGAAAGAGAACAAAATAGAGGAGGATGATACAGATAAAGTGAAGAAATATCAATTTATCAATGGTGTAGGAAGCTGTACATGGGCAGAAGATGTAAATGATCTAAAACCTTGGTTTACTAAGTATGGTACACCAAGAAAAGCATTTGTAGGAGAAGAAGAATTATATGGTTTTGTTAAACGTTGGTTGGGTAAATTAGACACATTTAAATCAGATGCTTCTCTATCTTTCCTTTGGAAACCCTTAATGAAAGGAAATGTTAGTGAAATTAAAGCTGAAATTGGTGGTCAATTTAGTGTCCCTTTCCTATGGCTTATGACAGTGAGAACAGTGGAAAAAGACGGAGAAACTAAACAATACCAAGGTGTGTATAATAGAAATTTCCTTCCTTCCTATGTACTACCATATTTCTCTCAAAAAGATTACCAATCAGATGAGGTGCTTTCTGCCATAAGAGCTAAAAGAGCTGCTGAAAAAGCCACAAAAGAAAGTGGTGGAACAGTGGAGAAGAAAGATAAGGTGAAAGATTATGAATATTTTGTTCTCCAAGTAACAGACGGAGAGTATGGGTGCAAAGACTTCTTTCGTCTTAAACCTTTAAAAGTTTATGATCCAGCAGAAAATCTAGTAACATCAGATGATGCAAAAGATGGAGGGGATAATCTACCATTCTAAATAAGAGGATTAAGCTTATTAAGGGGCTGGAGAGAAATCTCTGGCCCTTTTTATTTAAATTTAAAAATTATGGCAATAGCAGGAAATAAGAAAATAGAGCTTACAATGGACTCTATATTAGAAAAAGTGTCTGATTATGACATTTTTAGGTGGTATATGCCTACAAAAGATTGGGAATTGAATGAAATTACCCTATCTCCTTTTCGAAGAGAAAAGAATCCTTCATTCATCATTGGAAATAAAAGGGGATATGTGTCTTTTATAGATTTTGGTAATACGGAGTTCCGAGGAGACTGTTTTACATTTGTTAAAAAACTCTATAATTTGGCTAATTTAGACGAAGTATTAAGAAAAATAGACAAAGATTTTGGCCTTGGAATTTCTTCTAGTGAAATAAAAGACTACAAAAAGATTACAGGAGAATATAAACAACCTGAAATTGTCAAAAGAAACACTTTAATACAAGTGACTACCAGGAAATTTACTAATGAAGAACTAGCCTATTGGAACACCTATCATCAGAATATTACAGATTTACGTAATAATGAAATATATTCCATAAAAGAATTATATCTTAATAAAAAGAAGTTTCCATTAAAAGATACAGATTTGAGGTTTGGGTATTTTTATAATGGATTTTGGAAAATCTATCGTCCGTTTTTAGGGAAGAAAGAAAAATGGTTCCCTAATAATGTCCCTATTACCACAATGGATGGAAAAGAGGATATTAAAGGGTGTAAGACAGCTTTTATAAATAAGAGCAAAAAAGACCATATGGTGATTAAAAAGATATTTCCATGCTCTTGTGCTGTTCAAAATGAAGGAATTGCATGTTTTAGCCCTGAAAATGTAGAATATATTAAAAATAACTCTGAAACACAAGTGCTATCATTTGATAGTGATGTTACAGGGGTGAAAAATAGCCAACAAATCACAGAACTATTTGGATTTACATATTGTAATGTTCATAGGAAATATTTACAAGAAGGAATAAAGGATTGGGCTGACCTTGCTAAAACACATGGAATGCAGGCTGTAGAAGAAGTATTAAAACAAAAACAATTATTATGAAAACATTTGAAATAAGAGTAACACAAAACCTAACTGGTTATTATGAAGGAACTATTGAAATAGAGGCTTCTAATGAAAAAGCAGCATTAAACAAACTTAAAAAAATGTCTAAAAAAGATATTGATGAACAGGCAGATTGGACACATGGAGATGATTATAACGGAAATCCAGACACTATTGAAATTGATGAATCTCAAATTAATGAACTAGTATGACACAAGAAGTGCAAGTAATATTACAATTAACATTAGATTGTGATGCTACGTTAGATTCATTCGATATTGAATCTAAAGTTAAATCAGCTATTCACTTTAGTAAAGATGATAAAATAGATATTATGATGATTGATATATTTGATATACAAGAAGAAGCTGAAATATATGGAAATGAATAAACAATTTGAAGAAATGTTGGGAGCATCTTTTTATCCTCATGAATGTGGAGGAATGATAGAATGTATTACAAAACAAGAAGCCATGAAAGCTATGCAAAAAGCCTTTAATTTGGGTAAAAATAGTAAAAAATGTAAAGAGGATAAAGAGAATCCTTATAATATAGACTATGAGAGACAAACTAAACTAGATTTATAATATGTTAATAACTACAAAAGATGATTTAAGAGTGGGAGATGAAATTCTTGTTCCCTCAAATAGTAATTTTAAATATGTAAAGGTGCTGTCTATTGGTAAGCCAGGGGCTAAAACTACAAGATGTAGTATAAGAAAAGATGTAATAACAATTCCTGCCACTAAATGGAGAAAAGAGCATTTACAAAATGTATATAAATTTGAAGAAAATCCAGGGTTACATAATTCAAAAATTAATTTAGATTTGCGATATAGAATGCTTTGGCTTGTAAAACGTGAAAATCTATGAATTTCAAGAAATTAGTAGATGATGTGATATTGATATACCCTCATCTAGAACCAGCTTTAATGGATATTTATAGAGCTTTTGTACAAGCAGTGGAAGAAGGGGCCAATATAGAAGAGGAGGAAGATTTAGCTATTACAGCTATGGATTTATTAGTAAAAATAGAAGAAACAGAATAAATATGACAGCAGAAGATTATTTTATAGAATTTATGTCTGGAGAACCCCTTACACAAGAAGCTGTAATTGAGGGACTTACAGAATATGCAAGAACAATGATAGATGAATATACAAATGATATTCAATCGGAAATAGAAGATGCAATAAATACATCATACAAAAACATTAGACCATGATTTTAGAGAAGCAAACGGAAAACTTAGTAATGGAGGATGGAGACATCCAGCAGAGCACAGATATGATGCTTGACTTAGATTCTGCAACATTTTTGATGCAGATGTTAAGTAAATTCTATTCAGATGGAATAGGAAGTTTAATACGAGAAACAGCCTCTAATGCCTTAGATAGCCATAGGAGTGTAGGAACAAAGGATCCTATTATAGTGTCTCTGACACAGGCTAAAGATGGGAATTATGAATTCTCTGTTGAAGACTTTGGAATGGGTATTGGCGCTGATACAGTGGAAAATGTCATTAAAAAGTATGGAAAATCCACTAAAAGACAGAGTAAGGATCAATTAGGAGCTTTTGGACTTGGTTTTAAGAGCCCCTTGGCATACACCTCTTCTTTTTATTTTATAGGAAGAAAAGATGGAATAGAGAGGAAATACATGATGTATGAGAGCCAGGATGAGGCTAACAAAATAGACCTTCTTTATGAATCTCCCACTACAGAGAAAAACGGTGTTAAAATTATTGTTCCAGTTAAATATGGAGATAAATATGACTTCCAGAAGAAAATTAATGAGCAATTATGCTATTTTGAGAATGTTTATTTTAATGTAGATGGAGTAAATAATGATTTTAAAATTGTAAGACATGAATTGTTTCAATGGAGTGAAATTTGTGATGATGACAAACTGCACATTTGCCTAGACAACGTCTACTATCCATTAGATTTCACTAAATTAGGTATTAGTAATATACATTTTCCTGTAGGACTAAGATTTAGCCTAACAGATGGTATTTTCCCTGTCCCTAATAGAGAGCAGCTTAAATACACAAAAGAAGCTAAGGAAATTATTCTTAAAAGATTAAGAGAGGTAGCAGACTATTTTATTAACAAATATAATGAACAAATTAAAGAAACAGAAGATGTGTTTTCAGCTTTAAATTATTATAGTAGTAGTTACAGAAAT
>Ga0154020_10010674_pt1 | contig 10494 bp, 9 predicted proteins | sample Klosneuvirus_201_FD_109709 | JGI IMG/M metagenome (GOLD analysis project Ga0154020, IMG submission 109709) | Active sludge microbial communities from wastewater, Klosterneuburg, Austria - Klosneuvirus_20160825_MG | ecosystem: Engineered > WWTP > Aerobic digester > Activated sludge | place... | reverse complement strand
CGTTGGCCACCGCGTCGTTAATCGCGTCCGCCGCACAGCAGATGTAGTACTGGCTCTCGTCCGAGTTCCACGTCGCACAACCCATCGCCATGATGCGCGCATTCACCACGCCCGCGATGCCGATGCTGTTGCCGCGAATCGCCGCCGCGATGCCCGCGACGTGCGTGCCGTGGTCGATCGAACTGCCGCCGCGACGGTCGCGCTTACAATCGCCGTTCGCATTCCCGCCGAAGCCGCGGTTGTAAACGATCCGGCTGGCGAGATCGGGATGCGTAAGGTCAACTCCGGTGTCGATGATCGCGACGCGTTCCGTCGTCGACGCCTGCGGAACATCCCAGGCGTCATCGGCACGAACGCGTTCCGGGCCCCACTGATCCGTCCAGCGTGCGTCGTTCGGCGTCAAAGTGGGCTTGTGGAGCTTCACGATGCTCGCCCAGGCCACATCGCCATTCTGCTTCAACTCCTCGACCACCTGTGCGGCGTCCTCGCCGTCGTTCAGCTTCATCTTCAGTGAACGGGCGAGTTTCGGTACCTGTTCGCCCTCGACTGCCACTCGGGCTGGAAGTTCCTCGCCCTTCAACCAGCGATCCGCACCCGTATGAGCGGCGACGACATCACGAACTCCGCGATGCAGCCGGAGCAACCGGGCCTTGTCCACCGGACGGCGGCTCGCACCAACGGGCGAGAGCTCTTGCGCTGCCTCGGCCTTGAGACCGAAGTCGATCTCGTGTTTCAGGTAGTAGGTGCCGTTCGGGAGGCGGCCGATGGCCGGGTCAGCCGCGCTGACTCCGAGAACCATTCCGCAGACCATCATCGTTGAGATCAGTTTTTTCATACGCAGCTCAGTGGTGAGTTTGTTGTGATTGCCGAACGATTACTGGAGGTTCACGAGCACGAGCACGAGACCCTTGCCCTTGTCGAGCGAGGACATCGCCTTGCCGATGACTGCGCCCTGCGCCTTGCGATGGCTCTTCACCTTCATGCCGTGACCCGGCGTGTCAGAAGTGGTGATGAGGTCGCCGGGCTTGATGGCGCCCTTGTCCGCGTCCATCCAGCAGTAAACACGGCCGGTGAGCGCGACCGCGTGCTTGCCGTCCGCGGCCGTGCCGACCTGGCCCATCATCATGCCGGGCTTGATGCCGCCCGCGCCGCTGATGATTCCGGCGACGGTCTTGTCGTACGCCTTCGAGCTCGTCACCAACTGGCCGGGTTTCTCGGGGTCGATGGAGACAATCATGCCGGTCGTCACCTCATCGTGAATCGCCTTGATGTCGAACTGTTCGGAGAGATCAGAGCCGCCGGTGATTTGCAGCACCTGCGTCACGATTCGGCCTTCACCGTTAAAATCCTGGCCGTCCAGCGAGATGGTGGTGACGCCCGCCGCGTTCTTCAGCGCCATGAACGCGCTGCCATCGGAAACCACCTGCATCTGCGCACGGGTGGAACCAGCGCTGTTCTTGACGTCGATGTAGCCGCCGTCCACTGAATCGCCGTCAACCTCAACAGTGCGAGTGCCCGAGCTGTTGTAGAGCTCGAGGATGCCACCTTCGCCGGTACCGCCGAATTCCTCGGCACGCAACTGGACCGCGAGCACGCCAGTGTCGCTCTTCAGCGAGATCTTTCCGCCCTGGGAAGTGCCCTCAGCGCCAAGAATCTCCACGGTTTCTGTGCCGCTGCCGTCGTGAACCGAGATCTCGCCACCGCCGCCGCTCACACTGCTCAATCCATCGAGCTGGATGCGGGTCGCGCCGTTGGTGCTGCGAATGTTCAGCAAACCTGCGCCAGCGCTGTCACCATCAAGGAACACGCCCAGCCCGCCATCGTTTTGGTAGAGCGACAGCTGGCCGCCGGAATTGCCTGCCTTCAAATAGACGCGATTGGTACTGCCCAGCGAAAGCTTCAGAGCACCGCCCGGAGTCGCCAGCGGGAGAGGAATGATTCCATCCAACGCCAGCGGAGCAATGAACAAGCCGCTCTCGTGCGCGAGCAGTTGGGCCGTCGTGAAATTTTGAGCCGAGTTATCGCGCAAGAGAAGTTCGCCCCAGCTCGCGCCCCACAACCGGATCTGCTCCTGCCCGTCGCTGCCGTAGGTGCTGATTTGGCTGCCCTGTCCGAACAGGCTGATGGCAGGTGTGCCCGCCGTCGTACGATAAATGTCGAGACGACCGAGCGTGTTGCTGTCGCCCAGCCCGATGACGTTCGCGAGCTGCTCCGACGTGACGGAGTTCGCCGTCAGGTTCGTGGCGTTGATGACGCCGGGCGCCAGCTTCGTGGAGGTGATGGCGCCGTCCGGCACCGTGCCCGCCATCATCGCATAACCAACCGAGGTGATGCGTTGATCCGGCGTGAGCAGCTGGGAGCCGTTCACGCCGTCGTTGAACCACACGCGCAAACGAACGTCAGGGTTGTTGAAAACCGACGACGGTACCGCGCCCATGTTCGGCAACGCGGCGTCGCCGAGTTGCACCGAGTAAAGCCCCTGCGCCACGGACAAGGCCACCGCCGCGCTCGGCTCGCTGCCGTTCACGCTAGTGCCGTTGTTGCTCCAGTAGCTGGGCGTGCCGCCAGGTCCGACGAGGGCGAACTTGAACGAGCCGGAGCCGTTGAAATTTGTCCCGCCGACAATGACGCGGCCCTGATAATTGATCATCTGGGGCGGAACCTGCGCCTTGGCATAATGGGCGAGCAACGTGGCAGCGGAGAGTGCGGTGAGGAGGCGGAACTTTTTCATAAGGGGAGTCTCAGTTGGGGAATTGTTGGGAGAATCAATCGCGACGCGACAGGCGTCGGCAGGAGGCCGTCGAACTTGCCTTCGGCTCACCAGTGATTGAATCGTGTTGTTTCATTCACCCCCTACAGAAGAAACGGCTCGGGAGGTATTACAGAGAAACGGAGCCGGTTCCTCCGTCCTCCTAAAAACAAAAACCCCGCCCAAACTCGTGGGCGGGGTTCGAAAACGAGAAACTCTGTGCAGCGATGGCGTCAGATCATGTGGCAGAACATCGCATCGCGGAGCTTCGGCTCAAACCACGTGCTTTTCGGCGGCATGATTCCGCCGGCATCTGCGATGGTCATCAGGTCTTCAATGCTCGTCGGGAACATCGAGAAGGCGCAGGCGTATTCGCCCGACGACACGAGCTTCTCCAGCTCCGCCGTACCACGAATGCCGCCCACGAAATTGATCCGCTTGCTCGTGCGCGGATCGTCGATGCCGAACAACGGCGCAAGGACATACTTCTGGAGCAACGTGACGTCGAGCTTCTCGATCGGATCCGTCGTCGCCGCGAACTGCGGCCGGAAATGCAGCGTGCGCCATTTACCACCAAGGTAAAACCCGTGTTCATGTTTGCGCGTCGGCTTGGCAGAGCCGGCCTCGCTGATGATGAACACTGCGTCGAGCTTTTGGAGCAACGCCTCGGGCGTCAGGCCGTGCAGATCCTTCAACACGCGGTTGTAGGGCAGGATCTGCATCTGGTTGTGCGGAAAGATGACGGTCAGGAAACGTCCGCTGTGGCCGGCGCCTTTGCGACTCTGAAAGACACGTCCCGCCGCCGCGCTGCGATGATGACCGTCGGCGATGTAGAGGAAGGGAATCGCAGCGAACTCCTTCTCGATGGCCGCAATCGTCGCCGGATCGTTAACGGCCCAAGAGGTGTGGCGAACGCCATCCTTCCCCGTGAAGTCCACATCGGGCGTCTCAGAAACCTTCTTTGCGAACAGCGCATCGAGGGCCGAAACCGCGCGGTAGGTGAGAAACACCGGGCCGGTCTGGGAATTCAAAGTCTCAATGTGCCGAACGCGATCATCTTCCTTGTCCGGGCGGGTCAGCTCGTGCTTCTTGATGATGCCGTTCAGGTATTCCTCACAACTCGCCGCAGCCACGAGACCGACTTGCGCGTGCTGTCCCATGACCTGGCGATAGAGGTAGAACGCTGGCTGGGCATCCTGAAGCAACGCACCGTCGCGAATGAGCTTCTCAAAGTTCTCCTTGCCCTTGGCATACACGGACGCGTCATAGAGGTCCGTGCCCGGGGGAAGGTCGATCTCCGGTTTGCTGACGTGAAGAAAACTGAGCGGATTGCCAGCGGCCATCTGGCGCGCCTCTTCGGACGACATCACGTCGTAGGGCAGTTCGCAGATGCGCGAGGCCAGTTCGGGTTTCGGTCGCAGGGCGGAAAAGGGTTTGATCGATGCCATAAAAGAGGCGTGAAGATAGAAATCCGGCCCTCGGAACGCACGTCCAAATTTCGCCCCGGGGAATCCTCCGGAAACCGCCCGGGAAATCCCCGGTGGGAGTCGTCATTTTGTAACCCGAACAGGCCAGAGATGATTTGACGAAAGTCGTTCTGTGGGGCAGGAATAGAGCGTTCCAAAAATTTCTTCTCGTGTGAGAAGAATGGCGGGTTTTGGGTTGGAATTTTATCTGTGTGTACCAAAACCCGCTTTTTTCTTTTCCCCCATCGCTTCGGCGCGGTTCCCCCCGTTTCCTGACCTAAAGTATTCGCCTCCAATGCCGATCCCTTCGCGGGATTGCGCCGGCGCCGGATGCGACGGGGATCCCCTGCTTCCCAACCATCCCCGCTATTAAAAGAGAAGGTCTGGATACGCACCAAAAGGCGCTGCAAATCAACCTCGACCCTTCGCTCTACGGTACCTTCGCCGAGATCGGGGCGGGACAGGAAGTCGCGCGCTGGTTTTTCCGCGTGGGTGGTGCCGCCGGAACGATTGCCAAGGCGATGAGTGCCTATGACATGACCTTCAGCGATGCGATTTACGGCACCTGCGACCGCTACGTCAGCAAGCAGCGCATTAACTCGATGCTGAACCACGAGTTTCGCCTGCTCTACGAACGCCTCGACTCCAAACGCGGTGACAAGACGCGGTTCTTTGTCTTCGCGGACACCGTCGCGGCGAAGAGCTACACCAGCAAGAACGATCCCCACGGCTGGCTCGGCATCCGGTTCCAATCCTCTCCCCGCACCGATCCCTCGCAGATCATCATTCACGTCCGGCTCCTCGATAAGGAAAACATCCAGGAACAGGAAGCGCTCGGCATCATGGGCGTGAACCTCGCCCACGGCGCAAACTACCTCCACGACGATCCGGAAACGCTCCTCGTCTCGCTGCTCGACAGCCTCACGAATGAGCGCGTCGAAGTGGACATGATCGAATTCTCCGGGCCGGACTTCGAGAAGGTGGACAACCGCCTCATGAGTTTGAAGCTCGTGCAAAACGGGCTCAGCAACGCCGCGATGTTCACCGCGACCGGCGAAGTCGTGCAACCCGCCGACGCACTTTACAAGAAATCGATTCTCATCGAGCGCGGCAGCTTCCGTCCCGCAACCAATGTCTCCGTCGACATGCTCCGCTGCGCGCAGGCCCAGTTCATCCAGGAGCCGAAAGTTCAGGGCGAACCGGTCATCAACCTCATGGAGATGACGCTGAAGAACCTCACCGAAGGCGACAAGATCGACGCGCAGGATTTCCTCGATCGCGCGGACATCCTCGGCGCGCTCGGCAAGACCGTGCTGATCTCCAACTACGCCGAGTATCATCGTCTCGCCTCCTACCTGTTCCGTCAGACAAAAAAAATGATCGGCATCGTCATGGGCGTGCCGACCTTGCGCCAGATCTTCGATGAGAAGTACTACGCCGATCTGGAAGGCGGCATTCTCGAATCCTTCGGCCGCCTCTTCAAAAACGATTTGAAGATGTATGCGTACCCCCTGCTCGACCAGGCCACCGGATCATTGGTCACGGCGGGCAACCTCCGCGTCGCGCCACACCTGCGCCATCTTTACGCGTATCTCGTCGAGAATCGTCTGATCGAAACCATCCGCGACTACGACGAAAAATGTCTCAGCATCTTCTCTCGCGACGTCTTCAAACGCCTGCGCGCCGGCGATCCGTCCTGGGAAACCATGGTCCCGCCGGAAGTCGCTGAAATCGTCAAACGCCGCAAGCTGCTGGGCTACGTCGAGAAAACAAAATCCCGCCGCAACTCGAAAGCCGCAGCGGGCGGTTTGGTGGATTCGCTCCACCTCGCGGGCGTGCCGAAGGCGGCGTAGTCGTCACAGCTCCGGCTTCTCGAACCGGCTGGTGACGACGTCCCAATTAATCACGTTGAAGAACGCGCTGACATAGTCGGCGCGTTTGTTTTGATACTTCAGATAGTAGGCGTGTTCCCACACGTCAACGCCCAGCAGCGGATACTTCCCGTGCACGAACGGCACGTCCTGATTCGGAGACGAAACGACCTTGAGATCCTTCTCCTCCAAAATCAGCCACGCCCACCCGCTGCCGAACTGCTTCATCGCCGCGTCGCTGAAAGCCGTCTTGAACTTCTCGAAGCTCCCGAACGTTTTCTCGATGGCCGACCCCAAGGCACCCTTCGGCACGCCACCGCCGCCCTTCTTCATCGTCTGCCAGAACAGCGAGTGATTGTAGTGCCCGCCGCCATTGTTGCGCACCGCCGCACGGACAGCTTCCGGCACTTCATCGAGATGCCGGATCAATTCATCGAGACTCGTGCCGGCCAGCTTCGCATCCGTCGCCACGGCCTTGTTCAAATTCGTGATATACGCCTGGTGATGCCGACCGTGATGGATCTCCATCGTCTTCGCGTCAATGTGCGGCTCCAACGCATCCAGCGCATACGGCAGTGGCGGCAGTTTGAACGGCCCCGTGGGAGCCGCCGCCTGGGCAAAGTTCGTTTCGGGCAAGGTCACCAGCGAAACCGCCGCAGCGGAGAGCGCCGTCTTCTTGAGTGCATCGCGTCGAGTCATCATGGTCGTAGTCCTGGTTAAGAGTTGATGTGCCGGAATGTGAGACGCCGCTTCGCGGGACGCAACCCGCAAATCGGTTTCCCCACATTCGCCGCTGTGAAGCAAACAAGTAGCAGCGGATTCGCGTCGCGCAAATCTTGATCTACTTCGCCCGCGCGCGGCTCAGCTCGGACGGAAGGACGCGCAGCATCTTCACGAGACGCTCCGTCGCCGGTGAAAGCCGCTTCGGTTCATACATCACCCCGACCACGAGCGGCGCCGGCGCCGGCTGAATCTCGACGAGTTTCAAGCGCGGCCCGGCCAGGCAGGCGAGCGACGAAGGGACAATCGCCACCCCGCGACCAGCCTCCACCGCGGCAATCAAGCTCGTGGCGCTGTCGTGCTCCTCGGCAATGGGCGGCAGACCTCCAGCCGCTTGAAACAGCCCGCGGATCATGTCGTGATACTCTGGATAATCGTGCAGCGAATAGACCACCAGCCGCTGCCCACTCAACGCCCGCAGATCGAGAGTCTTCGACCGGGCCAACGGATTCACCTTCGCCATCGCGACACAAATCGGATACCGGCAGAGCTCGTCGAAAACCAATCGCCGGGACGCTTTGAGCGGAGCCTTGACCATCAGCGCGGCGTTCAGCTTGCCGGACTCCAATCCGCGCAGCATCTCGCCCGTCGTCATGTCGTGCAGCACCACGCGAACGCCGGACGCTTCGCTCTGGAAGGCGTGAAGGATTCGCGGAAGCAACTCAACCGTCGGCGACGGCGCGTAACCGAGATGCAATTCGCCGCGTTCACCTTGGGCGAACGCTTTTGCCACGCGCACCGCATCGTCCGCCCGCTGCAACACCGCGAGAGCCTCTGAACGGAATGCCTCGCCGGCCGCCGTCAAACTCGCCCCACGTGGACTTCGATCCAGCAGCTTCACGCCGAGCTCGTCCTCGAGATCGTTGATCTGGCGTCCCAGCGCCGGCTGCGCGACACGCAGGCGCTGCGATGCCTTGGTGAAGTTCTGCACCTCGGCCACGGCCAGGAAATATCGGAGATGTCTCAATTCCACGCGGCACACTATGCCGAAAAGGCATTCCTGCGCGAGGATCAAAGTATTGGGCGCGGATCCGTTCCCGAGCTAAATGAAAGGCGTGAAAAGAGCCAGCCCACGAAGGGCCGGCCGACAAGAGAAAGCGACGAAGATTATGATGACGATTCGACGATCCGACGAGCGGGGCCAGGCCAACCACGGCTGGTTGAACACGCGTTTCACCTTTTCCTTCGCGGACTACTATGACCCGAATCACATGGGCTTCCGCAGCCTGCGTGTCATCAATGACGACGTGGTGTCGCCCGGCGGCGGCTTCGACATGCATCCGCACCGCGACATGGAGATCATCACCGTTGTGCTCAGCGGCGCGTTGGAGCACAAGGATTCGATGGGCAACGGCCGCGTGATCCGCCCGGGCGAAGTCCAATACATGGCAGCCGGAACTGGCGTGCTGCACAGCGAATTCAATCCGTCCGAGACGGAACCGGTCCACCTGCTGCAGATCTGGATCAAGCCCGACACGAAGGGCGCGAAGCCGAATTACGCCGAACGCGATTTCAAGAGCGCACCCGTTGGAACGCTCAATCTCATCGCGTCGAAGACCGGTCGCGACGGCTCGATTGCCATCAATCAGGACGCCGAATTACTGGTCGGAAAATTCAGCGGCGGTGAAACCGTGACGCACCCGCTCCGGTCAGGACGACATGCGTGGGTCCACATCGCAGAAGGCGAAGTGACGTTGAACGGCACTCATTTGACAGCCGGCGATGGTGTGGCAGTGAGTGACGAGCGCGAGCTGAAGCTGGTCGCTGCTCAGCCCGGACAAGTGCTGGTGTTCGACTTGAACTGAACGCAAACCGAAACAAAGCCATGAAGAACTCGCTGCGCATTCTCGCCCTCGTCGTCGCGCTCGCGGCGGCGGGGACGTGGCTCGTCACCGGATCGAACCAAGGCTGGACCAAGACGAGCGTTGAAAAGAAGACGGTCGACGAAGTGACCGGTCTCGAAGCGATCACTTACGAGAAGGCCTTCAAGCCGGGCCTCGATTTTTTGGGCGGCGCGCTGCTGGGAGCGGGAGCTCTCGCAGGCGTCTCCTTGTTGTTCCGAACCAAACCAAACGAAAACCATCCACAGTAAACCAATGCACCTCATGAAAACCGCAACACTCAGTCTCCTCGCCCTCACCGCCATTTCGCTCGCTTCGAACGCCGCGCCGTTGACCTTCGATTTCAAGGACCCGAAGGGCGTGAACAACGCCGTCTTCAAACTCGACGCACCACTCGAAGCCATCAACGGTAGCGCCAATGGTATCAGCGGCACCGTCACGTTTGATCCAGCCGATCCCGCCGCGACGAAGGGCAAGATCGTCGTCGCCGCCAGTTCGTTGCACGTGCCGAATCCGATGATGAAGGAGCACATGCTCGGCGAACAGTGGCTCGACGTGGCGAAGAACAAGGAAATCAGTTTCGAAGCGAAATCCTTGAGCAACGTGAAAACCACTGGTGACAACACCACCGCGGACGTGACCGGAACGTTGACGATCAGGGGCGTTTCGAAGGAAGTGACCGCGCCGGTAAAGTTCACGTACCTGAAGGACAAGCTCGCCGCCCGCACGAATGGCCAGATGAAAGGCGACCTGCTGGTCCTCCGCGCGAACTTTGCGGTCAAGCGGACGGACTTCGGCATCAACCCGAAGGCGCCTGAAGACAAGGTGGCGGACACGATTGATCTCACGCTGAGCATCGCGGGCTCCTCACCGAGGTAATTCACGCGGGCCCATTCACTCCACGTGACCATGACCACGCCTATCCATCCCGAGGTGCGGATCGGCCACGTGCATTTAACCGTCTCAAACCTCGAGCGCGCCGTGACGTTCTATCGCGACGCGCTCGGGTTTGCGGTCACCCAATACTACGGCCGGCAGGCGGCATTTCTCTCGGCGGGCGGTTATCACCATCACATCGCGCTCAACACTTGGGCTGGTGAAGGGGCGCCGCCACCACCGCCGGGCCGCACCGGCTTGTTTCACCTGGCGATTCTTTATCCGAACCGTCTGGAACTGGCGCGCGCGTTCCGGCGCCTGATTGACCACGGCGCTCAAATCGAAGGCGCTTCTGATCACGGTGTGAGCGAGGCGATTTACCTGCGCGACCCGGATGGCAATGGCGTCGAGATCTATCGCGACCGTCCGCCCAATGAATGGCCCCGCCGCGACGGCCAGCTCGCGATGGTCACCGAACCGCTCAACCTCGATTCCCTTGTCGCGGAGCTCGACACTCCGTGAATTCCCACTGACTCTCCGAATCAGAACACTCCAACTGTCATGACCACTGCCCAATCTCTCCTCAGCCCGTTTCGCATCGGCGATCTCACCCTTAAGAATCGCGTCGTGCTCGCGCCGCTTACTCGCGCCCGGGCGGGGGTTGAGCGCATTCCAAATGAGCTGATGCGCGAATACTACAGTCAGCGGGCGGGAGCCGGCTTGCTCATCTCGGAAGCCACCGTCATCTCGGAGCAGGCAATCGGCTGGCAGCAATCGCCGGGCATCTACAACGCCGCCCAGGTGGACGGCTGGAAGAAGATCACAGAGGCAGTCCACGCCAAGGGCGCCCCCATTTTCCTTCAGCTCTGGCACATGGGCCGTTCCTCACACAGCGCCTTCCGCGCGGACCG
>Ga0154020_10010672_pt1 | contig 10494 bp, 7 predicted proteins | sample Klosneuvirus_201_FD_109709 | JGI IMG/M metagenome (GOLD analysis project Ga0154020, IMG submission 109709) | Active sludge microbial communities from wastewater, Klosterneuburg, Austria - Klosneuvirus_20160825_MG | ecosystem: Engineered > WWTP > Aerobic digester > Activated sludge | place... | reverse complement strand
GCCCTGGCCAGCGGTCAGCGCGAACGCGACGGGATGGACGACGAGGGTGTTTATGGGCAGGCGCTGGTTGATCTCCAATGCCAGCTTGCACAAGCCTTCGCGCGAGGTATCGCCGGTGTTCAGGCCAAGCACGCGGCCGATTTCGCCCGCTTCCTTCTCGTTCAAGCCGAGGATCACGTCGAACCACTTTTCGAACTTCACGATGAGATCGAGCGCGCGGCGGATGTCGTCAGCCGTGCGCTTCTCGGGATCGGCGAGGTCGAAGAAGATTTTCCGGCGCGGGCCGGTGAGCGCGGGGCAAATCTCCTTCAGCACCGTTTCCCAGATGTCGCTCATGTAGGTGATCATGGTCCAGTTCACGAACCCGACGAGCGAGGCGTTGCTGAACTTGGCCGTGAACTTTTCTTTTCCGAATCGTTCGACGATGTTCGGCCAGTTCACGTCGCCGAGGCTCTGGGTCTTGCCGACCATGATCTTGCCATCTTCGAACTCGAGGGCATCGGTGGTCGCGGGTGGTGCGATGGAGTGAACTTCGGCGACCTGGGTGAAATCGTGGAAGATAGGGTGAACGCTTGGATATCCAAGATTGCCGAGGTAGGTCACCTGCAGGCCGAACGCGGCCAGCGCATTCGCCATGATGGGCCCGTTGCCGCCGAGTTTGGTGAGGGTGCAGACGAGTTCGACGTTGGTGCTGCGCCCGGCGGCACCGGCAAGCCGCTCGGCAAATTTCGTGATGGTCGGCAGGCGGGTGAACTTCTCCGCGTTCTCGCGCTTGTCCACGACGTGCAAAATCTCATCCACGAATCCGTCGAGACCGACAAAGGCGGTGAGTTTGGCAGCATTGCCGGCGACGGCGTCGAGTTGTTGGGCGGTGCGTTGGCGTAGTTCGGTTGCTTTCATTGGTCTGAAATCCGACGTGAGGGGTTTTGGGGCCGGGGTTTAATCTGCTTTGACACCGAGAATCCCAAGGATGCGTTCCAGTTCATCATCGCTGAAGAAGCGGATCTCCACCGCACCCTTGCCCTTGGCGTAGCGCAAATTGACCTTGGTGCCGACGCGCTCGCGGATGCGGTTCTCAATGCTCGCGACGTGCAAATCTTTGATGGGGGCGGCGCCTTTCGTGCGCTTCGTGGTGGGCGACTGGTTTTGCAACTGGCCGACCAACTCCTCGGTCTGCCGGACGTTGAGGCTCCCCTTGATGATGCGCTCAGCAGCGAGTTTTTGAAGCTGCTCGCCCGCGAGTCCAAGGATGACCTTGGCGTGGCCGACCGAGATGCGGCCATCGCGGACGTAGGCCTGCACCTCACCGGGAAGCTTCAAAAGGCGCAACGCATTCGCGACCACGGCGCGGCTCTTGCCCACCTTCGTCGCGACGAGTTCCTGGGTGAGTTGAAATTGCCCCATCAACTGCGAATAGCCCTGTGCCTCTTCAATGGCGTTCAGGTTTTCGCGCTGCAAATTCTCGATGAGCGCGAGTTCCAGCACCGCGCGGTCGTCGGCGACGCGTAGAATCACCGGCACTTCGGCGAGTCCGATGAGTTGCGCCGCGCGCCAGCGGCGTTCGCCCGCGATGAGTTCAAAATGGTCGGCTTGTTCGCGGACGATGAGCGGCTGGACGATGCCTTGTTCGCGGATGGAATCGGCGAGTTCTTTCAGCGCATCGGGAGAAAAATCTTTGCGCGGCTGATGCGGACTAGGGCGGACTTGGGCGAGTGGAACGCGTAGAACACGTTCACGATTGTCCACGGGCGCAGGTGCTGCGGTAGGAGGCTGTGCAATAACCGGCGGCTGCATCGGTGCTGAATCTGCCGGGGGCTCCGCCGGACTCGGTTGGGCAGCAACGGGCGCGGGTTTGCTGGCGGGCGGATTGCCACCGAGCAACGCCCCCAGACCGCGTCCCAATGCAGGTTTAGACATGCGCCCAGAGTGCGAATTGGCGGCGAGATTGTCAACGTGACGCGATGCGCTACCCTGCGCCCATGACGCACAAGAGCGGCAAGGTGGCGGAGATGGTGGCGCAGTTCGCCGGGCGGCGGCTGGACGCGCGCTATCTCGGGTATTTCGATTGTTTCAACCGCCAGTTATTCTACGAGGCGCATGATGTGCTCGAAGATCTGTGGCTGCTTGACCGCCACGGGCCGAGCGGGGATTTCTTCAAGGGCTTGATCCAACTGGCGGGTGCATTTGTCCATTTGCAGAAGAACCGGTTGCGCCCGGCGGATGCGTTATTCAAACTGGCGGAGCGCAATCTGGCCAAATACCCGGCGCAGCACGAGTCAACGGATGTGCGCGCACTGTTGCAGTTGATTTCAACGTGGCGTGGAACCTTGGCGGCCAACGGCTTTGAACGTAATCCCCTGATCGCGTCGACGGTGCCACTTCTCCAAGTGCCCGAATAGAACTTTCGGACCATTGCGGAACGGGGAGGCTTATGGTAGTCATTGCCCATCGGAATATGAAATACACGCCCACACCCAGGGCCGGATTCACGTTGATCGAACTTCTGGTGGTTATCGCGATCATCGCCATCCTCGCCGCAATGCTTCTCCCCGCACTCGGCAAGGCTAAGGACAAGGCACTCCGCATCCAATGTCTCAGCAACGCGCGCCAGATGGGCATCGGCAGCCAGTTGTTTGCACAGGATGATGACAAGCGTGCCCTCACGGGAATAATGAATTATTTCGACGATGACGTGAACTGGCTTTATCCAAATTACATCCCAAACCTCAGATGCTTCCAGTGTCCGGGCACAAAGAACGTGGCTAACGGAAACATGGCGGACATCACCCCGCTAAGCTGGGAGGGACCATATCCGCCAAACGAGACCGATGTTTCTACATATGTGGATCGGGCTCACTTAACGACTGGAAAGTATGCGTCGGCTTTGGTGAATAACGCGATGAAAGGTCGAGAGGATCCGAACGGCCATAGCTACGAGATTGCCGGTTTTATGAATGCCCGAATTGCCAGTGGGGTCAAGGGGGCCAATACGCGCAAGACCGAGAGTTCAATTTCAGCTTGGGTTTACCAGTATGGCAGTCCAACGCTCAATTTGGTTGGCCAGAGGGCCAGTCCGTCAGACATCTGGATCATCTATGATGCGGATGACGATGAGCCGGGTAACGCAACCCGGAAAAATGGCGACTATCCAGATCCCGGCGATAACCATAAGATCGAGGGTGGCAATGTGGTCTTCTGCGATGGGCACGCCACTTTTGTGAAGCGCAACAAGTATCTTGAGAGCTTCTATCGCGGCACGGATGAATGGCATCCTACCATAGTCCCGTAGGCGAAGGTGTTCGTTGCTCCTCTTCTATTTTCCCCGTGCCGTGAAACCTCTTTGCAGCGAGGCGCGTCCTACTGCCTATGCTCGCGCCAATTACTGCCAAGCGATGGGATTTCAAAGCGGCTGCGCATCTTCTGAACCGCGCCGGATTCGGCGGCACGCCGGCTGAGATAGAACGCCTTATTGGCCTTGGTCCCGAGGCGGCGGTCGCCTCCTTCGTTGATTTCGAGAAAATTCCCGACGACACGAAAGATCCCGAATGGGCCAGGCCCGATCCGGAGCGTCAGCGGGAATTGGTTCAGGCGCGCACAATGGCCGAGGAGCAGCGCCGCATGTTGCAGCAGCAGCGGCAGCGGGAAGATCGCGAGCGGATGCTGGAACTGCGCGGCTGGTGGCTGCGCCGCATGGTCAGCGGGCCGCGTCCGTTGCAGGAGAAGATGACGCTGTTCTGGCACGGCCACTTCGCCACCAGCATGGAGAAGGTGCGGGAGCCGTATTACATGTGGCGCCAGAACGAACTCTTCCGCCGCCTCGCTACCGGCAGCTGGCAGCAGATGCTCATCGAAGTCGCGCAAGACCCAGCCATGCTCATCTGGCTTGACCAGGCGCAGAGCCGCAAAGATCACCCGAATGAAAATTTTGCCCGCGAGGTCATGGAACTATTCGCGCTGGGTGAAGGGCATTACACCGAGAAGGACATCACCGAGTCGGCACGCGCGCTGACGGGCTGGTCGCTGGACCGGGAGACACAGCGATTTGCTGACCGCCCCCGGATTCACGACGAGGGAAGCAAGACCATCCTTGGCCAGACCGGCAATTTTGACGGACGCGACGTGCTCCGCATCATCGTCGAGCAACCGCAGGCGGCGAAGTTTATCACGGCCAAGCTGTGGAATTTTTTCGCGGGTTCTTCGCTCTCTCCCGAATTGAACGATGCGCTGGCAAAGGTTTTCCGTGACGGCGGTGACAACTTCAAGCCGGTGCTGCGCGCGATGTTCCTGAGCGAAGAGTTCTACGCGCCCGATGTCATCCGTTCGCAGGTGAAGAGTCCGGTGCAATGGCTGGTGATGGGGGTGCGCCAGTTGGGGCTCGAACTGCCGCCGCCGCTGGCGTGCTCTGCGCTGACGCGCTCATTGGGGCAGGAGTTGTTCCAGCCGCCGAACGTAAAAGGCTGGGATGGCGGCCTCGCGTGGATTACGACGAACAATCTGCTCACCCGCTACAACGACTCCGCCACGCTCGTGTTCGGCGACCCGAAGGCGTTGCAGGGCGCGTTTCAGGGGAACAACAAGAATCTCACCCGGATCGCCGAACGGCGGCTCGAACGCATGCGTCTCACCGGCGTGAATCCGGACAAACTCTTCACCGCCGAACAGCTCGGCACGCGGGAAAAATTCATCGCTGCGCTGGAGCGGCGCTTCTTGCAGGCGGAATTGAAACCGGCACAACGGAAGGCGCTCCATGAATTCCTCGACGCGCGGGGAGAATCCGACTCGGATGACATCCTCGGCGCCGTTCGCTTGGTAATGTGCACGCCGGACTATCAACTGACTTAAGCCCATGAATGACCCATATTCCCTCAAGACCCGGCGCGAGTTCCTGCGCACCACCGTTCTCGGAAGTGCCCTGACTTGGACCGTCCCCACATTTCTCGCAAACACCTTTTCCGCGCTCCAAGCGGACGCGGCTGATAAGGCCACGCAGATTGTTACCGGCAAAGATTCGCAAATCCTCGTTGTGCTCCAGATGGCGGGTGGCAACGACGGCTTGAACACCGTGGTGCCGTTTGCGAACGACTTTTATCACAAGGCCCGGCCGCGCATCGGCATCAAGGCGGATGCCGTATTGAAGTTGAACGATAATGTCGGCCTGCATCCGGCGCTCGCGGGGTTCAAAGGCTTGTTCGACGCGGGACAGCTTGGCGTGGTGCAGGGCGTCGGCTATCCGAATCCGAACCGTTCGCATTTCCGTTCGACGGACATCTGGATGACCGCGAGCGACGCAGATCGTTACGAGAAGCACGGCTGGCTCGGGCGTTACTTCGATGCGAATTGTGCGGGCGAAGATCCGACGGTGGGCGTCGCGGTGGGCCGGCAGATGCCGCTGGCCATGGCGGGTAAAAGTTCCAAGGGCGTCGCGGTGGACAACCCGGCGAACTACCGCTTCACCGGCAGCACGCCGGTGATGCAGGGTGAGAAGGACACCACGCAGGAATCCTTCCGCAAATTGAACATGATGGACGAGGATGACTCCGACGCGAATTCTGGCGACACGGTCTCGTCCCTTTCCGGCGCGGCGATGCACACGGGTTCGCCGCTCGACTTCATCGAGCGCACGGCGCTGGATGCGCAGGTGAGTTCCGACCAGATTCGGGCCATCGCGGGCAAGGTGGAGAACAAGGCGACGTATCCCGGCTCGCAACTCGCCAATTCGCTCAAGCTCGTCGCGAAACTCATCGGTGGCGGTTTGCCGACACGCGTGTATTACGTCTCGCAGGGCGGCTACGATACGCACACCAATCAGCCCGGTGCGCAGGAGCGCCTGCTGAAGGATCTCGGCGATTCAGTAAAAGCCTTCACCGACGACCTCAAGGCGCAGGGCAACATGGAACGCGTGCTGGTGATGACCTTCAGCGAATTTGGCCGGCGCGTCGCCGAAAACGCGAGCCAGGGCACCGACCACGGCGCAGCCTCCTCGATGTTTGTCATCGGCAACAGAGTGAAGGCAGGTTTGCTGGGCGAATACCCGAGCCTTGCGCCCGGCGATCTCTTCCAGGGTGACCTCAAGTTCAAGGTTGATTTCCGCAGCGTCTATGCCTCCGTGTTGGAGCAATGGCTTGAGACCAGGAGTGAACCCGTGCTGGGGCGGAAATTTCAGCCACTGGCGATTGCTTAACTGCATCATAGGCGCGGACGTGAGGAAGCCCACTTAAGAAAACAGGGCTGAGGCACTCGCAGTCCAAAAACTTCCAACTCGCCTCACGCCGCCGGATTCAACTATTCTCCGCGCCTGATTTTAGCCCGTTGCAGGTTGAAAGTTGCAGGTTGCAGGTTCACTGCAACCCACGCGCAACAGAACTTTCAACCTTCAACCTACAACTTGTAACTTTTTGAACATGACCAGCACGCAAATCCGCCAGTCGTTCCTCGACTTCTTCAAGTCGAAGCAGCACACCATCGTGCCGTCTTCGAGCCTCATGCCCGATTCGCCGAACCTCCTGTTCACGAACGCCGGCATGAACCAGTTCGTGCCCATCTTCCTCGGCCAGACCAAGTGCCCCTACACGCCCGGCCGCGCCGCTGACACCCAGAAATGCATCCGCGCCGGCGGCAAACACAACGACCTCGACGACGTCGGCCTCGACACCTATCACCACACGTTCTTCGAGATGCTCGGCAACTGGTCCTTCGGCGATTACTTCAAACAGGAAGCCATCGCGTGGGCGTGGGAACTCGTCATTGATGTGTGGAAATTTCCGCCGTCGCGCCTCTACGCCACCGTTTACAACCCGGACAAATCCAAGGGCGACCCCAGCGAATTCGATCAGGAAGCGTGGAACTGCTGGGCTGAGAAATTCCGCAGCGTCGGACTCGATCCGTCCATCCACATCGTCAACGGCAACAAGAAAGACAACTTCTGGATGATGGGCGAAACCGGCCCGTGCGGCCCGTGCTCCGAACTGCACGTGGACCTCACGCCCGAAGGCAACACGCACGGCAAGCTCGTCAACACCGGCGACGCCCGCTGCATCGAGATCTGGAACAACGTCTTCATCCAGTTCAACGCGAACCCCGACGGCACGTTCTCGCCCCTGCCCGCGAAGCACGTGGACACCGGCATGGGCTTCGAGCGCGTCACGAGCATCATCCAAGGCACGAAGAACCTGACCGACTTCGCCAACGCCAAGATTTCCAACTACGAGACCGACATCTTCCGCCCGATTTTCGACGCGCTGGAAAAAATGTCCGGCAAGAAATACACCTCGACGCTCCCGCCCGCCGACCTATCAACCATCAACTCTCAACAATCAACTGACATTGCCTTCCGCGTCATCGCCGACCACATCCGCACGCTCTCATTCGCCATCGCCGACGGCATCCAGCCTGGCAACAACGACCGCAACTACGTTCTCCGCCGCATCCTGCGCCGCGCCGTGCGCTACGGCCGCACGCTCGGCTTCCACGAACCGTTCTTCTACAAACTTGTGGACGTGCTCGCCGAAACGATGGGCGATGTGTTCCCTGAAATCCGCGCCAAGAAAAATCACGTGCAGGAAGTCATCCAGCGCGAGGAAGCGGCGTTTAACAAGACGTTGGATAGGGGGATTGAAGTGTTTCAGGCTGCGACCTCTGTTGAACTCCCTGCAGAAGATGATCGAGGTTTTGGCGTAACTACGACCGTGGGGGCGCCAGGCAAACCAGACTTTGTTCCTGCGGTGGAGGGTCGGAGATTGACAGGGTTATTTGCCTTTAAGCTTTACGACACCTACGGCTTCCCGCTCGACCTCACCGAATTGATGGCACGCGAACGCGGTTTGACCGTGGACAAGCAAGGTTTCGAGAAGTTGATGGAAGAACAACGCGCCCGCGCCCGCGCGGCGCAGAAGAAGGAAGTCATTTCGCTTTCGCAAATCGAGACCACCACGCCCACGAAGTTTGTCGGCTTCGACAATCTCGCGGTGCAAGCCAAGGTCGTGGAAGTCGTGTCGCTCAAGGACAAGACCGCCGTCATTCTCGACACCAGCGCCTGCTACGCCGAGATGGGCGGCCAGGTCGGCGACACCGGCGAGTTGACCGGCAGCGGCCAGCTCTGGCGCGTTACCAACACACAAAAGTCCGGCAACACGTTCCTGCACTTCGTCGAAGGCGGCGACGCTCCAGCGGTCGGTGCAGCCATCACGCTCGCGGTTGATAAATCCCGCCGCGATGCGATCCAGCGTCATCACACCGTCACGCATCTGCTCCACTGGGCGTTGCACGAAGTCGTCAGCAAGGAGGCATCGCAGAAAGGTTCCTTCGTCGGCCCTGACAAGTTGACCTTCGACTTCAACAGCGCCGCGCTCACGCCCGCGCAGGTCGCCGACATCGAGAAACTCGTCAACGAACGCATCGTCGAGAACGCGCGCGTCGGCTGGGTCGAGGTGCCTTACGCCGAGGTGAAGAAGAATTCCAAGATCATGCAATTCTTCGGCGACAAATACGGCGACACCGTCCGCGTGGTGCAAGTCGGCGGGCACATCGACGGCAATGGCCGCCCCGCGCTCGACGGTTATTCGATGGAACTTTGCGGCGGCACGCACACGCGCGCGACCGGTGAGATCGGTTTATTCCGCATCGTCGGCGAAAGCGCCATCGCAGCGGGCGTGCGACGCATCGAGGCCGTGGCCGGCTTGGAGGCTTACAATCTCGCTAACTCGCAGTTGCAACTCATAAAGAGCCTCGCGGGCAAGGTGAATTCGCCCGTGCTCGAACTGGAGAAGAAGATCGAAGCCATGCTCGTGCACCAGAAAGATCTGGAGCGGCAGGTGAAGCTGGCGATGTTGCGCAACGCGTCGAATGCCGCGAGCGAATTGCTCGGCTCGGCCCAGACCGTGAACGGCATCCCGCTGATCACGCACAATCTCGGCGAGGCGGACGGCGATTTCCTCCAAGCCATCGCGAGCGAACTCAAGGGACGCTTCCAAGGCGTGGTAGTTCTCGGCGGCGCGGCGAGCGGTGCGGTCACGCTGATCGCGACCGTGTCACCGGAGTTCAACGCGAAGGTCCAAGCGGGCAAAATCATCCAGACCATCGCCCCGATCGTCGGCGGCAAAGACGCGAGCAAGCTGGATGAAGCGCTGGCGAAGGCGAAGAGTTTGCTCAGTTTGTAGCCGTCATGCGTTGGCGCTGTAGGGCAGGCTTTCCAGCCTGCCGGTGCGGGCGACTTTCCAGTCGCCCGTTCGTGCTATGGAAACGTGGTAAAGGATGCCACGCGCGTGGAGAAACTGAGGAGCACCGGACTGGAAAGTCCGGTGAACCGGCAGGCCGGAAAGCCTGCCCTACACAACGCGGGCGAACGGTGACCCTAATACTTCGCCAGGTGATCTTACGGGCGGGCTTCGCCGGGCGCGGCGCTGAGGTCGAGCTTGATCACGACGTTGTCGCGGATGAGGTCGTCCGCCTTGCCAGGGTAGTTGATGGCGAAATCTTTCCGGTTGATCGCGAATTCAGCCTTCACAGTCAGGCTGGCCTCGGCGACTTCGATTTTCGCCGGGAAGGAAATGCTGTTGGTCACGCCGTGCAGCGCAAGGTTGCCGGTGACTTTCTGTCCATCGGTGGCGGTTTCAATGCCGGTGACGGTGAAGGTAGTAGTCGGGAACTTCTCGGTGTCGAAGAAGTCCGGGCTCTTCAAGTGGCCGGTCAGTTTTTCCGCGTCGGACCAGGTGGTAGCCATGGTGATCTTGATCTCGGTGGGCGTGACCACTTTTCCTTCGGCGACACTGACGGTGCCGGAAAAGTTCGTGAAACCGCCCTCATGGCTGCCCGTTACCTTGGAGCCGACAAATCCAATCTTGGATTCCGGGCGCACAACAAAGGTCTTGCTGGCTGCGGTCGTGGCCGCGGCATCCTTCGGCGCTGACGTGTCAGACTTGTGAACCTTGTCGGCGGGATCAGAGCATCCCGCGAGGAGGCTGGCGGTGATGACGGTGGCAAAGGTGATGAGATAGGTTTGTTTCATGCGTGCCAGTATAGCCGCTGATGGCAGTTGGTCAAATGCGGCGTGAATACCTGAATACCTCCCAGCCGGAATTCAACGCCAAGACGCAAAGGAGCAAAGACGCCAAGTTGAATAGCGCGAGTCCAGAACCAGAGCCGTAAGCAACTGACGCTCACCAAGCGGCGGCGCGGAATGGTGGCCCATAAGGTTTCTCAGCCCTTGCGTCTTTGCACCCTTGCGCCTTTGCGTTAAAAAGTCTTCCAGCGCAAGTTGGTCTAGCGTCGGGCACGGAGGCGAATCCATACTGGCGCGTCGTCATGTTGCAGCCATCCATAGAGCCGGTCAGCGTGTTCATCCATCCCAGCCAGTTTCCGGCGGCGGTGGCGGAGCAGTTGCTGGAATCACTGCGGACGCGGCGGATGAATCACAAGTTCCACTACGATACCCCGCGTCAGGCAGCGGCGTGGCTGCGGGTGCATGAGGCGTATTCGCCCGCGCGGCGCGACGCGGCG
>Ga0154020_10010671_pt1 | contig 10494 bp, 19 predicted proteins | sample Klosneuvirus_201_FD_109709 | JGI IMG/M metagenome (GOLD analysis project Ga0154020, IMG submission 109709) | Active sludge microbial communities from wastewater, Klosterneuburg, Austria - Klosneuvirus_20160825_MG | ecosystem: Engineered > WWTP > Aerobic digester > Activated sludge | place... | reverse complement strand
GGTGGCGATCATTATTTACCTATATTCCCTTCAGATAATAATAAATGCTCAAGAATTTCATATTTTTAGACCTCTCAAAAATCGTCAAAATAAGGCTCTTTGATTTTATATCGTTGTCAGTTAATGGCAAGTACCTGACGTGGAGGAACTAGGAGAGAAGCCGCTCTCCCGGTCCCACTTCTTCCGCAGGAATTGATGGACGTTGCCAATGCCTTCGACCTCAAATTGGTGGGTGACATCAATATTGTTGAACTCCCACGAATGCTACACAAACCGCCGTCAGAAACGAGTGGGCCTCTGTGATGATGACACATGGGCAAACCTCGAAGCCGACTGATCTCCGCTTCGTGGCCCTCACACGCTTCAGCGCTTCCACGTCGAAGTCGTTCTTACTCTTCTAATTGGAATAATAAAAATACCACATAAAATGAGAAAAATCTCTCGGGGAGATGACGAAGGCGTGGAGGACGTACGCGATCGCCGCGAAAGGTGAGCGCGCCCTTGGACTCTTTGGATCGCATGCCAGGCTCGCCGCCGTTCGAGGAAGTGCGCTCAACTGCAACGCTATTCTTACTATTCTTACTGAATGGCTTAATTACCGGTAAGGAGAGGCCTGACGCTTTTGCGGCCCTGGCGGGCGTCAAGAGTTTGGAGCTGGAGCTGGAGCCGTTGCCAGGCTCGTCGCCGCTTAAGTTGCGCTCGTTGCTCCTCTTGCTGCGCGAGCGCTGAGCTGCGGGTGCAGATGAAAGCACGTCAGGGGGAATCTTCATGGGCGTGTTTGGTAAGCTCGGTGAAAGTGGCACAGCGAGCGAGGAAGAGGAAGGGCCACTGCTGCTCGAGGGCTGGGCCGAGGAGGGAGAAGACGAAGCCGCCTGCGCTGGGATCACCAGGTGATCCTCGGCCCAGTACGTCAGCACTAAGTCTTTTAGTTTCCAGAAATGCGCATTGTCGCGCAGCGCAATGGCGGCCAGGTAGCGGGGAACCTCGCCGGGCGAGACAGCGTCCGCAGGCGACGCGGTGGGCGCCTGCTGATCGATGTTCGCGCTGGCCATTCTCTCGAGGCGTTCTACGCACACCGCACCATTCGGCGCTCCAGAATTAAAAGTTAGAAAATATCTTGCGTCAAAAGTCGAGCTCGTCCGCCTCAACAAGCGGCGATGGCCGATGTGGCGATGTCGCTTCGAATGAAGTTGAAGTCCATCGTGATTAAAACCTGTCACTCGCTAATTGTCAATTGTGACCCAGTCGAGCCAAATAGTCAATTGCTCTGCGCGATACTCAGTCGGGCCCTATACTCATTGTAATTGGCCATTATAATGCGGTCAGTCATGTTATCTGCAGCTTCTTTGGCGTGGCAGACGCTCACTTTTTCTTCTTCTTATCTTCTTTCTCTTTGCGCTCCTTCTCCTCCTTCTCCTTGCGCTCCTTTTCCTCCTTCTCCTTTTTCTCTTTTTCTTTCTTTTCCTTCTCTTCTTTTTCAGCGAGAGCTCGATCTCGATCTTTAATCTTTTTGTCATCCTTGGCTGTGGAATACTTCCGTGGAGAAACGGGAGCGTCCTTCTCCTTGCGGGGCGACTCGGCAGGTTTTTCTTTGCTCTTGTCCTTCTCCTTCTCCTTCTCCTTCTCCTTCTCCTTCTCCTTCTCATCCTTCTCTTTTTGGGCGCGACGAGGCGACCCCATGATGCTAGGCTTGCGCGCACGGCCACGAGGACTCACCGCATTGGCGCCTTTCTTCTTGCGAGAGTCGCAGTAGATGTCCATCCTGCCCTTGCAGTGGCTGTGCACATTGGCCTTGCAATCTGATAACAAGAAAGAGAGATGATAAAATCAGCGAGAACAACAACATGGAGCACAACGGCAAGGCGCAGATCAGAGAGACGTACATTTGCAGTGAAATCCTTGCTTGGAGATGACGCCCCAGATAAACTCGCCGCACACGGCGCACCAGCTCGGCCCCTTGAACGTCGTCTTCTTCCACTCGTGAAGCTCGTCTATTGCAGAAGAGATTCAAAATTTACGATGTGTCGAAAGAATGTCGAGAGAAGAATCCGTACCAACATGGGACAGGGCATCCTTGAGGTCATCGAGCGATGGTAGTGCAATGGGGGTCACCTTGGCGGGCTTCTCTGGCTTGTCGCCCTCTGAGGGTGCGCGTGCGTGGAGGCTGTCATTTAAGTTTGCGCTGCTGTTCGTAGCATGAACCTGCGACTGATGAGGAGCATCGGCATCGAGAGCAGGTAATGTCGATGTGGAGGAGTGCAATCTCTTGAGCTCCTGAGGGTCAAGAGCCTTCTTGCTCACAGAAGAAGAATTGGACGCGGTGTCGTCCTCCGTCTCGTCACCTTCAAGCGACTGCTCGATGTGAAGGTTCTCACCATCCTAGGACAAAGGAGAATGAGAAATGACAATGAACGATCGTAGATGGAGAGGCAAACAAGTGATCACCTCAGCTTTGCCGGCAACTTCGTCGAGCTCGGAGGTTCCCGAAGGAGCAAAAATGGAGTCGAAGACCTCCTCGGTCTTTACGTTGGCGACCTCCGGCAATTGGTGACTCTCGCGAGCGCGGACAGTTGCCTGTTTTTGAAGCTTACGCATCTTATTCAAAAACACGGATCGATTCGTCGTGGCTGGCGAAGGCGGAGTCGCAGAAGACTTAGAGGCGGGTCTCCAGCTAGCACCAGGAGGGCTGAGCGAGGCGCCGGAAGAACGGCGGTGCGAGTGGCGGGCGTCCTTCTTGTCGTGAGGCGCGTGCTCAGCAGGGGCCGCAGGTGTGTTATCAATGGCAGGAGCTTTGATGGGCTCTGTAGATTCAGCGGATTCGGTGGTTCGAAGGTCGGGCTGATCGCCCTCAGTGGGCTGCGCACTCGCGTCAATCACGATGCGAGGCGAGGCGCGCTCAGGCACTGGAGAGAGGTCATTTGATGGAAGATGGTGTTCTCCAGAGAAATCGACATCGACAGAAGCGCGCTTGTTAATAGACTACAGTGCGGCGCATCATTAGCAACCTTATAGACAATCGAGAGGCAAGGCGGTGTACGCGAAGCCATGGATGCTGAAGGGCCTGGGCCGCCGTCATTCGCTGGTTCGGGTCGATATTCAAAAGGCCTTCAACGAAGGCTTGAGCTTCAGGGAGATGCTCCCAGAAAACGGGCGACCAATTCACCTTCGGAGATCATCAGAACTTGAACAAAATCAAACGATTTGTATGAACTACCGTACTCGTCCATCGCGGATCGCAGCGACGAGCATATCAGTGCGTTCATTGAATAGCGTCCAAAAAGGCGCGTTGAGCAAGGTATTGGGATCGTCGTCGTCGGCATGCGACAGGAATGGCGGGAAACCAACTAACATAATGTAGGTGATGACGCCGACACTCCACATATCAGCTTGGGTGGAGGAGGGCTGGCGCTGAAGCACTTCAGGAGCGAGGTAGCCGAGGGTGCCAGCAACCGAATCAAGAGGATTCAATTGGTCAGCCTTGCTGGCGAACCCAAAATCAATCAACTAAATTGAAACAATCATTTGAAATGGCAAACGTGCTTCTCGCAAAACATAGAGACCTTTAAATTTTTGGTGCCATCGTCCTGGACGACGAACATGATATTCTCTGGCTTCAAATCTCGATGGGCAATGTTGTTCATATGCAAATAACCCACGGCATCGAGGATCTAAACAAGTTGAGGCTGGTGAGACGCGATCTTCACCAAACAAAGCGATCAGGCTGGACCTTGATGACGATGTCCTTGACATCATCTTCGGTGAACGTCCGCCGATTGCAAATTTCGTCAAAGAGCTCTTGGCCCTCGCATGCCTCCATCACAAGTTGCAAGTGCTCGGGCGTGAGAAACACGTCGTAAAGCTTCACGATGTATCTAAAGTACGCAAGGAGGGCATTACGCGAAGAGTCATCCCTCCGGAAAGAGGAGTGCAGCCGAGGTTTCCACATCACCAGGAGTAACAAGATTAGCGCCAAATTACAAGAAGCAGTGAGAGAGTGGTGCCGAGCAAGAGCGAACCTGTGGTTAATTGACTTGAGAATTCGAATTTCGCGAGCGAGGTCGAGGTTGTTGATGAGGATCTTCTTCGGGATGATCTTGATCGCCACGTATTGCCCAGTCTTTTTGTGTTGAGCCAAATATACTTGTGATGATACTCCTCTACAAAAAATCATTGCAACATCAGAAGGGGCAGAAGGGGCGCCAATGTCGGAGCAAACGGGACAATCTTCCTCGACGAGAAGGCAACAAATTTAATCGCTTTGGCGAAAGGCTCCAAGGAAGGGACTGGACAAAAAATTTCCAAAAACTAGACTTTATAATCGAAATGCATAAAAGGAGACGCGCAGGCGATGCGCGAGGCGATGGAATCTCGTAGTTGAGGAGGATCGATGCCCGGGCGTGCGTCAACCACAAGAGCAGGATTTGGGAGCAACCTGCAATATGGTCAGGTGAAAACGTACTGCCCGAGAAGATGCAGAATATTGTAGTAAGTGTTGATCGATTGCTTGGCCTCTGGAAGTGCCTTGCCATCGAGGGTGACCGAAGCGCGGCGCTCGAGTAAGCGCTTGTGAGTCTCCTTGTGGCCAAACTCGTCGTCCTGTTTATCTTTTTGGCTGACGGAGCCCGATATAGTTCCATGCTTTTGTAGATGCCGCATGCGCAGCCCTGGCGGCAGCCTCAGCTCAGGCGAGCCGGGGGCGAGAGGAGATTTCGGCGCCGAAGGAGATGCCATGGAAAGGGCGCCTTCGATCGGCAACAATCACCACAGCAGTGATCTTCCACGCAAAGAGCTGCTCGTAAAATATGAATGAGGAAAGAAATGGGGCGCAGGGAGCTCGCAGCAATACCACTCCAATGGAGAGATTCAGTCTGTCTCAGGCTCGCCGGAGTCTCCGCAGCAACGCTCTCCAAGTCCGCTCTCTGTTTGGGATTTCACCCGCGCGTCTGCGAGAACCTTCGAACGGCCTCCAATGTCAAAGAATACCTAGGGCAACCTAGCCAAGGCACTTTTCTCAGCATTTGCTCGGTGCGCCAGACCTCTCTCGGTGCTCGGCTCCGCTGCCGCCTCGTTTCTTCAGCTTGCCATCTTCCAGGTCGCGGAGGTCATTGTAGGCCGACCAAAATGGCGGAAGAGTACGCAATACTCTTTACTAGATATTGAATGGATAACTTGAGGTTTCAGGATCATTAAGCTGGAGCACTTTTGGTGTCCCATCCCTGTGTCCTTGTCTCCAGGTCCCTGGCCGTTCTTGGGGGCGACATTTTGCTGATTATATTTGTTTAATATTGTTTTGATTTTTCCTTTTATGCGATGGTCAGCGTTTCTCAATGAACTCGTGCAGGTTTTGTTCTCGCTCGAGCTCCAACTTCCTTGGTGTCGTTTGCTTTCTGCCTTATTCTAGTTCCATAGCTGTGTTATCCTTCGTTTACCTATGTAATGTGTCATTTTTTTAGCGCTGAGAAAGAGCTATATGGGCTTCGCGCGAATAAAGGCGTCTCGTCCAAACTCTCGGTGTTCAAGCAGCTCGAGAAGGCCGTTCTCGAGGAAGAGCAAAAGAGCTCCACTGTACTCGCACACCACGACCCCTTCCGCTTTGCCTGTCATCACCTCCTCTTCACAGAATCCAAATGGTCCGCGCCGCATGAGCCAGCCCCGCCCAGGCGCTGCCAAAGCGTACCGCCCTGAAGATCAGCCGGCGCCGACAACTGAAACGTCGCCGGTCGCCGAGGAGCCGCCGAAGCGCCATTTCCGTCGTCCGAGCAACGGCACCTCGAATCCTCTTGAGGTCAGCCCCGCGCCAGCCATCCCCGCTGCTGGAGCGACTTCTGGCGCTGACGAAATGCCGCAGATGCCGCGCCGACAGTTTAAGCGTCCAGTGGTCATCACCTCTGCCGCCCCTGAGCCTGCCCCTGCGGTCGACCTAGGCCCAGTTGACATTGTGCCCAAGCGGACGTTTAAGCGTCAGCCCACACAAACTGATGCTGCTTCGGCCAATGTTGATCCCGTGGCTGCTGCTCCTGCCACGGAAGAGCCCACTGTGCCCAAGCGTCAGTTTAAGCGTCAGCCGCAATCCGACGCCACCTCTGCCGCCCCTGCTGCGTCCTCTTCTGGAGACGCGACGCAGCTTGAGGCGCTCAAGCGCGACCTCTTAGGGATTTCATTCTTAACTTTACATCTCTCGTTTCTCTTTCTGACCCATTACGTCTCTGCAGAGAGCCAACTGCGCCTCGACGAGCAGCGCCGCGAGCTGGCCGGCAAGGAGGCGAAGCTCGCCGAGCGAGAGGAACGCCTCGAGCTCGAGCAGAGCAAGCTCGAGGAAGAGAAGAGCGATCTCAATCTCGAGAAGACCAAGTTCGAAGTGGAGCGCCAAAACGTTAAGCAGTCCGCGTCATCGAGCGCTCTCAGCACCAAGAGCGGTGACGAGCTGGCCGAGCTGCGCGAGGAGCTTGAGGAGATGAAGGAGGACTTCGAGGCGCAGAAGGCACTTTGCATCTCTCCATGGTGATCCCTGGTGATATTTCTCTCGTTTTATTCTCATATCCTTGTAGGAAGTGTTTGACAAGCAGCGGGAGCAGTTTGCCACTACCAAGCAGCAGTTTGAACTCGAGAAGGTGAAGCTTCTTGAGGAGAAGAAGGTTCTGGAGGCCAAGGTATAGCTTGCATTCGCTATCGTATTCATCACGTCCCTAAGCGCATTAATTGCCAGCTTTCTGAGCTGGAACGCGAGAAGGCTTTGGTCGCGGAACAGCGCCAAACAGTCGCCAAAGAGCGCGCAGCTTTCAACGCTGAGAAGCAGAGCCTCATCTCTAAGCAAGACCAGACGACGCGAACGCAGCTCCAGTCTCAAGAGGATCTCCGCGTAACCTCTTTGTCGTTTTCATGGACGGAATGTTGGATCTCAAGGAATCTTGTAGCTGAAACTCCAAGCGGACCGCGAGAAGCTTGACAGCGACCGCTCCAGCCTCGAGTCACAGAGAGCCAAGCTCATTGCCGATCTTGCTGCTCTCGAAACTGAACGCGCTGTCCTGGCCAACGATAAGGCGCAGGTATCCATCTCATCGCCTGTCCCATGGATTTCGGACCGCTCTTTTGAATTCATTGGCATAGGTTGAGAAGGCACGCGAAGAGCTTGCGGCCAAGCATGCCGAGGGCACGCCGCCGTCGTCACCCCGCGAGAAGGCGTCTGGTGGGATTTCAATTTAGGCATCGATGCAATCGATGTAATCTCTGATCGTCCTTTTTGCTAGACGCTGAACTTGCCAAGAAACTTGAGCGCCGCAACAAGGAATTGTCGAAGCTCAAGTCCGACGCGAAGAAGAGCAAGAAGCTCCAGCTCGAGACTGTGCAGCAGAACAACTTGCTCCTTGCCGAGATGCAAAAGAAGGACAAGACCTTTGAGAGGCAAGAGAAGAAGCTTCAAGCCGAGGTCTGCTCGATCTGATTGTGGTCTTTCTCCTCCTTGTTCTCACTTGCCCCGGCCGCAGATCAAAGCGCAAAAGGCCAAGGTGAAAGACTTCTTTACCGAGCGTGAGCAGCTCAAGGAAGAGAAGCGTCTGTGGGAGGAGACCAAGATGGCCTTTGATGCCCCCGTAGCCGCAGAGCCTGGCGGCAACTGGAGCGACGCCAACTACGTTAAGCAGCAGAAGGAGGAGGTCAACAAGGAGAAGACCAAGGTTCGTCGCATTCTCTCTATCTTTCAGATTTCCTCCACGCATTATCTCTGTGACCTCCTAGGTCAACGTGGTCAAGCGTTACGTTGAGACTGAGCGCAAACGCTTCCTCGAGGTGAAGCGCCAGTTTGAACAACAGCAGCTCGAGTTCCTTGAGCGCAAGAAGAACGAGAAGACGGTGGCGCCCTTTAAACAGCCCGTACCGTTTTTGTTGTTAGTCTGACCAAGCTCCCATAGGCCATGGAGAAGGAGAAAGAAAAGGAGAAGGAGTCGAGCAAGGCGAAGACCCCACGCTCCAAGAACAAAGGCGTCTCTTCTGTGCGCCCACTTTTCTTATCGCCCCGTTCCTATTCCCGCCTCTCGCTGACGATTCGTTGCGCATGTAGAAGAAGACCTCTAGTTCCAAGACGTCCACTCCGAGGAAGGAAGGCCCCGCATCTTCCCATCCTCCTGCTGATGCGTGCGAATAGACTTCACTTTCTGTTCCCTCCCCTCTCTTACTTCAGGATTAGTGAGGAGCCTCTCCCAGCTGGCGCCTCCCCTGCTAGATCTGAGCCCGCCGCCCCGGCTGCTGCTACCGCTGCCGCCGCCACGACATCGAATGGCTCCACCGCCTCCTCTGTGCCTAAACTCGATGTCACCCCTGCCAAGGTCGCTGCCGCCAGTCCGCAGACAGTGTCCCCCCTCTTGAATGTCCGCGTCCTCTTTTTCTCTGGCGCTCCAATATCTTCATTCGCAGCTGTTTTATATTAGAAACTGCCGTACGATCTGCCGGCCAATTTCAAGACCGACGTCTTTGACCTTGACTCGGTCAACGTTCTGAAGCTCGACTCTGACCAGCTCAAGATGCGCATCGAGAAGAACGAGGTTTGCCATTGCGTCTCTTTCATCGTCGATGTCATCTTCGTGATCCTCATTGTTTTGTAATCGTTCTTATTTAGGAGGACGACATGATGTCGATTCGCGTTGACGATCGCTCTGGAGAGATTTTTTCAGGAAGCCTCCGCGGTCTCCTCCGCGCTATTGCCTCACAGGAAGATAGCGAGGACTACCACACGACGCTGCTTATGACGCACGACTACTATGTCCCTGCTCATCAGCTGCTCGAGTCGCTCATCCTCTTCTACCGCGCGCCGATCATCACGATTGCTGTCCAGGACATTCCTGACCACCAGCGCCGCTCTGTCTACCAGTCGAGGTTGATTGACGTTGTTGGCCTCTGGATGACCCTCCGGTTTGACACTCTCCAGCGCAATCCCTCTTGGTCCGCACATTCTCTCATTCTCCACTGATCCGCCTTTCATTTACCCCCTCGCTTTTTTTCTCTAGGTTGAAACAGTTCAATGACTTGAACGCGTACCTCAACGAAAATCCCGAGGGCAATCCTTCCGTACTCCTCATTGTCGTTTCTTAGCAATCCGTGTATCCCTCTAACTGCTAATCAAACCTTAGCATTCGGTGTCTCTGTCGCAAGTGTACCAAGCTTTGGACCAGCAATGGGCCTATCACCGCGAGCGTCAAGAGGCCCTCGCCCTCAAGACCCCGAGTGGTCCGCCCAACTCCGTGCAGCTGCTGTACATCTCGGCACAGCAGCTGGCCGAGCAGCTCACGCTTCGCGAGCAGACCTACTTCCAGACGATCGAGATGTCAGAGTACTACTGCAAGGCGTGGGATGAGGGAGGCGCTCGCGCCCCGAACCTCATCAAACTCATTACGCGCTTTGCCGATATGTCCTACTGGGTCGCCACCTCCATTCTCACAGCCCATGACTTGGATGGCAAGCCTAGGTGCCGCCTTGAATTTCCTCAGCCGTGTCATGCCTCGCAACTCATGCTCTATCTTCGTCCAGCGAGACCTACCGCGCTCAGACCATCTCGCGCTTTGTGCACGCCTTGAACGAGCTCTATAATCTCAACAACTTTAACACCTTGATGCAGGTCTATTCCCTTTTCCCCATTTTGAGATGCCCTTCCTCGCGCTGATCCCGCCCTTACAGCTCTACACGGCCCTCAACATGCCTCTCATTGACCGTCTCAAGCGCACCTGGGCCCTCGTTCCCAAGGCTGATAAGGACATTCTCAAGAAGGTGCCTTTCTCTATCTATGTGAAGATATAATCCCACATGCCCTGGGCTCATCTGTGTTTGTGTTTAGATCGGCACGCTGATGCATCACAGCAACAATTACAAGAAATACCGTGAGGCCCTCGACGCCGTCGAGGACGAGCCCTGCATTCCTTTCCACTCTCTTCTGCTCCGGTCCGTTATCATACCGAGGGCTGTCTATTCGTTTTCCTTGCGCTCATGGATGTATACAGGGACTTGACCTTCATCGAAGAGGAGGCCACCTTCATCGACGATGAGTTTATCAACTTTGAGAAGCTGGCACTCATCTCGCAGATCTTTGAGCGCCTCCAGGACTTCCGTCTCCAGCTCTACGACATTGAGGTCTCTTCTCTCCTCTCACCCTGTCATTGCTCTTCCTCTGAGCGTCCCTGTCGCAGGAGGATTCTTCAATCCAGATGTTCTTGCACAACAAGGTGGTCAAGTCTCAAGAGGAACTTGAGGCCCTGGCGAAGGAACTCGGTGAGGATGACGGTGACGCCTCAGCTGATTCCACGCCTGAGGTAGAGAGCTTTCTCTTTATGATGTTATGATCGTGACTTGATCTTATTGTGGTGTCGTAGGTGGTAGTCTCAGAGGAAGCCCTCAGCAAGCAGTACGGCGTGTCGACGCTCTCGGTGGCGGAGTCACTCGAAGTGCCGGCGCTCTTCCAGCAGTTCAAGGGCTGGCTCCGATCCCAGGATGTGTACCGCCTTAGTCCCC
>Ga0154020_10010669_pt1 | contig 10497 bp, 6 predicted proteins | sample Klosneuvirus_201_FD_109709 | JGI IMG/M metagenome (GOLD analysis project Ga0154020, IMG submission 109709) | Active sludge microbial communities from wastewater, Klosterneuburg, Austria - Klosneuvirus_20160825_MG | ecosystem: Engineered > WWTP > Aerobic digester > Activated sludge | place... | reverse complement strand
CATGTACCTGAACCTCTCGAACGCGACGGGCGCGACCATCTTCGACCCTCAGGGCATGGGCACGATCGTGGCGGATGACGGTCTGCTGGTATCGATCGGCGACAAGACGAGCGGCGAGGGGAACGCGGCGACCACGCCGGTCTCGTTCAAGGTGACCCTCAATCAGGCCCCGGTCTCGACCGTCACCGTGGATTGGGCGACCGCGGATGGAACCGCCACGGCCCCGCTCGACTACCAGTCGGCGAATGGCGTTATCACCTTCAACGCCGGCGAGACCACCCAGACCGTGACCGTGCAGATCGTGGGGGAGTTGCTGGAGGAGGCCTACGAGACCTTCCTCGTCAACCTCTCGAACCCGACGGGCGGCGCCGCCATCGGGGACGGCCAGGGCCAGGGCACGATCACCAACACGGATGGCACCACCGATCGATCGCGCCTGATGTTCCACAACTTCGTGACCAACCGCCTCTACCGGTGGCACATGAAGAACGGCAACACGCTCGATACCTACAACTGGGTGACGCCGTGGGCCACGGATCCGGGCTGGACCGTGGGCGCGGTGGCGGACTTCGATCAGGACGGCCAGCTCGACTATCTCTGGCACAACGTGAACGCCGCCGACGCCCGGCTGCTCCTCTGGTACATCGACGGCGACAACCTGAAGGGCTTCCAGTTCCTGCCCTACACCATGCTGCCGCCGTGGCGCGTGGCCGCGACCTTCGACGCCAATGGCGACGGCGCCGTGGACATCGCGTACTACAACTCGACCACGGGAGTGGTGCAGGTGAAGACGCATGACAACGCGGCGCTGCTTTCGACCTACAACCTGAACACGACCCTGCCGGGCTCGCTCACGCGCCGGGTGGTCTCCGCGGTGGACGCGAACGGCGACGGCGACGATGAGCTGGCCCTCTACAACTCGGCGACCGGTCAGATCCAGGCCTGGGACGTGAGCGGAGCGACGGTGACGAGCACGATCACGTACCCGACCGCGCAGAGCACGGCCCAGGCGTTCACGCTCGTTTCGACGAAAACGGACTTCAACGACGACGGGCTGCCCGATCTCCTCTGGCACAACCCCACCCCCACTGGTGTGTTCTCGGTATGGTTCATGAACGGGACGGTGCGGACCGCGGTGGGCCAGTTCCTCCCCTTCACCGCCACCGACCCGGTGTGGCGCGTGGTGGGATCGGCGAACGTCTGGTAGGCGCGGGATAGAATTCCGCGATCAACGACCTCGCTTCCCTCTCCCCAACCCTGGTGCTCGACCCCGCCGGATACTGGGTCGCGCCCTCCCAGGCCCCGCTCTCCTATCCCGCCGAAGGGAACGAGCACTGCTTCGCTCTCGAGGACGGGTCCTTCTGGTTCCGGCACCGGAACGCGGTGCTCGCGGACATGCTGCGTCTCTTTCCCCCCGACGGTCCGATCTTCGACATCGGCGGCGGGAACGGCTACGTGGCGAAGGGACTCGAGGCCGAGGGCTTCCCTTGCGTCCTCGTCGAGCCCGGGCCCCAGGGCGCCGCCAACGGCGTGAAACGGGGATTGAAAAACGTCGTGTGCGCCACGGTGGAGGGCGCCAATTTCCGCCCCGGCAGCATCGGCGCCGCCGGGCTTTTCGACGTGGTCGAGCACATCGAAGACGACGTGGCCTTCCTGCGGAGCCTGCACTCCCTCATGAGGCCCGGCGGCCGGCTCTACCTCACGGTGCCGGCTTTTCAGATGCTCTGGTCGTCAGAGGACGATTACGCGGGCCACCATCGACGCTACTCGACCCGCACCCTCACCGGGTCGCTGAACAAGGCCGGTTTCGAGGTCGAATACATCTCCTACTTCTTCTGGTTCCTGACTCTCCCCGTCTTCCTGCTCCGGACCCTTCCGAGCTTCCTGGGATTGCGGAAGCAGAAGCCGGCCGAGAATCACGCGCGGGAACACTCCGCGGGCTCAGGCTTGGTCAGCCGGGTGGTGGACGGACTGCTCGACTTCGAGCGCGGCCGAATGCGTCAGAAGAAGCGCATGCCGCTCGGAGGGAGTTGCATCGCGGTGGCGCGGCGGGTGGCGTTGCCCTAGTCCCTCAACCACTTGTGGAAGGAGTGGTGGGCGTCTTCGATCCGCCACCCGAGCTTCAGGTAGCCGCGCTGCACTCCGTAGTTGTTCACATGCGTGGGGCCTTCGATGCGGTCGACCAGGCCCTCGAGCAGGCCCGAGCCCCTCAAGGTGAGCGCGCTGAAGAGGCCGCGGCCGAAGTAATCGGGATGAATGGCGCCGATGCTGTAGTGCCCGAGCCCGATCCGGTGGTTCACTTCGCGGGTCGAGGGCCGCTTCCACGCGGTGTAGCCCGCGATCTTCCCCGCGACTTCCGCGAGCACCACCCAGTCGGTCCAGCCGTCGAGGCAGGACTCGATCCAGCGCTCGTAGATCTTCACGCTGGCCGGCGGGCCCAGCCTCGGGTCCGAGTGGAAGCGCCCGAAGTGGTCGGCGAAGGCCCTCCGCGCGGTTTCGACCAGGCCGCTGCGGTCGGACGCCTCCGCGAGCCGCAGGATGGTGTCGCTGGGGAGCGGGGGGGCCTTCTGGGCGGACGGAGGAAAACGCCTCAGGTCGACCTCGAAATCGAGGACGGTATCCACGAGGAGGAAGCCCTGGCGCTGGAGGGCGTGGACCGCTCCCATTTCGTCGGAGTAGGTCTTGCAGAGGAGAAAGTCATAGCCCTCGTCGCGGGCGTGCCGCATGGCGGCGGCGAGGAGGGCATCGAGCGCCCCCGCGCCGCTGTCGCCGGGCGCTGCGATCAGGTGCCTGACCGCCGCCATTTTCCGGCCGAGGATCTCACTCTCCCAGGGGAGGTCGCCCAGCGTGCAGAACCCGGCGAGCCGTCCGTCCACGCGGGCGGCGAAGGCCGAAGCGCCCGCGGCCTGACTGGCCGCCTCCATCTCTCCCTGCCAGAAATCGCAGAGCCGCTCTGCCGGAATTTCATCGAGGTGGCGGAGGGGCTTGAACGAACTGACCTCGAGCAGAGGTCGCAACTCTCCAATCCCGCCCTTCTCGAGGAGATGGCACGTGACCGGGCTCACGACCGGTTGCTTCCCGGGCTCGTGTCCTCCCGCACCGCGTAGGTCGGGCGGTCCATCGCGCGGTTGTGCATCCGGGCCAGATACTCGCCCATGATCCCCAGGGCGAAAAGCTGGGCGCCCGAGAAGATGGTGATGATGGCGGCGAGGAACGGGAATCCGGGCACGCTTCCGCCGGCCATGACGTACCGGATCAGGACGTAAGCGAGGACGGCAAATCCGAAGAGGGTGGCGGAAAAGCCCACCAGACTCGCGACCCGCAGCGGCCAGGTGGAGAAGCCCGTCATCATCTCCAGGGCGTGGGAGGCGAGCTTGCGGAAGGTGTAGTTCGAGACGCCCTGGCGCCTCGCGTCGTGTCGCACCCTCTGGGCGGCGAAGCGGGAGGTGCCCCAGGAGAGAAGCACGTCGATCGACACCGAAGGCCCGTGGTAGTGCTCGAACGCGTTACGGACCGGGGTCCGGAAGGCGCGGAACGCAGTCACGTTGGCGGCGTTGGTGGCGCCCACCGCGCTCGCGAGGGCCCGCTTGGTCATGCGCGAGGCGAGGTTCCGCCACAAGCCGTGCTGCTGGGCTTCGGCGGTTCCGTAGACCACGTCGGCCCCTTCGCCCAACTTGTCGAGCAGCCGCGCGATTTCCTCGGGAGGGTGCTGGAGATCGTCGTCCATGGTCACGATCACGCCGTGCCGGGCCGCGCGGATTCCGCAGAGCAGGGCATTGTGCTGGCCGTAGTTCCGCTGGAGATCGATGCCCCGGATCCACGGATGACCGGCCACGAGGTTCCGGATGCGGTCCCAGGTTCCGTCGCGGCTTCCGTCATTCACGAGGACCAGTTCGTAGGCTCCGGCGAGGGAGGGAAGCACCGCGGCCAGGCGATCCACCAGCGGGGTGAGATTCTCCCCGCTGTTGTAGGCCGGGATCACGATGGAAAGGCCGGGTATGCGCACCCGTTTCACCCTAGCAGAAGTCGGTTATGCGGTCGATCACGCGGCGCTGGTCGTGGTCGCCGAGGTCGAAGTAGAAGGGCAGGCGCAGCAGGCGGTCGGAGACGTCCTCGGTGACCGGGCAGGCGTTCTCCGCGCCGATCTTCCGGGCCATGACCGAGCGGTTGAGAGGAAGGTAATGAAAGACGGCGAGGATGTCCGCGGCCTTGAGGTGCGCGATCAGGCGCTGGCGGAACTCGAGAGACGGAAGCAGCAGGTAGAACATGTGGTACGACTGCTCGCAATGGGAGGGGATCACGGGCAGCCGGGCCCCGGCCGCCCCCGCCCACCCGGCGAGTCCGCCCGCGTAGGCGTTCCAGATCGCCTGGCGCCTGGCCTGGATGAGTTCCCGCTTGTCGAGCTGGGCCAGAAGGCAGGCGGAGAGGAGGTCCGAGAGCAGGTAGCTCGATCCCACGTCGGCCCACCCGTACTTGTCGACCTGGCCGCGGAAGAACCGGCTGCGGTCGGTGCCCTTCTCGCGGATGATCTCGGCCCGCTCCACGTCGCGTTGTTCATTGACGGTAAGCGCGCCGCCCTCCCCGCACGTGATGTTCTTGGTTTCGTGGAAGCTCTCGGTGGCGAACCGGCCGAACGAGCCCAGGGCGCGTCCGCGGTAGGAGCCGAAGAGCCCGTGCGCATTGTCCTCGATCACCGGGATTCCCCGGTCGGAGGCGAGTCTCATGATGGCGTCCATCTCGCATCCGACACCCGCGTAGTGCACGACCACGATGGCCCGGGTGCGAGGGGTGACCAGGCTTGCGAGCTGCTTCTCGTCGATGTTGAGGGTGTCGGGGCGGATGTCGGCGAACACCGGACGGGCGCCCCTCAGGACGAAGGCGTTCACCGAGGACACGAAGGTGAACGCGGGGGCGATGATCTCGTCCCCGGGAACGATGTCGAGGAGCAGGGCGGTCATTTCGAGCGCCGCCGTGCAGGACGGGGTCAGGAGGTTCCGGGCTCCGCCCACGATCGACTTGAGCCGGGCCTCGGTATCGCGGGTGAACCGCCCGTCGCCCGAGACATGGCCGCTGTCGAGGGCCTGGCGCATGTAGTCGAACTCGAGGCCGGAGAAGAAAGGCTTGTTGAAGGGGATGAAACTCAAGGTTCGCTCCTGGTGATGGCGGGTGCGTCGTCTTTCGAGGTGGGCGCGCGGCTTACCCTGAAGCCGGAAACCGAAGCGCTCCCCGAGGAGCTCAGAGCTCGAAGGTAGAGCCGGTAGGATTCGCCCTCCTCGATCCACTCGTCGAGAACGACCCGACGATTCAGTCGCAGGGGGCGGAGCAGAAGGGCGCCCGGGTGGGCGAGGGAACCGTCACCCACCGCGGTCTCGCTTGTTTCCCCGGGTGCGGACGGACGATCGAGGCCCGCCCGCCACTCGCCGCCAGGCGCGTCGATTTCGAATTCGAAGCGATACCGCCCCGAGCGGCCGGCGACGATGAAGGGGGACCAGAACACCTGGGAACGGGGCCCCGGCTGGCGGTAGTCGGTTCGGGCCCCGACCTTCTCGCCGTTGGTATTCCAGGCGCCCTGAAGAAGCGCCTGGCCTCCCTCCGCGATGCGGAGCGTTCCATCGGAGGCCGGCTCCAGAGACCCCGCAGAGTAGGCGGGATCCGGGGCGGGCATTTCGTCGGCGAGGCGGAGGTTGTGGTCGCCCTTCTCCCACCCCGGGGAGAGAACGATGCTCCACAGAATCGGGAGGTCGGGGCGGGGAGGAGGCTCGAGGACGGTCACGCACTTCGAGAATGCGGCCGGCACGAAGAAGTAGGTGGGGCTGGAGACGTAGGCGCGGGCATGGAACAGATAGGTGGGACCGGGCTCCCGTGGGGGACCGGCGGCCAGGCGGTATCGATCGCGGTAGCTTTTTTCCTCGCCGCCCCATTCGACATCGAGCGAGGAGTTCGGGCAGCGGCTCCAGTCGACAGTGAGCACGGAATAGGCGCCGGATCCGGGCGCGGGCGGATGGAGCGCGGTGGGGAAGATGAGGTCTTCGCCCATGGTCGCGCTCGGCGCGACCGGGACGCCCGGCTCGGCCACCAGCCGGCTGGCCAGATTCAGCCGGACGCGGTTCTGTCCCCATCGGGCCAGTTCGAGAACGCCGGCGGGGGCGCAGAACGCGATCACGACGGCGAGCGCTCTCCAGGCCGGGAGTCGGGGGCGCCGCTTCTCGTGGACCAGTCGGGCCGCGGAGGACCCGAGCCACCAAAGGGCCGCGATCTGAACGGTCAGCGCCACCGGAAGCCAGTGGAAGATGTGCCGGCTCGCGAGCTGAAGCCAGGAAGTGGCCACCGCGGCGAGCAGCATCGACAGCAGGAGCGCCGACTGTCCAGACCGGTCGACGAAGGCCGCGGCGAGGGCTGCGAGCCACATCCACCCCGCCCAGCGCAGCCACACGCTTCGAAGCGACCGGAAGGACTCGGACGCCCAATCGGGCTCGTTGCCCGGGGTCGCGGGCTGCTCCCACAGGATCTGCTGCGCCCGGACGACCCTGGCCGCGACGTCGGCCGCCGCCCATCGGACCTGATCACCCAGCAACCGTCCCAGGACCTCATCGTAGGCCGCGGTCGCGAAGCGAGGGCGTGGAACGTGCTGGAGCGCCGCCGCCACGTCGGCGAGCGCGAAGAGGCGCTCGTCCAGGTAGGCCTCGACGGCATTCCACTGGTTGTCCCCCGCATAGAGGTCGTTCTGGCGGTCGAAGTAGGGCGACTGTCCCAGAAGCGCCACGTGCGCCGAGTTGCTGCCGCCGGCAAGGCTCGCCACGATTGGACCGGCGGTGGCGAGCGCGGAGAACGCGAACGCGGCGGCGGGGACGATGATGCCTTTCCCCGTGGCGCGACGCACGATGAGGACCACGGCGAAGATTGGAACGCTGGCGAGGAGGTCCATCCGGAAGCCGCTCCCGATCCCGAGGCACAGGCCGGCTGCGAATCCCCATCGACCCGAGCGATATTCAGGCTCGGAAGCGGCGCATCGCGTCGCGGCCGCCAGGAAAAGAAACACGAAGGTCGCCTTCACGAAGTCTCGCGGGTAGAGGATCATCGGTTCGGTGGAGGGGGCGTACAGGAAGGCCAGGCTCACCGCGGCAGCGGCAGTGCGCCCGAGCCAGGCCCGCGCGAACGCAAAGGCCGCGGCTACGGTCAGGCCCACGGCAAAGCACCAGGGGATGAACAGCGCGGCGTGGGAGATTCCCAGGGTCCGCCAGATCCAGCCCACGGTGAGGATCAGGTAACCATGGATCCGGTGGAACTGAGCGAGTGGAGGCGCCATCGCGGGCGCGTCGAGAGAGAGGCTTCCAGGGCCGTCCGATTGGTTGAGCAGAAAAGCGCGCAGGCCGGGATTGCGGCTCATCTCCTCGGCGGAGAAGGAGACAAGCCCTCGACCCAGGGCGAAATTCACGGCGGGCCCGAACTCGTGCTCGTAGTAGGACAGGGGAACCCCCGACGACATCTGCCCGCCGGCCTCGACGGCTCCCAGGCCCGTCAGGCAAAGGACCAGGGAAAGGTCCACGGTGAATCCCGACACCCTGCGCCCCACCCACGTCCCCGCCCGCCGAAGGGCCAATCCCGGGCCGAGCCGGTTTACCAGCAGGACGAGGGTGATGAGGAGGGGAGCGTCGGTCCACGAGGGCGGCATCGCCGGAGCCGGGGTCCGCATCGCGAGCGAGAAAGCCACGGCCACGGCCCCGAGGGCGCCCCGATTCGAGTGTCGAAGGCGCCAGGCGGCGAGCAGGGATAGGAGAAGGAGCATGGAGGCGCCAAACGCATCGAGAAAGGGCATGCGCCCGATCCGCAGCGCCCACGCGAGGCGCCGTCGATGCGCGACGACCACCAGATCGCGGCAGGGAGTCCGGGGTCCGCAGCCGACGAACAGCGACCCTCCCCGCGGGTTGCGCTTGAAGACCAGCCGCCCGGAGCTTCCTGGCTCCGCCGGTTCGAATTCCTGGAAACGCGCGGTCGCGCCATCGATGAACGCGAAGGACCTCTCGTCGAGATCCGAGACGTCCTCGACCCGGAAGGTGGCCGCGCCATCGAGCCGGACCCGGCGGATCTCCGAGCCCGCGCTCTCGCTGGCGGAAAGGTCGGCCTCGACCCGGGGGACCGCGAGGACCGAGGCCCACGCGCGCACTTCCCCCGAAGAGGGTGGAGTGGCGAGGCGGGGGCTCAGCGCTCCCAGGATGGCCCCGGCCGCGAACACCAGGGCCGCCGCCAGGACGACCCATCGGGCGGCCCGACCCGCGACGCGGTCTGCCTGGGTGTGAATGCTCAAGGGGTGATCCGCGGTCAGAGTGGGGCGCCTGAAAGTGCGGCCCTGCGCCGCCGGCCGGCCCGTTCGGCGGATTGTAACAGCGGAGCCGGAGTCGAAGGCGCCCTTCGGACTCGCGGTCGATCCGGCAACCGGGTGTAGCCTTCAACCGACCCAATTGAGCACCAAGACCAGAACCGAACGACACGAACGCGCCCTGATCTGCGGCACGTATCGAACCAGCCGCGAACGCGAAGCCGCCGCCGTCTCCCTCGAGGAGATGGCCCTGCTGGCGAAGAGCGCGCGCGCCGAGATCGTGGATGTGATCTCGCAGGAGCGCAAGCGCCCCGACTCCGCGACCTACTTCGGCAGCGGCAAGGTCGACGAGCTCAAGGAGATCGTGGCCGCGCAGGAGATCACGATCGTGATGGTCGACGCCGAGCTCTCGCCGGTCCAGGCCCGCAACCTCGAGGCGAAACTCGAGGTCAAGGTCCTCGACCGCACGGAGCTGATTCTCGACATCTTCGCCCAGCGCGCCCGGTCCCGCGAGGGCCGCCTGCAGGTCGAGCTGGCCCAGCTCCAGTACCTCATGCCCCGGCTCACCGGAAAGGGCGTCTCCCTTTCCCGCCTGGGCGGCGGCATCGGGACCAGGGGCCCGGGTGAAACGAAACTCGAGACGGACCGGAGGCGGATCCGCACCCGCGTGTCGGTGCTCAAGGAGTCGATCGAGCACGTCAGGCGCGAGCGGGGGACCCGCCGCGAAGGCCGCCGCCGCCGGGCCGAGCCCGTGGTTTCGCTCGTGGGTTACACCAACGCGGGGAAGTCGAGCCTGTTCCGGGCCCTCACCGGCGAGGAGAAGGTCGAGATCTCCGACCGTCTGTTCATGACCCTCGATCCGCTGATGCGCGGCGTGCGCATCGGCGAGCGCGAGAACATCGTCCTGGTCGACACCGTCGGCTTCATCCGCCACTTGCCGCATGGCCTCGTGGCCGCGTTCCGCGCCACCCTCGAAGAGGTGGTGGAAGCGGACCTCGTCCTCCACGTGGTGGACGGCACCGACCCGGAGATGGCGGAGAAGGAGAAGGCGGTGCGCGAGGTGCTCGAGGAGATCGGCGCCGAAGAGTCCCCGAACCGGCTCGAGGTCATCAACAAGATCGACGGCGCGGACGACGCGGCCCGCCTGGCCCTCCGGTCGGAGCGGCCCGAGGCGGTGCAGGTCTCGGCCCTGACCGGCGAGGGACTCGATGCCCTGAAGCGCCGCATCGCGGAGATGCTGGACCTGCTCCCGCGCCCGGTGACCCTCCGAATCGATCCGCTCGACGAACGCCGGATCGCGAACGTCTATCGCCACGCCAAGGTCCTCTCCCAGACCCGCGACGAGTTCGGGCAGCTCGTTCTGGAAGCCGAGGCCTCGCCCCGCGCCCTTCTCGCTCTCGCATGAAGGCCGCCCGCCGCTTCGCAAGCGCCTTCGGCGCGGTCTGGGCCCTCGCCCTCTTCCTTCCCGCCTGCGGCCCGAGGGTGGCGACCCCCCAGGTCGACGATTCCGACTACGTCTTCCCGGAGATCAAGCGGGGCGAGATGACGTCCCGCGACGAGAAGACCCTGCGCCGGGGCTGGGAGGACATTCTCGCCGGCCAGACCGCGCGCGCCGAGCAGGCGGTCGGCAAGCTCGCCACGAGCCGTCCGGACCTCGCCCCCGCCCGCGTGGTGCTCGGATTCGCCGCGCTCCGCGCGAACCGGCTCAAGGATTCCGCCGCGATCTTCAGCGCCGTCGTTTCGGCCCAGCCGAACGACGTGGCGGCGCTCGTGGGTCTCGCTTCGGTGAAGCGTAAACAGGGGCTTCTCGACCAGGCCCTTCCTCTTTATCTGAGGGCGGAGCGGCTGCGGCCGAAGGACGCGGCCCTCAGCCGGCGCGCCAGCGAGGTCAAGCTCGCGGTGGCCGAGGCGGCGATCGCGCAGGCGGGGGCCCTTTCCGCCGAGGGCAGGAAGGGGGAGGCCATCGTCATGCTGCAACGGGCGATCGAAGTGGCCCCGGAGTTGTCGCCGGTCCGGCTGGAACTGGCGGACCTCCTGGTCGAGGCGGGCCGGCGCACCGAGGCGCTTTCCGTTCTGGGCGCCGCGCAGGACGCCGACCGCAACATCGCCCTGAGGATCGCCTCCATCCGTTTCGAAGACGGGGATCTCGACGGAGCCGAGATGGCGCTCCGGCGCGGCCT
>Ga0154020_10010668_pt1 | contig 10498 bp, 8 predicted proteins | sample Klosneuvirus_201_FD_109709 | JGI IMG/M metagenome (GOLD analysis project Ga0154020, IMG submission 109709) | Active sludge microbial communities from wastewater, Klosterneuburg, Austria - Klosneuvirus_20160825_MG | ecosystem: Engineered > WWTP > Aerobic digester > Activated sludge | place... | reverse complement strand
GGCAAAAACCTCAATCTCCCGTTGCCAACGAGTCAGACCTTTTTGGTGCCAGCCCGGCCTGGGTCGCAAAAGTCGGTAAAAGTCCGGGTGATTGGTGTGCGGCCCGGTCAAATCCTGACGGACCATCTGCAGGCAGAGTGCGCCAGTGATGGTCTGGAAATTTTGGCGAACCCACCGATGGATATCCTGAAGATCTCGGTACTGGAGCGCCACCACGGAACCGGCCAGGTGATGACCGCCTTTGTGAAAGGCTTTGGACTCAAATCGGGAGCCATCGCAACGTCCATCAATCACGACTCGCACAATGTGATTGTTGTGGGAACAACCGATGAACTGATGGCCCGAGCCGTCAACAACCTGTGTGAGATTGACGGGGGGATTGTCGTCGTGGCGGCAGATGGTTCCAGTGAGGCCTTGCCATTGGCCATCGGAGGCCTTATGACCAACGACGAGCCGGCGGCGGTAACGGAGAAGCTGAGGGGATTGAAAAAGCTGGCAGAGCAGTGCGGGTGTGTTTTGGACGAACCCTTTTTACAGCTTTCCTTTTTGGCTTTGCCCGTCATCCCTGCGCTAAAAATTACCGATAAGGGTCTGGTCGACGTGTCAGAGTTCAAAATTGTCAGCGTGCAATTGTAGTGAGGGTAAGCCATTGGGTATAAGAAGTTGGATAATTTTAGTGTTGGGGGCTTTGATCATGACGCCCCCTTCATTCACCGCGTTTGCTGAAGATAAAGTGCCGGCTTCCCCACCGGCAGCCGGTGCACCCCGGTTTGTGAAGACGGTGAAGTTTAAAAAAGCGACAGCGGACATTGCTGAGGCAGTCGATATAGAACGCATTGCGTCATGGGCAAAAAAGCAGCAGCATGCAACCGGGCGGGTCGAGGGTTACGCCTGCCAGGATGACATCAAAGGCCGCAGCATCGATGATGAGAAGACAAAACTTTGGGTCCTCACGATGGGTGAGCGTCGCGCCAATGTGGTGATCGAAGCACTGGTGAATAAAGGAATTGCTAAAAACCGACTGCTGCCTGTGGCGTTGGGGCTGGCGGAAGCCGACGAACCCTGTAAGGCGCAGGTTGTGTTTGTCCATTAGAGCGGGTATCTTAGGGATCTATGAGTGAAACTACCAATGACGAGCTTGCCGGCATCCAATCGGGTGATTCAAAAACGCCTTCGCGGCCAAAAATCGCCGGAGCAGGCTGGGACCTTCCCCCTGCGCAACATACAACAGAAGAATTAGCCAATCAGGCTTCGCATCCGCTTTTGACGCCGAACGCCCAGCGGCCGGTCATAGGCGATGCACTCGATCGGATGTGGCGGCGTATTGAAGGTCTGTTCGACGTGGTTTACACGTCGAATTACAATCCTCTTCACCGCAGTGGAGCGATTGCCATTCTTCTTTTCGGCGTCGCGCTGGTGACTGGTGTCTGGTTGTTTTTGATGTTCTCTACTGCATTTCCCTACGAGTCGATTAAAGCGATGCATGAGCAATGGTGGGGCGGCCGCTGGATCCGCAGCCTTCACCGTTATGCGGCTGATGCGGCGATGGTCATGGTTTTGATTCATATCGCGAAGGTTTTCGTTTCGGGTAAAACCTGGGGTCCCCGCGCCATGGCCTGGATCAGCGGTATTTTTCTGGTCGGACTCATGCTCATCTGTGGCTGGTCGGGGATCGTCATGCTCTGGGACACTCAAGGCATGATGGTGGCTCTGGAATTGGCAAAAATGGTTGATCTGTTCCCCGTTCTGTCCGAGCCTATCGCGCGATCATTTGCAGGCGATCAGGCCGTCATGGGGACCTTCTTCTTTCTCAATCTGTTTTTACATGTAGCCATGCCTTTAGGGCTTGCCGGTGGCCTTTGGATTCATACCTCACGCGTGGCCCGGCCCGCGCTGCTGCCTCCTAAAAAACTGGGCTACGCGGTAGTCGGAGGACTGACCGCCTTGGCGATGCTCAAGCCCCTCACTTTGCTGGCACCTGCGGATGCACTGGAAATCCCTGGTGTCGTGCAGCTCGATATCTTCTATTCTTTTTGGATACCAATCGCGCGGGAGTATGGTCCTACCGGACTTTTGACTTTTTTTACGTCGCTGCTGTTTGTGGCGGTTTCGGTGCCATGGTGGTGGCGTCCTGCGCTTTCCCGTCGCAGTGGCCCCTCTTTTGTGGATGAACGCCGTTGTGAAGGCTGCATGCAGTGTTATCTTGATTGCCCCTACGATGCAATCGACATGGTCAAGCGGGAAAACCGCCGCGATGACCAATCGGCTGCGGTGGCGCGGGTCAGCCCTGACGTTTGCGTGCGCTGCGGCATTTGTTCCGGATCCTGTGACCCGATGAGCGTTGGTCCACCAAATCGAACCGGCAAGGACCAACTCCGCCGCGCCCGCAATTTTATTCAGGCGGCACCGTTTCCTGAAAAGGCAGTGGTGGTGGTTGGCTGTTCCCGGGCTTCGGTTTTGGCGGATAAAATCAGTATGCTCAATGGTTTTGTCCACTATCCCGTGGATTGTGCCGGAAGTGTTCATTCGACGATTATTGAATACATACTACGTCGTGGTGGTGCCGGTGTGGTGGTGTGGACCTGTCCGCCGCGTGACTGCAATTTCCGCGAAGGCCCGAAGTGGGTTTTTGAACGGTTGTTCCGGGGCAGGGAAGCAAAGCTTCGTGAAAATATCGACAAACGCAGGATAAAAATTCTACATGCCAGCGCCGCAGAGTTTTCGAAGGTGCGGTCTGAGCTGCTCGCGTTCCAGACGTTTGTCACGGGATTGCCGGTCGATCCTCAGAGTCGGAATGCGGTGAAGGAAGGCGTTGATGCCAATGAGTAGCAGCCATAGCAGCCATAGCAGCCATAGTGGCCCCATGCAGAAAAGCTTGCGGCTGGTCACCGGCGTACTTCTCGGAGCAGGACTGCTTTATGGGATGTCGATGTTGTCAGAGGTGCGGCAGGGCAGTGCTCCCCAGCTTTCCCAGCTGCGTTTGGCATGGCGGCTGGTGGGGCAGCGGGCAAAAGTATGCCGCACGCTGACAGCAGTGGAGATAGCGAAGTTGCCCCTGCACATGCGTAAAAAGGAAGATTGCCAGGAGCGGAATTTTGACTATGCCCTCCGCCTCGTGATTGATGGGCATGAGGTTTTGACGCGCACCATATCGCCTTCTGGAGTACGCGGCGACCGTCCGATTTTTGTTCAGGAAGACTTTCCACTGTTGCCGGGGACCTATAAAGTGCAGGTCGAATTCAACCCGGTTGACCCGGACTTTCTCGCTACATTGAGTGAAGATCAGAAAGCGATCGTACTGGAAGGAATGACAAAATCAGTTCGTTACAGCTTCAGCGAAGACATAAATACAACTGCGGGGAAAATTGTACTGTTGAGCCCTGATGAAGTATCAGGAAAACTGGTGCAATCTAAATCAAAGATTTGACGTGGTGCCAGCCACGCGCATGCTTGCTTCAGTCAGCCACTGCACCGAGGGATTGTTGAAGGAGTAGGCGATCTGGCCCTTCCCGTCGATCACGTATACCAAGGCTGGATGGGTGATGTCGCCGTTGGTGTCGCTGCGGTTGCGCGGGACGTTGTAAGCGTCGAGAATGCGCTCCACATCAGGAACCTTGCCTGACAATACGTACATATCATCTTTAAAATCCCACTTTTGCGCGATGGACGGGAGCGTGCCGGGGGTGTCGCGCCATGGGTCCAGCGATACGTACAGAAAAACCGGATTCACCTGCTTTTGCGCCAGCAGATTTGTTTTCGTTTGTTTGGTGGCCTCAATGATCGCCGGGCACATGGTCGTGCAGTGAGCGAATGCAAAGGTGACGATAACGGGGCGAGGCATGAAATCAGAGAGTTGAACATTTTTCCCATGCTGATCGACCAGCGCGATGGGCGGCGCTGGTTTTTCGGTGCGCAGATAGTGCGCCGGCAACGCACCTTCAGTGGTATTGGCAGCACTGAGTGCTGAAATATTTTCCTTTGTTTCTTTTACGGTCTTGGCAACCAGAATCAGTCCTACGCCTGGCGTGACTATTGAAACCGCCAGGACGACTCGACCACCAAATGATCGGGCTAGCCGGAAGAAATCATAACGCAACTCGTCCCAATAGGCTGTGACCACTCCACCAAGCATGGAACCGGGCGCAAGGAGCAACATCGTCCAGCCCCAGGTATCTGGCAGACCAGACTTGTTTATACCAAAGCAGACGGAACGGGTGAGGGTGAGCCACTGAGGGGAACTATTTCCAGCGGGCCAGAAGGCTAGTCCCCACCATATGAGCGTGATGACCAGCCAGAAAAACACGAGCCAGGAGGAGACGTGTAATAACTTTTTTTTCGCCGAATCAGCCGAATAGCCAGTCATTACACGCTCCATTTTTGCAGATCTTTAGCCCATCTTCCAAATCATCGAGAGGTTCTTCCAGTTGGTGTAGTAGTAAAGTATGAATACCACCAGGAATACCGCGACCAGTGCCACCGTACCAGGTGTTCCGGCCTCATGCACCACCTCGGCATTTTTGCCGGTGTAGGACTGAGGCGGTAGCTTAACAAGACCCGGGGGAATTCCGTCCATTCCTTCTTTGAGGTTCGCCCAATCGACCTTTGTGCCAAAGAACACAGAGACGACTGCGATCGCGATAAACCCAAGAACTGCCGTTGCAGCGATGAGGCCACCGATACCGACCAGTGCGAGCATCAGGTCGACCATCGGGCTGAATTCCACAGAGAAATTCGAGTTGGCGAACGAAATATCCCAATGACGCCTTGGTACGCCAAGACTACCAGCGAATGTCATCGCCATGGAGAAGACCGTGATGCCAAATCCAAACAAATAGGGCTGGATCTTAGCAAACTTCCAGAACGCTACTTTACGCTGGAAAATCAGCGGGATAACATAGTAGGTCACTCCCATGAACGCCAGCGCAGTTCCGCCAACAACAGTCACGTGGAAGTGTCCGGGAATCCGCAGGGTGTTGTGGGTGATGATGTTGATCTGCTCGGTTCCGATGGTGACTCCGGTGATGCCGCCGAGGAAGCCGAAGATAATCAAGGAAATCCAAAGAGCGGAGAATCCGGGGTCGCCCCAGGGAGCTTTACGCAGCCATTCGAAACGGCTCTTGGTGAATCCCCGAAGCCGCATACCCATTTCGATGCCTGCCGGAACCGTAAATCCGTGAACCATGGACGCCAATACGGCAAGGTACATGGCATAACTGGTATTCCACACTTTCCACGCCGGGCTAAGACCCGGATCTACGAGCAAGTGGTGGGCAGAGGCCATTGAGATAAACAGGATGTAGAGGAAGAAGGCCGAACGGCTGATTTTTTCGTTGAGAACCACACCGCCACAGGTGACCGCTGCCAAGAGGTACCAGACGGATACCATGGCTGCGACGTTAATCTGCTGTGATGAATGTCCCAAAGCCCACCAGACCATGCGATAAATTTGCGGATCCATCGGAGCAAGATCAAGGGACCATAGCCAGGTCGGGATGTAGATGATGGCACCATGTACCAGGGTGATCACCGCGATGATCGCAGCACAAAGAGCGCCGTAGGTCACGAGCGGGACCGAACCTTCGTAGGTCTTTTCTTTTTTTGCGACAACCCAGGACGCGAAAAAGAGGCCGCAGACTATCAGCGCTCCGACGGCAAACAATATAACTCCCAAGTAAAAGTTCGGATCAGCCTTCAGTGGCGGGTAGGAGGTAAAGAGGACGTCCGCCTTACCGGCAAGAATCAACACATCAACCATCACCGCTCCGATCAACATCAGAGCGAATGCGATCCATCCCAGCTTCGGTGCAGGTAGGCGGCTATTGAGTAAAACCGGACCGGCGAAGTAGAGGACGGCCATCTCAAAGAAGATAATAAAGAAGATCAGCATGTTGAACCCGTGGAGGGTCAGGATGCGATAGAACCAGTCTGCTGGCAGCAGGTGTACGGTTTGCCAGCGGGTCAGAACCAGCATGATCGCCGCAATAACGCCCACGAGAAAGGCGACAATGGCGACGACGGCGTTTACTTTAATAAGATTCTCTGCGTCTTTGTAGACCCGCAATCCGGTGACCGGACATTTTCTGAAAATCGCATTGACGGCGCTACTCATAGTGTTTTCCCCTTCTCAGCATCTGCAGAGACCGACGAGGTCGCCGGCCCTTCTTCTACAAGGATTTTTCCGATCATGTTGTGGTGCCCGATGCCGCAAAACTCGTTGCAGAGGATCCGGTAGTCCCCGGCGGCGTTAGGTGTCATCTCCAGGGCGTAGTCATACCCTGGAATAATCTGCAGATTGAGGTTGATCGGATAAAGAGCAAATCCGTGATTCAAGTCGATCGACGAAATGTGAATGGTGTAGGTCGCGCCTTTTTGCAATTTTACAATAGGATACCACTGCCACATCTGGCCCATGATGTAGACATGGCTTCCGGGTGGGGGAGCGACGACTGGCAGGCCTTTTTCTTCGCCCACTTTGTAATCATTGACGAAGCGCTCAACGCGGGCTTGAAAATCTGCGGGAGCGACCTTTCCGCGGGTGCCCGAGGGGTTCTGCCCCCCTTTGTAGTGCCACAGGGGCATCATTGCGAACAAAATCATGCACCAGATGAAAGAAACGGTGACCCAACGCTTTTCCTGGAGGGCGGCTGGCACCCACCAGACGCCTTTGGGCGGGGTAATCGACGAGTGGAATTCAGCACTCATAGCTTCAGCTCCTTAACAATGGGGAATGGGGGCAAACGTTACGGCAATTGGGACTGGGGCAGTGCTAAAATCTCCACAAGTCCCCAGATCGTATAAAAACCAAACATGACGATCATGCCAAGGGCCAGAAGTAGAAAAGGCCTGTCAAAGATCCTTTGTCCAAGGGGAATTTCCTGCTTTGCCGGGGTACTCTGTGGGCTCGCCATTTAGCTCTCCTCTATGGTTCGGCGTAGTAAGAAAAAACAGTTCAACAACAACAAACACGAAAAAACGCAATCTCGCGTGAAAAAACGCACATATAACCTGACAGAATAACTGAACATTTAGGTGCCTATTATACAATAATATTTTGGATCTTGAAACAATTTCCTTAAGATATTCCCATCATGGACCTCGGCGAGCCCCCCAAAAAATCACCTGCCGGGTGTGGTAATCTGGACGCAGAATACCAAAGAGATTCTAACGATCGACCCTTGATCAGTCTAAATTCGGAGGCCATCGGGTATGGTTTGCGGTCAGAGACGCCTGCTTTTGCCGGCATTTATTCTAGTGGCGGGATCGTTTTTTCTTTCTTCCTGTAAGCCCAGGACGGGTCGGTCACAGCTTCGCGACGATGAGAACAGCCGCCTGACGACCACCCAACTTCAGGATTTTTTGCATGGAAAGCTGACGCAGCAACAGGAAAAAGTGAGGTCGCTTTCCACTGGTTCCCGCCTTTATTTCGATGGCGATGATATCGCCGAAGATGTTTGGGATTTTTATATCGATACGTCAGCGGTCCGGGCTCTCTATCCCGGGAGCGTCGGGGACATGCGCAATCACCGGGATTTTTTTGGCGTCCGGCTTTCCCAGCTGCAGGTGTGTCAGGGCCATGATCGCGTCGACCCGGCAGACCCGACGAAAGGCTGTTACTCCTACGACAATCTCATGCGCTACAAGTGGAATCTGAGGGCAGATGGTGAGCATCTGCGCGACTCCCGCGACTGGTATGTTCACCTGATCCGCCAGCGGTATGGATCGGCGCAGCCCGACATGCTGCGGTTCATAAAAAATGGTGACATCGCTGTATACGTTCATCCGGAAAACCGCGCCGACGACCTCGGAACCACACTGCAATGGCGGGCGACCCATGCTGCAACTATTATGGAACGCAATGACGAGACCGGACAGCCGCAGCTTTTGACTGTCGACACCCCGACCGGCTACGCGCAGCCGTTTAACGGCGCAGACGATACGCCTTTTCACGTGTTTCGTTTCGTCCCTGTCGGATTTGAAGTTGAAGATGCGGCGGCGGAGCAGGCCCGCGAGATGGGGGTTAAATGGGGGACTCTTGGGTTCGGCGAATTTGAATTCGAGGGTGATTACCGTTTGATGGGCAATCACATGCGCTCACCGGCCGATCTGCAAAAATTTGCCGATGGTTACCTTCGTGCTGCCCGGGATGAGGCGTCTGGTCTGCCAAACATGTATTGCGCCTGGTACACCTACCTGAATTTGAGCCTCGGGTGGGCCAGGCCCTTCACGCCAGATGGTATGGGACCATCGGTGTTTGAAAGCCTGACCGGTAAAACACTGAATGGATTAACTCCGACGCACCGCTTTGCCGCCGGAAATTTCGACAAGGGCTACGCGGTTCCGCAAAGTCTTTGGTCGCGTTTTCCGCGACGCAGCGAGTTTCCTTTCAATCCTATGTCATCGCCAGAGCTGATTATGGGATATCTCGACCAGCTGGTCATGCCCGATGCACTCGTCGACGACCCCCGCCTGTTTAAAATGGTGGCGATGCAAAAAGCCGGCATTCTGGCAGGACTCGCCCAGAACACCGATGTGCACTACAACTTTTTTGTTGAGCAGAATGACCGCGGCGCGCCGCCGGATGATGTGAACCATTACAACAAAGAAGTAGTGACTCAGTTTAAGGGTTTTGTCGAAGCGTATTCCAAAGCGGCAGCCATGATCAGTGACGAAGATATCGCTGCTATGACTCCGGGGGCCGACGCAACCAGGCGCGAGGCAGCCCTGCAAAAATTGGCGCGAATCAAAGCAGATCTGGCGAAACCTGCGAAAGCACTGGTTCGCAAAGAGCTTGATGCTGAGGGACGGATGGGGCGGATTTCCCGAAGATTTATCCCTCCCTACGCTTTTGTGCGGCACGCGGAGGATCATGATTCTTATTACCCCAATTTTGAAATAGACGGTTTAGCGCCGGTCCGTCGGGAGCGGCCTGTGTTGATTTATGTCGGAACAGTCATGCACGAAAAATTCCTGCGTACCAAAGGGCAGGCTCCGGGGGCAAAGCGCATAGCGCCAGTGCCACGGACGACCTTAACCGCGGTGGACTCGCGGCTTGATGATGCGATGTACCAGATAATGGGGTGCGCAGCAAAAGGCGACGGAAACGGTTATCTGGCTTTTTTGAAGTATGTGTCCTCTGCTGATTATAAGTGCGACGAAGCGGCGGCAGGGGGTGCGGGCAGCGAGTCGCGCATATTGATGAATAAGTTTGAAAGTGAAGCCATGCGTTCGATGATGACCGACTGGCGCGACGCGCGCAAACTCAGCCAACGCGACATATTCGTACGAAACACTTTCGGACTCGATCCCGTTTTGACGCGGCGCCTTCTGGCATCCTGGTGGCGTGATCCGACGAAACACTTCAAACCGGCTATTTACGCAGGCGAAGCTTCTTCGATCGATTCGGCGGTGAGCAATTTGCGGGTTTTGCTGCAAAACCCGGTGGCGGAGCTGGCTGATCAGCAGGCCACTGAAGATTTTTACACGACCAAAGGGCACCCGCGGGTCAAACATCCGGTACCCTGCCTCAAACGGGGAGATCCGTCGTCGGTTTCTTCCAATGGCCGCGTCACTTGTGATTTTCTGGCGCTAAGCCTGAGTCAGGCGTTGCCGGCGGAAGAGAATAACCCAGAGGGGGTCAACTGAGACCGATGCCTGTTAAAAAATATATCGCTGCTTAACTTGCAGAATTTCCTGAGTTAATCAGGAAGTCTCCAAGAAGTGTTCCGATTTCCGATAGCCTTTCATGCGTCGGTTTTCAGGTAACGCCATTAGGGGACAGGCAACCATGGTTATGAAAAACTCAGGATTGTTTCTTGCGGTTTGTTTAGTGGCTACTTCCGCAATGAGCTGTTCGAGCGGTGTCGAGTTTTCTGGAATAAATGGCGAACGCGAGAAAGTGGAAGAAGTCCAGCGCGCATCTGCTGCGGGTGGTGCCGGCGATGCGATGGCAGAAACTGGAGCGGGTGGAATCGACCCGGTTGCACCACAACCAAAAGAATTTTCCCTGACGGTGACCACGTCGCTGACCAATAAAAAGAAAGATGAACCGGTTGAGATTTTGTTCGTGCTCGACAACAGCCAGTCGATGTCGGACAACATCGCTAAACTCAAAGACTCGTCACAGGCTCTGTTTTCAGGACTTAATACGGCGGGCTTGCCCTATCGGGCCCGCATCATGACGATGGATAAAATTCACAATTTGATCAGTCCGGTCGCGGGCACTGATTTTGTAGCGCCGCGCGGTGTTTTTGGTGGCACGGTTCCGAATTATAATCGTACTCCATCGGACGAGAACTCATACCTCGGTGTCGAACCCTTTGGAGGAGAACGGGATCTTGCCGGGATTGTCGAGGCCATCGGAAAATCTGTTTCTGATAAAATCCTACTCGATAACGAGCCGGGCATCTGTGCGGCGATGGACTACATGAACTGGACCTCGAACACCAGAAATCCTGGAGCAGTGCCGTTTCGGGATGGCCAAAAAGTACATGTCATCACT
>Ga0154020_10010667_pt1 | contig 10499 bp, 9 predicted proteins | sample Klosneuvirus_201_FD_109709 | JGI IMG/M metagenome (GOLD analysis project Ga0154020, IMG submission 109709) | Active sludge microbial communities from wastewater, Klosterneuburg, Austria - Klosneuvirus_20160825_MG | ecosystem: Engineered > WWTP > Aerobic digester > Activated sludge | place... | reverse complement strand
CAATTTTTTGATTCTCCGGTAATTTGTTAACCGCGTCGGATAATACATCCAAAGCAATTTCTATTTTAGGTCTACCTTCAATCTGACCCCACATTGAACCGCTGGCATCATAAATAAATATTATTGGAGAAGGTTTATTTTGTGCTTCTGTTTGGAGTATCGAAAGAAATAATAAAAATAAAATAGCTAATTTTTTCATTTTAGACAATTTTTTGGTGAGCTGCTCAATTTAAAAAAAAATATCTCATATTTCCGCAGGTTACGAATTCATAAATATTAATTCTCGGAAATTATACTATTAACGATATTTTGTAATTCAGGCAAAACTGACTCCTCAAACCATTTATTCTTTACCTGCCAGATATTATTACGAGGCGAAGGATGAGGCAATGGAAAGTAGGAAGGCAAATAATTCTTATAATTCTGAACAGTTTCAGTTAATGTTTCTTTTGTCTTATTACCCAAATAATATTTCTGCGAGTACAATCCTAAAAGTAAAACTAGGTTTACATTGGGCATTTTTTCGAACAAGCGATTATGCCATAAAGGTGCACACTCAGGCCTTGGCGCCATATCACCTGTCTTACCGGTTCCGGGATAACAAAAACCCATTGGAACAAGTGCAATGATATCCGCATTATAGAATTGCTTTTTATCAATGCCAAGCCATGACCTGAGATTGTCTCCACTCTTATCATCCCATGGTATACCTGACTCATGAACTAATCTACCGGGAGCTTGTCCGATAATGATTAATTTACTTTTGGCACAGGCAGATAATACAGGGTTGACGCCATGAGGCAAATATTCGTCACAGACAGCACATTTCCGAATTTCCCTTAATAATTTATCCACGTCTTATCCATAACAATACAGAAAAATAAACTTGTAAAAAAGAAATATCAAAGCAATTTACAATATTGCTTGGGCTACCGATGGCTTTTTAATCTATAGCTAGTAACTTCCTAGTAGCATTCACTTCCTCACCATCAAATTTTAACAAATAATTTCCCGATGGCAAATTCAATCTTTCAATAGTTAAATAGTTAAAGCCTGAAGAACAAAATTCATCAAGCAATACACGTACAAGCTTACCTTGTACATCAAACAATTTGATTGTAACTTGGCCGGAAACTTTCACATTGAATGTTAACACTGCATTATTGACGATCGGATTCGGAGAGATTATTATTTCAAGATCATTTTCGTTGAGGTCTTGAACAGAAGTTGTGCTTCCAAAAAAGTGATATGTCGTATTACTAAGGGAACCGGAATTAGCAACACCCAAAGTATCATCCTGAAGATTGTAAAAAATATCTGCCGGGCTAGACAGGCTGGTCACAACTGTCACAGGCGGTGCGGAAAATGCATTGTCAAATTTACTGATCCCGTTTAATGTCCATGACGAAACATAAAAATTTCCGGCACCATCTATGGCTATTCCATCACAGTTCCCTAATGATGTCGGAACAATTGTAGATACACTACCGGAAGTAATATCAAAAGACATTATGGGTGCATTAGAACCCCAGGTCACAAATACACAACGATTGTTTAAACCATCATAAATAATTCCATTTGGAGTTTTAGACAAGCCGGTTACAAATTGAGTAAAAGTTCTATCAACTAAATTAAATCGGTAGATCACCTTTGCAGAAAAGTCGGTGATATACAAATAGGTGCTATCGTGTGTAATTCCATTGAGATAAGTTGCACCAAGGTTGATCGTAAAAACAACCTGTCCGGTGTTAAGTTCATAGGCTTTTAGGGAGCCTCCTGAACAAACATATACCGTATCATTCGCAATCTCTATGCCATGCGGACTACTGATACCACTTGCAAAAATACTTAGTACACCTGTACTTGAACTACGGGAAAGAATGTTATTTGCGGACTTATTTGAGATCAACCATCGATCATTTGCGTAGTCGAATTCAAGGCTTTCCGGACTGCTATATGTTTGAGCAAATATATTGAGAGAAATGATAATGCTGAATATGGTGAATAATAGTTTTTTCATTGATATGGATTTTAAAATTACCGTAATGTATAAAATAATTTACGCAAATTAATAAAATAGTCCTGCTAAATTTCAGGAATGATCAAGAAGCGCTTTACTGAAATTGATAAACTGTCAACTTAATTTATTTATGTCGAAATATTTTTCTGAACCTGATCATTCCTTCTTCTTTCTGAAGCCATAAAGTTACAAGGCAACACATGAGCACGACCATAGCTAGCATGAATAATTCTCCTCCATCTCCATTGGACTGAATGCCGACAACCATTAGGTGAGAAAAAATAGCTCCCAGCATGAGAACTACACCTGAAAGTGCTCCAACAAAAGCAGTGTATGGTATTATTAAAAGTATGGCAGTGATAAATTCAATTATACCGGTTGCTATCCTTCCCCAAGGCTCTACCCCTAGTTTTGAAAATAACAACACAGATCCAGGATGCTCTGTAAACTTGAAATAAAGTGTCTGCAAAAGAATTATAGAGGCAACTACTCTCAACAATAAAGATACGCTTGTGTTGAATTTCATCGTCCTGTAATTTTGAATTGTTGATCAAAACTCATTCCTCCGGTATCAAGAATACTTAACCTGATCAGCTTAGCTTTTTCTTCTTTCCTCCTGTTATCATTTTCAGGTTTGCAACTTCCATTTCAGTTAGAAAACGCCAGCGACCACGAGGAAGATCCTTCTTCGTCAGTCCGGCAAATATTACACGGTCAAGCTTCTTGACTTTATATTCCAGATGCTCGAAAATACGACGAACAATCCTATTACGACCGCTGTGTATTTCTACACCAACAACATCTCTTGATTCGGTAGCATAGGCTATTTCATCTACTTTAATAAAACCATCATCCAGTGTTATACCTTCTGTGATTGAAAGCATATCCTCCTTCTTAAGTGGGCTGTCAAGTTCCACCTGATAAATTTTATGTACTTCAAAACTAGGATGTGTTAATTTACGAGCTATATCACCATCATTGGTAAACAAGAGAACTCCGGTTGTATTTCTGTCAAGTCTCCCGACAGGATATACGCGCTCCTTACAAGCTTTTGCAATGAGATTCATTACAGTCTTGCGTTCTTCAGGATCATCTGTAGTAGTGATGAAATCTTTGGGCTTGTTCAAGAGAATATAAACCAATCTCTCTCCACGTAAAGTTTCATTATTGTATTTAACGATATCGCCGCTCTGGATTTTGTAACCCATTTCGGTGATTACCTCACCGTTTACTGTAATCACACCAACTTTGATCATCTCATCAGCTTCACGGCGTGAACAAATCCCTGCGTTGGCAATGAACTTATTTAGACGTGTACCATCTGTAGTGTCGTCCTTCGAAAAAGATTCTGTAGATTTTTTTGGAAAGGGAGCTGACGCTTTTTTTCTATCTCCGTACAGTTCATGCGATTCTTTGCGGTTCCATTTTTTCTCATCCTCCTGACGTGCAGGTCTCTCAAACTTCCCGGGCTCAGAACGTTTATAGCTATCATCCTGCCCAATACGCTTTCTCTTCTCAGTTGTGTCATCTTCACCCGGTCGAAAGAATTTTCCATCAGAACGACCTTTTCTAGGTTTCGACGAACTTTCCTTTCTATCATAAGATTTACGTGGGGCTTCTTCATCTCTACTTCTTCCTGAAGGTCGGCGATCATTGCTTCGAGATGGGCTTTCCTTCCTATCATAAGATTTTCTTGGTGCCTCTTCATCTCTACTTCTTCCTGAAGGTCGACGATCATCGCTGCGAGATGGACTTTCCTTCCTATCATAAGATTTTCGTGGCGCCTCTTCATCTCTGCTTCTGCTAGAAGGTCGACGATCATCGCTGCGAGATGAACTAGTCCGCCCCGTACTTCTTCTTTCCGGCTTTTCGGAATCCTCCCTCCGAGCAAAAGGTTTTCTGCCTGAGGTGCTACTCTTTTCAGTACGATCTCCTCTACCCGGAGTTTTATCATCAAAAGCACGACTATCTGTTCGTCCGCCGGCAGCTCTTCTTTGATAAAGTCCTGTTCCTCCGCGCTCTTCCCTTTCGCCTTCGCGACTACGGAAGGGTTTTCCCTCCGATTCTCTCTTTTCAGGCTTCGACCCTGAAGACTTTCTTTTTACAGGACGTCCAACGACCTGTCTCTCCTTGGCAGGTATGAAACTTTTCGATTGTCCCTTTCCACGACCTTTTGTGCCTTTACTTGGTTTTCGACCACCTGCTTTGGCTCCCGCTGTTTTCTTCCCTGTCCCGCCTTTTCGGCCTCCCGGAGCTGCTTTTCTGAACTTACCCATGAATGTGTTTTGTAAGGGGCAAATTTAGGCAAATTAAAGGTGATTTCGGTGGTTTATTTTTGGAGGGGGATGGCACGCAGATGACGCAGGTTTTTTATGATAATCGCAGAGATAATTTATTGGACCAGCGGATCTAGGATAATGGTAAAATGGCACGCAGATGACGCAGATTATTTAAGATGATCGCAGAAAATTTAAAGGCGATTTGGTTTTTTATCCAATGATCTTTGTGCTTAACTTTTGGTGGATTGCCTTTATGAAAAAAAAGCTAATGGCTTACAGATGACGCAGGTTTTATACGATAATCGCAGAGATGGATAGATATTATTTATGGCTAATCGTTGCCCTTTTCATTGAAAAAACTTTTCGTTTAACTTGTGGTCTTTTACCAAAATTAAGAAGCAGGCCAACTTCTATACGGCATGCTTTGAGATAATTTAGAAGTTGCAATTCGTGGTCATGTTGCAAGGTTTCTGTAGCTTTCAATTCAACTATAACACAATTATTCACTAATAGATCAGCATAATATTCCCCAATTCGTTCATTCTCAAAATATACGTCAATTCGTTTTTGTCTTTCGACGTCAAACCCTCTTTTCTTTAGTTTTATAAACATTGCATTTTCATAGACCTTCTCCAAAAAACCATAACCCAAAACATTGTAAACGCTGTAAAATTCCTCAATAATTAACTTTGTTAGTTCTGTATGCTTAAAATTATTATTTGAATATTCCATAATCAAAACAAATTACATTTTCTGCGATCATCTTAAATAATCTGCGTCATCTGTGTGCCTTCACCCTAAACCATAGGATAAAAAGCATCAACAATGTGTTCTAAAGATTTGTATTGACTGTTGGTCACAATAATGATGACATCAAATCGGGATTCTTTCCCGGGTTGCACTTCACGAGCGTAATTGTCCGAAGCTTTTATAATCGACCTTTGTTTCTTTCTGGAAATTAAAAGCGACGGGTCACTCAGGTACGCCGATGTCCGCGTTTTCACCTCTACAAAAACAAGCATTCCGTTTTGTTCTGCTACAATATCGACTTCGGCATGGTCATAGATATAATTTCTCGCATGGATAATATAACCGTTCTCCGACAAATGCTTTGTAGCCATTGCCTCACCGATCCTGCCAAGCTCCTTCGCGGTCATTAGGAGTGAAAAGTGAGAGACATTTTATCGCCAACCTTCAGGGTAGTGTCCCTTCCGAAGATCAATGGATAATTATTCTGAATATGCCCGGCAGGGAATCCGAAAAATACAGGATAATTATATTCCGCAACAGCTTCAAATATGATCTCCTCGGCTGTTTTGCCAAAAGGGATGTCGTTGTCCTTCATATCCGTCATTCCACCCACTATCAGACCAGCAAGGGAAGCGAGTTTTCCACTGCGTTTCAATTGCATCATCATCCTGTCGATGTGATACAAATATTCATCGAGGTCCTCTAGAAAAAGTATTTTACCATTACAGTCAATATCAGACGGAGTACCACTAAGGGTATGCAACATTGATAAATTTCCTCCTACTAAACTCCCACGAACAGAGCCTGCACGATTAAGTTTTGCCATCGATTCAGACTGTTTCGAAACGGTATAACGCAGACGTTGCCCGAAAAGTGCATCCTTGATCACACTCAGGCAATTAGTATTGACTTTTGACAGTGTTAAGCCCATTGGTGCATGGAGTGTTTCAACCTCAACAATTTTATTGGCATGAGAATGGATTGCTGTGATGTCGCTAAATCCAATAAGCCATTTAGGGCTTTTTGTAAATCTTTTCCAATCTATCTGATCGATGAAGCGAACTGTTCCATAACCTCCACGCGCAAAAAGTATCGCAGATGATTTGCTGTTCAAAGCCGACTGAAAATCCGCCCTCCGTTGATCATCCGTTCCGGCAAACTGGCGATCCGATTTAAAGAGGTTCTTTCCATATTTCACATCCAATCCCCAGGACTGTAGCGTATCAGCTGCCATCTTGAGTTCAAACTTGGAAATTTTTCGGGCGGTGGAAACAATCGTCACAGAATCGCCTTCTTTCAAATAGGGTGGTCGAATCATATTCTTATCTTTGCCGCGAAGTTATTGAATTTTGTGGGGAGAGAAAGCCGAATGAGTTTAGAGATATCATTAACCTTATTATATGCTGATTCTCACAGTTTAGAAAACCAATTATGAAACGTACCCTCGTCACTGCGGCATTGCCATATGCAAATGGCCCAGTGCATATCGGCCACCTTGCAGGAGCCTATTTGCCTTCAGATATTTATGTGCGATACTTACGTGCCATGGAAGCAGATGTGAAATACATCTGTGGCTCTGATGAGCATGGCGTTCCTATTACTCTGCGTGCGAGAAAAGAAGGAATTACGCCGCAACAGGTCGTCGACAAATACCACGGGATCATTAAAAAAAGTTTTGAAGACTTTGGGATCAGCTTTGATATTTATCATCGCACTTCTTCTCCGACACATCACAAAACTGCTGCAGATTTTTTCAGCACATTACATGATAAAAATATCTTCACGGAAGCTACAACCGAACAGTATTACGATGAAGAAGCAAAAACATTTTTAGCTGATCGTTATATAACAGGCACCTGTCCGAATTGTAGCAACCCGAATGCCTACGGTGACCAGTGTGAAAAATGCGGGAAGAGTCTTTCTCCTGCTGATCTTATAAATCCTCATTCGCAACTGAGTGGAAAGAAACCCATCCTGCGAAAAACAAAACACTGGTATTTGCCATTAGATCGTTTTCAAAAAGAATGGCTGGAAGAGTGGATAAAAAGTCATGAAAAGGACTGGAAAAATAATGCTTACGGTCAGTGCAAATCGTGGCTGGATCAGGGATTACAACCTCGTGCCGTAACACGCGATTTAGATTGGGGAGTACCTGTTCCTTTAAAAGAGGCAGAAGGAAAGGTTTTGTACGTTTGGTTCGATGCACCCATTGGTTATATCTCAGCAACCAAAGCCCTTTACGAAAACACAGCTAACCCTAAAGGTTGGGAACCATACTGGAAAGATAAAGATACCCGTCTGCTTCATTTTATAGGAAAGGACAACATAGTATTTCATTGCATCATCTTTCCGGCTATGTTAAAAGCACACGGCGAATTTATTCTTCCTGAAAATATTCCTGCAAACGAATTCCTTAATCTTGAAGGAGAAAAAATTTCCACATCCCGAAATTGGGCTGTCTGGCTACATGAATACCTCGAAGAATTTCCTAACAAGCAAGACGTTTTACGCTACACACTTTGTGCTACTGCCCCGGAAAATAAAGACAATGATTTCACCTGGAAAGATTTTCAAGCCAGAAATAATAATGAACTCGTTGCCATTCTGGGAAATTTTGTAAACCGAACTTTGGTTTTGACACAAAAATATTTTGACGGAAAAGTTCCGGTACAAGGTGATCTCACAAAGGAGGATGAACGGTGTCTGGAGTTAATAAGAGAAACACCAAAACGTATAGAGGAAAACATTTTAAAGTTTCGTTTTCGTGATGCTTTATTTGAGCTGATGAATTTAGCTCGTGTCGGAAATAAATACCTTGCTGATCAGGAGCCCTGGAAATTGCATGCGACTAACCCTGAGCGTGTAGGTACAATTCTAAATATCTCTCTTGAGATCACTGCTTCGTTAGCATATTTAATGGAACCATTTTTACCTTTTACCTCGAGTAAACTACTAAATATGCTCAATCTCCCTGAGCAAACATGGAAAAAAATTGCCGGACAAAGAATTTTCAAAACAGGGCATGCCTTGAATGAAGCTACTTTACTTTTTGAAAAAATCGAAGACGAATCTATTCAAAAACAAATGGATAAACTTGCAACTAGCAAAGCAGAAAATGAAGCAGCATCAAACGGACCTGCTCCGGCTAAAGATGAAACAAGTTTTGATGATTTTCAGAAGATGGATATCAGAGTAGGGACTATCATTTCAGCCGAACGTGTGCCAAAAACTGATAAACTATTAAAGTTGCTTATTGATACCGGCATCGATAAACGAACTGTAGTTTCCGGCATTGCAGCAGATTATAAACCTGAAGATATTGTCGGACAACAAGTGAGTATTTTATTAAACCTAGCGCCGAGAAAAATTAAAGGCATAGAGTCACAAGGCATGATCCTGATGGCTGAAAATGCTAAAGGCGAACTTTCTTTCGTTGCGCCTACCAAGCCTATTGATAATGGCGGGACTATTAGATAGCTTGGATGGCACGCAGATGACGCAGATTTATTAAGATTTACGCTGATTTTTATGTTTTGCTTTTATATATAGTTAGGGTTAATGGCACGCAGATGACGCAGATTTTTATGATGATCGCTGAAACAATTATTTAGTCCAAGGTTTTATCATTGACGAAAAACAACAACAATTTTTATCTTATTTAATCTTAATAAATCTGCGTCATCTGCGTGCCATTCACCCCTAAAAATTGAAACGTCAGTTTTTAAGCTAAAAAGGCACATTAATATTAGTTAAATGTGCTGTTTTTGGGCCGAAAATCATATCAAAGCTCTTTGAGGAGCAGAATATTTTTTCTATCTTTGCGAAGATTTTAGAAGGATAAATGAAGGGGACCTCAGTCCCCTTTTTTATTAGCATCACATGAACCTCAAGGAACAAATCATTGATTTAGTAGCCGTTAAACTGGAAGGAACTGAAAACTTTCTGGTCGAGGTAAAAGTGAGCCCTTCAAAAATTATTGTGAGTCTGGACAATCCGAATGGAATGAAACTGGACGATTGCATAGCGGTAAACCGTCATTTGCAAAAAGAATTAGAGAGCACCGACATCTTCGAAAAACACGAACTGGAAGTGGGATCACCGGGTATGGAAGAGCCTTTAAAAGTTTTAAAACAATTCCATAAACGTATCGGACAAAAGGTGACTGTTCTTACTTTTGATGGAATGAAAAAGCTGGGAACACTTCTCGCAGCAGACGAAAAGATCCTCACTCTCGAGGAGGAACTAAGTATCAAGACCGGAAAGAAAAAAGAAATTCAAAAAAATAAAATAGAAATACCCTTCGATCAGATCAAGGAAACAAAAGTTAACTTCTCTTTCGACAAAATCATTTGACGCAAATGAAAAAGACACTAGAAAAAAACGAACATGCTGAATTGGTTGACGCCTTCTCAGAATTCAAAGAACTTAAAAACATCGACCGTGCCAGCATGATGAGCATCCTGGAAGACGTGTTTAAGAATATGATCAAGAAGAAATACGGCACCGCCGATAATTTCGATATTGTCATCAATACTGATAAAGGAGACCTTGAAGCTTTCCGTAACCGCCTTATCGTAGAAGATAATGAGGTTGAAGATGAGTCGACACAGATCTCGGTATCTGAAGCCATTAAAGTAGAGCCGGATTTCGAAGTAGGTGAAGATTTTTCTGAAAAGATTCGCTTCTCTGACTTTGGTCGTCGTGCTGTACTTGCTGCTCGTCAGAATCTGATGGCACGCGTACAGGAGCTTGAAAAGGAAGGTATCTTCAAAAAATATAAGGACCGTGTTGGTGAAATTGTCACGGGTGAAGTTTATCAGACATGGAAGAAAGAAACCTTGGTTATGGATGATGACAGCAATGAACTCATCCTTCCGAAGAACGAACAGATCCCTAGTGATTTTTTCAAAAAAGGTGATAGCGTTCGTGCCGTTGTACTTCGTGTGGAGATGATCAATGGAACACCGAAGATCATTTTATCTCGCACTTCCCCTCTTTTCCTTGAGAAATTATTCGAACTTGAGGTACCTGAGGTCTTCGATGGTTTGATCACTTTGAAAAAAATTGTTCGTGAGCCGGGTGAGCGTGCTAAAGTTGCAGTAGAAAGTTACGACGACCGTATCGATCCTGTAGGAGCATGTGTAGGAATGAAAGGATCTCGTATTCATGGAATTGTTCGTGAACTACGAAATGAAAATATTGACGTGATTAATTACACCACCAATAGTCCTCTTTTTATATCCCGTGCTCTTGCTCCTGCTAAGATTACGACCATTAAACTTGATGAAGAGAAAAAACGTGCTTCGGTGTTCTTAAAACCGGACCAAGTTTCTCTGGCTATCGGAAAAGGCGGTAACAACATCAAGCTTGCCGGAAGATTGACCGGGTACGAAATTGATGTTTATCGGGATACTGATGAAGAAGGAGAAGATGTGGACATCGACGAGTTT
>Ga0154020_10010666_pt1 | contig 10500 bp, 15 predicted proteins | sample Klosneuvirus_201_FD_109709 | JGI IMG/M metagenome (GOLD analysis project Ga0154020, IMG submission 109709) | Active sludge microbial communities from wastewater, Klosterneuburg, Austria - Klosneuvirus_20160825_MG | ecosystem: Engineered > WWTP > Aerobic digester > Activated sludge | place... | reverse complement strand
TCCCCCCCCCCCCCCCCCTTCCCCCCCCCCCCCCCCCCCCCCCCCCTCAATCCCTTTTTTCGGCTCCCGTCATCGCTTGGTGTTCAGGACGTCCCGCGCGCCCTATCGGGAAGGAAGCTGACCGGACAGCACAAATCCAGTTCTTTGATATTGATGCGCAGACCCTCTGCGGCTACGAGCCTAACATCTACATCAAATTCATCTCCTCCTTCTTGCCTGACGAGCGCAAGTGGAAGACATCTATTCTCCCGAAGGTAAAGGCGCATCCTTTATGTTGTGAATGCGGCTGACAAGGTGTTGTGTCGTAGACGAGTCAGCCGCATTGGGACCAGACGGACCAGTTCCCTGTGCTTTACATGGAGCTCGAGTACTTGAAGACGCAGAATGTTATTCTCATCTTCATGGACGACGTCGTTGGCAACAATAAGCCCCTCGGTATTCCGTGATGCACCTCCTCCATCGGTTCGTCTTCTTGACTGTTATTTGCTCGTTCTAGGTCAAGCCGTGGTGCCATTGATGGACGCCTGCGGCGATAAACCCGTCAAGTTCGATGTTGATATTTTCCACTACGGTTCGGTGCACGGGCGCGTCAGTGGCCTCGTCCACTTGACAAAGCACATCTCTGTGGCGGACAAGCTTTCCATCTTCGCTTCATAGTAGTTCCTAGCGAGTACCCCTCCCTGTGGACGGCAATTCCCGAGTGGACTTCTGGCCAGTGGGCATTTTTGATATATGTTTTCTTTATTGAAAATAGTCGAGAACCGCCTATTAACTGAAGTCGGTCTCTTAACTCACCTAACTCTCATTCGGGCGCTCGGCGAGGCCATGCAAGCCTAAAGACCTTTTGTCTCGGCTGTGCATCATTGTAGTTTACGTGCAAGAAGATGGGAAAGAGAGTGCGTCCTTCTTGACTCGCCCTCATGGACTCGCCTCGCGAATCGCGGGCTTCCTTGCTGGGCACTTTCAGCCTTGGATCTCTGGATAATAATGTTATGATATATTCATATCTTTGTAATTTCTCGTTTTGGCCTGCGTCTGAGGGCGGGGAAGAGCGCGAAATTTCCGTGGTCATTTTCGCGTGGTCCAGGCCCATTCGGCCCTCCGACCCCCCTCTTGTCCCTCACGTCAACTAATCCTCCTGCAATTGTCCCCGATATATTTTATTGAATTTGGTGGATTTTTGAAGGAAAATTAATATCATCGTGCTCGAATCAGCGAATCTCGTCATTCTCGACGAAGGTCGACCTCGACACTCGGCCCCCTGCTCGCTCTGACCTCTTTCTTTTTGTTTGGTTAGAAAGGAAACAAGACTAAGAAGAAGACCGGAACGGCACTTGGAGAGGGCGAACTCGACACGGATAAGCGCGTGCCCAAGACCCTCGTCTTCCGTCGTTCCAACCTCGGCTTCTCAGCGGCTAAGTTGCTGGACGACCTCCGCGGCGTCATGCTGCCCTTCACTGCCCCTCACCTCAAGGCACGTTATGTTCTTAATATTGTATTAATATGGAGGGCTATGATGACAAAATTTACGCACGTCTCGGACAATGCTGGCGATAGCCAAGAAGAACAACCGAGCTGAGCCCATTTTCCAATCCAGCGAACAGTTGCTTTTGCTCGTTGAAGCTTATTGTTTCTGAGTTGCTTCTCTGCATTAGGAGAAGAAGTCGAACGTTTTGAAGGACTTTGTGAGCGTGGCTGGCCCTCTCGGCATCTCCCACTTCATGATTCTCAGTGCCACTGACCTCGCCACTTACCTCAGGGTATGAACCCTCTGCTTCTTTGCTTTTCAATATGACTTTTTTTTTCGCTTTTAGGTTGCCCGCGCTCCTCAAGGACCTACTCTTACTTTCCGCGTGACCCAATACTCGCTTGCATCAGATGTTCGCAAGATCCAACGCAATCCTCATTCCCCTGGCAACGAGTTTAAGACCTCTCCTCTGGTAGGATGCATTTGTCGTCCTTTGTTTGGCCTCTTGTGGTCATTTTCCCTCTCTCTCTCTCTCTCTCTTAGCTTGTGTTGAGCGGATTTAACGTTGCGGAGCCTGGAAAGCACCATGAGCTCATGAAGGTCACCTTCCGCGAGATGTTCCCCGCCCTTAGCGTCAATCAGGTCCGCTTCCTCCTTGTCATCAAATTGATCAGTCGTTGATGTTTTTATCCAATTGATCAGATTAACTTGGATGACTGTCGGCGAGTTGTCCTCCTCAATTATGATCAAGAAACCGACACGGTGGAGTTCCGGCATTACGTGATCAACACCGCCCCGGTCGGCCTCAACAAGAGCATCAAGCGGTACCTCGTCTTCCACCCTTCTCCCATGATGTTCTGATAATTCTTTTTTGTTTTCAGAGTCGTGCAAAATAAAGTGCAAGACCTGTCGAAATATCAAGATATCGCCGATTACGTTCTGAGGTGACCCACATGAGCACATGAGTGTCTCTTCATAATTATTTGATATTATTCTCATCCACTTGTGATAGTGGCACTGGCGATGCTGAGAGCGATGCCGAAGACGATGGCAGCTCACACGTCTCCGTTTCGGAAAAGTCGAAGAACCAAAAGAAAGATTCCACGTCCACTAAATCAGTGCGGCTACTCCTTTCCCTCTGATACATGTTACTCCAATAATTGTTGTTGTTTCCAGATTCGTCTGCAAGAGATTGGTCCGCGCCTCCGCATGGAGCTGATCAAGATTGAAGAGCATTTGTGCGAGGGCACCGTGTGGTATCATAAGTTCGGTACGGTCTTCGCGTGCTCGTGCTCCTTTCGTTTTGGTGCTCATTTCCGAGTGCCTTTTTAGTTGAGAAGACGGAGGAAGAGAAGAAGGCGCTTGAGGAGCGCAAGGCCCGTGAGAAGGCGCTCAAGGAGAAGCGCAAGCGCGACCAAGAGCAGCGCGTGCAGCAAAAGAAGTCGAAGGGTACCTCTCTCGATCTCATTCTCAAGAGTTGCTTTGTGTCATGTGGTTTGGCGCCGGTAAAGGTGGCGGAGAAGGCGAAGCAGACGAGGACGATCCTTATGGCAACTATGACGAGGACCACGACGATGAGATTGCCAATGCCGACGCTGAGAACGAGGAGGGCAAGGAGGAGGAGGAGAATGAAAACATTACCTGGTACCGCAACGAAGTCGGTGAGGAGCCCGATCAAGGTCCCTTCTTATCAATGGCTCATCTTGTCCAATCTCCTGAGCTTATTATCGTTATGATAGAAACTGCGGACGCTCTTAAGGCCGTGAAGGTCGATTCGGGAGGAGAGCGTATTCCTAAGGGCTTTGGCAAGAAGAAGAGTAAGGATGGCGACAACAAGGGCCAACAAGGCAAACAGGGGGGAGGTGGCGGCGCAGGAGGTCAGCAAGCCAAGGGCAAGAAGAGGAGTCGCGACGACGACAAAGGCTTCAAGAAGTATCGCCCACCAAACAAGAAGCACAAGAAGTAGTGAGCCCTCGTGTCGCTGTCATGACTCTCTCAAATTTGACGCTGGTCCTCCCTTCCTTTGATTTCGTTCGTGGGTGCAGCAGAGAGCAAGAGGCGAGTTGATGAGCGAGCGTTTGTACTTCTCACAAAGCTTAAGAATGAGGCGAGGGATAAAAAGTCATATTGCTTCTCTCCTCTGGGCGGCTTAAGGAAGGAGCGAGTTGATGAGCTCGCGCCATTCATTGACTGTGCGAATGTCGTCCTCCGCCTTGAACATGAGCTCCTGGCCGTCCTTGGTCTTCACCAAAAAACTATCTTTCGATGACTGCGTCACTAGAGACAAAAAGAGAGCACAAAATTAAAGAAGGCCAGATGATGGGTGCTGCTGGGTGGAAGCGTACCCGACAAGACCTTGTCGAGGAGGACTTTGAATTCGGGCTCAGCGTAGCTCGCAGCGTAATCCGCATCAGCGAAGCCAAGCAAAATGCCGCGCGCGCTCAAAAGAACATGGAGCTCGCGGAATATATCCGTGGGGTCCATACGAACTAACAGGTCGCCCGTCTTAAGCACTAAAAGTGAGACCGATCAGCGTCCAGTGTCGATCAAAACGGAAACAGTGGAGAGTACTCTTCGTTTGGAGAATGTTGCCAAGGGAGGTGCGCTAGAAGTAAGAATATAGCATCACGCTATCCAATATGGAGAAAAAGAAAAAGAGGGTACCGGGGAGCGGATGGGAATGGGAACAGGCGAAGAGGAAGAACCCGAAGAGGGCGCGCGGAGGCGAAGCGGGCTAATGCCGCTTGGGGACGATCCCAGATTGAATTGCTTCTCGTTTTCAACTTCCATTTCCCTAGACCTAATGTTGAAATGGGCAAAGGGCGGAAGGTTTTCAAGATACAAACCTTTCGAGGCTGAGCTTCTGACGGTTAACGGCCTCGAGCTTCACACGCTGCTGGTCGATGTGCTGCGACAGATGAAAATTCTGGTGCTTCAAGTCATCAATTGACTTGGAAGTCTCCTCCCGCACTTTCTTCAATTCATTCTTCGCTTTCCTAACCAGCCGACTAGAATTAACAAGAGATGAGAATAGAGCGGGCAAAAAATGCACATTAATTCTGCGGTTGACTTATTCGCTTCTTCGATCTGCTTTTGCAATTCCCTAAACAGAGAACGATTCAGCGGGGAAAGAAAAAGGCAGGGATCGAGGCGTACTGTTTCTCCACGAGCACTTCGTCGAGCTGCTTTGTGAGCTTGTTCACTATATATTCCTGCTCTTCCTCGAGACGCTCTTCTAACCGAGTTTTATCCATTTCCAGCTATCGAAAAAATCGCATCAGAGAAAGACTTCCGGGTTAGCTTTCGAGCAAAAGAGCGAAGATCTACGTCGTGCAACTTCTTCTGCAAAGTATTGGTCAGATACTCTTCCTCTTGTTCCACCTGCTGCAGGAGAGTGTTCTTCTGGGACTCAAGCGCCTCGAGCTTTTTGAAGAGGGTGTTCGCGATCAACTCTTCCTCCGCCTCGGCCTGGTTTTGCTAAATCCGAATTGAGCATTTCGACCAGAGGAACTTTTTATTAAGGTCAATCATCAAACCGCTTTTAGACTCTAAATCCCCATATTTGGGTGAAATAAATTTCATTGTTATGAAACTAATTGATTGATCTCGAGAAATTCGAGGGGTTGGCGTCGCAATGAAAGGAAGGAAGCGAAGATCGGAGGGTCGACGAACTCGAAAGAAGAATCGACGAGATCAAACATCACCGAGACAATCGACGACACGGAGGGCATTTTATATACATCTCTAGATAAAAATAGAGAAGGTATATCAACCGGCACAGCGGGCGGGGAGGGAGGGAGAAGGAGGCGAGGTCGAGAAGAGACGGGACAAGTCGCCGACGAGAAAAACAAGCGAGATTACATGGACGCCAGAAGAGAAGCGCACCAGCTCAACGTGGGACACTTTCACTTCTTGGAGCTGGAAGGCGAGCTGCTTGTGCTTTTGCTGAGCGCGGATGAGGAGCTGGACGAGCTCCTCCTTCGTTTTGCCTTCCATGGCCTCGGGAGTCAAATACTCGAGCGACATCCGGCCTCAATCACGTGCACCGGCGCAGAAGACGAACGAAAAGCTTGAAATGATGACAAATGACTAAGTTGGAGGGGGCAAGGGAAGCCGGAGCGCCTTCGGTTCGACGAATGGACAGTCGCGTAACTGCATTTCAGTGAAGGAGAGCCGAGGATCTCAGGATTTTCAGGCTCGATGGCTAATTGTGCTGATAATATTTTAATTTACTTTTGTTTTTGTATATATTTGAGTCGCCCTTGTGAGGCGGCGAGTTGAGCTCGGCTTGAACGAGTTCGAGGATTTGGCGGGCTGACCCTTTCTCTTTTATCAGTCGTCGCCTCGAAGGCGGCTCGATATTGGAATTAATAATCTGATAATATTTAAATTAACTATGATGCGATCGTCGATGGCAGCTGTGCGGCGCTTCGCAGTGGTGCGCCCTCCTCGCCTCTTTTGTCCGGGCTCGACCTCCATTTCCCCTTTTGTTCTTCTAATTAATAATATATGTGAGATAATTTTGTTTTTTTGCTCATAAAATCATTATTTGCCTAGGCGAGCTCAGGCCGGCCACGGCGAATGACCTCGACGAGCGCCCCTTCATCGACGAAAGTTCCAAAGGGTCCCTCCTCTGCGTTGCTTTCGCTCTTTACTGAACTTATCATAATATATATATTTATATTTTTGTTGCTATTTATTACAGGCTACTGGAATGATCTTTCGAACCAGAGGAAGTTCTTTGAGGGCCTCGTCGCCGAGCTGAGACTCACGTCGACTATCGACCTCGCCTCCTTGTCCCTTCAGCAAGGCACTCCTTGCTCTCGTTAATCTTATTTAATATATCTATAGAGATATATTATATATTCACATCTATATATATATATATATATAAACTCTCCAACACCTTGCAAAGCCGCCTCGCTCAAGGTATCCTGGATCGCCTCCCACCTGAGCACCGATCATTCCTCTGAGCCCCTCGCGAGTGATGATCATTCTCTATCTCTCATTTGACTATAAGAAATATTATTAATATTTACGAATCGAATCGAAATTGAGGTTCACTTAATCCAAAGAGAAAAAGATTGCGAAATGTGTCCAGGACATCCATCAAAGGAAAGTCAAAACTAATTAGAACCTTCTCAGTCAACGAGAGCGAACCGTGTTCGTCGGGGCTCCCGGCCCAGCTACTTCTCCATATTCTCCTCCGTTCTCCCCATTCCTCAAACAGATCTTTGTGCTTTTGTCTTACACTCGCTTCCTGTGGCTGATTGGCTTGTCTAAAATTTTATTAAATGTTATTTCATCGAATGATGGGAGAGCAAGAGGAAGGAGGAGCTCGGCCTCTCCTTCCCCTCGTCCTCCTCCTCCTCCTCTTTTTCGCCCCTCGCGCCCTCGCGGTCGTACGCTCTGCTTGCAATGAGTACCAATTATTTGAGTTTAGTCTGGGTTATATTATATTTTAAAGTCCAGCTCCACCACCTCCTCCCTCCTTCGGAATAGGGTTCCTAGGTTCCTAGGGTTCCTTGGAGAGAAGGTATGGTGAAATGAGTACGGGTCACGTTGCCCTTTCTTGTGCGCGAATGGCGGCTTTTTACTTCGTGAATTCTGCTAGGATCTCAGCAGCAACAGTATTAATATATTAATAGGTAAGGAGTAAATACAGTATTATATATATATATATTAATAGAGAGAAGCAAGGTATTATATTAAAAAGGACGGCAAGACGGCAATCAGGTGAACGGTTCATGCGAAGATATACATCCATTTCTCCGTTGTTTGTTGAAAAAAGGCAGGGAGATGAGATATTGTTGCAACATATGAAGCATTGTGAAGAAGGGCTCAATCGACAGTACATGAAGGCTACATAGGAAGAAGATCTGGCCTTACTCGACTTGGAGGATGTGGGAGGGCCAGTCGAACCCTGCCTCCGAATTTAATCGACGCAGATCTAGTCCATGTCTTTCATTCGTTGAATGAATCTCGTTCACTGAAAACATGGCCCTCAAAATCCGAAACTCTGGAACCCACGTGGAAAATATGAAGAAAAACTGCACAATACTCGACTGCGGAGTTCCGCGTGTTCCTGTCCGATCTAACTGGCGTTCCGTGAATGGCCTTATGACCCTGACCAAAGCTGAGAAAGCTTTGCACATGAAAAAATATTTTCCAGAGGAAGGAGACAAGAATCGTATTTATCCTGTCTTGTACCCTTCTACAGTAGGAGTTTTGCCTTATAATTTTCGCCTGATCTTCGGTGTACTTCTTTCCTTCCCTCCCTTCCTTTTCTCTTATCTAGAATTGTGCGATGTTCGATAATATCAGAACTTGTTGCGAAACATTCGTGTGCTGCTGGGACGGAGGCGGCTCTTTGTGTCAGTTGGCGGTGGTCGACTGCTACTATTGCGCCGCGGCGTGCTATCCCCAGATTTCCTGCGGCTCTTGTCTCGCCTGTACCCCTTTCCACTTCGCTCTTACAAATTCACTATTAATATTAATATATTCTTTGTGGGGATGATACTGGACCCGGACCCCGTCGTCGAAATAGTAATCTCCCTGTTGTTATTTTCTTTAATCGCTTAATTTCCCACTTTTTTTGTTATTCTGAGTCGGGGTGTGTAGCCTCGGGGTGTTGTTGGGATGACGGTTCTAAGACATGTAACAATGTCTCTCAAGGCGGCGCCGGTTGCTTAACCAGCTGCCCTCCCCCTAGCCCAATCCCTCCTCAGGCTGCCCCTCCCTGCTGTCGACTGCGCCGGTTTTGTTCAGTACTCACTTTGTTTGGTTAACTCACCTCTATGTTGCTGGGACTTCGGATCGAACAGTTGCTACTTTGACGATTCTGGGATCTGTGCGGCCGACCCTTCTCCACCTACCGGTACTCCCTCGCCTAACCCTACTCCCACGCCCACACCACCTCCGACGTACTTTTTGACACCGTCGCAAACGTCACTTCTGAGAGGACCCAAATGATATTTTCGTAGGCTCACACCTACTCCGACTCCAACTCCGCCTACGCCTACGCCTACGCCCGAACCGGATTCTCCAGGTCCTCCGAACGGTCTCGATGGGGGCGTCATCGCTGGCATCGCGTACTCCCTCCTTCGCCTGCTTTTACTTCTTGGAATATCAACTGAAGGGTTTTCTATGAAGAATTGGCATTGTTCTCGCTTTGGCCATCATAGTCGGGGTCGTTTTTGCGGTTGTTTTCTTCCGTCGCCGACGATCTCAGCGGACATTCCACAATGCTCCGATGGGAACCCTCGCGCCTCCTTCGCTCCTCCACGACTTCGAAGAGTACTTATCTTTGACAGGGGTGACTCCAAAGGAATGGAAAGCTAATGGCCAAATTGTGAAGAAGTTGCTGATGGTTGGCACGCCCGAGTACTACCAAGCGCTCGATATCTTTAGAGCGTTGGATGGACAGGCATTGGTCGACGCCAATGCCGTGCTTAAGATCTCTGCGGTGTGCAATCCATCAGTGACCTTGAATTTTATCAACCAGAGAGGAATACTGAGAAAGAGATTGAAGAACGATCCGAGCATCTTCGCCAAGTCGGATTGGACAGCGATTGCGGATCGCCAAGGACTTCGCCAGTGGGTCTCGCAAAGCTATCATCGGCTATCCGCTTCCTACCCCTGGAACGAATCGAATGAGTTGACTCCAGTCCTGCCTGTTGTTCATGGAACCTCGGCCACGATTGCGAACAAGATCATTGACAACGGTTTCTCTGCGCTCTCGTCCCTCGATGCCGGTTTCTATGGCAAAGGCATGTACTTCTCGAGCAGCGCCCGTTACATCTTACCCTACTACGCCACCAAGCCCAATCCTGCTATTCTCATTTGCATGGCGGTCCCTGGCAACACTTACCCCGTCGTTGAGAGTCGAACCGATCCTAGCAGTCTCCTGGGCCTTCCGATCAAGTCAGGATATCAGAGCAACTATGTTCTGACCATGAGGGATGGCAACCCTTGCCAAGTTCAAGGGACGGCTCGTGGCGACGTCTTTGATGAGCTTGTCTTGGATCAGGAAGCGCAAGTTGTCCCCTTCCTCCTGGTTGAGCTCGGCCGCAACCAGCTCGGACAACTCTCTTTGTCATTTCAACGCGCAATCGGCAACTAAAATGCTCCGTCCGTCACCATATCTTGAATTGAACAGTTACTACTCGACCCAAAGCAGGCGAGCAAGTATTGAGACAATCAGAACCCAGAATAGCTTCTGTCCATCCATAGCTGATGTTGTAAATCATATCGATTATACTGATAATATAGTAAATAAAAAGAAATCTGAAGGATGTCATCATATAGCACCGGTAATGGTTTCGTCGTGGGACGCAGTTCGACTAGTCACTCACCCCGCCAACGAGGGATCATTCCAATAATACAGTATTGCTTCGAGCGTTCGCCACCGCTCCCCTTATCTACTCATCAATACTGATAGCTGATAACTCAATCCTCATAGTCCATGGCTGACTCGATGGACATTGACGGCCAAGCCGCCGCTGGTATCTTCTTTTTCCACTTTCCCGCCCCTTCCTTTCTTTCTCACCGCTTTCCACATCAAAAGCCGATCTATACATATCAAAAATATTATCTTTGTAATATTGGTAGTTTTCATGGGGTTAGAAGGGCCTTGGAGGGTCCTGAGAGGGAATCTTTCGCGTTCACGTTTTTTGCCCCCCGCTCTTCTTTTTCTCGTTTTTTCATCTCCTTTCCCTCCGCCTCGAGCTTTCCACTTTTATTTAATATGATTATGATATTGTGCAGAATATGCTTCTTTTTGCGATCGCAAGGCTTTGGTTGTCGCTCGCTCCTGTCCTCGAGCTCCTCGACCTTTCCTTCCGTCCCTTCGTTTTTCTCTTTCGCACTGGAAAAGAGGAGAGAGTGTTTTTGCTTTGAAAGTGGGAAATACAAATAAAAAAGAGAGATCGCGTGTAGTTTGAGCGGTGATTCAAGTTTCTGGTGTAGCGGCGGTGGGCAATAACGATGCCGAGAAGACGACGAGGCTCGACAAACTCGTCCTCGACCTAGGT